>Ga0137403_10007786_pt1 | contig 12041 bp, 13 predicted proteins | sample CZOMad2_1_16fung_FD_122057 | JGI IMG/M metagenome (GOLD analysis project Ga0137403, IMG submission 122057) | Vadose zone soil fungal communities from Angelo Coast Range Reserve, California, USA - CZOMad2_1_16fungal (Hybrid Assembly) | ecosystem: Environmental > Terrestrial > Soil > Vadose zone...
GCCACCTGAGCCTCGAGCGCCAGCGCCGGGTGGCAGCACGTGAAGATCAGGCGGAGGCGGTCGTCGGGGATGTCGCCCGGGTCGAATTCGGGCGCCTCGACGGTCAGGCTCGCCCCGGCCGCGGTGTACGCGTCCAGCTTGTCCGCGAACCGGGTCTGGCGGCGGATGCGGTCGATGGCCTTGTGCCGGGCCGTCTGGATGATCCAGGCGCGCGGGAACTCGGGAACGCCGGAGACTCGCCACTGGTCCACCGCGACGGTAAAGGCTTCCTGAGCGGCCTCTTCGGCCACGTCGAAGTCCCGAACCAGCCGGATCAGGGTGGCGACGATCCGGCCCCAGTCGGAGCGATAGACCGCGTCGACGGCCTCGTTTGCGTCCCGGGGCATACTCAACCTTAGATAGTTTCCCTCCGGGTGTCGATTCAGGCGCCCGCCGTTCGATCTACAGATGGAGGAACCCGTGAAATACATGATGCTGATTTGCCGCGACGAACCGGTCTGGGACAAGCTCAGCGTGGCCGAGCGACAGAAGATCTACGCGGACACGGTGGAGCTCTCGGAAGAGCTCACCTCACGCGGCCAGTATCTGGGCGGTTTTCCGCTGCACCCGTCGTCATCGGCGACCAGCGTCCGGGTGCGCGACGGCAAGCGCCTCGTGACCGACGGGCCGTTCGCCGAGACCCGCGAGCAGCTCGGCGGCTACATGATCGTCGACGTCAAGGACCTCGACGAAGCCATCGCCATCGCCGCACGCATTCCGTTGGCCCGCACGAGCACCATCGAAGTCCGGCCGGTGAGGGAAGGGCAGCCGTCATGAATTATGCGCTGTGGATCGTTCAGGGGCTGCTCGCGGCCCTCTTTCTGTTCGCCGGTGGCATGAAGCTGGTGCTGCCGCTCCAGAAGCTGACGGGGCCGTTCCCGCTGCCGGGCTTGTTCATCCGGTTCATCGGCGTGTGCGAGGTGCTCGGCGCGCTCGGCCTGATCCTCCCCGGGCTCCTGCGCATTCGGCCGGGGCTGACGCCGCTGGCCGCCGCCGGCCTGGTGATCATCATGATCGGGGCGACCGTGCTCACGCTGATGGGCGGTGAGCTCACGGCGGCCGTCGTGTCGGCGGTGGTGGGACTCCTCGCGGCGTTCGTCGCGTACGGCCGCTGGCGGCTGGCGCCGCGGCGAGGATCGTCTCACCCGTCGGTGCTGCGACCGGCCAGCTAAACGACAACCACAAGGAGACACCATGCGATTCATGATGTTCGTCCGAGCCGACAAGAACACCGAGTCGGGGGCGCTCCCCCGCCCAGAGCTCATCGCCGCCATGGGGCGGTTCAACGAGGAGATGATGAAGGCCGGCGTGATGCTGGCGGGCGAGGGGATCCAGCCCAGCAGCAAGGGCGCGCGCATCACGTTCTCGCAAGGGACACGCACCGTGACCGACGGGCCGTTCGCCGACAAGGAGCTGGTCGCCGGCTTCTGGATGATCCAGGTGAAGTCGAAGGGCGAGGCGATCGAATGGGCCAAGCGCGTGCCGTTCGCCGACGGCGAGGTGGTCGAGATTCGCCAGGTGTTCGAGGCGGCGGACTTTCCTCCCGAGGTCATGAGTCCCCAGGATGCCGCGCGCGAGCAATCGATGCGCGAGGAGCTGCGGAGGAAGTGATGCTCATGAAGATTCTCATCGCGCTCGCCGTGATCGTCATCGTGTTCGTCGTCGTCGTGGCCCTGCGGCCATCCGAGTACCGCGTGGCGCGGACGCTCATGATCTCCGCCCCGGCGCCGGCGGTCTTCGCGCAGGTGAACGATTTCCACAAGTGGGACGCGTGGAACCCGTGGGCGAAGATCGATCCGGCGATGAGACAGACATACGCGGGCGCGCCGGCGGGGGCCGGCGCCGTCTACACGTGGACCGGCAACAAGGAGGTCGGCGAGGGACGCATGACGCTGGCGGGGAGCCGTCCCCACGAGCTGATCAGGATCGATCTCGAGTTCCTGAAGCCCTTCGCCGCCACCAGCATCGCGGAGTTCACGTTCAAGCCCGAGGGCAATCAGACCGCCGTGACGTGGAGTATGGCCGGCAAGGTCAATTTCGTGGCCAAGGTGATCCACCTGTTCGTGGACATGGACAGGATGATCGGCACCAATTTCGAAAAGGGACTGGCCGACATGAAATCGGTGGTGGAAGGCCAGAGGAGCCTGTCACGATGACCGGATTGTCGAAAACGCGGCTCGCTCGCATGCACGACGTCATGGCCGGCTACGTCGAGCGCGGCGACGTGCCCGGTATCGTCACGCTGGTCAGCCGGCGCGGCGAGGTGCATGTCGATGCGATCGGCACCAAGGCCGTGGCCGGCGGCGACCCCATCCGGCGCGACACGATCTTCCGGATCGCGTCGTTGACCAAGCCGATCGCCGCCGCGGCGACGATGATCCTCGTGGAGGAATGCCGGCTGCGGCTGGACGAGCCGGTGGATCGGCTGCTGCCCGAGCTGGCCAATCGCACGGTGCTGAAGCGGCTCGACGGGCCGCTCGACGACACCGTGCCCGCGAAGCGGCCGATCACCGTGCGCGACCTGCTCGCCTTCCGCGCGGGCTACGGCGTCGTCATGGCGCTGCCGGACACGTACCCGATCCAGAGAGCGATGAGCGAGCACCGCCTCGGCCAGGGACCGCCGAAGCCGCAGACGCCGCCGGCGCCGGATGAGTGGATCCGCCGGCTCGGGACGCTGCCACTCATGCACCAGCCGGGTGAGAAATGGATGTACCACACGGCGTCCGACGTGCTGGGCGTGCTGATCGCGCGCGCCTCGGGCCAGCCGCTCGAGACGTTCCTGCACGAACGCATCTTCGAGCGGCTCGGCATGAAGGACACCGGCTTCAGCGTGCCCGCGACCAGGGTCGACCGGCTGGCGACGAGCTACCAGGTCGATCCGAACACCGGGGTGCTCGAGCTCTATGACGAGGCCAAGGGCGGTGAGTGGAGCCGCCCGCCCGCGTTCCCGTCCGCCGGCGGGGGGCTCGTTTCCACCATCGACGACTACGGGGCCTTTGGCCAGATGATGCTGAACAAGGGCAAGCACGGCAGCGCGCGCATCCTGTCCAGGCCTTCGGTCGAGACCATGACGACGGACCAGCTGACGCGCGCGCAGAAGACGGAGTCCGATCTCGTCGCCGGCTACTTCGAGAGCCACGGTTGGGGGTTCGGCGTGTCCGTCGTCACCAGGCGCGACAACGTCGCGGAGCCGGTCGGAGCATTCGGCTGGGATGGCGGCCTGGGCACGTCGTGGCGTGCGGACCCGACGGAGGACATGATCGGGATCCTCATGACCCAGCGCGCCTGGACGTCGCCCACTCCTCCCGATGTCTGTCTGGACTTCTGGACCTCGCTCTACCAGGCGATCGACGATTGAGTGGGGCGGCGCTCCTCGACACTGTCGATCTGGACACCGCTCGTTCGACGTATAGGGTGAAGGAGGCGCCCCATGGATTGGCCGCCTTCGCCATGAAGAAGCTCCGCGGGACGACCGGCTCGCGGGAAAGGGAGGCCACCATGCCAAGCCACACGATCGTGTCGAGAGAAGAATGGCTCGCGGCCCGGAGGGCGCATCTGGCGAAGGAAAAGGAGTTCACGCGGCTGCGCGATCGGCTGAGCGCCGAGCGGCGCGCGCTGCCGTGGGTGAAGGTCGACAAGCCCTATGTGTTCGAGGGTCCGGCGGGCAAGACGTCGCTGGCTGGCCTCTTCGCCGGCCGGCGCCAGCTGATCGTGTACCACTTCATGTTCGGTCCGGGCTGGGAGGAGGGGTGCCCGAGCTGCTCCTTCCTGGCCGACCATATCGACGGCGCCGCCGTGCATCTCGCGCACCGCGACGTCACGTTGCTGGCCGTGTCGCGAGCGCCTCTGCGCCAGATCGAAGCGTTCAAGAAGCGCATGGGCTGGCGCTTCACATGGGTGTCGTCGCACGGGACGGATTTCAACTTCGACTATCACGTGTCGTTCACGAAGGACGAGACCGCGAAGGGCGCCGTGGACTACAACTTCGCCCCGCGCGAATTCCCGAGCGAGGAAGCCCCGGGCATCAGCGTGTTCTACAAGGACGAGCACGGCGAGGTCTTCCACACGTATTCCGCCTACGCACGCGGCCTCGACCTCCTGGTCGGCGCGTACAATTATCTCGACCTGGCCCCGAAGGGCCGCGACGAAGACGCCCTGGCCTTCACGATGGCGTGGGTGCGCCACCACGATCGCTACAGCGACGGGGTGGGCGCAGGAAGGGTTGAACAGTGAGCAAGGTACGGTTGCTCGTTGGAACACGCAAGGGCGCGTTCGTCCTGACGTCGGACGGAACGCGCGAACGATGGGCCGTCAGCGGCCCCCATTTCGGGGGCTGGGAGATGTACCACCTCAAGGGATCGCCCGCCGACCCGAATCGGCTGTATGCGTCGCAGTCGAGCAGCTGGTTCGGGCAGGTGATGCAGCGCTCCAACGACGGCGGCGCGACGTGGGAGGCCGTGGGCAACAAGTTCGTGTACGACGGCGTCCCCGGTACTCACCTCTGGTACGACGGCACGCAACGCCCCTGGGAGTTTTCGCGAGTCTGGCATCTCGAGCCGTCGCTGACCGATCCGGACACCGTCTATGCCGGGGTTCAAGACGCCGCCTTGTTCCGCTCGGTCGATGGCGGCCAGACGTGGCAGGAGCTGCCCGGACTGCGCGGACACAAATCAGCGTCGCTCTGGCAGCCGGGGGCCGGCGGAATGTGCCTGCACACGATCCTTCTCGATCCGAGCCGTCCCGGGCGGATCTTCATCGCCATCTCGGCGGCGGGGGTGTTCCGGAGCGACGACGCGGGCACGACGTGGCAGCCGATGAACCGCGGCCTGCGGTCCGAGCAGATTCCCGACCCGACGGCCGAGGTCGGCCACTGCGTTCACCGCATCGCCATGCACCGGTCGCGCCCGGCCGTGCTGTTCATGCAGAAGCACTGGGACGTCATGCGCAGCGACGACGCCGGCGAGTCGTGGCGGGAGATCAGCGGCAACTTGCCGACCGATTTTGGATTCCCGATCGACGTGCACGCCCACGAGCCGGACACCATCTACGTCGTTCCGATCAAGAGCGACTCGGAGCACTACGTGCCGGACGCCAGGCTGCGCGTGTACCGCAGCCGGACGGGCGGCAACGAGTGGGAGGCGCTCACGAAGGGTCTGCCGCAGCGCGACTGTTACGTCAACGTGTTGCGCGACGCGATGGCCGTGGACTCGCTCGATCCGTGCGGCGTGTACTTCGGCACCACCGGCGGGCAGGTGTACGGGTCGGCCGACGCCGGGGACAGCTGGGCGCCGATCGTCCGGGATCTTCCGTCCGTGGTGTCCGTCGAGGTCCAGACGCTGCCGTGATCATCCGGGTCGTGCTGCCGGCGCATCTGCGGACGCTGGCGCACGTCGGCGGCGAGCTGAAGCTCGACGTCGAGGGGCAGGTCACCCAGCGCTCGGTCCTCGACGCGCTCGAGGCCACCTATCCGATGCTGCGGGGGACGATCCGCGACCACGTCACGCACCAGCGCCGGGCGTTCGTGAGGTTCTTCGCCTGTGAGGAGGATCTCTCCCACGAGTCGCCGGACGCTCCACTGCCCGAAGCGGTCGCGACGGGCGCCGAGCCTTTCCTGGTCGTGGGGGCTATGGCCGGCGGCTAGCGAAGCATCGGCGAGTGCCAAAGCGTCGTGGGCTGGTAGCGGCCTGACAGTCGGCTGACACGGGAAGCTTCCTGGCACCTCCTCGGGCGGGTCCTCGGCGCTGCATAACTCTCCGAGAAATCGACGAAACCGCCCCCCTCCTCCGACTTGGCACACCCCTTGGACACCAAGCCGTCAAGAAAGCGAGGGGTCCCCATGAAAATCGCTGTTCTGTTTCTGGTGTTCACGGCGCTGATCGCCTGGCCTGTCGTGAGCCCTGCCCAGTCGCCGCCACCGGCCGAATCGAAGGTCGGCGCCGGGCAGGAGATCAAGGATTCCTGGATCACCTCCAAGACCAAGACGGCGCTCGTGACGGACGGGCGCGTCAAGGCCCGTCGGATCAAGGTGGAGACCCAGGGCGGCGTGGTGACTCTGCGGGGCAAGGTCGCTTCGGGCGACGAGCGGAACGCGGCGGAGGAGATCACGAAGCGGATTGACGGCGTCAAGTCGGTTCGCAACACGCTGGAGATCGTTCCCGAGGCGAAGCGGAAGGCGCTGGACGCGAAGGACGACGACGTCAGCAAGGCGGTTCGGGATCGCCTCGACACGGACGAGAAGCTCAAAGGGGCGAACATCCGGGTGCGGGCGGACAACGGCATGATCACGTTGATGGGCACGGTGCCGGACGCGCGGTCCAAGGACCGGGCGGTCGAGCTGGCGCGGAAGGTCCAGGGCGTGCGTGCGGTCAGGAGCGAGTTGCAGCTGAAGAGCTAGGCCCGTCGAAAGGGGCCCTCGACCGAGGGCCCCTTTCTCTCTGTCGCGACTACATCTCCATGTGATGCCCTGGCATGAGGTCCCAGACCCGCCAGAACTCGACCATGTCGTGCGGCGTGCTCAAGGACACCCTGATGTGCTTCGCCATCGAAGGGATCGGCGGCGCCACGAGGATGTTGTGCTTCCTCAGGTGGTCGATGGCCCCTTCCGCGGGACCCCCGGTCTTCAGCATGAAGAAGTTCGCGTGCGAATCGATGACACGGAGCATGCGCGCATTCGCCTGGTTGTAGAACTCCTGCCGGTCATTCGCGTTGCGCTCCACGCTGAGACGGACGTGGTCGAGATCGGAGAGGGCGGCCGCCCCCGCCCTCAACGCGAGGACACTGACGTCCATCGGCACCCCGTGCGCCGCGAGCTCCCGCGCGACCTCTGCGGCGGCGATCGCATATCCCACACGCAATCCTGCGAGGCCATACACCTTCGAGAGCGTGCGCGTCACGACCACGCGGCGGTCGTCCACGGGCCGATCGAGGAAGGATGCGTACGCCGATGAGGCGCCGGCGTAGTGGTGATACGCCTCGTCGATCAGCACGCGGGTCGTCGAAGGCAGCGTGCGGATGAAGGCTTCCAGGTCCGTTCGCGGCGTCAGGCTCCCGGTGGGATTGTTCGGGTTGCAGATATAGACGAGGCTCCCCGGCGCCTTGGCCTGAGCCAGCATGGCGTCGAGATCGTGCGCATACCGCTTGTCGAGCGGAACCGTCGCCACCTCGGCGCCCTCGCTTCGCGCGTACTCGGCGATCAGATCGAACGTCGGCGACGCCAGGACGACCTTCCCGCGCGGTCCGAGAAATGACGCGGCGGCCATGCGCAGAATCCCCGCGGAGCCGCAGCCCAGAACGACCCGCTCACGCGTGACGCCGTGGAGCGCCGCAATCTCGCCGACCAGGGCGTCGGCCGAGTCCGGATAGCGGTGCACGAGCCCGAGGCTGTCTCGCATCGCCGCCACCGCTCGTTCCGATGGACCATAGGCGTTCTCGTTCAGGTTCAAGCGAATCGGGCCACCGTGCTCATGGGCGCCCGACGACCGTGTCGTCGCGGCCAACGACGCCTGGTCCATGAGGGGAATCGTGCCGACGGCGGCGGCTGCACCGAGTCGGCGAAGCAGGTTTCTCCTGGAGATGAGCATATGCGTCGCCCGGTCGCTCACTTGAGACCGGGCACCGGCATGATGGGTCCCACGATCAGGGTGACTCCGGCGCGGGCGACGAGTCCCCCGTTGTCGGCAGTGATGGTGAGCTGGTAAGTGCCCAGGGGAGTCAGGATGCCGGTCGTGACATTCATGGTGGTGGAGCCGGAGCCGTCCACCGAAGTGGGAGTGAACGTCGCGGTGGTACCCGATGGGAGCCCGCTGACGCTGAAGGCGACGGTTCCAGTCGCGCCGGTCCCCGAGACGGTGGCGGTGTAACTCGTGCTTCCTCCCGGCAACACGGTTTGCGAGGCCGGCGCGGCCGAAAGAGAGAAGTCGGCGGTGAGCCGTACAAAGCTCGCGATCGAAGGCACCCCTGCCGAGTTCAGGATGAAGAGCATGTAGTAGCCCGGAGGCGCGATGTTGCCATTCGGAGGCGCGGTGACGTTCAGCACACCGCCACCAACCGTATACGATGCCCTCACGAGCCGCTGATCCTGGTCGAACGCATGCGTCGGCGAGCCGGGACGCATCAGGACCACGGAAGCGATGGCCGCCGCATCCGGCGTTTGCACCTGGAACGTCCCGCCATAGGTGATCGTCTGGGGCACGCCCGTCACGGTCGGGCGTGTGGCGACGCTGCCATCCACGTTGAACAGGTACGCGGGGGAGTAGATCTCGATGTGCGGCTCGAAGACTCCTTGCGTCGGGTTACTACCGAGGAGCGCCACCGTCGCATCCGGCAGGAGCAATGCGTTGGAGTGGTACAGGCGGGGAAAGACATTCGTCCCGGCCGAGCTGAACGTGTTCGTGTCCGGGTCATACAGGTCCGCATTGAGGCTCGCGCTCGTCGCGTCCTCGTCGTGGGCCGAGCCGCCGAGGGCCAGCACGTGCCCCGTCGGCAGCAGGGTCGCATTCATCTCGATCCGCGGCTGCGACATCGGCGGCCCGTACTGCCACTGGGGCGTGGGGGCTGCAAGGTCGATGATCTCCGTGGTGGCGGTTGCAGGATCCCCGCCGCCGAAGATCATCACCCGCGGTGCGTATCCGTCCGCAGGGCTCAGGGGCAGGAGCACCGAAGAACCATACCGGCGCGTTCCGCTGTAATTGGTCGGCGCCACCACGGACCAGGTCTTCGTGCGCGTATCGAAGATCGTTGCCTGGGGGGCGGGACCGGACACGACGACGTTTCCGTTGCGCAAGAGGTGCATTCGCGGGTACAGGGGCGGAACCCAGCCCGACGCGTATTCCGGACTCCACCCCGAACCGGTCCGGTAGATCTCGACCGTCGAATTCGTCAAGCCGAACTCTGACAATCCCGAAAACGTCATCACGCTGCCATCGCCGAGCGTCGTCGCCGTCGGATACCAGCGCCCGTGCGCCATGTTTTCCAGGTCCGTGAACTGACCGGTCGCGGGATCGAATACCGCGTTTCGCGGCTCCCCGAGCCAGGGGTTGTATTTCAGATTCCCGCCGTTGACGAAGACGCGGCCGTCGGGCAGGACCACCATCGAATTGCAGAACATGTCCCATCCCACGCGCTGCCGCGTGATCGTCCCGGCCGTCGGGTCCCACACGGCGGCTTCATAGTTGGTGTTCGAGGCGTCGAATCCCGATCCCGCGACGACCAGCACTTTGCCGTTGTTCATGAGCGTCATGTGGATCGGATTGATCGGCATCAGGTACGGCAGCGTCGTCCATTGCCCCTGCGATGCCACCGCCTCCACGGCGAAGGCGCACAGACAGCCGGACAGGAGTAGGGTCAACAGAAGCGTTGCCAGCGTTGTTCGTCGCTCTCCCGTTCGTTTCATACCAGCTTTCCCATCTCGCGCACGACCCATTCGACGTCCGATTCCGTCGTGCGGTAGCTCGTGACACACGCCCGAAGGGTCGGCTCGCCGCCCGCGAGCCGGACTTCGGACATCCATGCGATCTGTCGCTGAGAGAGGGCGGCCAGGAACCGGGTGGTGTCGAGACCGTCCCGGGTAAAGCACACCAGCGGCAGCGGCGTGGTGTTCACGACCCGCCACCCGGCGCGCTGCAGCGCGCCGCGGAGCACGTCGCCCATGCGCGTCTGGTGCTCGATCATCTCGACGTACCCGGATTCGCCTCGCTCCGCGAGGGCCAGGAAGAGCTTGAGCCCGATGAACCGTCGAGACCACTGGATCGATGTCGTGTACGGATCGTGAGTCGGTCCCGCCGTCTTCCCCGGCATGTACGAGGTCTCCGCGCGAAACGCCTCGCCGACGGCCTCGGGATGCCGGCAAAAGAACATTCCGGCGCCCATCGGCACCGAGAACCACTTGTGCGCGTCGCACGTGATCGAATCGGCGGCCTCGATGCCGGCCAGATGGCCCTTGAGGCGCGGCGAGATGATGGCGGCGCCGCCCCACGCCGCGTCGACGTGAAACCAGAGATCTTCCGAGCGGCAGAACCGCGCCAGCTCCGGCAAGGGGTCGATCGCGCCGGCGCCCGTGGTACCCGCCGTCCCGACCACCATGAACGGCGCGCATCCGTCGCGGCGATCCGTGGCGACACGTCGGGCGAGATCGCCGAGGTCCATCTTCAGATGACGGTCCGTCGCGATCGTCCGGACCGCTCCGCGCCCGAGTCCGGTCATGTGGGCGATCTTGCTGAACGAGTGGTGGGCCTCGCCGGTCAGGTAGATCGTCGGCGACGTGGAGAGCCCGCGCAGCCCCTGCTGCCCGTAGTCCGGGAACGTCCGCGTCAGCGCGACGATGACGGCCGAGAGATTCGCCTCCGCGCCGCCGCTCGTGAAGCTCGCGAGTCCCGTGGCCGGAAAGCCGAACTTGCCCATGAGCCACGCGAGGGTGTGCCGCTCGATCTCGTTCGCGGCCGGCGACGTTCGCCAGGTCGCCAGCTGCGGGTTGTACATCGCGACCAGGGTATCCGCGACGATCGAGGCTACCGTCACGCTCGGGTTGAAGAGGCCGAAGTAACGCGGGTGGGTGACCTGCACCTGCCACGTTCGCAGCATGGCTTCGACGTCGGCGCCGACCTCGTCCAGGTCGAGCGGCTTCGAGAAGTCGTAGCGCGAGACGAGGTGGCGACGGATCTCGTCCGGCGTCACCCTCGGGACGATGGGGCCGTTCGCGATGTCGGACTCGAGCTTCGCGGCCAGGCTCCGGATCTCATCGAAGGCCATGGTGACTCCAGCGACGATCACGCCACCGCCTCCGATCTCTTCCGCGTGGACAGGTACGAGAGCCAGTTGCGATAAACGCGCGTCGCTGTCGTCCGCCAGGTGTTCGTGACCGTCCCCGCCGCGAGCGCGGTCGGGAAATCCGCGATCATCTCCTCGCGCCGGTCCACCAGCGCCCGCTCTCGCAGGACGGTCAAGGCGTCGACGGTAGCGTCGTCGAAATACCCCTGCGGCATGGTCGGGTAGGTGTCGCGCTCCCTCAGGAGAAACCGCCTGATGTCCCGGCGATACTCGAGCATCAACGTGTGCGCTTCGTACTCCGGATGCCCCTGGAAGAAGACGAACAGGCTTTTGCGCTGCTTCACGAACGCGTCGACGCCTGCCGCGTCCGACCGCGTGAGCACCCGGTAGCCGCACGATGTCAACGCGTCCTCGGGGATCTCGTTCCACCGGGAATGCGGCATCCGGAGTCGGGCCGGGGCGTCGGCCGTCAGCGGGTGATCGGCGACGCGCTCGCACTCGAAGATCCCGAACCGCTTCTCGTCGAGCGGCCGGCGGTCGATGCCGTCGAGGTGCAGGAGTGCCGCGTGAGTGGCCAGGCAGGACCAGACCGCCGAGTGCGTGTGATGCTCGGCCCACTCCAGGAGTCTGGTCAGGCTCCCCCAGTACGGCTCGTCCTTGAGCTCCGGCGATCGCGGCTCGGTCCCGGTCACGATGAGACCGTCGAGGTGGCTGTCCCAGAGATCCTCGATCGGGGAGTAGAAGCGGGTCACGTAGTCCCGACCCCAGTCCGTGCGCGGGATGTCCGGCAACGCATAGGGCGTCAGCCGCACCGTGAGGCCGTCCGCCGCCGACCCGAGCAGCGCGACGAACTGTCGTTCGGTCGCCTGGAGCGCCGCGTCAGGCATGTTGTTGACGAGACCGATCGTGAGACAGGTTGCGTCCGATTCGCGCGGCCCACCCGCTCCGGCGAGCCGGCCGGGCCTCGGCGATTGTCGCTCCAGATGAACAGCCATGAGCGCTCCTCCCAACAGGCGACCCAAGCGCTAGGTGGTCGTCAGCAGTCCGCCGTAGTCGGATCCCGTCGCCTCGAGCGCGTGATCGAGGTCGGCGATGATGTCGTCGATGTGCTCGATGCCGACGCTGATCCGGATCATCTCGGGCCGAACGCCGGCCTTGCGTTGCTCGTCCTCCGACATCTGGCGGTGCGTGGTCGAGGCCGGGTGGCAGGCCAGCGATTTCGCGTCGCCCATGTTGAC
>Ga0137403_10007787_pt1 | contig 12041 bp, 14 predicted proteins | sample CZOMad2_1_16fung_FD_122057 | JGI IMG/M metagenome (GOLD analysis project Ga0137403, IMG submission 122057) | Vadose zone soil fungal communities from Angelo Coast Range Reserve, California, USA - CZOMad2_1_16fungal (Hybrid Assembly) | ecosystem: Environmental > Terrestrial > Soil > Vadose zone...
CAGGCGCCGCCAAGCGGGCGTTGAGGTCCGGTGGCCTACGCGGTGGGCGCAGGTGACCTTGTCTCCTGCGGTGCTTCGCAGATAACAGCCGTGCCCCGCTCGTGACGGGCGACGACTGACAGCCGCCCACCAATTGCTGCAGCGCGATCCCGCATTGTTTGCATGCCCAGACCGGACGACCTGGAGGGAGGATCCGGAGGTCCAACGCCATCGTCGAGCACACGTAACCGTATGGTATGGGTATCGACGTCCAGTCTGACCTCCACTGTGGCCGCGGCCGAATGCTTCATTGCGTTGGTCAGCGCCTCTTGTGCAATGCGATAGACATGCTCACTAACTTCGCGCGACGTATTGATGGGGGCATGCAGGTCGAGCGTGAGAGAGACCCGCGGTCCGGGTGGGCCCCCGAAGCGATCTGTCAAATCGCGCAGCGCCTCCGTCAGACCGCTTCGCGCGCCACTCAGAGGGGATAGACCGCGGGCGATGTCGCGGCACGCCGTGATGGCATGTCTTGCCATGCCTGCCAACCGCTCGAGCTCTGGAGGAACGGGCACCCCCGACCGCGCGATCTGCTTCGCCAACCCATCCGCCATCATCGCGAAACCGGTGAGCTCCTGGCCGAGACCATCATGCAGCTCCTTGGCGAGTCTGCCTCGCTCCTCCGCCGCGGCTTCACGCAGGGCGCGCTCGAGCCGTTTGCGCTCGACCTCGGCTGCCTCGCGCGCGCGTCGATCCTTCTCGTCCTGCAAGGCCCTGACCACGGCGGGCCCTAGCCTGGCGGGCCGGTCTTTGAGCACATAGTCGCTTGCACCGGCGAGGAGGCATTCGACGGCCGCCTCGTCCCCCAAAGCGCCTGTCACCATGATCACGGGAATGCGAGGAGTTCTCTGACGGACCATCTGCAGGGCGCTATGCCCGTCAAATTTCGGGAGCTTGGCATCGGCGAGAATCAGGTCGGGCTCGAAATCATCGAGCGCCTCCGCGAAATCCACCCTGGTTTGTACGCGCTGAGCTATGAACGCGAGTCCGGCTCTGCGTAACTCGCGCTGCAGAACTTCCGCCTCCTCCGGTACATCCTCCAACATCAGGATCTTCAATTCAGGCTGAATGCTCATGGGCCCTCTCATCAGGTGAGCGCGCCCGGACCGGCGCGCAGCAACGCCTCAATGGTTTGCGCGGGGACCGCGGGGCTGTGCAGGTATCCCTGGGATATCTCACAACCCAATGCGGCGAGAATGTCGAACTGGGCCGGGGTCTCGACTCCTTCGGCGACGGTATCCAGATCGTAAGAGCGGGCAAGCGCAATGATCGTCGAGACGATGGCGTGGGATGCGCGGTCGGATGTCAAGCGCCGGACGAACGAGCAATCGATCTTGAGAATGTCGATCGGCAGCTCCGACAGGCGGCTCAGGGACGAGAAGCCCGTTCCAAAATCGTCTATCGCGACGCGGACACCTTCCGCACGAAGTTGCTGCAACGCCTCGGTGACCGAGGCCGAATCCTGGAGCAGCTCGCCCTCGGTAATCTCTACATCCAGATCAACTCCGCTGCCGTTGCGCATTCCCGCGAGACGCAGAAACCGGGCCGCAAGCCCGGGCTGACTCAACTCCGCCGTGGACACGTTGACTGCCACGCGCACGGGCGGCAGATCGAAGTGCCGCCAGCGGCGGCAGTCTTCGGCTGCCTGCCCCAGCACCCACTGGCCCACCCTGAGAATCAACCCGGTCGATTCCAACATGGGAAGAAACTCGCCCGGGCTCACCAGTCCGCGCTCCGGGTCGCGCCAGCGTAGCAGCGCCTCGACACCCACGATGCAACGGTCGCGCCGTTGAATCTGGGGTTGGTAGTAGAGTACGAACTCGTCGCGGTCGAGTGCACCGCGAAGGCGATGCTCCAATGCAAGTCGCTCAGCGGTGGCGGAACTCATTTCCTTGCGGTAGTAACGATGGCTCGCGCCATCGGCGTGAGCTGCGTGCAATGCCACTTCTGCGTTTTGCACCAATGTTTCCGCAGCGGCCCCATCCGCAGGAAAGCGAGCGAGCCCACATTTGACGGGAGCCGGGATCTCTCGCCCCTTGACGGTGAGCGGGCGAGCAAAGGCGTCGGCAATCTGATCTTGCGGAGCCGGTGGTGTCGCGTCGCTGGGAAAGACAACCGCAAACGCGCTACCGCCCAAATGAGCCACACGCTCGCTGCCGTCAAACCGCTGTCGCAGACGATCTGCCGCGCACTGCAGAAGCAGATCGCCGATGTGGCGGCCAAACGAGTCGTTAATGAGGCTCAGACACTGCACGTTGACAGCGGCAACAACGGTTTCCGCGGTAGCGTTCGGCAGCGGTCCCATCAGGCGCGCGACTCGCTCGCAGAACAATGTGCGGTTGGCAAGGTCGGTGAGCGGATCGAAATACGACAGGTAGCGAAGCGCGTTGTCCTTGTGGAGGTACTGGAGCGCAAATGACAGGTTGGCGACCATTTCCTGGAGCAGATCGAGCTCTTCATCGCCGAGCATCCCCTGCTGAGTGGATGCAACGGTGAAGGCACCCACTGGAGTGCTGTCGACAAGCAGCGGGAAGGACGCCAGGCAGTAGTTCGCGACCGTGGCAATCTGTTCCTCGGGTGAGATCGGCCCAACGTAGTCTCTCGCGTTGTCGAACGCGATCATGTCACCTGTGCGCAGCACGCGCCCGGTCACACTGCAATCGGCCTCGGGGCCGTTGGCAACGCTGAAGCGCACACCACCGCGGCCTTCGGCACCCTTTCCAGCCCAGGCGACTGGCCGGGCCATGCCCTTGCCCGGGTCAATCAGAGCGACGAAGGCATAGGCATAGTGGCCCACTTGATAGGCTATGCGGCAGGCTTCCTCCCACAGCTGCGGCTGCTCCCGAATGCGCACGACCGCCGTGTTGATACCGGAAAGCATCTGCAGCACGCGCGTCAGGCGCCGGATTCGCTGTTCGGCCTCCTGCCGCTCGCGGCTCATCGCCGCTTCACGGAGCGCCCGCCGCACCGCGGGCGCGAGCCGTGCCAACCGATCCTTCAACACGTAGTCGCTGGCGCCTGCGATCAGGAATTCGACTGCCGCCTCATCGCCCAGGGCTCCGGTCACCATGATGACGGGCAGGAGCGGGTCTTTCTGGCGCACGATCTGCAGAGCGCTGCGCCCGTCAAAGGCCGGCAGGCGCGAGTCGGCGAGCACCAGGTCCGGAGCAAACTGCTCCAGCGCTTCACTGAAGGCGGGCCGGGTCTGCACGCGCCGGCTGACGAATTCCAGCCCGGACTTATGCAGCTCACGCTGCAGAATTTCCGCTTCTTCCGGAACGTCCTCCAGCATCAGGATCTTCAGCTCACCGGGCATTGTCGGATGTCAGCTCTCGTTGGGCGGCTTGTTGATCAGCATCCAATACAGGCCCATCTGGGTCACGACCTGGGCAAAGTCTTCGAAGTGCACGGGCTTGCTCACGTAACTGTTCACGCCCATGTCGTAGGTGCGCAAAATATCCTTGTCCTGCGTCGATGAGCTCAACACCACCACGGGGATTTTGCGTGTGCGCGGGTCAGCCTTCAGCTGCCGCAGCACTTCCAGGCCACCGATCCTGGGCAGGTTCAGATCGAGCAGCACCAGGCGCGGCGTCTCGACCACGTTGCGGCCGGCATAAGCGCCCCGGCAGAACAGGAAATCCAGCCCCTGGGCGCCGTTTTTCAGCCATACGAGCCGGTTGGCCAGGTTCTGCTCCTTCAGTACGCGGATGGTCAGCTCGGCATCCTCGGGACTGTCTTCGATCAGCAGGATCTCAACTTCGTGTTCGGCCGCACCCATAGTGACCTCACGGGCTCGCGCTGGGGATGGAGAAATAGAACGTCGCGCCAACACCCGGCGAGCCCTCGGCCCAGACATGCCCGCCGTGCTTGTCGATGAGGCGCTTGACGATGCCGAGACCGACGCCGGTGCCCTCGAATTCCTCCGCATCGTGCAGGCGCTGGAAGATGCCGAAGAGCCGGTGCCCATATTCGGGCTCGAAACCCACCCCGTTGTCCTTCACGGAGCAGATGCTCTCGTTGCCGCTCACCTGTGCGTGGATTTCGATCTGCGCCAGCTCGCGCGGGCGCGTGAACTTGATGGCGTTGGCGAGCAGGTTGAGCAGCACCTTGCGGATGGCGGCTGTATCGGCCCGGATGTGCGGCAGCGCGTGCAGCTGCACACTGACACTTCTGCCGGCGAACGAGGGTGTCAGCTCCTCCAGGACATCGCGGCAGAGCGCTTCGAGATCGATTTCGGCCAGGACGAGCTGGCGGCTCCCGGCGTGCGCGAAGGCGAGCATGCCCTGGATGAGCGTGCCCATCCTGACGGCGTTCTTGCGCACGACGGCGATCAGCCTGCACCCTTCCGCATCGAGCCGGTCCCCGTATTCCTTGTGCAGGAGACTGGAGAAGTTATCGATGGCGCGCAGCGGCGCCCGCAGGTCGTGAGAGACGGAGTAGCTGAAGCTCTCGAGATCTTTGACTGCCGCCTGCAGCTGTTGTGTGAGGTCAGCGACCTGCTTCTGCAGCTGCGCGTTGAGTTGGCGGAGGTCGTCCTGCGCCGCAACAGGACCGTGCTGCTCAATCACGGCGCGGCTTCCGATCGCACTGCACAATCAGCGCAGGAGCCAAAGGCAGCGAGCCAACGCGGGACTTCTGTATTCATCGCCGGGTCCTGCGCACGGCCGTGCGCACGCTGTGCCTCTGATGGAAACGGGCCTCGGAAGTCACGCGCACGTTCGCGCGCTTACGCGCGCGAACTAAGCTACGCCGACCGGGTTGGGTGAGCAATAGTGCTCGTTGTTGGCGCTCGTTGTTGACCCGTCTCGCGAGTCCCCTAACCGATCGGCGCCATCAGGTGCTGATACGGCGTACCTGCCCACATCACGTAAGGACTCTGGGTGTCCGGGTCCGGACTCTTCGGATAGGCGTCGTAAAAACCGGCATCGGCGCCGACGATCATGACGTGCGGCCCGGTCTTGATCCAGTGGTTGGCGGACGTCGGCTTGGTGGCGTACGGGTCTGTGTTACTCGCGTCCGTACCCCCGGCCAACATGTACATGAACCCGACCTTCCCCGGCGGCGGCGTCTTGTGGTTCAGGTAGGCGTCTATCCAGGCCCCGGCATTCTTGTCCCAGCACATCGGATCGGGGCCCGGTGTTTCCGGATTGTCGGGCATGCAGGTGAAGCCATTGGTTCCCGTGCGAAGGGTCCGCATCCCCCCCTTGGGATCGGGAGCTACGATCGTGGCATTCGCAGCCACTTTCTTCGGTGCTGCCTTCATGGCGCTCGCGATCATCTCTTCGTCGCCCTGGGGCGCGGCGCCCGCGGCGGCCGTACCGTGATGCATGGGAGGCGCGGCGGGAGGCACATCGGCGTACAGTCCCGCCCCGCCAAAGCCAAAGATCGCAGCCCCGGTGCACAACCAGCGAATGGATTTGCTCATGGAACCCCCTTTTTTGCGATGACTTATTCGGGCGCTGTATCTGACTCCCTTCTGACAAGGGCTGCAACTACGCGGCTTGCTATCATGGGCGGTCCGAGCCCCTCGCGTTTCCGATACCGACGGTCCACCTTGAAACCGATTGTCAACATTGCGGCCTACAAATTCCTGCCGTTGTCCGACCTGAAACCTGCGCGCACCCGCCTGCAGGCACTGTGCAAGGCCGCAAGCCTCAAAGGCACGATCCTGCTGAGTCCGGAAGGCATCAACCTGTTCGTCGCCGGCGCGGCGGCGGGCATCGAGCAGCTGCTCACCGAGCTGCGCGGCTGGTCCGGGCTCGAGGACCTGGCCCCCAAGGTGAGTGAAACCGACCATCAACCCTTCAGCCGCATGTTGGTCCGTCTGAAGAAGGAGATCATTGCGTTCGGTGTCCCCGGCATAGATCCTGCGCGGCGGACCTCACCGAAGCTATCCGCCAAAGAGCTCAAGCGCTGGCTGGATGAGGGGCGTGCCGTGACGTTGCTGGATACCCGCAACGACTACGAGGTGAAGCTCGGGACGTTCAGGAATGCGCTCACCATCGGCATCAATCACTTCCGGGAATTTCCACAGGCGGTCTCCAAACTCTCACCCGAGTTGAAAGAGCAACCCATCGTGATGTTCTGTACCGGCGGCATCCGCTGCGAGAAGGCCGGACCTTTCATGGAGCGCGAGGGATTCAAGTCCATCTTTCAGCTCGACGGCGGGATTCTCAAATATTTCGAAGACTGCGGTGGCGAGCACTATGAGGGCGAATGCTTCGTGTTCGATCAGAGAGTGGGCGTCGATCCGGGCCTGCAGGAGACGGCAGCGTCGCAGTGCTTTGCCTGTCAGACGCCGCTGAGCGAAGCCGATCAGCAACATGAGCACTACGTGCCGGGAGAGTCCTGCTCTTATTGCTTCAAGACACCTGCGCAGCACATGGCCGCCAGCATCGCGCGCCGTCACGAGCAGATCCGTCAGCTGGCCGCCCCACTGCCGGGAAGTCAGCCTTACGATCATTACAGGCCGGTCACGGTTCCCGCTCGCTGTGACGGGCAGCGGCTGGCAGATATGTTGTGCGACGTGTTCGCTCATGTTGCGCCTGAAGTCTGGCAACAGCGCTTTGCTCAAGAGCGGGTGTTGAATGGCACGGGCCAACCCGTTGCCGGCAGCCAGGTGGTGCGGGCGGGGGAGCGTTACCAGCACAAGGTTCCGGCGGTGGTCGAGCCTGACGTCAACATGCAGATCGAGCTGTTGCATGAGGATGAGGCCATGATCGTGTTGAATAAACCGGCGCCGCTGCCGATGCATGCAGGCGGCCGTTTTTACCGCAATACCCTGCAGCACGTACTCGAGGCGATCTACCATCCGCAGAAACCCCGCCCATCACATCGTCTCGATGCCAACACCACCGGCGTGGTTGTAGTGGCCCGCACACGCCATTTCGCCGGACACATACAAAACCAGTTCGCACGCGCGGAGGTGGAGAAGGTCTACCTGGTCCGCGTGAGCGGCCACCCCACCTCGGATGAATTCAGCTGCGACGCGCCTATCAGCAGCGAGGCGGGCAAGCTGGGCTCGAGAACCGTTGACCAGGACACCGGGCTCGCGGCACGTACGGAGTTTCGCGTCCGGCAGCGAGTGGCCGATGGCACTACCCTGCTGGAAGCGCGGCCGCTGACGGGCCGCACGAATCAGATCCGCGTTCACCTGGCGCACTTGGGGTTACCGGTATGCGGGGACCCGGCCTACCTGGCGGGCAGCCGGCTGGGCGAGAGTCAGACTTTGGATGTCGATGCGCCGCCGCTGTGCCTGCATGCCTGGCGTATCAGGTTCAAGCACCCGCTGGACCAGCGGCTGGTGACATTCGAGGCGGTGCCGCCGGCTTGGGCGAGTGTGGCTGGGTCGTGACTTTGCACCCTCCCGGCCGGCCTGTTGCGTATTGATTCTCAGATACGCGCGCCCTTCAGCCCCCAGCGCCCGGGAGAATGTCCATGTCCCTACGAACCGGTCTCATCGCCACCACGGCCGCCTGCCTGTCGCTCGGGAGCGCATCGCTCGCACTGGCAGCGAGCCCCGAACTCAGGCTTCCCTCGTTCGAGCATTTGCAGCGTCTCGCAACGGATTCCGTGAACATCACGATAGGCCAAGGTCCCCTGGGGATCGCTTCGTGGGTATTGGGGCAGTCTCAGGACGCCCAGGACCACGACATCCAGGAAGTGCTGCACGGGGTGAAGTCGATTTATATCCGCAGCTTCAAGTTCGCAGCAGAGCACCAGTACTCGATGTCGGACATCGACGCCATCCGCAGCCAGCTGTCCGCGCCCGGATGGAACGCCCTTGCGCAGATTCATCAGCACGGCGAGCAGGCGCAGAACGTTGACATCTACGTCTCGACGGACCACCAGGTCGTGAACGGGCTCGCGGTCATCACAAGCGGTCCCTGCGAGCTCACGATCGTGAACATCGTTGGCTCGGTCGATCCGGCAAAACTGGCCCGGCTCAGCAGCCGCCTTGGTCTGCCTGGCCTTGCGATGTAACATCGGTGCGGCGGTTCAGGTGCAGGCTGCCTATCGTTGCCCAAGATCGAACCACGCGCGCCGGATGAGTTGTTCGCCGCCGCGCGCGCCGGCGAACGCACCGGCTTTGCGGGGCTCGTGCGACTGCATCAGGCCCGGGTTTACGGCATCGCGCTTCGCATGCTGATGGACCGGGCACTGGCCGAGGATCTGGCGCAGGAGGTCTTTCTGCAACTCCATCGCAGCATCCGCTCGATCGAGTCGCATCCACATCTCGTGTTCTGGTTGCGGCAGGTGACGACGCGACGCGCCATCGACCGGCTGCGGCAGGAGCATCGTGTGCAAACGGTTGCGATCGATGACAACCTTGGGCTTGTTGCTGCCGAAAGTGACGATGATCCTTTGTTGCGGCAACATCTTCAGTCGCTCATTGGCGGGCTGGCACCCATGCCACGCGCTGTCATGCTGTTGCGATACCAGGAGGATCTGGACCCACTGGACATCGCACAGGCCCTGGAACTTCCCGTCAACACCGTGAAGAGTCATCTGAAGCGCTCACTTGCGGTGCTGCGCACCCAACTGTCCGGGCTTGCGCCAGTCGATGGGGGTGGTGAAGCATGAGCGACGAGCTCGAAAGGATGCTGCGACGGGCACTTCGCCCGGTCGATCCGGGCGAAGATTTCACCGCGCGCGTCATGGCTGAAGTCAGCGCCGAGCCGGGCAATTTGCGTGCGCGCTCGCGGCGTGCGGTGTGGATTCCACTGAGCCTCGCTGCTTCTGTCATCCTGGCGGTCGCTGGCGTTTACGAGTGGCAGCAACGGCAGAGAGAGGCGGGACTTGCCGCACGTGCGCAGGTCTTGGAGGCCTTGCGCGTCACGAATGAGAAGTTGGATCTCGCCTATCGGCTCATCAATACGTCGTCCCGGCCGGCGCCCCACCGTGCCCCGGGGGCGTGACGGCATGGCAAAGACAGTCGCCAAGTTGGTTGCCGCGCTGTTTGCAGCGGCGGTGGCGTCGCTGGCCGCGGTGGCTGCGCTCCCGGCGTTAGCTGCGAGCCCGGCGCTGGCTACGAGCCCGGCGGTGGCTGCGGGCCCGCCTCCCGGGCAGTTGGTCATAGCGGGCCTGGAGTCGCTCGAGCCGCAGGCGAAGGATTCGGTGTCCATCTCGCTCGATGCCTCACTCCTTGCCACGGCCGCACGCTTTCTCGACAGCGAGCAGCCGGAGGATCGCGAGGTGAAGGCGATCATTACCGGGCTACAGGGCGTCTACGTCAGAAGTTTCACATTCGATCACGCCTTCGTATTTCCAACCGGCGCGCTGGAGTCGATGCAGAAGCAGCTTCACACTGCCTGCTGGCAACCGATCGTGAGCGTTCACAAGGGCGAGGAGCGATCCCGCGTGGACATCTTCATCTGTCAACTTCAGCAAAAGGCCCGGGGACTTGCGATCATCGCAGTCGAGCCGCGGGAGCTCACGATCGTGAACATCGTTGGGGCAATCGACCTGGACAAGCTTCGGCGGTTACAGGGGCATTTCGGGATTCCGCGGTTGCCTGAGGAGAAGTGACTCGCTGCACTGCCGGGGTGTAGGATCGAAAGATGATTGACTACCAGATCCGCTCCTGCACAGAAGGTGACGCCGCGACTGTCGCGCGACATCGCGTTGAGATGTTTCGCGAGATGGGCGAGGTTCCCACCGATGAGCTAGCCCGGGAACTGTTCGACAAGTCCACAGTGGCACTCGCGGCCACCTTGCGCGATGGCGCGTACGTCGGATGGTTCGCTGTTGGTGATGACAGCAAGGTGATTGCGGGTGCCGGGGCGCACATCAAGCCGCAGCTCCCCCGAATCTCGCACGATCGTGCGCGTGTCGAGGTCGCACCGGTGCCGCTGGTCGTCAATGTTTACACCGAGCGTGATTATCGCGGCCAGGGAGTTGCAAGGGCGCTCATGCGTGTGGTGATGAAATGGGCCTCGACGGTTGGGTCTGATCGCGTCGTGCTGCATGCGTCGGATGCGGGCCGGCCGCTGTACGCCTCGCTTGGCTTCAACCCGACAAACGAAATGCGGTGGTTTCCTCCGCAGGATCTCGATCGTCTCTGACGGCGGCCCGTCCAGGCGGATGCAGTCGTCACTGGACGTGCATCCACGGACCGGGGCCGAGCGTATAGGCCTACACGGGCACTCGAGGGAGGGTCGATCATGTTAGGCAACCAGCCTTCGGGGGGCCAGGGCTCGCATCTGAACGATGGCAGCGTCACGGCGCCGACGCGCAGGGTCGCAATAACCGGCGCAACGGGATACCTGGGCCGCGCAACCACGGCGAAACTGCTCGCGAAGGGGCACGCCGTACGGGCGCTCGTTCGACCGGGTAGCAGTCATCGGGTGGCCACGGGGGCCGAGGCCCGCGAGTTGGATCTGTTCGATGCCGACGAGCTCGCTCGAGGCCTCGAGAATTGCGATACCGTAGTTCACCTCGTGGGGACCTCGCATCCGAGTCCCCGAAAGGCGCCCGAGTTTTTGCGCGTAGACCTGGCATCGGCTCGCGTCTCGATCGCGGCGGCAGTGCGCTCTGGAGTAGCGCACTTCGTGTACGTTAGCGTTGCGCAACCTGCGCCGGTAATGAAGGCCTACCTCGCGGCGCGCGCAGAAGCGGAGCGCGTTCTGTCACAGTCGGGACTCACTGCGACTGTGGTGCGGCCTTGGTATGTGCTGGGGCCTGGACATCGATGGCCCCTGTTCCTCATCCCGATCTACGCTTGCGCCGACCTCTTCCCGGGTCTGCGTGAGGACGCCCGGAGGCTGGGCTTGGTGACGTTGGCGCAGATGACGAATGCGCTGGTTGATGCTATCGAACGCCCTCCGGGTTCGGGCGTGACTCGTTTGATCGAGGTGCCGCAGATCAAATCGAGTGGGTCGATCAAAGCTCGATGAGGGTCGTGAAGCCACCCCAGATCATGCGCTTGCCGTCGAACGGGAGCTCCTTTGGGTTCATCATCTCGGCGAGGCGTGGGTCGCTCATCACCTTTTTGTTGACGCGGTCGCGATGCGCGCGGGACTTGTACACGATCCAGGAAAACACCACGGTCTCGCCGGGCTTGAGTTTTACGCTTTGGGGAAATGAGGTCCACTTCCCGACCTTGACGTCTTCCGCAATGCATTCGCGATACTCGAGGGCGCCGAGCTCGCGCCATACCTTGCCTGCCTTGAGCGCCATGCGGCGGTAGGCATCGAGGTTCTTTTTGGGGACGGGCACCACGAAGCCATCGACGTAACGGGCCATAGCAGGTCTCCAGCAGGTCACCCATGGGCGGACGGCCCATTGAACTCCGACTGCAGCCGTGCCGCCAGCCCTATGCGCTGCAGCAGGGCTCGTGCCCAGTCACCCGCACTCCCCTCCCAGCAATCCGCTCTTCAGCTCCGGATTTGGTGGCGTCGCACCCAGCCAGATCGACATCAGGGCTCGTGAGAAATCGTCGCCTTCGATCGTACCTTTGGGGACCCCGTTTATTGACACCTGCACGCCTGCGTGCGGCAGCCGGTCAAACGTGAGGCGATGGCCGCTCTTCATATCGGTCATCCACGTGTTGAGTTTTGCGATCCGCTCCGCCAGCGAGGCGGCGGATTGACCGCCGCTGACGCGTTCAAACCCCTCGATGAACGCCTTGCGCAGATCCTCCACGCCCACGTTGCGCACGAATTGCAGAAGGAGCTGTTGCCGCGTGTCGGATTCGATGAGTGGCTTGGGGTCGTGCACGGGTTGCACGACATACAGCGCCGCCACGTACACATTGACTTTGAGGAAAGTCGCTTTTCGAACGCCGAGCCCATTGAGCTTGAGGTCACTGCCGCTGGCCTCAACATGCCCGGGGAAGCTGATGTCCCTGCATGTTTTGTCCTGCGCTGCGCATACCGACGTCGCCAGCAGCAACGCTATCAACCAAACAGGCTTCAAAGCAGGAATGTTCATACGGGCCTCCGGTTTCGTGGAGCTGCAGCGATATAGGCAGTATGGATGAGCACGATACCCGATGCCCAGGG
>Ga0137403_10007788_pt1 | contig 12039 bp, 11 predicted proteins | sample CZOMad2_1_16fung_FD_122057 | JGI IMG/M metagenome (GOLD analysis project Ga0137403, IMG submission 122057) | Vadose zone soil fungal communities from Angelo Coast Range Reserve, California, USA - CZOMad2_1_16fungal (Hybrid Assembly) | ecosystem: Environmental > Terrestrial > Soil > Vadose zone...
TACGGCCGCGTCATCGTGGACGACGAGCTTTCGAAATATCTGTATCGCTACCGCTCGGACAGCGGGATCCTCGTCGCGCGACCGCTGCGATAAACACTTAATTCTGTTTGTTTCGGCGCTTGCTTATTACGCCGATCCACCGTCAAGATCGACCGCCACAGAATGAAAATTTTCAAGTCTTTGCTCTCGATCTCGCTGTTGTTTGCATCAGTAGCTTTTTCTTTCGCCGACACGAAAATCCGCGTCGGCCATTTTCCAAACATCACGCACGGGCAAGGAGTAGTAGCACATGCGCTCTCCCGCCAAGGTAAAGGTTGGTTTGAACAACGGCTTGGACCAGGAACCAAAATCGAGTGGTTCGTTTACAACGCCGGCCCAAGCGCGATGGAGGCGATTTTCGCGAAGTCGATCGATTTGACTTATGTAGGCTCCGGGCCAGCACTGAACGCCTACACGAAGTCCAACGGTGGAGAAATTCGTTTGATTTCAGGTGCGGCGAATGGCGGCGCGGGACTCGTCGTGCAGCCAGAGGAAAATTTGAGAACGCCGTCAGACTTCCGAGGAAAAAAAATCGCCACGCCGCAATTAGGCAACACCCAGGACATTTCATGCCGGGCGTGGTTGAGAGAGGGCGGACTAAAAATCACCCAACTTGGCGGTGATGCCCTCGTTTTACCTACGGCTAATCCCGATCAACTGGGACTCTTCAAGCAAAAGAGAGTTGATGCCGTTTGGACAGTAGAGCCATGGCTTTCGCGATTGGAGCAGGAGGCGTCCGGCAAAGTAATCGTAGAAGAGAGAGATGTCCCCACCACCGTGTTGGTCTCGAGCGTCAAGTTCCTGAATGAGAAACGCGACTTGGCGAAGAAATTTGCCCAAGCGCATGTCGAGCTGACTGACTGGATCACAAAAAACCCGGAGGAAGCCCAACGCTTGATCAAAGCCGAACTGCTCGAAGAAACGAGGAGTGACATGAGCCCACAAGTAATCGCGGCGGCATGGAAGCGCATTGTGTTCACTGGGGAAACGCCGCGCGCTGCGGTGGAAAAATTCATGCAGAACTCCGTCAGCGCCGGTTTCATCAAAACAGCGCCTGATCTTTCCAAGCTGTTCGAAAATCCCTGATGTCACTGCAAGAAGAGCTGCAGGGTCCGCCGCCCGCCAAGCTGGTCGTGGATCATGTCTCCAAATCGTTTCGGCAAAAGCGACAGACCGTGCAGGCGCTGGATGATGTCTCGCTCGAAGTCGCCGAAGGCGAATTCATTGTGATCGTTGGCCCGAGTGGGTGCGGGAAGTCAACGTTGCTCGATATCATCGCCGGTTTGGAAAAACCGGACCGAGGCCGCGTGCTGGCGGACAATCAACCCGTGCTCGCGCCGGGGCGACATCGGCTGGTGATGTTTCAGGAATCGGCACTGTTTCCCTGGCTGAATGTGTTCGGCAATGTCATGTTCGGTTTGAAATTGAAACCCGGTTTGCGGAATCGAGAGCGACGCGAGGTTGCAAAATTCTTTCTTCATCTGGTGGGCCTCGAAAAATTCATGGAAGCCAACGTGCACGAGCTGTCTGGCGGCATGAAACAGCGCGTCGCACTTGCTCGAGCGCTGGCGCCGAACCCGCGGGTGCTGCTCATGGACGAACCGTTCGCCGCGCTCGACGCCATGACACGCGAACAACTTTACGGTGATATCCAACAGATTTGGCAAAAACGCCGCAAGACGATCATCTTTGTCACCCACAATGTGCGTGAGGCGGCGTGCCTTGCCGATAGAGTGGTGATCATGTCGCCCACGCCGGGACGTATTCGCGAGATCTTTGAAGTGGACCTGCCGCGGCCGCGCGATTTCAACAGCATCGAAATCGCCCAGCATGCGTCGCAATTGACGGCAGCACTGAAAGGTTACCTGGAGCCGGTAGTGAGCGTGGAATGAGGAGGACCTTGCTCGCAGCTTTATTTTTTGTCGCGCTGGTCGCGATCTGGGCGGCTTTGGTGCACGCAGAAATTTGGTCGCCCGTTTTGCTGCCTTCGCCGCGCAGTGTGTCGGATTATCTCGTTAACGCCGCGCGCGACGGCAGCCTTTTCAGTGCATCCAGCGTCACCTTGCGGCGTCTGCTCCTGGGATACTTCATCGGTCTCGCCATCGGGCTTCCCCTCGGGCTTCTGACTGCATCTTTAAAATTCGCCGAGGACACCATCGGCGTGCTCGCGCTCGGCCTGCAAACTTTACCGAGCGTTTGCTGGGTCCCGCTGGCGTTGCTGTGGTTCGGACAAACCGAAGGCGCAATGCTCTTCGTCGTAATCATGGGGACGGTCTGGTCAGTCGTGATCGCGACCGACACGGGGGTGCGTACGATTCCACCGATCTTTGCGCGCGCGGCGCGGACGATGGGCTCCGGTCCGTTCCATCGCTGGGTGCGCGTCATTTTGCCGGCATCACTGCCTCATTTGATCAGCGGAATGAAACAGGGCTGGGCGTTTGCCTGGCGTTCACTGATGGCCGCGGAAATTTACGTCACGATTCTGACCGGGTTTGGCCTTGGCCATCTGCTTCATTATGGCCGCGAATTAAACGCGATGGACCAGGTCATCGGTATCATGCTGGTGATCGTCATCATCGGGTTGCTGGCGGACAAAACCTTATTCTCGCCCTGGGAGCGGTTCTTGCATCGACGCTGGGGAACTGGCCGCACATGAGCATTGTTTAGTGCAACTTTTTGACGTGCAAAGCACGCCGACCCGGAATTAAGTCGCCCTACTCTAGCGTGAGTCAGTAACCGAACCGTGTGTCGAGTTTTGCTAACGCATTGGCGGCAAATGCCTGGTCTTCCGCCGAAAGATATTCCCGGTAACCTCCCACTTTTCCGCGTCGCACCTTGAACGATTCAGGATCGCGCACGTCGCCTGGGTGCAGGATTTTCGAATCAAAGGCACCGGCTGCTTCCAGTTTTTGCATGTTCTCGAATCGGGAGAACTCCAATGCTTCGTGGAACATGGTCATGTCGGGCGCAGATTCTCCGAGCACTGTAAGTAAGTCTCGAAAATATTCTGCCGGTGAGGCGCGCAATGCTTCGTATCGAATTACGATGAAATCGTCACGCCCGGAGAACTCTTCAATCCAATTGTTCATTGTGTTTACGATGGCGTGCACGCCGAATCTTCTGTCGCGGAGCATTTCACTGACACTCTTTCGCCTGAGTTCGACCGGAGCATGCGGATCGCGCCTCGTTAATTGGAGGTAAAGAGAAACAAAACAATCGCGTGGGTCTCGCGCGAGCAGAATTATCTTTGCCCGTCTAAGCTCTCTTCGTGGGACCAGATATTTGCCGCGCAATCTGTCCCAGAGATCACCTTTAGTCCTGTGCTCGAACAGATCATGAGAAAATATGACCCGGGGGAAACCTGATTGGTTGTAACGCCCTGGTTTTAGAGTGAATTCTAGACCGTGCCGCTTGCACAAATAAGCGCACAGAAATGCGCGAATCCACGTGCGTCCGCTTTTAGGCACCGAAAGAATGATGACTTCCCCGCCAGAAAGTGCACTGGCACGGCTGCTAAAATTACGCCGGGTCCATCGCGAAGTTGGATGCCAAAATCGAGAATGCGAGACGGACTTATCCGTGGCAGGGAATCCGGAAAGCGCTCGGGCCGGACTCTCCTTGTAAACGGCTGGCTCTTCCGAGGGGGTCCCGGCCAAAGATTGAGATGTTATTTCGATCGCCATTCAGCTTGCTCGGCAGAACGCTACGGCTATTGCATCAGAACACAAAAAGGGGTAATGGTTCAAGCATAATTATTGGGGGCGTACTGGCTTCGACTCATCGTTGGAAGCGCAGGCGGCATGTCGAGGATGGTTCGTTGGCCTCGTTAAAAACCGGACCAAAACAATAAACGCAGACAACGAAGGTCTCGCTCTCGCGGCTTAATTGACCGCGACGTTTGACGCTGGACGCCTGCTACGGCGGCAAACGTGGACAGCAGGCTGGCGAATCGGCGGAGCGACCGCGCCGGTTCGTGAATCGATTTCGTGGGCGCTCGGGAGCCGGCAGTGCGTCGGCGCATGGCTTGGCTCCTCAGAATTTATCGCCGGATAAACATGTAGATGTTTGCGCGGATAGCGACGAGGACAGGGGTTCAACTCCCCTCGCCTCCACATACGTGATTATAAGGAAATTTACGATTCAGAACGTTCCTGTATAGGAACGTCAGTGGGAACACATCCGCTATTTTCCATCCTTTTCCGGCCCGCCCTTTTGACCCTAGCCCGCCTTTTTTTATCGGTGCACTTCACGCTTTTATCGGGTGAGAGCCGCTATTAGCAAGGAATTGCGCGCTTTTTGTGGGCAACTTCGTGGCGCTTGTAAATGTCCGCGCGCCCACTCAAGATTTTTCCGAAGATGAACCGTGACAGATGTATCGAATTGATCCGAACCGGTTCCGCCAAATTCTGCGTGAGTGATGTCGAGACGTCATTCCCTGATGCGTCCACCACTCATTGGCGTAGTGGCCTTATCACGTGCTCAAAGGGCCGCTTTCGATTGAGCGTGCCGGCCGTCGCCGGCGCGAATGTCTCGCCTTTGGCCGGGACATTCGTGCGATCCAGCGATTTTGGAACGGCAGTCGGCGTTATGGATAGCTCTTTAGCTTTCAGAATACCGGCGCTTCAACCGTGCATGACGCATGACAATGTGATCTTGCACTTCAATTTCGACCGATTGGATTTTAGTGATGAGTCGTCGTCGCAAGCTCCCGTTGATAGGGTAGCAGTGCATGGTGTACTTGAGAATTACAAACTCATCGCTCCTGAAGAGCGAACAACTACGATCAAGCGCAGCGCGGTTTTTGGTGAGACCGAGGGTTGGTCTCTTGACACAACGAAAGGAAACTTAGTTGACAATTGGTCATTTGGTTTAATCCGGCGCGAGAAAGACCTCGAATTTATTCTTCGAAAAAGTGGCGGCAAGCCTTCAGCATTCGACGAGGAGCAACGGCTCATCGCAGCTTTCTTTAAGTCCGTAGCCTTTATCCATGGTCAACATGCGTGGCCTATCTGGATGCGACACGAACGCGACGGGAAATATGTTTGTGATTGGATTCGGCCGCCGACACGGCCGATTCGCAGCCCGCATCGGCCGTTTAATGAACGCATCTGGTTCAACGCAAAGGTTGGCAAAATTAGATGGAATTTCAATGAGGCGTTGTTGTGCGCCTTTAATTTTTTTCTATCCGAATCGGACCTGGCAGAAGAGATCACGGAGTTGGTTCATCAACTTCGCGATGCGACGTCCGGAGATGGGGTAAAGAAAGTTAATAATATTGTTTTGTGCGCTTTACTTGAAAGCGCAGTTAACGCCATTTTCGAAAGCCGTGCGCGATCGCAGGCCACAGTCATCGAGCAAGAATTTGACCGCATGCGAGGCTCGCTGATCGAAACGATAAGAGAACATAAAAGCACCTGTGTGGGTGAAAATGCAGCGGCTGCGCAACAAGCCCGAGAGCGATTAATCAATAAGCTTTCGAACACGCCGTACTGGTATTCACGCGAAAAATTTCAGGCTGTTGCTGAGGGGCTTGGCCTGAAGTGGTGCGACGATTGGGAGAATCTATTCAATTTTTGGAATAAGTGGCGCCATCCGGTCGTTCACCGAGGTAGTCGCAGCACTGATGAAAACGACTTCACGACCTTCAAGATCCAGTCTCGGTTCGCTGGAGCGATATACCTCCTGGTTCTGCGGGCGATGGGCTACAGTGGTGTCGTCATTAAGTCTGTATTTGAAGATGCATTTACCAATATCTGAAGGACTTTGGTTCATTTGAATTTGTGAAAAAAACCACGGCGGTGCCGAATCGGAACCTACTGGTTTTGAAGTTATCCAGAAAGCGCCATTTAAAAAAATTCAATGTCGCGCACTAATTATCGCAAACGTGATGAACGGCGACAAAATGCAGCCAGCGATCAGGAACATCCCGGCTGCCGCACGTCCTTTCACGATAGTCATTATCGCAATCACAAAAGTTGTAATTGTGATCACAATAGTCGCGAGCACTAACGCCGGGCTTAACAGCGGAAGGAACCATGACAGAACCAAAAGTCCGCCGATTTGGCTTGGATCGGTCAGCGGCCTCTTTGATGGATTCTTGAAATGGTCAACCAATTTCCAATCTGAGAATCCTTCGCACAAATAATAATCCGTGCCTGCGATTGTTCCGTTGGCCACGCGCCTGCGAAATTCTGCCTCAGTGTGTTCAGCGATTACTTTACCGTTCCGAGCCACGTAAACGGTTCGATACGGCTTGTGTGCTCCTAGGGGAAGTGGGGGAAGTGGGGGAAGCGGTGGCAGCTTGCTTTCTAATGGGGGAAGCGGTGGCAGAAATCCCTCATCCGGCGGTGGGAATGTTGCGCCCGGAAATTCGGAAGCCTTTTTCCATGTTGCACCGGTTTCTTCGCTGAGATATTGATCGTTCGCAAAGACATCGCCCGAAGAAATCTTCGCCTGAAGCTCCGCTTCGCTAAATTTGCCGACAATTTCGCCATTCGCTCTTGCCAAGTAAATCACGGCGCAAAAATCGTAAGGAAAGCTGAACTTGCTGTCGATGCTTTTAATGGTTTAAAAGGTCATTTACTGTCCTTGAAGGTGCTTACCGTTTGTTGAATTGTCGTGGCGCAGCTACTGCTCCCACGACTTGAGCCATTCGCTCCAAAGCTTTGGGCGCCCGTTCGGATTTACGCGAGCGTAATCGTAAAATGTGCGCACGAATGCGGCCCGGTCTGCCGCGTAAGGCGCCTTCCAGTTCGCACCTTCATCCGGCTGAAGCACGTCATAACCGGAACTCAGAATCTTTTGACGGCGCACAATATCCTGCAGCGATACACGATTCGCATTTCGCAGCATGTCGTAAAGAACCATGAACGTCGTCGTTCTTCCAAGCCCCGCTTCGCAGTGGAAATGGGCCCAGGCATTCTCAGGAAGCTCACGGACAGCAAGAATAAAGCGATCCACTTCTTGATCGAGTGGACGCGCGTGGTCCGTGACCGTGACGCGTACGTAATGCGTGCCAGCACCTTCGACAACATCTCGCTCCGTGCCTGCGCGTTCGACAGTCACCCGTTGCGGCGTGACAGAATTGCCGTTGCCGTGTTTGACCGGGTGCCCAGGTCGAACATCAATTTCGCTTCCGGGCTTAAACGACTGAACACGCGCGGCTTCGCCCGCCACGATGGCCGACTGACTTCGACCGACATTGGCCCAGTCGTGTGACGCATACCAGCTTACGGGCATGTCGTTTACGAATACATGCGTTTCCTGCCGCAAATCGAACACGGTGACCGGACCGCGAGTTCGCGCCAACAAAAGCTTTAAACCTTCAGGAGTGAACTCGCCGCTGCCGGAGGCCCGCAGATCGCTCAACCCAGTCGTGGCAAGCGTTTCACCTTTGCTTTCCTCAAGCGGATCGTTAGTCGTGCGGAAGTTTCTTGGCAAAGCGTTCGCCAGCTTTAGGTCAATGTCCCAGATCAAAACCGGCGGATCGGGGGAACGCGGCGGCTGATCGTTTTGCGCGAGCGTGGCTGCCCAAAGAGCAGCGGTCACAAGAACAAATCCGAATATAAGGGGCCGCTTGCTAGATGAATGAGCAAAGCGGTTCATCAAAGTCGGGCCTGATTTTTAGGCGAACGTTCGAACGCGGGCAAAGAAATACTGCCAACACATATTCAAAACTCGCAATTCGCGCCGCCTGATTTAATTCTGAAAATGATGCGCGACGCGCTTACTCCGATGATGCAGCAGTACCGGCGGCTGCGCAGCAGCATCCCGGCAGATACGCTCCTGCTCTTTCGTCTGGGCGATTTTTACGAGCTGTTTTTTGAAGACGCAGTGGAAGCGTCCGCTTTGCTCAACGTCGCGCTGACGAAGCGAAACGGGGTGCCGATGTGCGGCGTGCCGTATCACGCAGCGCAAGCTTACATCGCAAAGTTAATCAAGGCCGGGCGGCGCGTGGCGATCTGCGATCAGACCAGCGAACCGCAACCAGGAAAAATTGTTTCACGCGACATCACTCAGATCGTCAGCGCCGGAACAGTGAGCGATCTGGATCTGCTCGAGGCGAAACGGGCGAATTATCTCGGCGCCGTCTACGCGGATTCAGGCACGTTTGGCTTTGCCTACGCGGACCTGAGCACGGGCGAGTTCCGGATCACTCAATTGAAAGATCGACAATCGCTGCTCGACGAAATCGCTCGCGTTTCGCCAGCCGAATTACTGGTTAGTTCGGAACAGAAGGAGCAGATCGGCGAAATCGATCGCGCGCTTGAGTACGACAGTTACGCGTTTCTGCCGGAACAGGCAGTCTTCACTTTGTGCGAGCATTTCAAAGTTAAATCGCTCGACGGATTTGGCTGCGTCCAAATGCCGCAGGCGGTCGCCGCTGCGGGAGCGATGGTGCATTACTTAAAACATTCGCTTCGCCGGAAGATTGATCATCTCACATCGCTGCGCTGCGACGCCTCAGCGGATTACGTTTTGCTCGACGCGGCGACACAAACAAACCTCGAGCTGGTCGAATCCCGCAGTGTGCGTGATACCAGTCTGCTCGCAGTGCTTGATCGGACGGCCACACCGATGGGCGGACGCAAACTACGCGCCTGGATTTTGCAGCCGCTGCGCAATCTGCCAGAGCTCCAACGTCGCCAACAGATGATCGCCGATTTACTCCAGGAGCCGGACTTGCTCGCGGCCATTCGTGGCGAGCTGAAATCGATTCGCGACATCGAGCGCGCTACCGGGCGCTTGAGCCAGGCTTCCGGCAACGCGCGCGATCTGGTCGCGCTAAAAACTTCACTTCAGCAAATTCCGAAACTGAAGGGCGAATTGCAAGGGCTAATTGAGCGAATTGAATTTGGCACAGGTAGGGACGTTTCTCTCCCGCAGCCGCGGGATCCGACAAATATTAAAGAGGATTCGACGGACGGCTCGGAGAGCCATCCCTACCTAAATTTGGCGCAGCGTCTGCAGAATGAAATTCACGAATTGCCTCAGGTTGCGGAAAAGCTGGAGCAGTCGCTCGCAGAGGATCCGCCGCTGACGCTGAAAGAAGGCAGTATTTTTCGGGACGGCTATGACGCCGATCTCGACACTCTGCGACAAGGTTCGCGCGAAGGGAAAAATTGGATCGGCCATTTGCAGCAGCGCGAGATTGCAGCCACCGGGATCAAATCGCTCAAGGTGCGTTACAACTCCGTGTTCGGCTATTTCATCGAGGTGACAAAATCGAATCTCGCGAATGTGCCTGGGCACTACGAGCGCAAGCAAACGACTGTTGGGGGCGAACGCTTCGTCACGTCCGAGCTCAAGGAGATCGAGGCGAAAATCCTCGGCGCAGACGAACGCGGCCGTCAGCTCGAATATCAGCTCTTTCAAAAACTGCGTGACGAAACTTTGCGTGAGCTCGGACCAATTCAGCAAACTGCAGAGGCAATCGCAGTTCTCGACGTGATCTGCGCGCTCGCGGAAACCGCGCGCCTCTTCCAGTATTGCCGTCCGACGTTGAACGAAACGTTGCAGCTGGTGATCAAGGACGGCCGCCATCCCGTGCTGGATCAAACTCTGGTAGAAGAGAAGTTCGTCCCGAATGATACCGCGCTCGACGGAGAAAATCTGCGGCTCGCCATTATCACCGGACCGAACATGGCCGGGAAATCCACTTACATCCGCCAGGTCGCGCTGATTGTGCTGATGGCTCAAATCGGCAGCTTCGTCCCGGCGGAAAGCGCAGAAATTGGGTTGGTCGATCGGATCTTCACGCGTGTCGGCGCAAACGACGATCTCGCGCGCGGTCAGTCAACGTTTATGGTGGAGATGAACGAAACCTCAAACATCGTCAATAACGCCACCGATCACAGTCTGGTGATTCTCGACGAGATTGGGCGCGGAACATCCACTTTTGACGGACTCTCCATCGCGTGGAGCGTGGCCGAGTTTCTGCACGACAAAATCAAAGCGCGGACGTTATTCGCGACGCACTACCACGAGCTGACCAAACTCGTCGACGGCCGTCCCGGCGTCTGCAATTTCAATGTCGCGGTACGCGAATGGAACGAGCAAATCATTTTCCTGCGCAAGATCGTCCCCGGCGGCGCGGACAAAAGTTACGGAATCCAGGTCGCGCGCCTCGCCGGTTTACCAAAAGAAATTCTGGATCGCGCCAAAGACATTCTCGCCCATCTGGAAAATTCCAGCCGCGCAACAGCAGAACCCAAGCTGCGAGCGAAAAAATCAGCGAAGGCCATGCCGGAATCGCAAAAGCCGCAGCTCGACCTGTTTGTGAGATGATTTGGTTGAAAAGGACGCGTGCCTCGTCACGGGCGATCGTGAATTTAAGTCATTGGAAAAAGAAATTAAGATCACCTGGCTAAGACCTTGCTGAACACGACGGGGTTTTCGGAGTAGCTCCAATGAAGGCGGCCAGCGGCACGCCGTCTCGTCACGCCAAGATCAATTTCATTCCATACAACACCGTCGAAGGCCTGGAATGATCACGCCCCTCGCGCGCGACTTACTCGCTGCTTCCCTAGCAGTTTTACCTTCTATGTCGCTTTTCCCGTTCGCTCCATTCGCCGACACGCGTGGGCGCCCAATTGACTCGTTCTCTCCCGCTCTCTCGCCCTCACGGGTTTGCCCATCTATGTCGCGGCTTCCCAGCTCGCTCCATTCGCAGGCTCAGGACAAGCTCACTGCGCTCCCCGATCGAAGACTGATTCGTTCTCTCAGCGCCTTTTCGTTAACGAAAGAAGATCAAGTAAACGAGAACGCTTAACACCACCACGGCCATAATCATTCGCTGCAGGTGTTTCGCATCAAAGGGCCGCGACGGAATTGTCCGCGACGGGGTAGCACAATGACGGCAATGATGATCGACGATGGAAAGCGCGTAGCCGCAGGTGGGGCAAGGCTCCAGTGGCATATGATACCAATCGCAGACATTGACCTAATAGCGAGGAATACCCGAGGGGAAGAGAATGGAGCGTCTTCACCTGACATCATCGTCGATCTGAAGCGATAGGCGCTCCACGAACTTCGTGTTTGTCCGGATCGCCTGAATCCTATCTAATCCAAAACGATGGAACCAGGTGAAGCCCTGACGACCGCCGCTCAAATCGCAGTGGCGCTGGCAGGATTTGCCGGAGTCGTGGTGACGTTTCGCAGCAAGTCGCTGCACGACTGGTCGCAAAGGGATAAGTTTCGCCTGTGGCTTTTGCTCGGCAATGCCCTGGTCCCCCTGTTCGATTGTTTCTTCGGCATGTTCTTGATGACGATCAAACCGACACCGCTTTGCATTTGGAACTGGTGCAGCGGGTTCTCGCTCCTTTTGGGTTTTCCTTTTGGTTTTTTGACGTGGCGACGCCTATCAAAACTAGGGCCGACGGTAATCAAGAATATGGGGGCTTACCGCTATCTTTTTTATACGTTTGGCGTTCTGGGCACAGCAGTCGGGCTCTTGCAGGTTTACAATGCTCTGGTCTCGGGCGTGTTTTCATTCTTTTATGCCGCCGTCATTTTTCCACTGGCCATCGACGCTTTGCAATTTGCTCTGATGATTCTTCTGCCGCCGCACACGAGCGAGAGTTAGATTCGCCGAATGGAGCCGCAGGGATGCGAGCGAGATAGATGGGTTAAGCCGAGAGGCCGAAACAAGCGGGAGCGAATGAGTCAAATCGCCACAAATTTGATCGATTCCGACAGTCTCCCGCACTCCAGAGTGTCGGTGCTGGTGGATGAATCGAACGTCGGCAGTTTGTTGCCGCCTGGTTACTCGATCGCGCGGACGATGTAGGTACCGACTTGTTTGTCGCGCTCCAGCTTTAGCAGCCCACGCTTTTGCGCTTCGAGGAGGAGTTCGTTGAAGGCACGGAACCCATGCGCTCGCTCGTTGAAACCGGGGTTCTGACGTTTCATCGCCTGTTTCATTAGTGAACCGCGGATCGGATAATCCTCGCCTCGCTCGGCGCGCAGCGCTTCCAAGGTTTTCCTCAGGAGATCGAGCGC
>Ga0137403_10007789_pt1 | contig 12037 bp, 11 predicted proteins | sample CZOMad2_1_16fung_FD_122057 | JGI IMG/M metagenome (GOLD analysis project Ga0137403, IMG submission 122057) | Vadose zone soil fungal communities from Angelo Coast Range Reserve, California, USA - CZOMad2_1_16fungal (Hybrid Assembly) | ecosystem: Environmental > Terrestrial > Soil > Vadose zone...
TCGTGGCTACTCTTTTCAGTCCTTCCGGGTTGGACGGCCCCTGCAAAACGGAAGTTATTTTTTAACAAGCCCTAAGTATCTCACCGGCGCAATCTGGAAAGATTGCGCTACGATTATTCGTATCGCAGCGCGTTCATCGGGTCCACTTTGGATGCTCGGTATGCGGGTATGTAGCTCGCCAACAATCCAACGACACCAAGAACTGCGATTGCCATTACAATCGTTGCCGGATCGTGCCATTTCAAACCGTACAACATCGAACTGGCCCAATACGAAGCGCCTAATGCCGCTCCCGTTCCGACCACGATCCCGATGATCAACAACAGACCCGCATCACCCAGGATCATTTTCACTATCGTGCCTCGATCAGCCCCCAATGCCATTCGAATTCCAATTTCGTTCCTGCGTTGAGCCACCATATATGAAATCACGCCGTACAGACCGACTGTCGCGAGTAACGCAGCCAGCAGGCCGAAGAAGCCCGACAGCGTTGCCATCAGTCGATCTTGCAGCAGGCCATCAACAATCATCGTTTTGAAAACATGGAAGTCCAGGCTGATCTTCGGATTCGCATCGGACATTACTTGCTTGACCGCAGATGTTACCGCTACGGTCGGCAAGTCCGAAGCTATCACAAACTGCGCGCCTGTATCAGGTGTGCTGTCCTGAGAAGCCGCGACAAACGCTATGGGCTTAAATTCTTCTCGCAGATCCTGATATTTTGTGTCGTTTACCAATCCGACAATTTCGTACACCAGTTCAGGATCTCCTGGGCCAACTTCAACCTGAAACCTTTTGCCCAGCGGACTTCCGCCGTCAACCAGCTGGCGCGCAAATGTTTCGTTGACGATTGCCACCTTTTGCGATTGCACAGTATCGCGGCTGTCAAAATCCCTGCCGGCCAGAATTCGACCGCCCATTGTTTTGAAAAAGTCAGGGGTAATGCGACTAAACCACGGAACACCTTTTTTCGCCGGCTCTGTATTCAGCATTTCAACGCTGTCATTCCATCCATTTCCGCTGAGCGGAACGATTGATGTCTCAGCAGCCGATGTCACACCGGGAATCGCGCGAACACGTTCAAGCAAATCACGTTTGTAATCCAGCCGGCGCTCCTTTGGGAGTTTCAAGTCTGTCATATCAATGTCAGTGATCACCAGACCTTCCTGCTTGAATCCTGCATTGACGCCCATCAGGTTTTGCAAGCTGCGAACGAACAGCAACGCCCCTACCAGTAATGTCAGCGACAACGCGACTTGAGCCACAACCAGAATTCGGCGGAGACCAAATCGTTCTCTGCTGGCCGTCATACCTCGACCCGCGTCTTTGAGAACCGAACCGACAGTCATTCCTGTTGCCTTGAATGCGGGTGTTAGACCAAACAAAATACTGGTCAGGATTGCTATTCCGGCTGTAAAACCCAGCAGTCGCCAATCAAGGCTCAGATCAACAAACAGCGAGCTGCCTTCTCCACTAATAAAGGCCACCAGAAAACGACTCAGGAATTGAGCGATGATAAATCCAACGACAGCGCCTATGGCGGCGAGCATTAGACTCTCTGACAGTAATTGTTTGATCAATCGGCCGCGTGAAGCGCCCAACGCTAAACGTACGGCTATCTCTTTTTCGCGAGCACTGGCTCGCGCCAGCATCAGATTGGCAAGGTTGGCACATGCGATTAATAGTACCAGTCCAGCGATAGCCATCAGCATCAATAATGAATCTGAATATTGTCGGCGGAGATTCGACAGACCAGAACCTGCGGGTACGGCGCCAAGTTTGAACTTAAGATACCCTTCTCGGCCATCAGCGATAATTTGTCGGAACGGTTTCCTGAAATAGTGCAGGCGATATTGCGTCCAATTGGCCAGACGCCTGAGCCAGATTTACGCCTGGCTTTAGGCGACCCATTACCGTCAACCACCAACCGTTTCGGGTTTCCAGAAGTGAATATTCGCCTTTGTCTATTGCTTCGGAACAAATCGGCGCGGCGATGACGGCACCGGCGGCGCTGTGTGTTCCCTTGAAGGCGGTCGACTGCCCGGCGATCGACGGCATCATCGAGGAAGCCGCAACGATTGCGCCAGTGTCCTGCAGAAGACCCTCGATGAGGAACGGGCAACCGACAAGAAGCTGACCACGCTCGCCGAGAGCAGGATCAATCTTCGCGCCGCGAGCTGATCTTAAGGCAGAGCATGAACTGAGACAAAACGCCGCGCGGAAATCGTCCGCGCGGCGTCCTTCGTTTCAGCCGTCGTGGTTCACCAGAACACTTCGATCACGGCCGAAGCGTCCGGGTGAAACCGAAATTTTCGTGCCGCGTTGGTTGCTCAAGATCGAGGTGATCCATGCGAAGCATATCATTGAAATTACAGCAACTTTCGACTAGATCGACGTTCCGGCCGGAGCCGAAACCGGCCCGTTCGGACCTCTCAACCTCGCTGACGCTTGCCGCCATGAGCCTGGGCTACGGCGTGGTTCAGCTCGACGTCACCATCGTCAATACCGCACTCGACAGTATCGGCACCTCGCTGGGCGGCGGCGTGTCCGAGCTGCAATGGGTCGTCAGCTCCTACACCATCGCCTTCGCCGCCTTCATTCTGACCGCCGGCGCGCTGGGCGATCGGATCGGTGCCAAGCGAATCTTCATGGCGGGGTTTGCCATCTTCACGGCGGCATCGGTCGGCTGCGCGCTTGCGCCTAATGCCGCCATCCTGATTGCGGCCCGAGGCGTGCAGGGGCTCGGTGCGGCGATCCTGGTTCCGAACTCGCTTGCATTGCTCAGCCACGCCTATCCGGACGAAAAGCAGCGCGGCCGGGCGGTGGGAATCTGGGCCGCCGGTGCCAGTCTTGCGCTGATCTCCGGGCCGCTGATCGGCGGCGGGCTGATCGCGCTGGTCGGCTGGCGCTCGATCTTCCTCGTCAATCTGCCGATCGGTCTCGCCGGCCTGTGGCTGAGCTGGCGCTATGCCACCGAGACCACGCGATACCAGCAGCGCGAGATCGACTTGCCGGGCCAGATCGCGGCGATCGCGGCACTCGGTTGTCTCGCCGGGGCGATCATCGAGGGCGGCACGCTGGGCTGGCGCAATGCTTTTGTAATCGCAGGCTTTGCTGCATCGGCGGTGCTGGCGGTCCTGTTCGTTTTGCGGGAACTGCGCGCGCCGCAACCCATGCTGCCGCTGTCGCTGTTCAAGCATCGGCTGTTCGCGTTGACATCGCTGGTCGGCCTTCTCGTCAACGTCGCCTTCTATGGACTGATCTTCGTCTTCAGCCTGTACTTCCAGCGCGTCAACGGCTTGTCGCCGTTCGCGACCGGCCTTGCCTTTCTCCCCATGATGGGCGCGGTGTTGCCGGTCAATCTCGTCGCCGCACGCGTGACCGAGCGGATCGGCGCGCCCGCGACGATCGCCATCGGCGCCGCGCTGTCGGCGCTCGGATGTCTTGCGCTGCTTGGGCTCGAGCCCGGCACCAGCTACTGGGAAATCGGCGCCCAGCTAATGATCATCGGCGCCGGTCTTGGCTTGCTGGTGCCACCGCTGACCTCGACCCTGCTCGGCAGCGTCGAGAAGTCGCGCTCCGGCATCGCCGCCGGCGTCCTCAACTCGACCCGGCAAACCGGCAGCGTGCTGGGCGTCGCGCTGTTCGGCTCGCTGGCCGGTCAGGCCACCGCGTTCATGGCAGGTATGCATGAGTCGCTGATGATCTCGGCCTGCCTTCTGTTTGCAGCCGGGGCGGCGATCTGGCGCGGCGCTGCCACGGCGACCTCGTCGTGATCTCGGGTTGTTGATTGCGGAAATTCGCCGTCGCATTTAATCTTGCGACTGACGCGGCCGGAAGCGCCGCTAACGGAGGCCCGCATGTACGCCGCCCCGATCGACCGCCGCGATTTCCTGCGCCGCACCGCCGCGTTGGGTACCTCGCTGCCCTTTGCAGGGCTCGCGTGGAAGGCCGCCGCACAGTCAACGGACATCGTCGCGCGGCGGGTTTTCTTCGACAATCCCGATTACGGCAGCGTCAGAGTGAGTCCCGATGGCCAGACCCTTTCTTTTCTCGCGCCGATCGATGGCGTGCGTAATCTTTGGGTGGCGCCGGTGGCGGATCCGAGCGCTGCCCGGCCCGTGACGCGCGCCACCGACCGCAATCTCGCAAGCTACTATCGGTGGGCACACACCAGCCGCCATCTGGTTTTCTTCCAGGAGCGCGACGGCGATGAGAACTGGCGCGCGTCGAGCGTCGACATTGCAAGCGGCGTCATTGTTCCGCTGACTCCGCCGCAAGGCGTCAAGTCGTTCGTGCAGGAATTGGATCACAAATTTCCGGAAGAGATGCTGCTCCGGCACAACGCGCGCAACAAGCGATACTTCGATATGTTTCGGGTCAATCTCGTGACCGGCAAGAGCGAACTGGAGTTCGAGAATAACGAATATCTCGGCCTGATCACCGACAGCGACTTTCAGCTCCGGCTGGGCTCGCGCCTGACGGCGGACGGCACGTCAGAATATTTCGAGCGCCGTCCTGATGGGAGCTGGACACCATTCACCAGCGTGCCGATCGGTGATGTCGACGGCACCCAGATGATCGACTTCAGCGCCGACGGCAAGACACTCTATATGCTCGACTCGCGGGAGCGGGATAAAGCGGCGTTTTTCGCTGTCGAGATGGCGACCCGAAAAGCCACCATGCTCGCGGCCGACGATGAAGCCGACATCGTGGAGGTCTCGTTCGACGACCGCCGCCCGATCGCGGCGCGCGCGAACAAGGATCGTGCGCGTTGGCATGCGGTCGACGCCAGCGCGGCGCAGGATCTGGCGGATCTTGCCAAGTATGGCTCCGGCGATGTGGAAATCATCGAGCGCAGTTCCGATGATCGCTTGGTGACGGTATTTTATGAACGTGACACGGCGAGCGGCGAATATGCGCTGCTCGATCGTCAAACGCGCACGGTCCGCAGCTTGTTCAAGCAACGCAAGGCGCTCGACAATGTGGCATTACGGAAAATGCAATCAGTGATCATCCCGGCCCGCGATGGGCTTCGTCTCAATGGCTATCTGACATTGCCGCCAACGGAAGCGGGAGTCGGCAAGCTGCCGATGGTGTTGCTGATCCATGGCGGCCCCTATGCCCGCGATCAATGGGGCTTCAATTCGACCCATCAATGGCTGGCAAATCGGGGCTATGCGGTGTTGAGCGTCAACTACCGCGGCTCGACCGGATTCGGTAAAGCGTTTATCGCCGCGGCTGACCGCGAGTGGGGTGGGCGCATGCATGACGACCTGATCGATGCGGTCGATTGGGCGGTTGCGCAGGGTATCGCCGATCCCAGGCGCGTCGGCTTCTTTGGCGCCAGCTATGGCGGCTATTCGGCGCTGACGGCGGCAACCAAGACACCCGAGGTGTTCGCCTGCATCGTCGACGTGTTCGGCATCTCCAACCTCATCACCTTCATGGCGACGATCCCGCCCTATTGGGGTCCGTGGTTCAGCGTCTGGAAAAATCGGCTCGGCGATCCCGATACCGAAGCGGGCCGCGCCTTTCTTATCGAGCGTTCGCCGCTCACCCATATCGACCGCGCGATTCGTCCGATCCTGATCGCGCAGGGCATGCGGGATGTCCGGGTCGTCGCCGCCGAATCGGAGCAGATGGTGACGGCCCTCAAGAACCGCGGCGTGCCCGTTACCTACGTCACCTTTCCCGATGAGGGACACGGTTTCGTGCGGCCGGACAACCGGCTCGCGTTTTATGCCGTCGCCGAGGCCTTTCTGGCCAAGCACCTCGGCGGCCGCAGCCAGCCGATCGGACATGATCTCACCGGCTCAACGCTCAAGGTCGAAACCGGTGGTGAGTTGGTGCCAGGACTTTCCGGATAACCAGGACTTTCCGGATAAGTCGCGGGGGGCGGGCGGCTCAAGCGCGAACGCGCCGGCTCACGCCTCGCGCAGCGCAAAATGCGCGCCGCAGAAGGCCATCAGCGCGCCGAGGCACAGCGCCGCGAGACCTGCGAGCACGCCTGAAATCGTCGGGATCGGACTTGGCGCGGAAGCCGCCTGACCCGCGCCCGCCAGCACCAGCACCCCGACGCCGATCAGGAACTGCCGCATCCGTTGCGGAATTTGCCCCGACACTGCGCTGTCCATCAGCGTCGCGGTGAAATAGCCCCCACAGAAGCCGACGCTGGCGATCAGCCACCACGCAATGGCCGCGCCCGCGGGCATGAATTCGCCGGTATCGGATCGCCACAGGCCGCCGAGGTCGAGGCCATAGCCCACGCCCAGCATGTGCACGGCGAGCGCCAGCAGCACGCCTGAGACCATGGCGCCCGCGAGGATCAGGCGGCGCGGAAAATAGGTCGTCTCGGCCATGGCCCGCTTGTAAGATAAAGCCGGCGGTGCGTGCAAGCCGAGGCGGCAAGCTCAGGCAATCTTTTGAGCTGGCAATCCCAGCGAAAGGCTCGACACATGACGACCGGTCTTCTTGCGCTGACGGCCGCCGCCATCTTCACAGGCGCCGCGCTCTACGTGAATGTCGCCGAGCAGCCGGCGCGGCTCACACTGGAGGACCGCGCGCTGCTCACCGAATGGAAGCCTTCCTACAAGCGCGGGGCCGCGATGCAGGCGCCGCTCGCGCTGGTGGGGTTTGTTTTGGGTTTGATGGCGTGGTGGCAGACCGCGCATCCCGGCTTCCTGATCGGCGGCATTGCGATCGTCGCGCCGTGGCCATGGACGCTGATCGGAATCAAACCCACCAACGACGCGCTGCTGGCGACCGAGATCGATAGAGCGGGACCGCCGACCCGCGCGCTTGTTGTCAAATGGGGCGCGCTCCACGGCGTGCGCACCGTATTGGGCGCGCTGGCAACGATTGCATTTTTGTGGGCATGTCTGTCGGGCTAGGCGCGACAGATGGTTTTTTGAGAACACGCGCCGATACCGCGGAAATGGCCCATTGCCCATGACGACCGATTTGTCGAACGAGACGGCTGCTGCGATCCGCTACGTCTACAAGGCGTCGCTGATCGGCTCGGCGCATCAATTCGAGCTGACGGACCATGGGTTGTCGTGGCAGGTCGGCAGCAAGTCCGGGGTCTGGGCTTACGCCGATATCGCGGCGATCCGTCTGTCGTACCGGCCGGTGTCGATGCAGTCGCGGCGCTTTCGTGCCGATATTGAACGCAAGGACCGGCAGCGCATCGTCGTGCTCTCGACCAGCTGGCAGACCGTTACATTGATGGCGCCGCAGGACCGGGAATACCGCGTCTTCATCATACAGCTGCATGGGCGCATGAAGCAGGCCGGAAGCAGGGCCGCGCTGATCGGCGGCATCAAATCCGGCCTCTATGCGGCGGGGATTGCGGTACTGGCGCTGGTCGCAATCGCCATCACGGGTCTGCTCGCACGCGCGATCGCCACCGGCGAATTCGGAGGCGCGTTGTTTCTGGTCGGATTCGCCGCGCTGTTTGGCTGGCAGATCGGCGGCTTTATCCGGCGCAACCGGCCGCAGACCTATACGTTCGATCAACTGCCGGCGGCGTTGCTGCCGTAATCTTTCCTCTGCAACCAAGCGCAATGAAATGTGACTTCGCGATGCGGCCGGCGCACGGCATCGTGGCGCCGCGCGCTTTCGGCTTTGACGCGAGGTGGACTGTGAAGGATCGGCACACGCGACTGCCAACGGAGCAGGAAGTTGCCGAGATCAACGCCAAACATTTGATCAGCACGCCGATAAAACCCGCCGATCTTTTGTTCGTGTTCGGCACGCGCGAGGATGTCGCGCGGCGTGTGGATGAGGCCTTCAGGCTTTGGCGCGAGGGCTTGTTTCGCTGGTCGATCGTGAGCGGCGGGGCGACACCGGGCTCGGAGCTTTCGGAATGCGAGATCATCAAGGCCGCGATGGTGGCGCGCGGCATTCCGCGGGAACGCATCCTGGAGGAACATCGCGCGACCAACACCGGCGAAAACGTCATCTTCTCGCTGCCCATCCTCGAAGCCGCCCTCGGGCTTGCGAATATCCGCAGCGTGATCTGCCTCGGCAACACCTGGACGGCGCGCCGCTACCCGATGACGCTGCACCGGCACTGGCCGGAAGTGGAGAAGATGCTGATATCAGTCGACAGCTTCGAAACGCCGTTGGCGCTCTGGCACACCGATCCGGAATTCAGGGCCCGGATTCTCAGCGAATGGGACAAGATCGAGCCGTACAAGGCCAAAGGCTTTATTGCGGAGTGGCCGGTGGCTTGACCGCGGCGACCGCGATCGCTCGCTTGCTATTCCGTCGAATCGAAATCCTCTTCCTTCGCGCTCAACATTCCCGCAAGCGTGCGCAGTGCGGTTTCGAGTTGGTGGATCGGAGGGGCAGCCAACGCCAGCCGCACGCCGTTCGGCGCATGCCCGGGGCTGACGGCAAACGTCGTCGATGGCGTCAAAGCGATATCCCGCCGGGCCGCGGCAGCGACGAATGCTTGCGACCGCCAGTGCGGCGGCAACGTCAGCCACAGATGATAGGATTTGCTGTGGGTCTGGATCTCAAGGCCGGAAAGGCAGGCAACGGCAATTTTCTGGCGTTGCTGCGCATCGATCCGCTTCAGCCGTGCAAGCTCGGCAGCCGTGCCGTCACCCATCAGCAGTTGCGCGGCCGCGAACGCAAATCCCGACGCCGTCCAGCCGCCCGAGCGCACCGCAGCCATGACGTTTTCGCGCAAGCGAAGCGGCGGAACGACAAAGCCGAGCGACAGCCCGGGCGCCACCTTCTTGGAAAGGCTGTCGAGCACCACGCAACGATCCGGCGCGAGCGCGGCCAGCGGCGGCTCGTCGTCAAGAAAAGCATAAACGGCGTCTTCGATGACGGTGAGATCGAGCTTCTCGACAACGCGCAGGAGATCGGTGCGCCGCGAGGACGGCATCGTCATGCCCAGCGGATTTTGAATGATGGGCTGAACGTACAGCGCCGACAAATGCGCTTCGCGATGGGCCTTCTGCACGGCGTCCGGACGAACGCCATGTTCATCCATCGCCAGCGGCACCAGCGTGACGCCGAGCCGGGCGGCGATGCCTTTGATGAACGGGTAGGTCAAAGCCTCGACGCCGCAGCGGCCGCCGGTCGGCACCACCGCGGCAAGCGCGGCTGCGATGCATTGCCGGCCATTGGCGGTGAACACCATCTGCTCCGGCTTTGGCGACCAATCCCGGTTTTGACGGGTGAGATAGTCCGCGGTGACTTTTCTGGCGGCCTGGGTTCCGATGCTGGTGGCTTGTCGCAACGCGATATCGAGTGCCTCCGGCCGGTTCAGTCCCTCCAGGCTCTTTGCGATCAGGGCTGATTGCGTCGGCAGCAGGGGATAGTTGAATTCCAGATCGATGCGTGCGCCGCGCGGCTCGGTTGCCGCGGCGATGCCGCGGCGCGCTTCTCCGGAAATGAACGTGCCCCGTCCGACTTCGCCGACGACGAGGCCACGGCGCAACAGTTCGGTGTAGACCCGGCTGGCCGTCGAGGTGGCGATCTTGCGCTCATAGGCAAAACTGCGCTGCGGCGGCAAGCGGTCGCCAGGCTTGAGCGCGCCGCTCGCGATCTCGGCGGCGACGGCATCGGCAAGCTTCGCATATTCGAATTTCGACATTATTGCACCGAGAGCAATGTTTTACTTGAACCAATACAATTACAGGATCATCTAGTCACCATCAAGCCGAGATTGCACCGAGGAGAGCGAGAGCAATCCGAGGTCGCCCAAGGCGCCGCTGCCGAGCAGCGTTGCGCCAACGATATGGCTTTGCCGGGCGAAAGGCCGATTGGAGAAGCACGATGACCACGATATCCCAAAGCCCCGCACAACCTTCGATCCCCAATTTGTGGGGCGGATTTGTCCGCTGGATCGGCATTGGGGCGCAGGCCGTAGCCGCCTATTGGGAGCGTCGCGCCGCGATCAAGGCGCTGCTCGGGCGGGATGATCGCGAATTGCGCGACATCGGAATAGTGCGCAGCCAGATCGAGGCAGCGGTCGGCGGAGCCTTCAATCCGGAGATGGGAAGAAGGCCGTAAGCACCGTGATCAAGCGGTTGCCAAGGCACCCCAGTCGGTTGCACGGACCCTAGCACTGACTATGAGAGATTGGTGAGTCGCTTGCTGCCCATGCTTCGAGACGCTCGCGTCGCTCGCTCCTCAGCATGAGGTTGTTGTGTTTCAACAAGTTAGACCTCATCCTGAGGAGGCCACGAAGTGGCCGTCTCGAAGGATGGGCTGCAATACCGATTTGTGATTCCAGGTACTAGTGCCGTACCACCAGCACCGAGCATTTGGCGTAGCGCACCACATGGCCGGCGTTGGAGCCAAGAAAATAAGTCCGCATCGCCGGCCGATGCGATGTCATGACGATCAGGTCGGCCTTGATCGCCGCGGCTTCTTCGAGAATCTCGTGATAGATGCCGCCCTGGCGCACCACGCTGGAGATGCGCGAGGCATCGATGCCGGATTCGCGTGCGACGATGGCAAGCGCTTCCTCGGAGGTCAGGCGCTGCTGGAGGTCGAAATCGGCGGGCACATATTCCGCCAGCATCACCGGCGTCATTGGCAACACGTTGAGAAGGCGCACCGTGCCGCTCCAGGTCTGCGACAGCGTCGCCGCCGTCGCAATCGCGGGTTTCGCCAGGTCGGTATCGGCAAGATCAAGCGGGACGAGAATGGATTTGAACATCTGCGCCTCCGTGTCTGAAGCCAACGTAGCACAAAACCAAGTCTTGAAACCAAGTGTTGAAACCAAGTCTTGAAACCAAGTGTTGAAACCAAGTGTTGGCGACGCGGCGCAGGTGCTAGGCTTGCTTCAGCAGCTTTGGGCTGATGAACAGCGCCAGCCGTCCGCGGCGGAACGCCACGTCGTCCCAGTCGTCGCCCGCAAAGTCGAGCATGGCAAGCCCCGATGTCGGCAGATTGCCGGCGAGCGCCTTGCGTCCGGCGGCGTCGCCGCTGCCGGTCAGCGCCAGCGCCAGTTCATGCATTCCGGGATTGTGCCCGACCAGCATCAGGGCCTTCGGATCGGCGGATGATGCGGCGCGGATGGTCTGCAGCAGCTGCGAAGGGTTGGCTCCATAAAGTTCCGGCAGAAGTTCAACGCGCGGCTGCGGAGCCCGCTTTTTCATCGCCTCCCAGGCAATCTCCCAGGTCTGGTGGGCCCGGATCGCAGGCGAAACCAGCACCAAATTAGGAAAAGGCGGGTGCCGGCCGATCCAGCCGCCGATCTCCGCGGCGTCGGCGCGGCCACGTTGGTCCAATCGGCGGTCCTGGTCGCGGCCGCTAGGCGCGTCGGTCTCGGTCTTGGCGTGACGCAGCAGCATCAAACGGCGCATGGCGACTCTCGATTCATTTCAGATCCGGCGGATTAATGTACAAGCTGAAGCTTAGGACAAGGTGACAAGCGACTGATCCGTCCGTAAGAAAACGATATGAGCGAGACTTCCACAAGCGCGACCACAGCAAATGATGCCGCGGCGATGTTGCCGGGGCGGTCGCGCCTTTCGTTCGATCTGGATGTCGATATTTGTGTGGTCGGGGCAGGGCTTGCGGGCCTCACGGTGGCGCTGGAGGCCGCAAGGCTCGGCGCGAGCGTCGCCGTTCTCGAAGGCCGGCATGTCGGCTGGAACGCATCCGGCCATCATCTCGGCACGGTGATGCCGGGTTTTGGTCTCCCGATCGGCGAATTGATCGCCCGCATCGGCTTTGAAGACGCCCGCGAGCTCTGGTCGTTGTCGAAGCAAGGCGCCGAATATGTTCGGGCCACCGCATCGGAAGAATTGATTCCGGGCATTGCCCTGAGCGAGGGCGCCCTTGAGGTTTCCAATGTCGAGGCCGGCGAGGAGCTGATCAGCCGGCTGCAAATGCTGGGCGAGGATTTCGAGACGGAGGTCGAGGGTTGGCAGGTCGATCGCGTGCGCGATCAGCTCAAGACCGATCGTTATTTCCATGGCGTGTATTATCCCAAGGCGTTTCAGATCGACGGCCGCAAATACGTCCATGGTCTTGCGGCGCTGGCGACGCGGGCGGGGGCGCGGAT
>Ga0137403_10007790_pt1 | contig 12037 bp, 10 predicted proteins | sample CZOMad2_1_16fung_FD_122057 | JGI IMG/M metagenome (GOLD analysis project Ga0137403, IMG submission 122057) | Vadose zone soil fungal communities from Angelo Coast Range Reserve, California, USA - CZOMad2_1_16fungal (Hybrid Assembly) | ecosystem: Environmental > Terrestrial > Soil > Vadose zone...
CTGAAAAGTCCGTTAGTCCGTGGTCCGTTGGCAATTCGTTTTCCAAATTGTCGCACGAGTTTTATGAGCAATATACGATTACCTGACTTCAGTAAATGGCCAAATGAAAAATGATAAATGAAAAATGCTCTGGTCGCTACTTCTGCGCTGGTTTTCTACTTGATGGTGTGACTACCGTTCTCACTCCACCATTGCGTAGATTTTTTCAATCTCATCGACCATCCGATTCAAACTGAATCGCAGGCTGACCGCGTCTTGAGCCTGGCGGCCAAGCAGACTTCTTTTGTTCTCGTCTGCAAGGAGCATCATGATCGATTCCGCCAACCGCTCGACGTCCCCAATGGGAACTAGCAAGCCTGTTCTTTGATCCTCTACGACTTCGCACGCGCCATCTGTTTCGGTGGCAACAACCGCAGTGCCCGCGGCCATCGCTTCTGCTATCGCCAGGCCAAATGATTCTGTTTCCGATGCCGAAACGAAAACATCCAACGCCAAAAGTAACTTCTCGGCATCATCGAGCCAGCCGAGAAAATGGACGCGATTCTCGATTTGCAGTTGCGACACAAGGTGTTCCAGTTGCTTGCGAATTTGACTTGAAGCTGAAGTGTCAACACCGGCAATTATGAAGTGCGATTGGGGAACCTGCTGCGAAACGATTGCCGCGGCGCGTAGGAAATCGTCGTGACGTTTAAGGGTGCGCAATTCTCCAATGCTGCCATCAGCCCGAATTCGTGCAGACGCTTGCGGGTGCGCGGATGCACGGCGAACACCATGGGCAGGGACTCGGACGCGCTCGATAATTGCGCGACCAATGAGGCCAGCGAATCGGCACTGTCGACGTTCGCGGGCCGATGCAAGGTGACCACCGCATATCGGCGCGGCGAGAGCGCCAGGCGTTCGACCATCTCCGCGGCGGCGATCGAGTCACGCAGCATCTCGTAGGAATCGATCATGAAATTACCCACGCGGTCGATCTTCTCGGCCGGCACGTTCTCGCGCAGCAGATTGGCGTCGGCATCGGCCGACGGCGTCCACAATACGTCGGCGATCGCATCGGTCGCCAACCGGTTGATTTCCTCCGGCATGCTTCGATCCCCGCTTCGCAACCCCGCTTCCAGGTGCACCACCGGGATGCGAAGTTTAGTCCCCACCAGCGCGCATGCGAGCGTCGAATTCACGTCGCCCGCCACGACGATCCAATCCGGGCGTTGAAGCTCCGCGATCTTTTCGTATTCGATCATCACGCGGCCCGTCTGCTCGGCATGGGAACCACTGCCCACCTCCAGATGGAAATCGGGCTCGGGCAGCTTCAAGTCGCGGAAGAACGACGCGGACATGTTGTAGTCGTAGTGCTGTCCCGTATGCACGATCTGCGCATGGCACCAACTCTCGGGCAACAAGGCATGATAGAGCGGCGCAATTTTCATGAAATTGGGGCGCGCCGCGGCGATGAGATGGATTTTGCGGGGATTCTGCATCCGCGCATTATCCAAGAATGCACGCCGTACTTCAGAAGATTTCGTCGAGGCCCTCACTCGAGTTCAAAGACGCTCATGCTTCCATCCTGGCGCGCAAGGCCGGTGAAATACGCATAAAGGCAGCGCCCCGGATTGATCCCTGTCGGGAAGCTGATGGATCCCAATTCGCAGAGCCGGAATGGCCATGGGTCCTTCGCCCAGCGCCCCGCAAGCGTGAATCCGGCTGGCGTGCCGATCATGAGATCCGAATACATGCCTTTGATTCCGGGCCCCGGCCGCCTATCCAGCCAGTCCCGCAGCTTATTGCCCGTGAGCAGTCCCGGTTCGACGGTGGTTGAAAATACCACCTGGCCCTGGACGCGGCAGGAGTAAATGGAACTGCCGCTGATGTCCATTAAGGGCTCGGAACGTGCGCCGATCCACGGCTCCGGCGATTCCGAATATCCCTCCGGCAATATCAGCCGCCTCACGGAATTGATCGCGAGGGGACTGTCCGTGGCGTAGATGATCTGGCCCTCCGAGAAAGCCACCCAGCAACACCTGAAATCCTGCTTGCCGACGAGTACGGGCAGGACTTCGGAAAAACCGCGGCGCGCCGCCCAGATTCCCACATTGTCGCCGGAATCCCCGGTCACTATCCATACGATTCCGCGGCTCTCATCCGGAATCATCCCGTGAACGTGCTCGATGGTCCCTCTGGGAAAGGTATGGGCGATGCGCCAGACGCCTTCTGGGCTGCGCAACCAGATGTTCACCGGCGCCTTGGACGCGTTGTACCAATATTCTCCGAAGCAGGCACCGTCTGTAAATCCCTCGATCCCGTGGATGCGGCCGATCCAAAGGGGTTTCATGGCGTTTTCTATGACGTGATCCAGACGCACCTTCCCGCTCGGCAGCTCCAGGCGCCACAACCGGTTTCGTTCAGCGAGGAGATACCCACCCTCATCGATGCGGCAGCCGAAGCGGATGCCAAGCCTCAATATGCGCTCGACCAATCGTGAGCGCCGCAAGACGCCGGAGGACAGCGCGTGCGGCACAGACCCTATGCGGCTCAAACGCGAGCAGTCGAGATTGGCAAGGTACAGGGCATATCCACGGGCGAGCAGGATTCCGTCAGGCACGAACGCCAGCGGCCGATACCCGCGCAAGGCTCTGAGAAGTTTCATCGCTCGATTCGCAACGCGGCCGCAGCCAGCCCCCAATACTCGTGCAGGGCCGTTTCAGTCTTGTACAGCCCGCGCGCGCCCGGAATTACACCGAATCGATCGGCAGCACGCTGCACGCGCAGCAGATGTCCGGTGGCCGCGGGTACCGGCCGCGCCCCCGCACGCAGCATCAACTGCATCGCCCGCGGCATGTGGTACGCAGAAGTGACCAGAATGAACGGTGCGTGCCCCAGCAATGCCGCAACGTCGCCTGCTTCCTGGGCAGTGTCGAGCGCGCGATCCATGATCACCAGCGCTGATGGCTGGATGCCCAATTCCGCGGCCATCTGCGCGTAACCTTTAGCGGGCCGCGCAAATCCCGGAGGTGCCCCGCCGGAGACCAGCAAACGCGCATTCGGGATCATGCGCGCCAGGCGCACCCCCTCGACGATGCGCGCGAGACCGTCCGCGTCCAGCGCGCTTGTGACCGGAAAGCCATCGCGCGGTTCATAGCCGCTGCCAAGGACCACGATGTCGTGCACACCGGCCGCTTGCTCGGCATCGAAGGGCGGATATTGGCTCTCCAATGGCGCAATCAGCGCGTTGCCAACCAGCGACGTCGATGCAAGGTAGGCAAGCGCGGCCCCCGCCGCGATGAGCCACTTCCCAAGGCGCCGCCTCTGCCGGCGCAACAGCAGCAATCCCGTGCAAGCCAGGATCATCGCCATCAGCAGCGGGTTGCTCAATATCGCCGCCAGCAATCGTAGCAACGTCATACGTGCATCAACGTCTTCAGCCGCTGGCCGCCGAGCCCCGCGACGATGCAGCGGCTTGGCACAGCGACCCCAAACTCCGGATGCCATGTCGAATCGGCCACTTGCACCGTGGCGGCGCCGTCGAACTGCATTTCCAGCAGCATTCCGCTCGCATCGCTGAGGTGCAATCCGGATTCCCCGCTGCGCCGCACCTGAATCTGCGGATGCAGGTGAAAGTAGCAATAGGCGCTGCGAAAATGCCCCTCGATGGTGTCTTCAATCGAAAGCTCATGCGCACCCAGCAGCCAACTTCGTCGATGTAAATTCCTGCCTGGTAAGCGCCGGTAACCATCGTGCTCGCCGGTGACGATCACTGTTGATCCTTCCTTGCGCGACTCCAGCAATCGTGCCCGTGCCCGGCGTGCTACGCGAAAGCCCGCCCATACTTCGCTCGAATTCTCGCCGTCGAGCACCAGCGTGCAGTGTGCCGCCGTACCGCGCTGCCGCTGGCGTTCCGCGCCGAGACCATATTCGGAAGTTCCTGAATTGACGAATACGCGACGGCCCTTGAAGCTCAACTCGAAGCTCAGAGTATCCGCGTGCGCATGAGCAGGCAGATGGTCCGGACCGATCGGCGCGACATCGCACACCAGAAAAAAGGGAGGCGAATCGACGCTGATGTAGCCGCTCGGAATCAAGCGGCGCACGTCCCCGCCCACCGCTGATTCGACGCCGACGTTGAGCCGTTCCGCGTAATTGCGCAATTGCACGGCCGTCGGCGAGCCGCCGAACGCGGCGTCATTGAAAAATGCGATGCCCCCGTCGGGGTGCGACATTGCCTCGAGCCACGCCATCATGTGTACCGCCGTATCGCCCCAGGCGGCGTCGACCGTACGCCCGTAAGCTTGCATCACGTTCATCGCATCAAGCAGGTCCTCCATAAACGCGGCGTGATACATGGTGCTGCGCTCGAAGTGTCCCCCATCCGCCAGGACTTGTTCCGCAAGCTCGGTTTGTGCCAGGGAAATGCCGTGCCGCAGCCAACCGTCCGCCTCCTCCCCTGCGAAAAAAAGGCCGGCGTGGATCAGTGCCTTTGCATTCGCGAATACATGATTACCCTGCAGGTGCGACTCGATGCGCCGGCTCAACCACCGTGCCTGCACCGCCAGGCTGTGCTGCGCCTTCGTCGTCAGGAAATTTCCCCCGAGCGACCACTTGATCCAATTTACCATGCGCCGCGACATGGGATAGGGGTCCCAGCCAGTCCCCACGCCGGGAGAGTTCTCGTCGATCCACCGCTCGATGAGCCGCTCGTGCCAGGAGCGGCGCGCACCGGCGTCCTCGGCGTTGAGATCGTCGAAGTAATGCAAATGGTAGGTCCACAACTGCGATCGGCCTTCGCCTTCCCAATGAGCCGGCTCCGAACAGGCACCCTCGATGTTCAGCAACACAAAGCGGTCCGGGCCGAGCATGGAGCGCCGCGCCCCTATCGGCGCAACCGGCCGATTGGCGGGCTCACGCAGCGGCGGAGCTGCGCGCTGATCGGGTTGCGGCCGCAACATCTTGAAGCGAACCCGCCCGAAGACTTGAACCGGCCGCAGATACCGCAGCGTGTGAAAATAATTGGATAGGCTGCTCAATGCCGTGTCGCTTCGCTCACTTCGATGGTGCTGCGGCTGATCTCGAGAATTTCCTCCAGCGGTATCGGCGATGCTTGCGCCGTCTTGATGGCGGCAACGAAGGCCGCCGCGCATGCATACTGGCCTTTATCCTGGCGCCACAACCGTTGCGACTTGAATCCGGGCCAGCCGAACGCCCGCAAGCGGCGAAAATTGTCCAGCTGCAAGACGCGGCCGCCCGCAAACGCCTCGACCCGCTCCTTGGGAAAGGAGGCATGGCCGCCCGTCACATAGTGAATCGTTCCCAGCGAACCATCCGCAAAGTTCAAGGTAATGCACACTGACGGATCATCGGGCCGGCCGCCGGTGCGTCGCGCGACACTGCCGACGATGGGAGATCCGGCAAAGAATCGCAGCAGATCGATGAAATGGCAGGCCTCCCCGATGATGCGTCCCCCGCCTGCGGCCTCCACGGTCCAATGTCCCGCCGGCACGGCGCCGGCGTTGACCGTCATGATGAAGCACTTCGGCTCGCGCACAGCGCCCAGCAGCGCCTTCATCCTCACCGCCAGCGGCGCGAATCGGCGATTGAACCCGATCATGAGCGTGCGGCCACGCTCCACCGCCGGGTCGCCAAGCATCGCCTCGATCGCGTCTATCTCGCCGCTGCTGAGAGCCAACGGCTTCTCGACGAATACATGCTTTCCCGCGGCAAGGGCTCGTTGAACGAATTGCGCATGGGTATCGTGGCGGGTGGCAATCACGATGCAATCGACTTGCGGCGCGGCAAACACCGACTCGACGTCGGTTGTCGCCACCTCAAAGCCGAATTGACGCCCGTAGCGCGCGGCATTGATGCCGTTGGCCGTCGCCACCGCGAACAGGCGCGTACCGGCCGCACGAAATGCCGGAATCAATAAGCGTCCCGCGTAATTGCCCGCACCGATGAACGCCACGGCGGGGGCCCCCGTGGGAGCGTTGGCGGTCCGCGCCTGAACCGGCCTGGTGCGCAACATCGCCGGCGCCCTCGCCTCATCCGGGTAGTCGAGCACGATCCCGAGCGAAGCTTGATTCCGATCGGCCAGCAGATCGTAGGCCGCTGCCGCCGCTGCGAAGGAAAATCGATGACTGATCAACGGGCGGACATCGAGCTGACCTGATTCCATCAGCTGCAACACGGCCTGGAAATTTCTTTGTTCGGTCCAGCGCACCAGCCCGAACGGGTAGTCGATCCCGCGGCCCTCATACACCTCGTCATAACGTCCGAGGCCGTAGGAGCACGACACCTGGAACGAAATCTCCTTCTTGTAGAAGTCCGCGCGATTGAGTTCGAGTCCGGTGACGCCGATCAGGACGATTCGACCGCGTTGGCGGCACATCCGTGCCGCCTGCTCCACCGGCGCGTTGCTGTCGGTGGCGGCTGCGATCAACACAGCATCGATCCCTTGCCCGGAGGAAAACCGCTCCGCGACTTTGAGTACATCCTCTCCCGCTTGCATGTCGACCACGTCGGCGCCGAATCGCCGTGCGAGCGCGCATTTGTCTGGATCAGGATCGACCCCCAGAACTTTGCAGCCGTTGGCGCGCAACAATTGCACCGTGATCAGGCCGATGAGCCCGAGACCGACCACGCAGATGCGTTCGCCGATCGACGGCGCGGTCAGCCGCAATCCCTGCAGGGCGATCGCCGCCAGCGGGGTGAACACGGCTTCATCGTCGCTCACCAACCCTGGTATGCGCGCGCAGAGGTTGCGTCCAACGGCGACGAACTCCGCATGAGCGCCGTTCGAAACGACCCGCTCGCCTACGGCAAACTCAGTCACCCCCGAACCGACCTCGGCAACGCGCCCGACATTGCAATAGCCGAGCGGGATGGGCTGATCCAGCTTGCTGCGCACCGCCTCGAGCGTCGCAGCCACGCCGTCGGTACGCATTTTGTCGAACACCTGACGCACCTTCTCCGGCTGCTGCTGTACCTTCGAGATCCAGCTGCCGCGTCCGAACTCGACCAGCATGCGCTCCGTTCCGGAGGAGATCAGCGAGCGCGAGCTTTGAATCAGGATTGCGCCGGACACGGGAACCGGGACCGGGATCTGTTCAAGAACGATTCGGCCGTTCGCCAGCGACTGTAGCAGTTGTTGCATCGATTATTCGCTTTGTAATCCGATAATAGCCGCCGATTTAAACATCGATGAAACGGCGACACCACAACTCAAAGCACATGAGCGCAAATATCGTGTAGCTGCCGTCGATTCTACCCTGACGATCATCGTCGATCAGCGCGTGGACACGGAGCGGGTCAAAAAAGCCGCGGCGGCGCAATACCGAGGAATCCAGCGTATCCTCTACTTTTCGGCGCAGCTCGTGCCGCAACCACCGCCGCAGCGGCGCGCCGAATCCGCTCTTGGGCCGATAGATGACGTCGCGCGGCAGAACACCCCGCATGGCTTCCTTGAAGATTGACTTGCCGACACTTCCCGTCTGCTTCATCGATGCGGGAATCCTTGCTGCAAAGTCGACCAGATCCAAGTCGAGCAACGGGACCCTCACCTCGACCCCGGCGGACATACCCGCCCGATCGGTGTAGTTCAAATTATGGTCGGCTAGAAAGTGCCGCGTTTCCAGGAACAACATGCGTTGCAACGGATCCGATTCGGCCGGAATTTCGGCCAGGCTCGCCAGCAGCGGCTCCGCTACGTCCGCCGTACTGACTTGCGCCGCAAAGTCGGCCGAGTACAAGCTGCGCCTCAGCGCATCAGGGCTCCACCAGAAATAGGAGATCAGGCGCCGTTCAGCGTCTTCGCCGGCATGGGCAAACATCTTGGTCAGGCGCCGGCCCAGGACTCTTCCCTGGTTCCTGCCCCCGCCCATCGCAGCCCGGGCCGCCGACGACTGAATCGCGGCACGGGCGGACGGCGGAAGCCATGCCCACCAGCGTTCGAACCGCAGCGCACGGTGCCGCCGATAGCCGCTGAAAATGTCGTCTCCGCCCGCTCCCGACAAAAGCACGGGAATGCCCATGGCACGCGCCCGGTCGGCGATGAACAGCGCGTTGATCGGCGCCGGATCGGCTTGCGGCTCATCCAGCAGGGCAACTATTTCCTCGAGCCGATCAATGGATGATGCGCTGATGCGGATCTCCTCCAAGTCGACGCGCAAGTGTTCGGCGACGCGGCGCGCATAGGGTAGGTCCGCGGGGTTGCCCTCGTTGTCGACGTCGTCGCCGAAGCCGATGGAGAAGCACTGAATCCGCTGGTCGGGCTGCACTTTGCGCATCATGGCAACGAAGGCGCTCGAATCCAGCCCCCCGGAGAGGAATGCACCCACGGGCACGTCGGCAACCAATTGGCGCCGCACTGCTTGCTCCACACGGTCCTTCAGTTCTGCCGCAATGGCCGCGCGCGGCCGCGGATCGCGGCGGCCGTCATAGGGCAAGCGATAGTAACGCCAGTGCCGCACGATTCCTTTGCGATGCACCAGCATCGCGCAGCCCGGCTCCAGCTTGCGCACCGCACGCAGCATGGTGCGCGGCGCCGGCGTCCAGAGGTAGGCGAGCATCTGGTGCAGCGCCACTGGATCGATCTCGCGCGCAACATCCGCGTGGCACAGCAACGCCTTGATCTCTGAGGCGAACAAGAAGCCCTGCGGCGTGCTGGTGAAATACAAAGGCTTCACGCCGGCCTGGTCGCGCGCGAGGAACAAGGCTCCACGCTCGACGCCGGACGGTCGGCCTTCAATTCTTGCATCGTGAATGCCGAACGCGAAGATCCCGTTCAAGCGGCTGAGCGCGTCGAGCCCGTGCCGTTCGTACAGATGCAGCAGAACTTCCGAGTCCGTTTGGGTGGTGAAGCGATGGCCCGCCGCGGCCAGTTCCTCTCGCAACTCACGATAATTGTATATTTCGCCGTTGAATACCAGCGTCAGGACAGCGCCCGCGTCCGCACCCGGCGGCCGTAGCACCATGGGCTGACATCCCGCGGCAGAGAGATCGATGATGGCGAGCCGTCGGTGCCCGAGACCGGTTCGCGCCTCGTGCGGCACATCGATCCAGTGCGCGCCCTCCCCGTCGGGCCCGCGATGCGCGACACAGTCCGTCATCCGCTTCAGCAGGCCGGCGGGGAAGTCGCCCTGCACTCCGACGATGCCGCACATTTAGCGGGGCCGTCCGGCGTCTGCAATTTCTCTGTGCTCACCATGCATAAACAATAATTGTAGTGTCTTCCCGCGCCCGTGGGGCGAAATCACGCAATCTGCGTGACAATACGGCCGAAACCGGCAATCCTCTCGAAGTTTCAGCTCCGTGAACCGTCTGACCATGCGAATTCTGTTCTTCTCCGATCACTTTCTACCCGAGCCGTCCGCACCGGCGGCTCATGTTTATGAGCGCGCAAAGCTGTGGGTGGGCGCAGGGCATGCGGTGACAGTGTTATGCAGCGCGCCGAACTTCCCCGAGGGAAAGGTATTTGCCGGTTACCGCAACGCCCTCCGCACCGTGGAGATGCTGGACGGCATCCGCGTCGTTCGGATTGTCACCTATATCACCGCGAATGCAGGCGTCGTGCGCCGGACGCTCGACTATGTGTCGTACATGTTGTCCGCATTTGTATCCGCATGGTTCGAGAAGCGGCCGGACGTGATCATTTCGACCTCTCCGCATCTGTTTGTTCCCATGGCGGGCGTACTGCACGCAATGCTCAGGCGCGTGCCGCATGTGTTCGAGATTCGCGATCTCTGGCCCGCCAGCATCGCGGCCACCAATGCGCTCGGCGGCGCGTCGCGCGCGTTGCGCGCCCTCGAACGGCTGGAGCTGTTTCTGTATCGTCATTCGGCGAGAATCCTGGCGCTGACGCCCGCATTCAAAACCGACCTCGTACGGCGCGGGATCAGTGCGGATAAGATCGACGTTGTCATCAACGGCGCCAACCTCGAACTATTTCAGCCCGGCAGACCGCGTGATCTTGCGATCGAGGCGGAATTTCAACTTGGGAACCGTTTCGTGGTCGGGTATCTCGGGACGCTCGGTCTCGCACACGGACTTGAAAATGTGCTCGATGCGGCCGAACTGTTGCGAGACAGTGAAGTGACGTTCTTTTTCGTCGGGGTCGGCGCAGCGAAAGCGGAATTGGAGTCGCAGGCGCGGGCGCGCAAGCTCGACAATGTAGCGTTCGCGCCGCGTCAGGAAAAGTCGGCGATGCCTCGATTTTGGTCGGTCTGCGATGCCTCGCTGGTGCACCTGCGGGCCGATCCGGTATTTGAAAGCGTGATCCCGTCGAAGATATTCGAGGCGATGGCCGTGGCCCTACCCACGATCTATGCGGCTCCCCGCGGCGACGGCTCGAGTATCGTCGATCGCTGCGGTTGCGGCATCGTCGTCGCGCCCATGGATTCGGCAGCGCTGGCGAATGCGGCGCTGACCTTGGCGCGCGATGCTGGACTGCGCACGCGTCTTGCTGCGGCGGCCGAACGGTCTGCCCCTTTGTATTCACGAACTCGCCAGGCGTCGGACTCGTTGAGAGTTCTGCAGCGTGCCGCCGGGACCGCATCTGAATAACGAAGCATCTTTACCGCTGATCCTTGTCACCGGCGCCACGGGCTTCGTCGGCCGGCATTTGATCGCCGCGCTTTCTGCACGTGGACATGCGGTGCGCGCGCTGGTGCGGCGCGGGGCGCTCCCCGACACGAGAATGACCGGCACATCCGCAAATAACTCTTTGACCGCATGGGCGAAGCTTACGCCGTCGCCACCGGGCATCTGAATGTCGCTGACAATCAGATCGACGGCATCACCGAGCAATCTCATCATCTCGAGCGCGTGTTCTCCACCATCCGCCTCCAGCGTCTCGAAATGCTCCCAGTGGCGAAGGAGCGTCGCGACATAGGTCCGGATGGACGGATCGTCATCAACTACCAGGCAGATTCTATCCGGCATAAGTGGCATGGATTCTCCAATTGGATCGATTTCATTTGGGAAGACGTTCAAAACCCAAGCCGGTTACTCACGTGGCTCGAAAGAGCAGCGCGGCGCCAACGTCCTTCTCGTGCGATTACTAAGTTCGAACGCGCGCCACCACGCCGCTGCGGTGCCATTATCTTGACCGAACTTTACTAATCGAAGCCGCGGCCTTCGTCGTCAAACCGGGTTCTTTCACGGCGGAGGCTCGTCAGCTCGATTCCGCCCGCTTTTGCAGAAAAACGCGTGCGCATCCGCGATCTTAGGGCGGGACACGACTTCTCAAGACGAGGAGCCATTCTTTTTAAGCAGTTACAAAGCAATCCTCGAACCCAATCTGGGTCAAATAAGGGTCAAATAACGCGGGCTATTGGATCGTGCTCGAACTTGCGATCGCGGCCAGATCAAAGGGCGTCTCCGGCTTCCATCCCTCTTTCTCTGCCCGCTGCTTCACAAATTCCATCAGCCTTCACGTCCATTGCTGATCTGGCGATGCGAACCCCGCGATTAACTAAGTCTGAGTTGCGGATGTTGGCCACAGTCGGCGCCTTGAACAGGATTGGCACAGAAAATGGTGCCAAATCTCATCGACGCGATGCCTTGTGGCAGGTTGAGAAATAGGGCTGTCGCGTACCCCGGCTGCTAGCCGAAGTTCGTCACCACTGAAGGAAAAGGGCAGCTAAGTCGTTCAAAATCAGTTCAGGCAATCGCCGAGTCTACACTACATTTGCGATTTAGTTCGAACCACTCGGGGAGGCTGAAGCCCAGTTGCTGGAGTAGCGCCTTCTGCTCTGCGGTGGGTTCGGTGATGCGGCGTAGGCGGATTTCATAGCCGTCGGTGGTCGGCAGAACAATGTCGGCGCTTTGCATCGTAGATAGCAACGCGAGCGCCTTCATTGCCGACAGAGGTTGAGGGTTGTGAACTCCGCTGGCCGATGGCTGCGGGATGACTGTAGCGCGGCGCTTAAGCAGCTGCTTGAGCGTGACCCACAGTGCGTAGCCCAGAAAGGCTACCAGGACATGGGCTTTGACTCGCGGCTCCAGTTGATGGAATAAGGGGCGGATGTATAGCTCGCTTTTCAGCGTGCGG
>Ga0137403_10007791_pt1 | contig 12034 bp, 13 predicted proteins | sample CZOMad2_1_16fung_FD_122057 | JGI IMG/M metagenome (GOLD analysis project Ga0137403, IMG submission 122057) | Vadose zone soil fungal communities from Angelo Coast Range Reserve, California, USA - CZOMad2_1_16fungal (Hybrid Assembly) | ecosystem: Environmental > Terrestrial > Soil > Vadose zone...
TGCCGCCCATCCAGCTCCTGGGGGCCGCGGTGAGCATCCTGTTCCTGGGCGCCTTCGGGTGGTTCTTCCTCAAGAGCCGCAAGGGCATCGCGATGCGGGCGGTCGCCGACAACCAGCAGGTAGCCATGGCGATGGGCATCAACGTGGAGCGCTACTTCGCGCTCGCCTGGTCCATGGCGGGCGTGGTCTCCGCCCTGGGCGGCATCGTGTGGGGCAGCCTCCTCGGGGTGGACACCCACCTGGCCCTGGTGGGCTTCAAGGTCTTCCCGGTGGTGATCCTGGGCGGCCTCGACTCGATTCCCGGCGCCATCGTGGGCGGGCTCGTGGTCGGGATCGTCGAGAACGTGGCGGCCGGCTACGTGGACCCGTACGTGGGCGGCGGCACCAAGGACTTCGCGCCCTACCTCCTGATGATCGTCGCGCTGATGGTCCGGCCGTACGGGATCTTCGGCAAAGCGATCATCGAACGCGTGTGAGGCAGGGCGAGGTGAAGCCGCAGGCGAGCCGAGCGGATACAAAGGAGAAGTAAGAGTGTTCCATAGAGAGTCGGGGGTTCTGAAGACGACGTACGAGGCCGACATGGCCCTCTACCCGCTGCCGATCGCCCGCTGGGCGGTCGCGGCGATCGCGGTGCTGATGTTCCTGGTCCTCCCGTTCATACTCCATGAGTACTACCTCTCGCTCATCAACCTGGTCTCGATCGCGGTGGTGGGCGCTCTCGGCCTCAACATCCTGGTCGGCTACACCGGACAGATCTCGATCGGCCACGGCGCCTTCATGTCGGTGGGTGCCTACACCGCGGCCAACCTGGCGGTGCGCCTGGGCATGCCCTTCTGGGTGGCGCTGCCCGCGGGCGGGCTGATGGCCGCGGCGGTGGGGGCGGTGGTCGGGATCCCGTCGCTCCGCATCAAGGGCCTCTACCTCGCCATCGCCACCCTGGCCGGCCAGCTCATCATCGAGTGGACGATCAACCACGTGACGTGGATCAGCGGCGGCGTCCAGGCCTCCATCCAGATGCCCCGGCCGAGCCTCTTCGGCCACGACATCGCCACCCAGACCGAGATGTACTTCTTCCTGCTCTTCTTCGTGGTCCTGGCCGTGATCGGGACCATGAACCTGGTGCGGAGCCGGATCGGACGCGCCTTCATCGCCATCCGCGACCAGGACATCGCGGCCGAGATCATCGGCATCGACATCTTCCGCTACAAGCTCCTGTCCTTCGGCATCTCGTCGTTCTACGCGGGCGTCACCGGGGTGCTCTACACCTACTACCTGGGCATCGCCAACTACGAGCAGTTCCAGATCAACGTGTCGATCGACTACCTGGCCATGATCATCATCGGCGGGCTGGGGTCGGTGCTCGGCTCCATCTTCGGGGCGATCTTCGTGACGCTCCTGCCCATCGCGAGCCGGGTGTTCATGGAGGCCTTCGGGGGCATGATCTTCTCTTCGCAGGCGATGCTGAACATCATCCCCAACGTGCGGCTGATCCTGTTCGGGGCCCTGATCATCGTGTTCCTGGTGGTTGAGCCGGAGGGGCTCAACCGGTTGTGGCGAAACATCCGGAGCTATTTCCGGGTTTGGCCGTTCGCGTACTGAGCGTGCAAGCACGAAAGGAGAGCACCCAATGAAGCGAGCCCTCTCTCTACTGGTCGGGCTGTTGCTGGTCGCCGGCATGACGCTGTGGGCCCCGGCCCCCGCGTCGGCCCAGAAGGAGATCGTCCTCGGTCTGCAGTGCGATCGCACCGGGGCGACCCAGCTGGTCGGCGTCAACCTCTGCCCCGGCTACCACGACTACGTCAACCTGGTGAACTCCAAGGGCGGTGTGGAAGGGCACAAGCTTCGCGTGCTCGAGATCGATCACGAGTACAAGGTGCCGCAGGGCATGGAGGCCTACGAGCGCCACAAGAAGGAAGGGGCGGTGCTCATCGGCATCTACGGCACCCCCCACACCCAGGCCCTGACCCAGAAGCTGACCGAGGACAAGATCCCGGGGACCTCGCCGGGCTTCGGCACGTCCGCGGCCGCCGACGGCAACAAGTACCCCTACATCTTCCCCATCGCCGCGTCGTACTGGTCGCAGGCCGCGGTGGGCGTCAAGTTCGCCAAGACCCAGCTCGCGGGCAGCCTCAAGGGCAAGAAGATCGCGTATCTCTACTATGACAACCCGGCCGGGCGCGAGCCGCTACCGATCCTGGAGGACCTCGCGGGCCTGGAGGGCTTCCAGCTCAAGACCTTCGCGGTCCCGCCCCCGGGCGTGGAGATGGGCGCCCAGGTGCTCGACATCGCCCAGCGCTACCGGGCCGACTTCGTGATCACCCACCTGTTCGGTCGCTCCCCCTCGGTCTCCATCAAGGAGCTGAAGCGGATCGGCTACCCCCTGAAGAAGGTCGTGGGGATGGTGTGGGGCGCCTCGGAGGCCGACATCGAGGCCGCGGGCGGCTTCGCCGCCGCCGAGGGCTACAACGCGATGCAGTTCGCGGGCGTCGGCACCGACTACCCGGTGCTCAACGAGATCCGCGAGATGTACAAGAAGCAGGGCAAGGAGGCGCCGAAGGAGATGGTGAATACCGTGCTCTACAACCGCGGCGTGCTGATCGCGGCGGTGCACGTGGAGGCGGTCCGCAACGCGCTCAAGGCCAAGTCGGGCGGCGCCATCACGGGCGCGGACGTCAAGGCGGGTTTCGAGAAGATCAAGGGCTTCACGCTCGGCGGGCTCGTGCCGCCGCTCGAGATCACGGTCAACGACCACGAGGGTGGCGGCTGGGTCCAGATCTTCACCGTCAAGGGCGGCAAGTTCGTGAAGGCCACCGAGTGGGACAAGGCCTACGGGGACGTCCTGGCCAAGCACATCAAGGCCGCTAAATAGGCCTCTCCTCCTCATCCCCTCTCCCCCTCACGGGGGAGAGGGCAGGAGCCCCATGCTCACGCTCAACAACATCGAGGTCATCTACGACGGCGTCATCCTCGTCCTCAAGGGCGTGTCGGTGAACGTCCGCGAGGGCGGCATCACCACGCTCCTCGGCGCCAACGGCGCGGGCAAGACCACCACGCTCAAGGCCATCTCGGGCCTCCTCCGCTCGGAGCGCGGCGAGGTGACCAAGGGCGGAGTGGAGTTCCACGGCAGTCGCATCGACCGCCTGCCTCCGCACGAGATCGTCAAGCGGGGCCTCGTGCAGGTCTTCGAGGGGCGTCGGGTCTTCGAGCACCTGACCACCGAGGAGAATCTGATCGCGGGCGCCCACGTGCAGGGCGACCGGCGCAAGGTGACCGAGGGCATCGCGCGGGTGTACGAGTACTTCCCGCGGCTCAAGGAGCGGCGCACCGTGCAGTCCGGGTATCTCTCGGGCGGCGAGCAGCAGATGCTCGCGATCGGGCGGGCGCTCATGTCCTCCCCGCGGGTGATGCTGCTCGACGAGCCCTCCCTGGGGCTGGCCCCGATGCTGGTGGAGGAGATCTTCGAGATCATCCAGCGGCTGAACCGGGAGCAGCGGCTCACCGTGCTGCTGGTCGAGCAGAACGCGACGCTGGCGCTCGGCATCGCGGAGCACGGGTACGTGATGGAGAACGGCCGGATCGTGCTGGAAGGTAGCGCGGAGGCGCTGCGGGAAAACGCGGACATCAAGGAGTTCTATCTCGGGCTCACCGAGGTGGGCGCCCGGAAGTCCTACCGCGACGTGAAGCACTACAAGCGGAGAAAGCGGTGGCTGAGCTGAGCGTTCACACCTTCACGGTCTACGACATGATCGCGTGGGCGGCCGGCGTCCACGGTGACGCGCCCGCGGTCATCCAGGGCGAGCGCGCGCTATCGTTCCGAGCGCTCCGGGGACGCGTGGACGAGCTGGCCACCGGGCTCGCCGGCCTGGGGTTCGCGACCGGCGACCGGGTCTGCGTCCTGGCCCAGAACGATGCGGCCTACCTCGAGCTCTACGGCGCCTGCGCGCGGCAGGGCCTCGTGGCCTATCCGATCAACTGGCGGCTCACCGGCCAGGAGGTCGAGCGGGTTGTGGAGCGGGCCCGGCCCGCCATGATCGTGGTGGATGCCTCCACGGAGTCCCTGGTCGGGGACTGGCTCGGCGGCGCGGGGGTGGCGCACCGTTACCAGCTCGGCGACGGCGCCGGAGCCAGCTTCGTGCCGCTCGCGAGTCTGTACCGCAAGGGCGGGGCACCGGAGCCGGCGAATGTACCCCCCGACGCGCCGTTCGCGGTGATCTCGACCGCGGCGGTGGACGTGGTGCCCCGCGGGGCCGTGCTCACCCACGCCAACGTGATCGCCGCCAATCTCAGCACGATCGCCTGCCTCGGCTTCACCGCGCGGGATCGCTACCTGGTCGCCCTGCCGCTCTTCCACGTGAGCGCGCTCGGCATGGCCATGACCCACATGCACGCGGGTGGCGCCAACGTGATCGTGTCGCGGTTCGAGGCCACCGAGGCGGTGGCGCTCATCGACCGGCATCGCGTCACCCACCTCTCCAACTTTCCCCCGGTGCTGGCGAGCCTGCTCGACGCCGCCGAGAAGGCGGGCAGCGCCCTCCCGAGCCTGACCCACGTCTCCGGCCTCGACGCGCCTCAGACCATCCAGCGCCTGCACGAGAAGACGAAGGCGCAGTTCTGGACCGGCTTCGGCCAGTCCGAGACGAGCGGGTTCGTGACGGTCCAGCGCGTGACCGAGCGGCCGGGCGCCTCCGGGCGGCCCGTGCCCGCCGCCCAGGTGCGCCTCGTGGACGACTACGATCGCGAGACGCCGGTCGGCACCCCGGGAGAGATCGTCGTGCGCGGCCCGCTGGTCTTCCAGGGCTATTTCGGCCAGCCCGACGTCACCGCGTATACCTTCCGGAACGGCTGGCACCATACGGGCGACGTGGGCCGCTTCGACGCCGACGGCTATCTCCACTACGTCAAGCGCAAGCCGGAGAAGGAGCTGATCAAGCCGGGCGGGGAGAACGTGTACCCGGCGGAGGTCGAGGCGGTGATCATGCAGATGGCCGGCGTGACCGGAGTCTGCGTCTACGGGGTCCCCGACGCCAAGTGGGGCGAGGCGGTCAAGGCGGTGGTGGAGGTGGCCGCGTCGGGGGGGCCCACCACCCAGCAGGTGACCGACTTCGTCGGCGGCAAGATCGCCCGCTTCAAGCGGCCGCACGTGGTGGCCTTCTGCGAGGCCCTGCCGCGGACCGCGGAGGGCGCGATCGACCGGGACGCGGTCAAGGCCACCTGGCCGTGAAGGGGACGGCGTGAAGATCTTTGAGCCGCAACACGAGATGTTGAGTGGGAGAGGGCCTCGGCGGCCCCCTCCCAGGCCCTCCCCCAGGGACTGCGGGATTGCGCCGGCGAAGCCGGCGCTCGAACCGGGACGAGAAGCGGCATGAAGATCTTCGAGCCGCACCACGAGATGTTCCGGCAGGCGGTGCGGGCCTTCGTGCAGAAGGAAGTGGAGCCGCACGTCGAGGAGTGGGAGCAGGCTGGCGAGATCCCGAAGTCGATCTGGCCCCGGATGGGCGCGCTCGGCTTCCTCGGCGTGGAGTACGACGAGAAGTACGGGGGCGCCGGGGCCGACGTGCTCACCACCGCGGTCCTCTGCGAGGAGATGGCTCGGGCCCGCTGCGCGTCACTCGCGATGGCGGTGGGCGTGCACACCGACATGGCCTCGCCGCATCTCTACTGGACGGGGAGCGAGGCGCTCAAGGAGAAGTACCTGCCCGCGATCTGCCGCGGCGAGGCCCTCACCGCGATCGCGGTGACCGAGCCGGGCGGCGGCTCCGACGTGGCCGCCATCCGGACCCGCGCGGTGCGCGACGGCGATCACTACGTGCTCGACGGCTCCAAGATGTTCATCACGAACGGCGTGCTGGCCGATCTGTACTTCGTGGCCGCGCGAATTCAGGAGTCGCCCCTCACCCCCAGGCCCCTCACCGCCAGGCCCCTGCCCTCTCCCCAGAGGGGAGAGGGGAAGCGGCATGGCGGGATCTCGATGTTCCTGGTGGAGCGGAGCACGCCCGGCTTCACGGTGAGCCGGAAGCTCGACAAGATGGGCAACCGCGCCTCCGACACCGCCGAGCTGGCCTTCGAGGGCATGCGGGTGCCCGCCGAGAATCTCCTGGGCGCCGAGGGCAAGGGCTTCTACGAGGTCATGCGCGTGTTCCAGCGGGAGCGCCTGGTGGCGGGCCTGCACGCGGTCGCCGGCTGCGAGCGGGCGCTGGAGGACACCATCGCGTACGTCCAGCAGCGCCACGCCTTCGACGAGCCGCTCGCGAAGAAGCAGGTGGTGCGGCACAAGCTGGCCGACCTCGCCACGCTGATCGAGGCCGGGCGCTGGCTCACCTACGCGGCGTGCCTCAAGTTCCGGGACCGGGAAGAGGCGGTGAAGGAGATCTCGATGGTGAAGCTCTTCACCGCGGAGATGGCCCAGAAGGTCGCCTACGACTGCGTACAGCTCCACGGCGGCTACGGCTACATGCGCGAGTACCCCATCGAGCGCTTCTTCCGGGACATCCGCCTCATGACCATCGGCGGCGGGACCTCCGAGATCATGAAGGAGGTCATCGCCAAGCAGATGGCGATATGAGTCCGGTGGACTTCGTCGCGATCGGACACGTCACGCTCGACCAGACCCCGCGGGGCACGCGGCCCGGGGGCGCCGCATACTACACGGCGATGACGGCCCACCGGCTGGGTCTCCGCGTAGGCCTGCTCACCTCCTTCGGGCCCGACTTCCCACGCGAGGCCATCCCCGCCGGCATCGAGGTGGTGAGCGTTCCCGCCGAGCGCACCACGACGTTTCGCATCGGGCAGGGCCGCCTCGGTACGGCCGGGCGGACGCGGGAGCTCGCGGTGCTGGCCCGAGCGGCCGATCTGGAGGCGGTGGCGCTGCCGGAGGCGTGGCAGGACGCGACCCTGGGCGCGCTGGCCCCGGTCACCGGCGAGGTGGACCCGGGTTTCGCGGCCGCGTTCCCGGAGACCTCCCTGGTGGCCCTGCCGCAGGGCTGGATGCGCCAGCGCGGCAAGGGCGGCATCCTGGCGCCGCAGCCGTGGGAGGACGCCGACGTGGTGCTGCCGCGCGTGCAGGCCCTGGTGGTCAGCCACGAGGACGTGGAGCCATTCGAGAAGGACGCCTTCGAGTGGTTCCAGCAGGTGCCGGTCGGCGCGGTCACCCACGGGCCCGAGGGGGCGATCCTCTTCGTCAACGGCGAGCGCTACGGCGTCGAACCGGACGTGGCGGTGGAGAAGGACGAGACCGGCGCGGGTGACGTCTTCGCGGCCGCGCTGCTCATCGCCTACAACCGGGACGGGAACGCGTGGGACGCCGCCGCGATCGCCGCGTGCTGCGCGGCGGCCTCGGTGGAGGCGGAGGGCGTCGCGGGCGTCCCCGACCGCGCGGGGCTCGAGGCCCGCCTCGCCGCCTACCGCCGGCGTCTCGGCATCTGAGCCGGGACATTGCCCGATCCGGCCATTTTGGCTAAAATGGCCATAACGAGGGAGGAGCCCATGGCCAGGCGTCGGACCGCGGTCAGCAAGGGAGCCCGTCTCAAGCAGCCGGAGGAGCCGCCCGCGACGCGCCCGGAGCGGGCGGGGGGGCGCCTGCCCGCCTTTCGCAACCGACGGGGCGAGCAGGTCGAGCCCCGGTCGTTCTCGGCCAGCGACGCGAAGAACCAGTTCGGACGGGTGCTCGAGACGGCCCTCGCGGACGGGGTCGTGATGATCACCAAGCACGACGCGGTCAAGGCGGTGCTCGTCTCGGCGGAGGAGTTCACTGCGCTCACCGGCGCGCGCGAGCCCGCGCTGGACACGCTCAGCCGCGAGTTCGACCGGCTGCTGGCCCGCATGCAGACGCCGAAGAGCCGCGCCGGGATGAAGAGCGCCTTCGCGGCCACGCCGAAGCAGCTCGGGCAGGCGGCGGTGGAGGGCGTTCGCCGGCGTGCCTGACGGCCCGCGCGCCCCCCGCATCTACGTTCTCGCGGGGACGAACGGAGCCGGCAAGAGCAGCATCGCCGGCGCCATGCTATTGCGGCAACGGGTGGAGTACTTCAACCCGGACGAGGCCGCCCGTCGCATCCTCGCCGCCAATCCCGGCATCAGCCAGACGCGGGCCAACAGCGCCGCCTGGCACGAAGGCAGGCGCCTGCTGGAGCGGGCGATCGCCGAGCGGCTCGACTTCGCGTTCGAGACCACCCTCGGGGGACGCACGATCACGGATCTGCTCGAGCGAGCGGCGTCCCGGGGGTTCGAGGTGCGTATCTGGTACGTCGGACTGAACGGCCCGGAGCTCCACATCGCACGCGTGCGGGCGCGGGTCGCGAAGGGCGGGCACGATATTCCCGAGCCACGGATCCGCGAGCGGTACGACGCGAGCCGGCTCAACCTGATCCGGCTGCTGCCGAGTCTCAGCGAGCTGTTGGTCTACGACAATAGCAAGGAAGCCCATCCGGACGCCGGGGTGGCGCCGGAACCGAGGCGGGTTCTGCACGTCCGCCATGGGGCGGTTGTCGGCGCGCGCGATCTCGCTCTGACCCCGGAATGGGCCAAGGCGATCGTGGCCGCGGTCATGAAGGCCTGAGGCGGCGGCCTTCGCCTTGCCGCCGACCGGGGCCCGGGGCTACACTCCAATCGGGCGGACGAATCCAACATGGCGGAGAAGAAGATCCGGATCACCGCGGGCCGTGTCACGGCCGATGCGGTGCTGAACGCCTCGAAGACGGCGGCGGCGGTGTGGGACGCGCTCCCGCTCGACATCCCCGGTGAGACCTGGGGCGACGAGATCTACTTCGGCATCCCGGTGACGGCCAAGGCGGAGGACGCCCGCGAGGTGGTGGACCTGGGCGATCTCGCCTACTGGCCCCCGGGCTCCGCGTTCTGCATCTTCTTCGGGCCGACGCCGTCGAGCCGGGGCGACGAGATCCGGCCGGCGAGCCCGGTCAACGTGTTCGGTCGTGTGCTGGGTGATCCCACCGTGTTCAAGTCGGTGCGCTCCGGGACGAAAGTTCGCGTCGAGCGCGCCTGACAGGGAGGACTGGATGAAGATCTTTCTGGACAGCGCGAACGTGGCCGAGCTGCGGGAGGGCGTCGCGATGGGCCTGGTGGACGGCTGCACCACCAACCCTTCGTTGATCGCCAAGGAGAAGCGCCCGTTCCGCCCGCTGGTGGAGGAGATCTGCCGGGTGGTTCCGGGGGACGTGAGCCTCGAGGTGGTGGCCACCGACTTCGACGGCATGGTGAAGGAAGGCAAGGAGCTCGTGCAGGTGGCGCCCAACGTGGTGGTCAAGTGCCCGCTCACCAAGGACGGGCTCAAGGCGGTGAAGTACCTGACCGGCGAGGGCATCCGCGTCAACCAGACGCTCTGCTTCTCGGCCCCGCAGGCCCTGCTCTCCGCCAAGGCGGGGGCGGTCTACATCAGCCCGTTCCTGGGCCGCCTCGACGACATCGGGCACGTGGGCATGGACCTGATCCGGGACATCTGCGAGATCTACCGGAACTACGGCTTCAAGACCCAGGTGCTGGCGGCCTCGATCCGCAGTCCGATCCACGTCATCGACGCGGCGAAGGCGGGGGCGCACGTGGCCACCATGCCGTTCAACGTGCTCGAGATGCTGATGAAGCACCCGCTCACCGACATCGGCCTCAAGAAGTTCCTGGACGACTGGAACAAGCTCGGCGAGAAGATCTAGGGAAGGCAAGGCAACCCCCCAAACGCAAACGGTCATTGGCATTTGGGGGAGTGCGGGGGACATTTCTGGGCCCCCGCATTTGATAGAGCCTGAAGATTCAAACGGTAGTCCGCAGGAGCCCCCCGGCACGCATTCCACCCGTTTGCCGCTTCCCCCCGTACAACTCCTGTGAGGAGATGAGATGGACGCCGAGCGGGGGTTGATGGAGCGGGTGGCCAAGGGAGACCAGGGCGCGTTCAGCGACCTGGCTCAGCGCTACAGCGGCAAGCTCCTCGCAGTGGCCGGGCGGCTGCTCGGATCCCGGGCCGACGCCGAGGACGCGGTCCAGCGCGCCTTCCTCCAGTGCTACGCGGGGGCGGGCGGCTACAACCCGCGCTGGGCCGTCTCCACGTGGCTCTACCGCATCCTCACGAATGTCTGCGTGGACGAGCTGCGCCGCCGCGCCACCCGCACGGCGCACGACGAGCGCTCGGCGGCCGGGCCGCTCTCGTCGACCAACCACCGGCCGCCCGACGCGTATCTCGACCTGCACCGGGCGCTCGAGCGTGTGCCGCGCGAGGCGCGGGTGCTCCTGGCCCTGCGCTACGTGGACGGCCTGTCGTATGGGGAGCTGGCGCGGATCCGGGGGATCACGATCAATACCGTGAAGAGCCAGCTCACGCGGGGCAAGGCCCTGCTGCGGGACGAGCTCGGCAAGCGAGGAGCAGGCCATGAATGACGGTAAGATGCGAGCGCAGGACCAGCTCGATCGGATGCTGGCGGATTACTTCCGCCCGGAGACGTCGCCCGCCGACATGGGGCGCCGGCTCGCGGCGGCGGCCCGGGAGTCTGAGACCGCGCTGACGCGGCTCGAGGGCAAGCTGGGCATCGAGGCGACCTCGCGAGGGATCTCGCTTGTCCGCACCGGCCAGGCCGGGAAGCCGGCCACCGCGGCCGCGCGAAAGCTGGTGGAGCAGGCGCGGGAGGAGATCCACGAGTACCTGCGGGGCCAGCGCGCCTTCTTCAGGGTGCCGGTCGACCTCGGCGAAGTGGGGGATTTTCAGCGGCAAGTTCTCGAGGCCTCCCGCCTCATCCCGTTCGGCGAGGCGCGCCCGTACGCGTGGATCGCCGAGCGTATCGGGAACCCCCGCGCGGTGCGCGCGGTGGGGACCGCGCTCGGCCGCAACCCGGTGCCGCTCATCCTGCCCTGCCACCGGGTGTGGCGGAGCGACGGGGGCCTCGGCGGCTACATCTTCGGCGCGGCGGTGAAGGACGGGCTGGCCGCGCTCGAGCGCACCACGCCCGTGCTGGAGGGTTGCACGAGCACGCGCATCGTGTGTCGCGTAGGCTGCATCCACGGCCGCCACATGCGCCCGGACAGCCGCGTGGTGTTCGCCTCGGTGGACGACGCGCGCTCGGTGGGCTACCGGCCCTGCAAAGTATGCCGCCCCGCGGCCTGAAGCCGGCGGTCTCCGTTGCGGCCCGGCTCGAGCGGGTCGACTGGGCGGAGGTGGCCCACGCTCTCGACGAGCGGGGCTGGGCCACCACGCCCCCGCTGCTCACCGCCGCGGAGTGCGCCGAGCTGATCGGGCTGTATCCCGACGAGCGCCGGTTCCGCAGCCGGGTGGACATGGCCCGCTTCCGCTTCGGGGAAGGGGAGTACAAGTACTTCGCCAACCCACTGCCGCCCGTCGTGCGCGAGCTGCGCCGCCACGCTTACCCGCACCTCGCCCCGATCGCGACGGCCTGGGAGAAGACGCTCGGCACCGATCGCAGCTACCCACCGGAGCTCGACGAGTTCCTCGCAATCTGCGCCGAGCACGGCCAGACCAAACCGACGCCGCTGCTGCTGCGCTACGAGGCCGGCGGCTACAACTGCCTCCACCAGGACCTCTACGGCGAGGTCGCCTTCCCCCTCCAGATGACCTGCCTCCTGAGCCGATCGGGCCAGGACTTCGCCGGCGGCGAGTTCCTCCTGGTGGAACAACGTCCCCGTGCCCAATCAACCGGCTCGGTCGTCCCCCTCGAGCGCGGCCAGATCGTGATCTTCACCACCCGCCACCGTCCCACCCAGGGCGCCCGCGGCCCCTACCGCGTCACCCTCCGCCACGGAGTGAGCCGTATCACCTCGGGTGAGCGCCACACCCTGGGCGTCATCTTCCACGACGCCAAATAGCTCAAGAAGGGACTGCCTGGCGCGGTATCGGGCTGGGCGGGGGCCGGGGGAGGGTGCGCCGGGTAACCCGTTCCTGCACGGCTGATGGCGCCGGTACGCTCCCGGATTGGGAACCCCGACCCGCGCAAGCCGAAGGCGAAACGCGTCGAGGTTAGAGGCGCACCCTCCCCCGGCCCCCGCCCAGGCCCGCCTCCCGACCAGACCGCCTCAGAGCAGCGGG
>Ga0137403_10007792_pt1 | contig 12032 bp, 8 predicted proteins | sample CZOMad2_1_16fung_FD_122057 | JGI IMG/M metagenome (GOLD analysis project Ga0137403, IMG submission 122057) | Vadose zone soil fungal communities from Angelo Coast Range Reserve, California, USA - CZOMad2_1_16fungal (Hybrid Assembly) | ecosystem: Environmental > Terrestrial > Soil > Vadose zone...
TTCAAACTCACTTTTTAACCCTGCAACACCCCAAGAAAAACGGGGAGTCCCTCACGGGCTCCCCGTTTTTTATGCTCTAATCTTCTCCGGCTCATCGCACGTTCATGCGCAGACATCGCTCATCTTCAGTTGTTCGACTCCTGTCCCTTACGATTCTTTTCTCTTCCGGCACTTCAATTTTGTATGCCCAACAGGCGGATTCACCTTTTGCCGCCGCTCACCGTCTCCTCGAAGAAGGGAAGTTCACGGAAGCGATTGCTTCTCTGGAAGATTTGGGAAAATCAAATCCAAATCTCAAAGGATTCTCGCGGGAACTGGGCATCGCGTTTTATCGAAAGGGCGACTACATCAGTGCGGTCACGTATTTACAGCGCGCGATCAAGGAAGATCCGGACGATGGCGAAGCCACTCAGATGACCGGGCTTTCTCTCTACCTCGCGGGCAAACCCGCTGAAGCGATTCCGTATCTTGAGAAGGTTCAGTCGTGGTATCCGAGCGCGAACGTGGATGCGGCTTACATTTTGGGTGTTTCGTATATTCAGACGAAGAATTATCCGCAGGCGCGTGTAGCGTTTGCGAAAATGTTCGGCGTGCCGGCGGATTCCGCCGCCAGCTATCTTTTCACGGCGAGGATGTTACTGCGCCAAGAATTCGGTCCCGTGGCGGAGGAATACGGAAAGAAGGCGGTTGCGCTTGATCCCAAATTGCCGCTGGCGCACTTTTTGCTGGGCGAGCTTTACCTTTATCAATCGAAGGTTCCGGAGGCGATTGCGCAGCTTCAGCAGGAGCTGGCGATCAATCCGGGGCATGCGGCTTCGTACTATAAATTGGCGGATGCGTATTCGCGGGTGCAGAAATACGACGATGCGGAGAAATTGTTGCAGCGGTCCATCTGGCTGGATGCGACGGCATCGGGGCCATACATATTGATGGGGAAAGTGCTGGAGAAAAAAGGCGAGCCGGCGCTGGCGGTGCGCTCGCTGCAACGGGCGATTTCGATGGACCCGAACAATTCGATTTCACACCACTTGCTGGGGCAGGCATACCGCGACCTGGGCCGCACGGAAGACGCGGAGAGGGAATTGAAACTGGCTGAGCAGCTGCAAACGCGAGAGGACACCAAGCCGTGAGCGGGCAATTCACCGTGGTGGGGCTCGGCGAACTGTTGTGGGACATGTTTCCGCAAGGAAAACAGTTGGGCGGGGCGCCGGCGAATTTTGCGTACATGACCGCGCTGCTCGGCGACCGCGGAATTGTGGCGAGCCGAGTTGGCAAGGACCGGTTGGGGCAGGAAGCGATTTGGCAATTGAAATCGTCGGGACTGGATACGTCGCACGTGCAAACGGATGGCGCGCACGAGACGGGGACGGTGCTGGTGAAGGTGGATTTGAAGGGGCAGGCGGAGTACAAGTTTTGCGAGGATGTGGCGTGGGATCACCTGGAGTGGACGACGGATTGGCAGGAGTTGGCGATTGTGACGGACGCGGTGTGCTTCGGGTCGCTGGCACAGCGATCGGAGACGTCTCGTTTGACGATACGAAAGTTTCTGCAGTCGGTGCGCGCGGATGCGGCGAGGATTTTCGATGTGAATTTGAGGCAGGGTTTCTACTCAGCGGAAGTGCTGCGCGTGGCGCTGTTGCACGCGAACATCATGAAGGTGAACGACGAAGAGTTGCCGCAGATTGTGGAGATGTTTGGCGAGAAAATTGAGGATGAGAAGAAAGTGGCGCGCTGGCTGGCGAAAGAGTTTGGATTGAAGCTGGTATGCGTAACGCGCGGGCCGCGCGGGAGTTTGCTTGTGTGCGGCGACAGCGTTGATGAACACCGCGGCTTTACTGTGAAGGTGGCGGATACGGTTGGCGCGGGAGACGCATTTACCGCGGCGCTGGTGCATCACTGGCTGCGCAAGACGCCGCTGCAGGAAATGAATCGGGCGGCGAACCGGCTGGGGGCTTGGGTGGCATCGCAGGAAGGCGCGATGCCGGCGGCGGATGAGGCAGTGCTGTCGGAGATTCGGTAGAAGATGCGGCGGCGCTATTTTGCGGCGAGCTGGGCTTGTTCGCGCGCGAGCTTCTCGGCGAGTTCTTGCGGCATTTCGTGAAGGAAGACGACGACGGCAGCGTTCGTCCAACCAAAACCTACGACGTTGATGTTGTAACCGGCCTTGACAGCGGTTTCGGAGGAGCGCGTGACGGCGTTGTATTTTTCGCGGATGGTGCCGTCGCGATGGAAATTCTCGGCGATCATGCTGACAAAATTGTAGGAGATGCGGTCGGCGTCGGTGTTGTAGCCGTATTTGCGCAAGCCTTCGAGCGCGATGATTTGCGTTGGCGCCCAGGCATAGGGAAAATCCCATTGGCCTTCGGTTTCGTAAGGGCTCATGACGAGGCCGCCGGGTTGTTCGAGTTTCGAAAGGTTCTTTACCAACGCCGCGGCCTGTTCTTTCGTAGCGGCACCGGCCCACAGCGGGTAGTACGCCGTGATGTAGATGTAGTTTGAGCGCTCTTTCTTGTCGAGGTTGTAGTCGAAGAATAGACCGGAGTTGGCATCCCACAAATATTTCTGGATTTGTTTTTTACGCGATTCGGCTTGCCTGGCCCACGTTGCCGACTCGCTCTGCTTGCCGAGCATCCCGGCCATTTCCGCCAAATCTTTTTCGGTTTTGTAGAGCAGGCTGTTCAGGCAGACGGGCGCGTAATGATGCGTGGCGGCGCCGTGCGGACCGAAGCGAAAGGAAACGTCGAAGCCGGATTCACGCATGGAGCGATCGGCGCGATAGAAATCGCGGCTGAGCGCAACCGTTTCCGCGTCGTCGCAGCCCGGGCGCTCCATCGTGTGCGCCTCATCGCAAATTTGCACGACGTAACTTTTGCCGACTGTAGCTTCCGCGCCGGGCGTGCCTTTGCGGACTAAGTAGCCGCGATCCTGGTCGGGATGATTCAGGAAATACGCGGCGACTCTGCGGTAGTGATCGGTTTCGTCTTTCAGGCTTTCGGGCGCAGGCATATCGCCGAAATCGTAGTAACGGGAAAGTCCGGTGTCGCCCGCGATGTGCGGCTCGCGCACCCACATTGCCTGGTCTTTTTTCGCGTATTCGTAGGCGAGTTCGAGCCATTTCTTGTCATCGCGGCCGGCGGCCTTCTCCGCTTCGTAGACTCCGAGGATCATTGAAGTCAAAAATGGGGGCTGGGAGCGGCTTAGGTAATAGCTGCGGTTTGCGTTCAGGATGCTGCCGTAGTGCTCGATTTCGAAAAAGAAATTGTCGACCATCCCTTTGGCGAGATCGACTTTGCCGTCTTGCAAAAGGCCGCGCACGATGAAGTAACTGTCCCAGCCATACATTTCGTTGAAGCGGCCGCCGGGAACAACGTACTTGTGTTCAAGATACAGAAGTCCTTGAGGGTTGAGAGCCGTCGTGTCCACTTGCCCGGGGCCAGTGATTTTTTTCGCGAGCTGTTTTACCTGAATGTGGCAGCGCTTCTGCAATTCTTCGACGCTCGCGGGCGTGGCGAAGCCGGCCGGGAGGTACAAGACGGAATTTTCCGCGAGCTTTGGATCGACGACGGTGCTGCAGTCTTCCATGGAACGGGTCAGCGTGTCCCAGCTTTTGTAAATGTATTCGCGAATTGGCGCGAGGCCGGAAGTTTTTGTGGAATCTTTTGTTGCGTCTGCTTGTCCACCTAAGGTGATCGTCGCCAAGAATAAGCTCCCCGCGAGGCACACGAAGGTCCGCCCGCATGCGGTGAATCTCGACCAGTTTTGCATGAGAAAAGCCTTCCCGCTGAACGTGCGCTACCGAAGGCTAGAATAGCGCCAAGTTATTGAAAAAACAAGGACTTAGTTGTAATTGAGAGACTGATTTTAGGGGTGAATTTTGACCCTGAAACGAAGGATTGTCGCGGCAAAATTAGTGCCCGCCGCCGGTTAATTCGCGCACGATGTTGCCGACGAATCCTTTCGCGTCGCCGAACAACATGAGCGTGCGGTCCATGAAGTAGAGAGGATTTTCGATGCCGGCGAAACCGGCGCCCATGCTGCGCTTGATGACCATCACGGTGCGCGCTTTGTCGACGTCCAAAATAGGCATACCGAAAATCGGACTGCTTGCGTCGTTACGCGCAGCGGGGTTGGTCACATCGTTCGCGCCGATAATCAGCGCCACGTCCGTCTGCGGGAAATCACCGTTGATTTCATCCATGTCGAGCAATCGGTCATAGGGAATGTCGGCTTCGGCGAGCAGCACGTTCATGTGGCCGGGCATGCGTCCCGCGACGGGGTGAATTCCAAATTTCACGTCCACGCCAAGCTTGGAAAGGCCATCGAAAAGTTCGCGGACTTTGTGCTGCGCCTGCGCTACAGCCATGCCGTATCCCGGGACGATGACGACTTTGTTAGCGGCCGCCAAAATTGCGGCTGCTTCTTCGGCGGTGGCGCTGCGCACGGGTCTCGCCTCCGCGGTGCCCGCGACGGCCGCCTGTTCTTGTCCAAATGCGCCGAACAGGACGTTCGAAAACGACCGGTTCATCGCCTTCGACATGTTCATGGACAGAATAAAACCGGACGCGCCGTCCAAAGCGCCTGCGACGATCAGCAATTTGCTGTTGAGGACGAAGCCCATTGCCGCGGCAGAAAGGCCCGCGTAGGAATTGAGGAGCGAAATCACAGTCGGCATGTCGGCGCCGCCGATAGGAATAATCATCATTACGCCGAAGAGAAGTGGAATCGCGACGATGGCGGGAAACAGTTGCGTGCGGTCGGGGTGGATTACAAGAACGATGGCGGCGATGATCGCGACGCCGAGCAATCCCAAGTTGGCGAAATTTTGTCCCTTGTAGGTGATCGGGCGCTGCGGCAGCCATTCTTGAAGTTTCCCCGCGGCCATCAAGCTGCCGGTGATCGTGAGCGCACCGAGAATTACTTCCATACAGAGGACGGCCATCATGAAACGCGTCATCGGCTCTTCGCGCGGTAGATAGAATTCGGCAGTTCCGACGAGGGTCACGCAAAGCGCTCCGAAGGAGTGACTCAGCGCGGTCCGCTGTGGTACCGCGGTCATCTGCACTTTGCCGAGCGGAACGCCGATGATGGTGCCAAGGACGAGCGCGATCAGAATCAGCTTGTAATCGACGATACCGTGATGGAGGAGAGTTCCTGCGATGGCGAGCGCCATGCCCAGCTCGCCGGCAAAAACGCCGCGCCGAGCCGTGGTCGGAGTGCTCATCCACATCAGGGACAAGATGAAAAGCGCAGTGGCGATGAAGTATGTGATCTCGATCAACAGATCGCTGCCGAGAATTCCGCTCATGCCTTTTTCGCTCCGCTGGGCTTGAACATTTTCAGCATGCGGTCGGTAATGAGGAATCCTCCGACGATGTTGCTGGTAGCCGAGACAATCGCAATCGTGCCTAAAACCGCGGCCAGTGTGTTCTTGTGCTCCCCAGCCAGGATGATGGCGCCAACGACCGCGATGGCGTCGAGCGCGTTGGTCAGGGACATCAGCGGCGTATGCAAGAGCGGCGTAATGCGCTTGATCACTTCAAATCCGATGAAGGCCGCCAGCATGAAGACGTACAGGCTCGTCAATAGATCGATTTTCATTTCTATTTCACCCCGGCTTCCGCGGTCAGCGGCTTTAATCCGACAAATTCCCGTACACGCGCGTTCACAATCTCACCACCTTGTGTCAGCAAGGTCTCGCGATGAATTTCGTCTTTCTCGTTTATTTGCAGCTTGCCATCTTTCACGAGATTCAGCAGAAACGCGGAAAGATTTTTCGCATACATCTGGCTGGCGTGATAGGGAACATTGGTGGCGATATTGAATTGGCCGATGATCGTCACGCCATGTTCTTTAACGGTTTTTCCGGCCTGCGTTAATTCACAATTCCCGCCGCGCTCGGCGGCGAGATCCACGATGACGGAGCCCGGAGCCATGCGTGCAACCATGTCCGCCGTCACGAGAACCGGTGACTTTTTGCCGGGTATCACGGCGGCGGTAATCACGACGTCGCTTGCTGCCACTGCGCCGCCCAGCAGCTCACGCTGCTTCTTATAAAACTCTTCGCCCTGCGCGGTGGCGTAGCCGCGTGCGTCCTGCGCGTCCTTTGCTTCGATGGGGAGTTCCACGAAGCGTCCACCCAAACTTTGTACTTGTTCCTTTGCCGCGGGCCGCATGTCGTACGCGGAAGCGACTGCGCCCAGCCGTCGCGCGGTGGCGATCGCCTGCAAACCGGCTACGCCCGCTCCGATGATGAGCACGCGCCCTGGGGTGATCGTTCCCGCCGCGGTCGTGAGCATTGGAAAAATGCGCGGCAACGTGTCCGCAGCCATGATTACGGCTTTATATCCGCAAATCGTGCCCATTGAAGAGAGAGCGTCCATGCTCTGCGCTCGAGTGGTGCGCGGCATCAACTCGACGGCGAAGGAGGTGACGCCGGTTTTTGCGAGTTGTTGTAACTCCTCCAGTTTTCCCATCGGCCGCAGGAACCCGACGATAGTCTGTCCGTTGCGCATCAACGGCAAGTCCGCTTTGCCCGTCAGGTCGTTTGAACCGAAGCATAGAACCTGGACGACGATGTCGGCAGTTCGAAAAATTTCCGCGCGGTCCACGGCGAGCTTCGCGCCTTTGGCGATGTAATCCTGATCCGGGTAGCCGGCTTCCAAGCCGGCGCCCCCTTCGACGAGAACTTCGAGACCCGCCTTGGTGAGCGCAGGCACGACGGCGGGGACAATGGCGACGCGGCGCTCGCCCGGATAGTTTTCCCTTGGCACACCCAGAATCATCGGCGAGGCCTCCCGGACACGGCAAAAGCTCTGTAGTTAATCGATTTATGTGAAAATAAGACAAAATGCGCGCTGCGCGTTGTTCCGGCTTGCGCTGCGCTTCGACAAAACTGAATCAGAAAAACGCTACTCTCGCGTTGCGGACGAAGCACTTGTGTCCCGTTTACTGCTTCCCCGTCGATAAATTCTATTCCCAATCCGCAGAAAGTCCACTACAAGATGCGGTATGCCGTCGAGCCGTGCGAGGGCGCACGACTGTCTTGTTTTCGACGCGGCAACTACTCCATCGCCGTATAAATCTTTTGCGCTTCATGCAGGCGCTGCATCACGGTCCCTTTCTCCTGCGGCGAATTCCAATCGGGATATTTTTCAGTGATTTCGATCGTGCGCTGAATCCACGCGGCAAAATATTTTGCGTCTTCGGGGGACCGCGGTTTCTTGTCGGCCACGTTTACGTAGATCGGACCGGTCGTGGCGTAGGCATAGTTGTCCATGACGGGATATTCCGCCTTCTCGCTCCAGGCGCGCAGCAAGCACCAGCCGCTTGCGCTAATCGGAAGCGTCCCTTCGATGTCCGCCGAGTCACGTTTGCCGTCGAGTGGGAGACTCTTCGCGATTTTTCCGTCGCACACAACTTCGAGATGATCCACCGGCACCACTGAACGCAGCCGCGCGGTGAAGGGAACAGTCTTCGGCGCTTCGAGCTGCAATTCGCTCCCGACGATTTCCTTGCCAAGCGTGAAATTGACTAGCGGACCGTTTGTGGCAAAAGTCCGGCCGTGACGGAGCCCGCTCATCCACATTTGCAAATTCAGCGGCCACGCCGGAACCCACACGTAGACGCGATCCATTCCAACCATGCCGCGAATCGGAGCGGCGTAATTTGTTGTCGCGTCCGTTCCGGCACCAGCAGGAATTTTGAAGCCGAGGTTCAGCAGGCGGTACCACACCGCCGCTGTCGACTTGTGGTCGCTGAAGCCGACGATCTCCATGTAGTCCAGTTTTCCGAGCGCCACGTCAACCGGGAGCTCGTCGGTGATTCGTTGGGGCGGGCTAGCGAATGGATTTGGCTCTTCGTCGAACGGATGCACGGCGCCGACGAGCGCTCCTTGTGCCTGCGCCATGTCGTAGACGTCCGCATTCATCGGAAACAGACTCGCCGCGGCCGTATTCGGATAACCCGCGTAGCCGGGCAGCAGCAATCGCCGATTCATGTTCAACAGACCGCGATGTCCCCAATAGCTGGTGTGGAATTCCTGGCCGGCAACCACCTGCTGGTCGGGATCGGCTAACGGATCGCGTTCACCAAGGCTATTGAGATCCGGGAAGCGCTGCTCTTTGTTGACGACGAGGTTGTGAACGATATTCAGATCTTCGGCTTCGGCTTGCTTGACCAAGACGCCGCGATCGTCTTTGTAAGTCCCGCCGTAGTTTTGGTGCGCGTGAAGATCGGCGCTCACCCATTCGCCGTCGCGTGGATCGAGCCGCGCGAGTTTCTTTAATTTGATTTCTGGATCGGCCTGGCTCTTAGTGGTGTCCACGGTCAAGCGCTGCGGTTGATAGCCGTATCCGTGGCTCACTTCGATCGTGATGAGGCCGAGTGGAACGCTGACTTCGCCGCCGCCTTCAAAATAGTGGCGTTCGAAGGGGCGCTCGCTGCGATCGAAGCCGTCGTCCGCATGAATCCAGGTATCATCGGGCGCGTAGAAGCGGCCCGACGAATCCGTGACGGAAATACGCGCCGGTACATCCGAATCCGATTCATCCTTAGCGAAAATTGTCAGGGACTTGCGAGGATGAAGATATTTGCGATCCTCGAGAATTAGCCCCGAGCGAGTTCCACTGGCAGCCTCTTGGATCTCTATTTTTGTGTTGCCTTCGCGATTCGACACGAACGCGATCAACCTGCCGTCAGGCGACCAACGCGCGCCGGTTTCATCCCAATCAGCGTAAGAAATTGGGAATGCATCGCCTCCACTGGCAGGCATCAGCCATAGGTTGTGCCACTGCCTGCCGAGATACGAGCTGTAAACCATACGCGAGCCATCGGGAGAAAAATCGGGGCGCGCTTTCCAATTCGTTTCCTCATAGTGGACTTCGCGCGCCTCGGCGCCGGGTTCTGCTTTCATGCGCCAGAATCCGCCGGTGCCGTGAACGTGTCCGCGATTCGAAACGAAAAGAATTTCCTGGCCGTCGCGCGTCCAGACCGGGCTGATTTCCATGTCGTAGGCGCTGTAATAGTAGCGAGGCAGGTCGCTTTTTGTTTCGCCGCTGAGCCGAACGATATTTGCTAATTTGCCGCCGACTACGTCCGCGCGAAAAATGTGGAAGCGTTTGTTGTACTGCGTCGAAACAAAGGCTATCCGTTTTCCGTCGGGCGACCAGCGGGGTTCCAGGTTTACGGCGCCGCCGGTTGTGAGTTGCGTCGTTCGTCCGCTAGCAACCTCGAGCAGCCACAATTCCATCGCATCTTTTTGGTAAGACGTGTAAAGGATGCTTTTCCCGTCCGGCGACCAATCCGGTTGGAAGTCGTAGCCCGGGCCGTCGGTCAATTGAGCGGCTTCTTTGGAATCGAGCGATTGACGCCAAAGCGAACCCGCCATCGAATACACAAGTTCGTTCGAATTTGGCGCCCACGCAAGACTCGTCGGCCCGCTGGTCAATTGCGGCAGATACAGTTCGCGGTAGTAATAAGGATGGGGCAGATCAATTTGCGGCAAGACGGGCCGGCGTTGCGCGTGAATCGGCAACGCCGCGCACAACAATGCGCACAAAAAAATAAATCGTCGTTTGAACAATTCTTCCGCTCGCGACTGCCGTTAATTCGCCGGCAGCCAGCCCGGCATCTTCTCATTCTCGCCGCGCGATTTCTACGCCAAACCCGCTTTCGCAAGCGGCAGCTCGCGGTAACGCTTTCCCGTTGCGGCAAAAATCGCGTTGCAAAGCGCGGGAGTGAAAGGAGGCACGCCGGGTTCACCGATGCCGGCCGGCGGCGCGTCGCTCTCGACGAGGTGCACGTGCGTTTCGCGCGGATAATTGTTCATGCGCGCCATTTGGTAGCCGTCAAAGTTGGATTGCTGAATTGCACCGTTCTTTGCGGTGATTTCGCCGAAAAACGCAAGGCTGGTGCTGAACGTCGCTGCGCCTTCGAACTGTTGACGCGCCATTTCCGGATTCACGATTGTTCCGGCGTCAACGGCGGTGTCCACGCGACCAATTTTCACTTTTCCGTCAGCGCCCACTTCCACCTGAACGACGGTGGCCACGTAAGTCAGGAAGCTGCGGTGGAGGGCGAGGCCCATGCCAAAGCCGCTGCCGTTTTTCTTTTTGCCCCAGCCCGCTTTTTCAGTGGCGACTTCCACTACGTGTCGGAACCGCGCGATATCGATCGGATAGGCGGCGTAGTCGCCGTCGTAATTTGGGTAGTCCTTGGCGAGTTCCTCTTTCGGGATTTTGCGGTCCGGACCAAGCAGCGCCAGCATGTACTCGCGCGAATCTTTTCCCGCGGCGTGGGCAAGTTCATCCGCAAAAGAATGTTCCGCGAATGCGTGAAAGACGTTGCAGACGCTGCGCAGCCAGCCGATTCGAACGTGGGCGGGAGCCGCACCGTTTTCCGCGCGATGATTGGGGATGGCGTACGGCAAATCGCTCCAGCCGAGGCCGATTTCGCCGGCGTCGGCGACCTGTGCGCTCGGGTCGAACGTTGAAGCAATCGGCGGGAACGTGCTGCGCTGCAGCCAGGCGACCGGTTTACCGTCTTCACCGAGCGCCGCTTTCAAATACATCGCCGCGCAGGAGTGGAACGTATCGAACTGAATGTCGTCTTCGCGCGACCACACGACTTTTACAGGCTTTCCAGTTTGTTTTGAAAGCACCGCCGCTTCCACCGCGAAGTCGGGGAAAGATTTACGACCGAAGCCGCCGCCGAGCAGCGTCACGTTTACGGTGACGTCTTCTTTCTTTAAGCCGAGCGCCGCAGCGACTGCTTCGCGTGTGCCCTGCGGATTCTGCGTTGCCGCCCAAACGTCCGCCTTTCCGTCTTTGTAATTCACGAGTGCAGCGGGCGGCTCCATGGATGCGTGCGCAAGCATCGGCGCGTAATATTCCGCCTCCAGGACCTTGCTCCATTTCTTTTCAAACGTCGCGTCCACGTTGCCGACTTCACGAACGACTTTTGCGGGCTTCCGTGAAGTGGCTTCCAGTTCTTTCCGATACTCATCGGATGAATAATTTTTGTGGTCAGTCTCGTTCCATTCGATCTTGAGCTTTTTCTTGCCCTCGATCGCGGCCCAAGTGTTGTCGGCAATTACGGCAACGCCGCCGAGCGCCTGGAACATCAGCGGCGGCTTAAACGTATCGAGTGTCGCGGTCTGCTTCACGCCTTTCATCGCGAGCGTAGCTTTGTCGTCGACGGACTTCACCGTGCTGCCGAGCACCGGCGGGTGAGCAACGTTTGCGTAGAGCATTCCGTCCATGCGGCCGTCAATTCCGTATCCCGCTTTGCCGGTGACCATGGCTTTCAGGTCGTAGCTGGAAGTGCCTTTGCCGATATAGCGCCATTCGCTCTTCGGCTTGAGCTTCAACTCTTCTTTTTTCGGGACATCGAGTTTCGAAGCCGCCGTCGCCAGCGCGCCGTAACCCAATTTCTTGCCGCTCGCCTTGTGCAGAACCTCGTGGAGTCCCGTGGAGCACTCGGCTTCCGGCACGCCCCATTGTTTTGCTGCCGCGCGTACAAGCATCAATCGCGCCGTCGCACCCGCTTCACGCATCGCTCCGAAGGAGCCGCGCACCGAGTGCGACCCGTCCGTATCCTGGTCGCCATATTTTTCGTCACCGGTGGCTTGCACGATCTTCACGCGCTTCCAATCGGCGTCCAATTCATCCGCTGCGATGAGCGGCACCGCCGTGCGGCTTCCGCTGCCCATCTCGCTGCGGTGCGCGATGATGTACACCGAGCCATCGGTGTCAATCGCGAGCCACACATTTGGCGAGAGCGGGCCCTTCAATGCACTGGCGTCCATCGCTTCCGGCGAACCGGCCGCAAATGCTTCCACAGGCATCAGGCGCACGCTCAACACAAACGCGCCTACTCCGAGCATTCCTTTCAGGAATCCACGACGGCCCACGTCTTCGACGCCGATCCTCACCATGCGCCCTCCGATTTTTCGGTGACTTACAGCCCTAATCCTAACGCGATTCCGTTATCTTGCAAGTCCGCGCAGGCCAAAATACGTCACGCCCTGATAACTG
>Ga0137403_10007793_pt1 | contig 12031 bp, 5 predicted proteins | sample CZOMad2_1_16fung_FD_122057 | JGI IMG/M metagenome (GOLD analysis project Ga0137403, IMG submission 122057) | Vadose zone soil fungal communities from Angelo Coast Range Reserve, California, USA - CZOMad2_1_16fungal (Hybrid Assembly) | ecosystem: Environmental > Terrestrial > Soil > Vadose zone...
CAATCGTCCCCCCGTTCACGTGCGGCTTCGTCCGATAAAACTTCGCCTTGGCCATGATCCTCTCCTGTGGGAGCGCGCTAGCGGGAGCCCGCGCGCGGCGCGGCCTTGCCCGCGACCTTCGCCATGATCTCCTCGGCGATGGGTCGCGGCACCTCTTCGTAGCGGGCAAACTGCATGGTGTAGGTGGCCCGTCCCTGCGTCATGGAGCGGACGTCCGTGGCGTAGCCGAACATCTGGCCGAGGGGCACGTTGGCGCGGATGACCTGGGCGCTGGCGCGCGCGTCCATCGAGATGATCTTGCCGCGCCGGCTGTTGAGGTCGCCCACCACCGCGCCCTGGTACTCGGTGGGGGTCACCACCTCGACGTCCATCACCGGCTCGAGGAGCACGGGCTTCGCCTTCCTCGCCGCCTCCTTGAACCCCATGGAGCCGGCGATCTTGAAGGCCATCTCGTTGGAGTCCACCTCGTGGTAGCTCCCATCGGTGAGCGACACCTTCACGTCCACCATGGGATAGCCGGCGAGGATGCCGGTCTCCGCCGCTTCCTTCACGCCCTTCTCCACCGCGGGCACGTACTCGCGGGGGATGGCGGGGCCCTTCAGCTTGTTCTCGAACACGAAGCCGGCGCCGGGCGTCGAGGGCTCGACCTCCAGCCACACGTCCCCGTACTGGCCGCGGCCGCCGGTCTGCCGCACGAACCGCCCCTGGGCCTCCGCCTTCTGGCGGATGGTCTCACGGTAGGCGACCTGCGGCTTGCCCACGTTGGCCTCGACCTTGAACTCCCGCAGCAGGCGGTCGACGATGATCTCCAGGTGCAGCTCGCCCATCCCGTGGATCAGGGTCTGGTTGGTCTCGGGATCCACGTTGACCTTGAAGGTTGGATCCTCGAGGGCGAGACGGGCCAGGGACAGCCCCAGCTTCTCCTCGTCGGCTTTGGTCTTGGGCTCGATGGCGACGGCGATGACCGGGGTGGGGAAGTCCATGGACTCGAGCACGATCGGCTTGGTGGGATCGCAGAGGGTGTCGCCGGTCCGGGTGTCCTTGAGACCCACCACCGCGGCGATGTCCCCCGCGGACACCGATTCGATGTCCTCTCGGTCGTTGGCGTGCATCCGTACCAGGCGTCCCACCCGCTCCTTCCGGTCGCGGGTGGAGTTGTAGACGCCGGAGCCGGCGCTCAGGGTCCCCGAGTACACGCGCACGAAGACGAGCTGGCCCACGAACTTGTCGTTCATGATCTTGAAGGCCAGCGCGGAGAAGGGCGCCTTGGGATCGGGCACGCGCGGCTCCGCCTCGCCCGTCTCGGGATTGATGCCCTTGATGGGCGGCACGTCGAGCGGCGACGGGAGGTAGTCGACCACCGCGTCGAGCATGGGCTGGACGCCCTTGTTCTTGAACGAGGCGCCGCAGATGACGGGGAAGATCTTCATGGAGATGGTGCCGGCCCGGACGGCGGCCCGGATCTCCTCGGGGCTGATCTTCTCGCCGCTGAGGTACTTCTCCAGGAGGTGGTCGTCCACCTCGGCCAGCCCCTCGATCATCTTCTCGCGGTACTCCTTCACCTGCTCTTGCATGTCGGCGGGGATGGGCTCGGTGGTGAACTTCTGCCCGAGGCTCTCATCGTCGATCCAGACGTAGGCGACCTCGTCGATGAGGTTCACCACCCCGCGGAACTTGTCCTCGCGGCCGATGGGGAGCTGGATGGGCACCGCGTGGGCGCCCAAGCGCTCCTTGAGCATGGAGAGGCAGCGGAAGTAGTCGGCGCCCACCCGGTCCATCTTGTTGACGTAGACGATGCGGGGGACCTCGTACTTGTCGGCCTGGCGCCACACCGTCTCCGTCTGGGGCTCCACGCCGGACACCGCGTCGAGGATGGCGATGGCCCCGTCGAGCACGCGGAGGGACCGCTCGACCTCCATGGTGAAGTCGACGTGGCCGGGGGTATCGATGATGTTGATGCGGCAGTCCCGCCAGAAGCTGGTGGTGGCGGCGGAGGTGATGGTGATGCCGCGCTCCTGCTCCTGCACCATCCAGTCCATGGTGGCGGTGCCCTCGTGCACCTCGCCGATCTTGTAGGACCGGCCGGTGTAATAGAGCACGCGCTCGGTGGTGGTGGTCTTGCCGGCATCGATGTGCGCCATGATACCGATGTTCCGGGTCTTCTCCAGCGGGTACTGCGTCTCCACGTGACTCTCTCTTCCTCTTATCCGATGCCGAGTTTCCCCTGCCGCGCTCGAGCTATACAAGAGAAGAGGGGGGTCGAGGACTCGGCCCCCCTCCGCGTACTCGGTCGCTACCAGCGGTAGTGCGCGAACGCCTTGTTGGCCTCCGCCATCTTGTGAGTGTCTTCTCGCTTCTTCACCGCCGCCCCGCGGTTGTTGGCCGCGTCGAGCAGCTCACCGGCGAGCTTGTCCGCCATGCTCTTCTCCGAGCGCCGGCGCGCGGAGCCGATCAGCCACCGCATGGACAGGGCCACCCGGCGATCCGGGCGGACCTCCACCGGCACCTGGTAGGTGGAGCCGCCCACCCGCCGCGACTTCACCTCCACCGCGGGCTTGCAGTTGTCCACCGCGGACTTGAACATCTTCAGCGCGTCCTGCTTGGCCCGCTCTTCCATGCTGCCGAGGGCGGAATACATGATGTGCTCGGCGGTGCTCTTCTTGCCGCCGTACATCATCATGTTGACGAACTTCGCCACCAACCGGCTCCCGTACTTGGGGTCCGGCAGGATCTCACGATGAACCGCGCCCGCCCGCCGCATCCTACGCTCCGGCCTTCGGCTGCTTGGCGCCGTACTTCGACCGGCTTTGCCGCCGGCCCGCCACGCCCGCGGTGTCCAGCGAGCCGCGGATGATGTGATACCGGATGCCCGGCAGGTCCTTCACGCGGCCGCCCCGGATGAGGACGATCGAGTGCTCCTGCAGATTGTGTCCGACCCCCGGGATGTACGACGTGACCTCCAGCCCGTTGGTGAGCCGCACCCGCGCAACCTTGCGCAGGGCGGAGTTCGGCTTCTTGGGCGTGGTGGTATAGACGCGGATGCAGACGCCCCGCTTCTGCGGGCACGCCTCCATCGCGGGCGTCTTGGACTTCTTCCGCACCGCCTCGCGGCCCATCCGGACGAGCTGGTTGATAGTCGGCATGGTTCTCCGTTACCGGTGATGACGCCAAAACTCTAACGTTATAACCGAATAGCCCTTGCCTGTCAAGGTTTTCCGCCGCATCGCCCCTATCCCGCCTGCGCGATGTCGTCGGCCTCCCCGTCGAGGATCGGCTCCTCGGTCGCCACGGCCGCTTCCACCGTCTGCTCGTCGCCCCCCTGGCTCACCACCTCGGCCCGCGTGTAGTTGCTGAGCCCGGTGCCGGCCGGGATGAGGCGTCCGACGATGACGTTCTCCTTCAGCCCGCGGAGGTCATCCGTCTTGCCGCTGATGGCCGCCTCCGTGAGCACCCGCGTCGTCTCCTGGAAGGAGGCGGCGGAGATGAAGCTATCCGTGCTCAGCGAGGCCTTGGTGATGCCGAGCAGCACCGGCTTGGCCGTCGCCGGCGGCTTGCCCAGCGCGGTCGCCTTGTCGTTCTCCTCCTGGAACACGAACTTGTCCACGAGCTCGCCGACCACGAAGTCGGTGCCCCCGACCTCCTCGATCCGCACCCGCCGCAGCATCTGGCGGACGATGATCTCGATGTGCTTGTCGTTGATGGTCACGCCCTGGAGGCGGTACACCTCCTGGACCTCGTTCACGAGGTAACGCTGCAGCTCCCGGTCGCCGAGGACGGCGAGGTAGTCGTGCGGATTCGGGGAGCCGTCCATCAGCGCCTCGCCCGCCTTGACCCGGTCTCCCTCGTGCACCGAGATGTGCTTGCCGCGGGGGATGAGGTACTCCTTGGTCTCCCCGTCGTCGGCGCGAATCACGATCTTGCGCATGCCCTTCACGAAGCCGGCGAACTCCACCGCGCCGTCGATCTCGGTGATGACCGCCTGCTCCTTGGGCTTGCGGGCCTCGAAGAGCTCGGCCACCCGCGGCAGACCGCCGGTGATGTCCTTGGTCTTGGTGGTCTCCCGCGGGATCTTGGCGATGATGTCGCCCTGGAAGACCTCCTGCCCATCGGCGACGAGCAGGTGGGCGCCCACCGGCAGCATGTAGCGCCCGCGCGTCTCGCCCAGCGCGTCGTCGGGGGAAGCCCCCGCCACCGACTCTCCGCTCCGGCTGTCCTTGACCGACACCCGCGGCTGGAGCTTGCCCTCCTGGTCCTCGATGATGACGCGCCGGGCGAGGCCGGTGACCTCGTCGAACTCCTCCCGGATCGTCACTCCATCCACGATGTCGCGGAACACGAGGGTGCCGGTGACCTCGGTGAGGATGGGGGTGGTGAACGGATCCCACTCCACCAGGATCAACCCCGCCTTGGCCACCCGCGAGCCCTCCCGAACCTTGATGCGGGCGCCGGGAACCACCGGATACCGCTCCTTCTCGCGGCCCCGATCGTCGACCATCACCATCTCGCCGTTCCGGTTCAGCACCACGATGTCCTTGTCCCGGTTCTCGACCCAGCGGATGTTGTGGTACTTCACGATGCCGGCGTTCTTGGCCTCGTGCTTGGAGGCCTCCACCACCCGGCTCGCGGTGCCGCCGATGTGGAAGGTCCGCATGGTGAGCTGGGTGCCCGGCTCGCCGATGGACTGCGCGGCGATGATGCCCACCGCCTCGCCCAGCTCCGCCAGCCGGTTGGTGCCGAGGTTGCGGCCGTAACACATCACACAAATCCCGCGTTTGGTGTCGCAGGTGAGCGCCGAGCGGATGCGCACTTTCTCGAGGCCCGAGTCCTCGATCTTCTGCGCCAGCTCCTCGTTGATCTCGGTGGTGGACTGCACGATGATCTCGCCGGTGAAGGGATCGCGGATGTCCTCGGCGGCCACGCGCCCGAGCACCCGGTCACGGAGCGACTGGATGATGTCACCGCCCTCCACCAGGGGCGCGGCATCGATGAACTTGACGGTGCCGCAGTCGTATTCCGACACGATGACGTCCTGCGAGACGTCCACCAGCCGCCGGGTGAGGTACCCCGAGTCGGCGGTCTTGAGCGCGGTGTCGGCGAGGCCCTTGCGCGCGCCGTGGGTGGAGGTGAAGTACTCGAGGACGGTGAGGCCCTCGCGGAAGTTCGAGGTGATGGGGGTCTCGATGATCTCGCCGGAGGGCTTGGCCATGAGGCCGCGCATGCCGGCGAGCTGGCGGATCTGTTGCTTCGAGCCCCGGGCGCCGGAGTCCGCCATCATGTAGATGGGGTTGAACTCGCCGCCCTGCTCCCCGCCTTCCAGCTCGCGGAACATGGCGTCGGCGATCTGCTCGGTGACGTGGGCCCAGATATCGACCACCTTGTTGTAGCGCTCACCGTTGGTGATGACGCCGTCCTGGTACTGCTGCTCCACCTCGTTGACCTGCTGGCGCGCCCGGTCGATGAGCTGGCCCTTGGCCGCCGGGATGTGCATGTCGCCTATGCCGATGCTGAGGCCCGACATCGTCGCGTAGCGGAACCCGATGTCCTTGAGGTCGTCGAGGAAGGCCACGGTGGCCTCCTGGCCCAGCCGGTTGTAGCACTGGCTGACCAGGTTCCCGATCTCCTTCTTCTTCAGCTCCCGGTTCTCGAAGCGGAGCGCCACCGGCACCACGTCGTTCAGCAGGGTCCGGCCCACGGTGGTCTCGAGGATGCCGCCGTTCCAGCGCAGGCGGATGCGGGCCTGCAGATCCACGTCCTCGTTGTCGTAGGCGATGCGCACTTCCTCGGAGTCGGCGAAGAGCCGCCCCTCGCCCTTGGCGCCGGGGCGCTCCTTGGTGAGGTAGTAGATCCCGAACACCATGTCCTGGGTGGGCACCGCCACCGGCGCCCCGTTGGAGGGCGACAGGATGTTGTTCGACGACAGCATGAGCACCTGCGCTTCCATCTGCGCTTCCATGGACAGCGGCACGTGCACCGCCATCTGGTCGCCGTCGAAGTCGGCGTTGAACGCGGTGCAGACCAGCGGGTGGATCTCGATGGCCTTGCCCTCCACCAGCAGGGGCTCGAAGGCCTGGATGCCGAGCCGGTGAAGGGTAGGCGCTCGGTTGAGAAGGATGGGATGCTCCTTGATGACCTCGTCGAGGATGTCCCACACCTCGGGGCGCTCCTTCTCCACGTACTTCTTGGCCGCCTTGATGGAGGAGGCGAGCCCGCGCTCCTCGAGCTTGCGGAGGATGAACGGCTTGAACAGCTCGACCGCCATCTTCTTGGGCAGGCCGCACTGGTGGAGCTTGAGGTACGGGCCCACCACGATGACGGAGCGGCCGGAGTAGTCCACCCGCTTGCCCAGCAGGTTCTGGCGGAACCGGCCCTGCTTGCCCTTCAGGGTGTCGGACAGCGACTTCAGCGGCCGGTTGTTGGGGCCGGTGATGACGCGGCCGCGGCGGCCGTTGTCGAAGAGCGCGTCCACCGCCTCCTGGAGCATGCGCTTCTCGTTGCGGATGATGATCTCGGGGGCCTTGAGCTCCATCAGCCGCTTGAGCCGGTTGTTCCGGTTGATGACGCGGCGGTAGAGGTCGTTGAGGTCCGAGGTGGCGAAGCGGCCGCCGTCCAGGGGCACCAGGGGCCGGAGCTCCGGCGGGATCACCGGCAGCACCTCGAGGATCATCCACTCCGGCTGATTGCCGGACTTGAGGAAGGCCTCGATCACCTTGAGCCGCTTGACGATCTTCTTCCGCTTCTGGGCCGAGGTCTCCACGCCCATCTGGGCGCGCAGCTCCCGCGCGAGGGTATCCAGGTCCATACCGCGCAGCATCTCGCGAATGGCCTCCGCCCCCATGCCGACGCTGAACGCGTCGTGGCCGTGCTCCTCCTGCAGCTTGCGGGCGCGGTCCACCGCCAGGAGGTCCCGGAGCTTGAGGCCGGGGACCTTGCCGGGATCGATCACCACGTACTCCTCGAAGTAGAGGATCTTCTCCAGCTCGCGGAGCGACATGTCGAGGAGCTGCCCGATGCGCGAGGGCAGGCCCTTGAAGAACCACACGTGGGAGACGGGCGAGGCCAGCTCGATGTGGCCCATGCGCTCGCGGCGCACCCGGGCCCGCCGCACCTCGACCCCGCACTTGTCGCAGACCACCCCGGCGAACTTCATCCGCTTGTACTTCCCGCACGCGCACTCGTAGTCCTTGGTGGGACCGAAGATGCGGGCGCAGAAAAGGCCGTCCCGCTCCGGCTTGAAGGTGCGGTAGTTGATGGTCTCGGGCTTCTTCACCTCACCATGCGACCACTCCCGGATCTTCTGCGGCGACGCCAGCTTGATCCGGATGGCGCCGAAGGTCATTGGCTTCGGATGCCGATCGAGGATCCCCCAGAGGTCCTTGGCGGGCTTGTCCTCTCTCACCAGGCTGCCGAAAGGCCGGTCCGTCAGCATTCGTTGAATCTCCTTTAACTGCGTTTACCGTACTGAAGCTCGGGGTCGACGGGGCACCCGCCCCGCGACGTCCTGCCGCTCAGACTCTTCACAAAAGCTAGGACGGCTTCTTGCCGTCCTTCGGAATCAGCTCCACGTCGAGGGCCAGGCTCTGCAGCTCCTTCACGAGCACGTTGAAGGACTCCGGCGTGCCCGGCTCGAGGAAGTTCTCGCCCTTCACGATGGCCTCGTAGATGCGGTTGCGTCCCTCGACGTCGTCGGACTTCACGGTCAGCATCTCCTGGAGGGTGTGGGCGGCGCCGTAGGCCTCCAGCGCCCACACCTCCATCTCGCCGAAGCGCTGGCCGCCGAACTGCGCCTTGCCCCCCAGCGGCTGCTGGGTCACCAGCGAGTACGGCCCGATGGAGCGGGCATGCATCTTGTCGTCGACGAGATGCGCAAGCTTGAGCATGTAGATCTGCCCCACGGTGACTTCCTGGTGGAAGGGCTTGCCGGTGCGGCCGTCGAAGAGCACGGTCTTGCCGGAGTTGGGCAGCCCGGCCTGGTCGAGATGTCCCTTGATCTCTTCCTCGGTGGCGCCGTCGAACACCGGGCTGGCCACCCACACCCCCAGCGCGCGCGCCGCCCAGCCGAGGTGCGTCTCCAGGATCTGGCCCACGTTCATCCGGGACGGCACGCCGAGCGGATTCAGCACGATCTCCACCGGGGACCCGTCGGGGAGGAACGGCATGTCCTCCTCGGGGAGCACGCGCGAGACCACGCCCTTGTTGCCGTGGCGGCCCGCCATCTTGTCGCCCACGGACAGCTTCCGCTTCACCGCCACGTAGACCTTCACCATCTTGATGACGCCGGGCGGGAGATCGTCGCCCCGCCGCAGCCGGCCTACGCGCTCCTCCAGCATCCGCTCGAAGACGGCGATGTCCTCGTCCGCCGCCTCTTCAATGCGGCGAATCGTCGCCGCGAGTCCCTCGTCCTCCTTGATCCGGATCTTCTTCAGCTCCGCCCAGGAGAAGTTGTCCAGCTCGGCGCGCTCGATGCGGTCACCCTTCTTGCCCAGCCGCTCCTTGTTGATGGGATCGACCAGGTCCAGCATCAGGGTCTTGCCCACCAGCAGGTTCTTGAGCTTCTGGTCGCGCTCCAGCTCGACCGTCGAGACCTCCTCCTGGTAGTCCTTCTCCAGGCCGGCGATCTCCTCGTCCTCGATGGACTTCGCCCGGTCGTCCTTGTCGATGCCCCGCCGCGAGAACACCTTCACGTCCACCACCGTGCCCTCGATGCCGGGCGGCACCGTGAGCGAGGTGTCGCGCACGTCGCCCGCCTTCTCGCCGAAGATCGCCCGCAGCAGCTTCTCCTCGGGGGTGAGCTGGGTCTCGCCCTTCGGCGTGATCTTGCCCACCAGGATGTCGCTCGCCTTGACCTTGGCGCCGATGCGCACGATGCCGGACTCGTCGAGGTCCTTCAGCGCCTCCTCGGAGACGTTGGGGATGTCCCGGGTCACCTCTTCCTTGCCGAGCTTGGTGTCGCGGGCCTGGACCTCGAACTCCTCGATGTGGATCGAGGTGTAGCGATCGTCCTTGACCAGCCGCTCGGAGACGAGGATGGCGTCCTCGAAGTTGTACCCGCCCCACGGCATGAAGGCCACCAGCACGTTGCGGCCGAGCGCGAGCTCGCCCTGCTCGGTGCCCGGCCCGTCCGCGATGATGTCGCCGGCCTGGATGCGGTCACCCTTGCCCACGATGGGTTTCTGGTTGATGCAGGTGTTCTGGTTCGAGCGCCGGTACTTGGTCAGCTTGTAGATGTCCAGGGGCAGGTCCGCCACCGGGTCCGTCTTCTTGGAGCGGCTTTCCACCCTGACCAGGATGCGGTTGGCGGACACGTACTCGACCACGCCCGGCCGCTTGGCCGCGATCACCGCGCCCGAGTCGCGGGCCACGATGTGCTCCATGCCGGTGCCCACCAGGGGCGCCTCCGGCTGGAGGAGGGGCACCGCCTGGCGCTGCATGTTCGAGCCCATCAGGGCCCGGTTGGCGTCGTCGTTCTCCAGGAACGGCACCATCGCCGCTGCCACCGACACCAGCTGCTTGGGCGACACGTCGATGTAGTGCAGCTCCTCCGGCGGCACCATGCGGTAGTCGCCGCCCTTCCGCGCCGAAACCCGGTCGCCCTTGAAGCGATTCTTCGCGTCGAGCTCGGCGGTGGCCTGGGCGATGACGAACTCTTCCTCTTCGTGAGCGGTCAGGTACTGTTCCTTCTCGTCCGTCACCACCCCGTTGACCACCCGCTTGTAGGGCGTCTCGATGAAACCGTGCTCGTTGATCTGCGCATAGGTGGACAGCGACGAGATGAGGCCGATGTTCGGGCCTTCCGGCGTCTCGATGGGGCAGATGCGCCCGTAGTGGGTGGGATGGACGTCCCGCACCTCGAAGCCCGCGCGCTCCCGGCTGAGACCGCGGGGCCCCAGGGCGGAGAGTCGCCGCTTGTGGGTCAGCTCGGCGAGCGGGTTCGTCTGGTCCATGAACTGCGAGAGCTGCGAGGAGCCGAAGAACTCCTTCACCACCGCCGACACCGGCTTGGCGTTGATGAGATCGTGCGGCATGAGGTTGGTGATGTCCGAGATGGACATCCGCTCCTTCACCGCGCGCTCCATCCGGGTGAGACCGACCCGGAACTGGTTCTCCAGGAGCTCGCCGACGGAGCGCACCCGCCGGTTGCCGAGATGGTCGATATCGTCGACGGGCTTCGTGTTCAGGCGCACCTGCAGGAGGTAGCGCACCACGTGCACCACGTCGTCGGTCCGCAACGTCTTGACGTTGAGATCGGCGTTGATCGCGAGCTTCTTGTTGATCATGAAGCGACCCACGCGTCCGAGGTCGTAGCGGCGCGGGTCCATGAACATCCCGCGGAAGAGCGCGCGCGCCGAGTCCACCGTGGGCGGGTCGCCCGGCCGGAGCCGGCGGTAGATCTCCACCAGCGCCTCGTCGGGGTCCTTCGAATGGTCCCGCGCCAGCGTCTCGTAGATGGAGGCATCCACCCGGCCGGGGGCCATCACCAGGAGCTTGAAGGGCGCCACTTTGCGGGCGGCGACCTGACTCAACAGGGTGGAGGTGAGCTCGGCGTTGGCCTCCACCAGCACCTCCCCGGTCTCCGAATCCACCACCCGGCTGGCGGTGCGCCGTCCCACCAGGGATTCCGCGCGCACCGGGATCTTGTCGACCCCGGTTTCCTTCAGCTTCTCGATGAGCTTGGCGTTGAGCGTCTTGCCGCCCTGGACGAGGGGCTCCTTGTGCCGCGGCGGCTTGATGTCGTCCGCGACCTTGATGCCCGCGTGGGCCTCGGGGGTGAGCTTCACCCACGCCATGCGGTCCTCGAAGGAGAGCACCTCCTCGAGGTCGTAGAACATGGCCAGGATCTCCTCGTCGCTGAGGATGTCCTGGGGCTTCCGGCACCCGCGCTCGAGGAACCAGAAGGCGCGCAGGAACGCGGTGGCCGACATCTTCCGGCGGCGGTCGACCCGGACGTGGAGCAGGTCGTTGGCGTCGAACTCGAACTCCACCCACGAGCCCCGGTAGGGAATGATCCGGGCGGAGAACAAGAGCTTCCCCGAGGCGACGGTCTTTCCCTTGTCGTCGTCGAAGAATACACCCGGCGAGCGCTGGAGCTGGGACACCACCACGCGCTCGGTCCCGTTGATGATGAAGGTGCCCTTCTCCGTCATCAGCGGGAGCTCGCCCAGGTACACCTCCTGGCCGCGCTGCTCCCGCATGGTGCGCGTCTTCGCCTCCTTGTCGTGGTCGTACACCACGAGGCGCAGCGTCACCTTGAGCGGGATGGCGAAGGTCATGCCGCGGTCGTGGCACTCCTCCACCGTGTACTTCGGATCACCGAAGTGGTAGCTGTCGAACTCGAGCTCGGCGTTGCCGTTGTAGTCCGCGATCGGAAACACGGACTTGAACACCGCCTGGAGCCCCAACTCCTTTCGGGAATCGGGCGCCATGTCCTTCTGGAGGAACTGCTCGTACGACTGCCGCTGAATCTCGATCAGGTTCGGAATCTTGACCGTGGACGGGATCTTGCCGAAATCCTTCCGCACCCGCCGCCCGCACTGGATCGTTCCTGCCATGCTCCCTCCGCGCCCCGGCCGGTCAGGCCGAGGGCTCTACCCGGCCGGTCGGGCCGGGGCCCCCTTCAGAAAGTTCGTGTCTAGTCGCTTTCTCCAGGGCGGAGGATTACTTGACCTCGACGGTGGCGCCGACCTCCTCGAGCTTCTTCTTCATGTCGCCCGCTTCGGCCTTGGTCACCTTCTCCTTCACCGCCTTGGGCGCTCCATCCACCAGGTCCTTGGCCTCCTTCAGCCCGAGACCGGTCAGCTCGCGCACGACCTTGATGACCTGGATCTTCTTCTCGCCCGCCGCGTTGAGGATCAAATCGAACTCGGTCTTCTCCTCGGCCGCCGCGCCCGCCGCCCCGCCGCCGGCCGCCGGAGCGGCCACCGCCACCGCCGCCGCCGCCGACACGCCCCACTTCTCCTGCAGCAGCTTCGAAAGCTGGGACGCCTCCAGTAGCGTCAGCGTGTCCAGCTTCTCCGCGATCTCTTCGATATTCGCC
>Ga0137403_10007794_pt1 | contig 12031 bp, 8 predicted proteins | sample CZOMad2_1_16fung_FD_122057 | JGI IMG/M metagenome (GOLD analysis project Ga0137403, IMG submission 122057) | Vadose zone soil fungal communities from Angelo Coast Range Reserve, California, USA - CZOMad2_1_16fungal (Hybrid Assembly) | ecosystem: Environmental > Terrestrial > Soil > Vadose zone...
TCGTGATCGGGGCTTTGGGATCACCCTTCACCCGCGAAGGATCGTACGCGACTGCTACGCTTGGCGGCCGCAACAGAACCGCGACATCGGTCTTTGCCCGTAGCGAGTCGGCGTAGACTTGGCGGGCCTTCTGCAACTTAAGCTGCTTTAGACTCGCTCGATATTGCTCTTTCACCTCTTCGAAACCGGCGCCCGCCCGATTCTGTCCCCAGAAATAAGCTTCAACCTCACCATCGGTCGGGTCCGCAACTTTGGATTCGACTTCCTGTTGGATCAGCTTTTCAGGGGAGATGCCACGCCTTTTGGCTTCGGCTTGGACGAGCTTCAGGCGAATCAAACTATCGAGGGCCTTGCTCTTTGCCTCATACTCCTGCGTGCGGAGTTGTATTAATTGCTGCGGCCCGAGCGTCTCCAGCAGTTCTTCCTCGGCGATAGGCTGCCCGGCGACTGTGGCAACATCGCCGGAAGTGGCTTGAGATGCAGATTGGCAGAAATTCGCCTTCGGGAGCGCCAGGAACAGCGGCAAACACAAAACTAGTGGTGAGATTTTCATAGATATTGTTTTCCCTCAAAAAAGGGGCGAGCCGACCCGCTGAGGGCTGGCTCGCCGTTTGCATCGGATAGAACCAATGAATCTAGAATGAGAGGCTTCCACTGTTATTGAAGGTCTTGACTTGCGTGACCGTAACGATGCCAGGGCCCACGCAAGAGGCCACTTTCGAGTTGCCAACAACGCCGGAACCGAAAGTGCTCCAGCTTGTGGTGACCACGTGAGGTTTGCCGATGCCTACCGGGACGACAAAGTCGAAGCTGTGCGCCGACAAAGTGCTCAAGATCAGGTCAAAATTGCAGAGTGGGTTAGGCGCGGTGCAAGTGCCGGTCCCTTGGCCGCCGGTTGGATTGTTGCAGGTATAGCCGGTGGCGCAATCGGAAGTGGTAGTACAGGTGCCGCTGGCGACCAACGTGCACGCGGCGAGCTGCGAAAACAGCTGAGAGCTGATTTGCTGGAATCGCTCGTCATAAATCACACAGGGGGCGGGCAGTATTCCGGCGCTGCTTCCATCGACCTTTACGCATACTTGAATTCCGACATCGGCCGATGCGGTCGAAATAGTCGTGTCGATCTTCGTGTCGGTAAAGAGGCCGGTAACCAGCGAGGGCCTGATGTCCAACGTCGTGCCGCTTCCATTCGATGTCGAGATGTTCGCGGTAAATGACGATGCCACTATACCTCCACTAAGAACACCGCCGTCGCCGATCGCGCATGCCGCTGAACTGCCGCTAGCGCTAAAATTGCCGCTGGATTGCGCGAAAGCGATGGGCGCGATTGCGAATGCGATTGCGAATGCGCTTCCCAACATTTTCATGTTCATAATCGGGTTTCCTCCAATTTTGGCTGTAAGCGTTCGAACCTTAATTCATGAGAACCTAATTTGCTCGATCGAGTACGACCTACCGCTGAAGGGTGAATTGAAAATGTAAGGTCGCAGGGCCAGGATGTGCGAAGAGTGCGCCGCTGCTGAGTCATGGTCTACTGGTCGGAAGACCAGTATTAGGTCAGTGGCCGCGTGGAAACGGCCAAGGCGGGAGCGGTTGAAAGGCTATCACATTGATGTTGAACAAGACGGAGTCGCCGGGACGATGAAAACAGGCTCCCGTAGAAGTGACAGCACCCGCCGTTTCGATACGAACCCCACGTGATAGCTGCGAATCGTCGAAACTATGCCAGTATCTAGATCCCTCCACGCTCCTAACGAAGCGATCCAAACTTACGCCCGGCCACCAGTTTGAAACTGTTTCCGACACACGGGTTGTTTATTTCCCTACCGCCTTCAATGGCGCGCTCCGTCTATTCGTTGACGGCGTCAACGACTCCGCGCCGACTAAAGGTCCGGAGCTATTCAAAAAGAACACCTGGCTTGGAAGGGTAGTCGCAGAATCTGGATGCAACTCCGCTTCATTCATCAACGACGATGTCCTGGCGATCACCGGCGGTTGTCCCACACTGATCCTGGCGCGCTCCGGTGACGAGTTTTCTCAAATCAATTTTCCAGGATATCTGACGGGAGGAGAACTTCAATCATCGCGTGGCGGCCGGCGCTTCGCATTCTTTCGGACGAGAGGCAAAGAAAAACCTCCGGGCATCACTTACCTGGAGCTTTGCGTATATGATTTGGCAGAGCACAAGATCGTCTTTGGTGCTGTTGCCTCTCCGCCGCCTCAACACAAGCTCGGATTCGCCGTCTCACCAGACGGCTCTCTTTTCGCCTTGCAAGTTGACGGATTACTGCGTGTGTGGCGCCTCGACTGGCTGCCCTGATTCCTTGAGTGCGCACGACTCGTGGCGCAAGACCGCACGGCAACTCTCAGACTGGTTTGCCTTCGACCACACTGATCATCGTTGTTGTCGGTGTGATGGACTTGAGTTCGAAGCCCGATGCTTTCAGCAATAAACCGAACTGGGCTTCCGTGCGCTCCTGGCCACCGGGAAACGCGAGCATGGTGATGTCATACTCTTTGGAAAGGGACGGCGAGTTGCCAGCAGGAACCACGCAATCAGCGATTAGCAACTTGCCATTGGCGGGAATCACTTTCCGGCAATGGCCCAGAATCTGAATGCACTGTTCGTCGGTCCAATCATGAATGATGTGGCGGAAGAGGTACGCGTCAGCTCCGGCGGGGACACTTTCAAAGAAGTTGCCTTCTTTCAGCGTGCAGCGGTCTGCCAGGCCTTCGGCCTTCAATTTCTCCTTCGCTCTCTCGACGACGTGGCCGAGGTCAAACAAGATTCCCTTCATGTTGGGATAGCGCGCCAGCACGGTTGAGATGAGCGAGCCGTTCCCTCCCCCGATATCGGCCAATACACTTATTCCGGTGAAATCGCAGGCGTCCAACATCGCCGGCGTCTCGTAAAAATTCATAGAGGTCATTCCCGCGTCGAAGACCGGGCCAAGTTCGGGGTGCGTTGGAATGTAGTTGAAAATTGGTGCGCCATAAACTTTGTTGAAACCGGGCTCGCCCGTTTGAATGGAGTGGTGCAGTCCGTCCCATGCGGCAAACACGTGGTGGAACAATTGCGCGGCCGCGCGATAGGAACCCGCAGCGTCGCTGCGCAACGTGGCAGAAAGCGGCGTGTGGTCGAAGTGGCGATTTCCTGATTCCTTAAAAAGGCCGTGGCTGGCCATGAAGCGGAGAATTCTGTAGAGAGATGCCTCATGCGTCTTCGTGGCGACGGCAAGATGTTCGACCGGCTGCGGCTGGCCGGCCTGGATCAGGTCGGCAACACCGAGTTCGGCGATTGAGCTGAGCGAGCGGCTGAGGGCGGCGCAGATCAGAATGCGAGTGAGCTGTTCAGTTTCTTGTTGGGCCATGAGGTCCCAAATCATACGGTAAATCGTGCTCGGTAACTACCGCGGGACACAGACTCAAGTGATTACTGGTTTTTTCCGCAGTTAGGACGCTGGCATGTGCGGGATCACGCCTTCTGAGCACTGTAGTTCGCGACAACTCGTGCAACTTTTCCAATCGCTGAGAACTCCATGAATTCTGCCGTGTGTGTCCCCTTTTGATTTGTGTAGAAGAGCACAACGCTGCTTACGCCCAAGAGTACGTCATTAAGGCTAAAATGCAGTTCCGGATAGGCTTCCAACCCTCGTCGAAAGTAAGCTCTCAAGTTCGCCTTTCCGATCACCTTCCCATCAGCCCTCCCCAGCAGTTGGCCCACAACCGGCGAAGTCAACTCGATTGCATCTTCATAGTGCGTCATGATCAGGTCCAGATCATGAGCGTTCCAGGCCGCAATCCAATGTTCGGCCAGTTTCCAAGCCTCGTCTCTCGTCACGACAATTTCTCCAGTACGTGGTCGTCCGTACTATGGTGCATTGTACGACGCCTTTGTAGATGATGCATTTTTGAGCATCGGGCCTGCTAGCTCCTGATTTGTCGGCTAATCAGACATCTTGCTGCTAGTGTCGTCTCTGGGGGATCGAAAGACGGTCCTGGAGTTTCTTGCCGTTGATCCCGTAATTTCTGAGGATTATGATCGTTATGGCAGCCGCGAACAATGTGTCTGACGGAGAAGGAAACGTAGCCGAACCCTCAGACCTCTGGCAAGTGGAAGCGTACCTCACCGAAAGTCGCAAGACTGTGGATCGAACGTACCAGTTCCGATATTCGGATTTGCTCCGAGTATTCTCGATCCTCATGCGGGACGAATGGTTGAAGGAGGCAGACCTAGTTGGCTTGCACCTTGAGAAGATCGCCGACATTACAAGCGGCGCAAAGAGCCTACGTCGGTTACTTGCCGATCAGGAGAAATGACCGTTTCGTAGCACCGAACCTCAGAACTATAAGCCTGGTTCGATTCCGATGCCGTCGTTCACGGCTCCACGGAGCCGTTGCTTGCATCCCAGATATTTCTCCCCTTTATAGAACGCGCAAACCGTCCATATGGATTTGAAGTTTCCGATTACGCGACTATACGTCCAAGTGGACACTGTTAGCGGTCGCAACTTCCCACAACGGAACCTCTGGCCAGCGCAGTGAGATGGGTATCTACGTGCGGCTCGTTACATATCGACTGAACGACATGGGATCTGTTGACTGGTCTTTTCAGTACCCCTAACATGGCGAACAAGAGTTCAGGTCTTCCCATGATTGGCCAGGCCATCTCACACTACCGCGTCATCGAAAAGCTAGGTGGCGGCGGTATGGGCATTGTCTACAAAGCCGAAGACATGCAGCTCGGCCGCTTCGTCGCCCTCAAATTCCTTCCCGACGATGTCGCGAGTGATCTTTTGTCTCTCGAGCGCTTCCGCCGAGAGGCCCGCTCCGCTTCCGCGCTCAACCATCCCAACATCTGCACGATTTATGAGATTGGCGAAGACAAGGGCCATCCGTTCATCGCCATGGAATTCCTCGACGGCCAGGCGCTCAAACACATACTGGCAAACGTGCCCTTGGAGCTCGACACCCTCCTCTCGCTCGCCACTGACATCGCCGACGCGCTCGACGCCGCCCATTCCGAGCACATCATTCACCGCGACATCAAGCCCGCCAACATTTTCGTCACGCGCCGCGGTCACGCTAAGATTCTCGACTTCGGTCTCGCCAAGCTCCATTCCGGCCCTCCAACTATGTCCGGCCAAACCCAAGCAACCCTGTCAAGAGAGCACCTCACCAGTCCCGGCACCGCTCTTGGCACGATCGCCTACATGTCCCCCGAGCAAGCCGTCGGAAAAGCCGTGGATCCGCGCTCCGATCTCTTCTCCTTCGGCGCGGTCCTTTACGAAATGTCCACCGGTGTACTCCCTTTTTCCGGCAACACCTCCGGAGCACTTTTCGATTCCATACTCCACAAAGCGCCGCTCACGCCGCTCCGTCTGAATCCTAATCTACCGCCTGACCTCGAGCGCATCATACTCAAAGCCCTTGAGAAAGACCGCGACGTGCGCTATCAGAGCGCTGCCGAGATTCGCGCCGACCTCAAGCGCCTCAAACGCGACACCAGCTCCGGCAAAGTCGAGGCGGCCCCCGTAGTCCCCGCATCCGCTTCCGCCGCCGCATTGCAAAGCCGCTCTGCCAGGTGGATCGTCGTCTCCCTCTTCTCTCTCCTCGTTCTCGCTGGCGGGTTTTTCTGGCTCCGTTCACCGATTCCTGTGCCGCGGATTCTCGGCTCCAAACAAATCACCAACGACGGTTTGCAGAAGCTAAATCTGGTCACCGATGGCAGCCGCATCTATTTCATGGAGAGTTCCGGTAGCCGGCAGTTTCCTGCGCAAGTTTCCACCGCCGGCGGCCAGGTCGCGCCCATCGAGGCTCCCGGTTTCATAGCGGATGTTTCCTCCGACGGTTCAGAGCTCCTGGCTTTGCCTGATGGACCCGGTGACAGCTCATTTTTTTCACTGCCGCTCCCCGCCGGGTCCCCGCGGCGACTCGGCGACATCATCGGTCATGACGCAGCCTGGGCTCCCAATGGACGGCTGCTCTTCGCCAAAGACAACGATTTGTATCTCGCCGAGCACAATGGCACGGCACCGCGCAAGCTCGGCACCGCCCCAGATCGCCCGGGCTATATGCAATTTTCTCCGGATGGAACTCACTTCCGCTTCAACGTCTTCAACAGCATCAGCAGCACCCAGACGATTTGGGAGGCCAATGCTGACGGTTCCTCCATGCACCCGCTGCTTCCTGGTTGGAACAATCCCCCTAACGAATGCTGCGGCTTTTGGACGCCCGATGGCCGCTATTACGTTTTTCAGGCTCTACGCGACGGTGCCAGCAACATCTGGGTTTTGCCAGAGCGTTCTTCACCATTGCGGAAAGCGTCGAACCAGCCCGTGCAGCTCACAACCGGGCCTCTTTCTTTCAATACACCCCTTCCAAGCAAGGACGGTAAGAAGCTCTTCGTCATCGGGACGCAACTCCGCGCCGAGCTGGTCCGCTACGATTTCAAGTCTGGTGAGTTCGTTCCGTATCTCGGCGGAATTTCCGCTGGCGAGCTCGATTTTTCCCGCAACGGCCAATGGGTCACCTATGTCAGCTATCCTGACGATTCCCTCTGGCGCAGCAAGCTCGACGGCACCGACCGTCTCCAGCTCACCTATCCTCCCGTCAGGGCCGCTGTTCCTCACTGGTCGCCAGACGGCAAGACCATCGCCTTCGCGGACACTGCTCCAGGCGAACCATGGAGAATCGCCCTCATCTCAGCTGGCGGTGGCGCACCGGAACCCATCACATCCGGCGAAGCCAGTGAAAGCGACCCCAGTTGGTCCCCCAATGGCACCACGTTGGCCTTCAGCGCCAACGATCAGCTCCATCCTGACCACCTGTTCGTTGAATTGCTCGATCTAAAGACGCGCAAACTCTCCCGTGTTCCCAGCTCCGAGCCGATTTTCGCGCCCCGCTGGTCGCCCGACGGTCGCTCCATGGCCGTCATCTCCTCCGACAATACCCACCTTCTCATCCTCGACGTCCAGACCCAGAAGCTCCGTCAGTTGGCTACTGACCTCGGAGTAGTCGGGTATCTCGCGTGGTCTCCCGATAGCTCTCACATTTATTTCGACACTTTGCTGACCGCCGATCCCGCGTACTATCGGGTGCGCGTCAAGGACGCGAAACTCGAACGCCTCTTCGACCTTAAAGGCATCCGTACGTTTACAGGCCAGTTCGGCCCCGGCGGCTGGAGTGGCCTCGGCCCCAATCAAACTCCTCTCTTGGTACGCGACATCAGCACCCCGGAAATCTACGCCCTCGACTGGCAGCTCCCTTGACCAACAACGACCGGATGTCCGGCAGGCTCGCCAGTTGTCTTAGGGACAAGCACTTGTGACCGAACGCGTCACTAAGTGCTCTCGCTCGGAATTACGGTGACGTATTTGGAAGGGCGTCAGGCGGCGGAAGCTAACCGTTTGTTTTCGATCTTCGCCAAGAGAGTTGTCAGGTCTTTGCGAGTGAAGGTCCACTGGAAGGGAGAAGCGGTTTCCTCGTATCGCCGCCCGAAGGCTAGCAGCCGCTGTTCGAGCTCATTGAGGGATTTGAAGTCGTTGGGCGTGAGTACCTTCCTCTGAACAATGGAGAAGTAAATCTCAATCTGATTGAGCCAGCTAGCGTGGACGGGGGTGTGCACGAGGACCACGTTGGGCCATTGAGAGCGCAGGCGGTCGACCGCCTTTTGGCCGCGATGGGCGGAACAGTTGTCCATGATCCAGAAAACGCGACGTGCCGACTGGTAGGGTTCTCGGCTCATGACTTCTCCAATCAGGCGATCGACCGGAGCAATGCCGGTTTTCTTTTCGCAGCGGCCGAACACCTTGGCCCGATGCACGTCCCACGCCGCCAGATAGGTCCATGCGCCTTCACGGAAATATTCGTGTTCGACTCTGGTGGAACGACCTGGTGCGGGAGATAGCGTCGGCTGCTTGCGGCGACGGGCTTGGATACTGCTTTTTTCGTCTGCCGAGATGACGAACTCACGCGCACTTAGAGGGCGCCCCTGCCAAAAGCGATCATACAGATCGAGGATACGCCCAGCCTTGGCCGCGAAATCTGGGTCGCGTGGGAAGATCCAACTGCGATGTCGCCAAGGGCGGAGCGCATCGGCGCTGAGCCAGCGCCACAGGGTGGCCCCGCTAATCTCAGCTACCAGTCCCTGTGTGATTACTTCGCGCCGAATCTCGGAAAGAGAAAGCCGCGAGAGCGGTAGCTGCAAGCGATGTGGGAGTTCACAGGCGAGCGCCTTAACTTGGACGACGACGCTGGGGGGAAAAGCGGGCGGGACGCCCGCCCCGAGGTTGCGACTCCAGGCCAGGAAGTCGCGCGAAGGCGAATCGCTTGCGCCACTTGCTGACAATCTGGCGCGGGGTGTCCAAACGAGCAGCGATAATGTCGTTGGAGAGACCCTCCGCCGCGAGCAATACGATCTTGGCTCGGACCACATCACAATACGGTGACGTATACTGGCGGGCTTGAGCTTGCAGCGCAATGCGTTCCTCTTTGGAGAGAACTATCGCAAATGGGCTTTCTCTTGGCATGAAGAAGTAATCTCCTTAATGCCAAGCATAGCAGATCTTGTCTCGTAAAGAGCATGCTTAATACGTCATCGCATTTATGGAAATCAGTACTAAGCTAGGTTTTCCGAACGTAGTGCCGGGCTTCGGCCCGGCTTTCTCCGGATCAAGTTGCCGAAACGCCCGCGCCGTCATTCCGAGGAGCGAAGCGAGAAGGAATCTCTCTTGGACTCTGGCAGCGCCGAATGCGCAAAAAAACAGCGGCGGCTATAAAGCCGCCGCTACACGAAGAACGAAGGGGAAAGGAATTACTTCTTCACCAACGGCGGTGCCGGATAGTACGGCAACTTGTCCTTGCTGGTATCGGCGCGCTTCACTTCCAATTCGTCGAATAGCAGGGAAGGCGCAATCACCGTGGAAGGAATTCCGCCAGTGCGATTGCTGACCAGCGGATCGTTGCCGGCCGCGCTCAAATCGCTGCGCAACGCGCGTACATCCAATTCGCTGAACACGGCGCCGCGCACCAGCTCTTCGTGGCCGTCTTTGCCATAGACGCGATACAGTAGCCTGGGCGCTGTGCCGGCCATGGTTTCGACGCGGTAACCATAAGGCTTGTCCTGGTTGCTGACCATTTCTTCGACTCGTTTTTTCAGCGCGTCCGGCGTCTGCGCCTCGGAACTTTTAATTAGCAGCACGCCGAGACTCGGTCCAGGAGGAGCTGCGGGAGCTGCGCGGCCGTGTCCATTCGATTCCGGAAAATCGCGAATCGGCGTTCGGCCCAGAAGATAATTGGTGAGCACGCCTTTTTCGATGATGTCCACAGGCGCTGACTTCACGCCTTCGCTGTCCACTTCGTAAGAGCCGGTGAGGCTTTTGCCACCAAACTCTTTCAGTGTCGGATCGTCAATGACGTCCAGAAACTGCGGCAACACGCGCGACTTGTAACTGGTGGCAAATGTTCCGGTGGTACGATTCGGCGCGCCCAGCTGCGGTTTGCGGCCCAGTATGTTGCCGCCGATCAGCGAAGCGACTACGTCGTCCGCGGCGTCCGGCGAAAAAAGCACCGGCCCGCGGTATTCTTCTTCGACGATCGGCGCTTTGCGCAAAGCGTTGAGCGTGTCCAGCGCTTCCTTGGTGTCGTGCAGGAGTTTTTCTCTACTGGGCAGTTCGCTGAGTTTTGCGACGGTCCACGCAGGCGTGCGGCCCAGGCGCATTCCGTCCGGCGCCTGGGTGGCAGCGCTGACCTGCACGGAGTAAACCGAGTGACCGCTACGTGTAACGGTGCCTTCGGTGTTGAGCAGATAATCGTTGACCACGGTGAAGCGCGCCGAAGCCATTACTGATTGGATATCGGGATACTGACGGTATAGTTCGGTAACTGTTTCCAGCGATTTCTTCCACTCGTCGCCGTCCACCTTCAGCGTTAGCGTCGGCTCGATCAGCTGCACTGGAGTGACTTTGGCAAAATCATCAACCGGATGATCGTCTCCGTTGAACTGCTTCAGCACAGATAGCTTTTGCGTCAGCGCCTGGCCGGCGGATTTGTAGGCTTCATCGGTGGCTAGCCAGATCTGGTGGCGCAGCGCGATCGGATCGTTGTCCAGCGGCAGCAGTGCGTTATCGCCAACGCCCTGGCCGTAATAGCTGTCTTGTTTGTAGTCGCCGAGGCGTACTACGACGCGCAACAAACGCACGTGAACTCTTTGATCTTCCCGTGTAGCGCCGAATGCCGCTTCCGTGGTGAAGTCCTCGATGTCGCTGACGCGATACTCGATGTAGTAAGGCGTTTGCAGCTGATCCATTTTTAATTGCGCTTTGGAACGCTCCATTTCCACCAGCAGCGCGTCGAGAATAGGATCGCCCTTGGCCGCAACTTTTGCAGCCAGCATTACGTCGCCCCCCTTGGAGGCGGAATCGTTCGGAGAGGAAACGGCCGGCTTCGCCGCTACCAGAAAAACAATGAACAAAAGTGCGCTTAGTGCTTGCCGAAAGTTTTTCATGGTGTTGCTTTTCACTAATTTGGCTTTCACTGCTTCGCTCTTCACGGTTTCACCTCGGCCTTCGCCTGCGCGGTTTGTTTTCCCGGCAAGTTTTCAAAGCCGGGCGGCGGCAGAATCGGCGGACGATCGTGTTCGTGGGCGCGCTTTTGCACTTCCATTTCAGAGAAGAGCATCGCTGGCGCGACCGCGGAAACTGGAACGTTGCCGCTTTCCGCTCCGCACACGCCGTTGAAAACGTGCTGTTGGTCACCGGTAGTGATGATGCGTGTGAGCGCGGCCAGCGGAGTGCCGACAATGTCCACGCCGCGAACCAGTTCGTCGGGGCGGCCGTCGGCGTAAACTTTGTAAACGATGACGGGAAGCACCTGAAAGGCTTGTGGAAGCGAACGCGTGGTCAGCGTGAAGCCGCCCTGAATGTCGTCAAAATAAAGACCGTACGGCTTGTTTTGTTTTTTTACTTCGTCGATTAATTTCTGGCGCAAGTCTTTTTCAGGAACGGTCTGCGAAGAGGTGAAAATCAGATTTCCCTGGCGGCCAGTCGGCATAAGTCCGGGCTGATTGCGGCCATGACCGTTGGAATGTTCGAAACCCTTGATCGGCATGCGCGAGGTCAGAAAACTTTTTAAGACACCGTTGGTGATCAGTTCCACGCGCTGCGCGGGAACACCTTCGCTGTCGAACTCGTAGGTGCCGGACAATTTTGTGCCGTTGACTTCGCGGATCGTCGGATCGTCCACGATGCTCAAGAACTTTGGAATGACTTCCTGGCAGACTTTTTTGCTGAAGATTTGGCCTTCGTCTTCATCGCGCTGGCGATGACCTTCAAGTCTGTGGCCAAGCACTTCGTGGAAAAAAACAGCCGCGGCGCGGCCACTGAGCAGCGCAGGTCCGTCGTATGGTTCGGCGACCGGAGCTTTGCGCAGCGCGTCCAGATCGGTGGCCATCTTTTCCGCCTTGGCGGTTAGTTCGGCTTCGTTCGGCAAACTCTTTGCGGAGGGCGCCTGAAAAGTTTCCACGCGCAGCAAATCCATGCCATCGTCGGCGCGGGTTTGCGCTTCCATGATCAAGCGAGTGGAGGCGCTGGGAGTAACAATTGCGGTGCCTTCGCTGGTGACCATGCGTTCTTTGGCGTTTTGTTCCTGCAATACCACGCTGGCGAAATACACATTGGGATATTTGCGAAAGACGGCGGAGACGCGGCGAATTTCGCCTTCCCAGGCGGGGCGATCGAGATCCGGCAGTTTTACTTCTTCTCCAGTGTGGACCACGGAGGATTCTTTGGAAAAGTCGGGAGACTTGTCTTCTTCTTCCGCGCGAACGGCAGTGTTGGTCTTGACGTTCAAGAAAGCAGGCGAGGCCCGCTTATAACCGCGGTCGGTCAATTCCCACAAAACACGAGCGATGGCGTCGGAATCCGTGCCGAAAGGAATGCTGCCGGACATCATGCCGCTGCTGCGGCTTTGGCCGTGAGTGTTGTCGAGCGCGGCGGAGCCAACGCGCATGGTCACGTCTGCCTGGCGCCGG
>Ga0137403_10007795_pt1 | contig 12031 bp, 9 predicted proteins | sample CZOMad2_1_16fung_FD_122057 | JGI IMG/M metagenome (GOLD analysis project Ga0137403, IMG submission 122057) | Vadose zone soil fungal communities from Angelo Coast Range Reserve, California, USA - CZOMad2_1_16fungal (Hybrid Assembly) | ecosystem: Environmental > Terrestrial > Soil > Vadose zone...
GCTGACCGTCACCGACAACCTGAAAGGTTTCGCCAAGGGCCTGGGCTCCGCGTCGCCCGAAGCAGGCTATGCCTGGTGCGCCGGCATCTGACTGGCGTGTCGGTTTGCAGTTCGCGCTTTAGGCAGGCACCACGGATGGCAAGACGTTTAGCGAACTGGCAAATGGATATCACAAACCTCGAGCAAATCGCGAGCGCTGTTGTCGGCACGGCCCCGCACTTCGGCGAACAGACGTCCTGATCAACAACGCGGGTGGCGGCCTTTCGAATCCAACCCTCGACATGGCTGAAGAAGAATTCGACGCTACGCTTTCGATCAACCTGATAGCAACATTTCTTCTCCCGCTCGGTAGCCGCACTACCCTCCGCGACACATGCAGCTCAACCTGGAGCACAAATTCTAGTCCCCGGCGGATACATCTCCCTAGCCGCGTTGCGGCTTCGATGCGAAATAGCCGCGCGCCACGCGGCGCATCTGCCAAATGGATATGGAAGTCAACAGCCATGCCAAACCTGCGGCTGCCAATACCAGCCATGCGCGTCCGTCTGGCAAGAAATTCCACACCACGGCGGCAAATGCAATTAGCCCCATACTGCCCATAGCCGCCCCGCGAGCTTCCAGCGCCACGGCGTCCCTCGCGCGCGTGACGGCGTCCATCCCAGCTCGCTGCCTCTTTTCCCTTATGTGTTTCTCCACGAGCGTCGCACTCGCCGGAAAAATCGCGGGGAATGCCAGGAACAATCCGCCCACAACCGGTCCGTAGGATTTTGCGATCATTCCGGTCGCTACCGTCGCAAGCCCTCCAAAAACGATGCGCATGCAAACCTCATACCATCGCGTCCGCTTCAGCGCCGAAGGCTGGAGCTTGACTACCATTATTTAAGGAATAGCGCCCAGGCGCCTAAAGCAGTCGCAAGCCATAAACACAAAAGCCCCGCGGTGACCAAAGCTGCGGACCGTTTGTACCGGAATATGACCCACGCAACCGAGAAAGCGTAAACGAACAACGCAACCGCTCCTCCTATCATGGAGCGCGCCTCCACCGCGGCGTACGCAACGCCATTACTCGCGATGGTGAGCCCCAGCGTCGCCAGTGCTACCGAAGGAGCGGCTCCGAACAGCCCCGCAAAGCTTTTCGGCTTTAACACATCTCCCAAGGCGGAAAATATCGACACCACCAAGCCGCCGACCACGAAACGAAAAAGCATCTCGCTCAACGTTCCCGCCAGTCCCAGGCTCGAATCAACCCGCTTTTTTCTTCAGGGCGCGCATCCCGTCTTTCATCCTCCGCCGGGCTTCTCCTGGCCCTTTCACATCCAGGATCCGGTACTCCTTGCCCGTCAGCTCGTGGTAGTTGACAAAAAATTCTTCAAGTTCCTTGACGAACTTTTTCCCGAGATCGTCAATGTGTTTGATGTGCGCGTAACTGTGATTCGCCTGCTCGATGGCCACGATACGGTCGTTCCGTTCCGTCTTGTCTTTCTTTCCTTGCTCGCCCTCGATGATCCCGATGGTCCTGCACTTGAGCAGGCACCCCGGAAATGCAGGTTCATCCATGAGCACCAAAACATCTACGGGGTCGCCATCCTCCGCCACTGTCGAGGGAATAAATCCGAAATCGTAAGGAAAAGCCATACCCGCGGGCAAAACCTTCTTCAGCTCGAATACCTTCTGGTCCGGATCGAACGCATACTTGTTCCGGCTCCCTTTCGGAGTTTCGATAATCACCTGAATGATCTCGTCGTCCTCAGCGTCCCGCGGTGCCAGACGCAGAGGGTCCGCAAGACTCCCCTTTTGATTTTTCTTATTCCCCATGTCCGTTGACCTTTCCTCACGACTTGGTACAAAGCAATCTTCAAAGGTTTGATCAATTCAAAAAGACGCAAGTTGGATGCTCGAACGGCTCGGATTGACTTTGCCGGCCACGTCTGTCCCGCTTTCTTTTCTTTCTTTTTTTCCGTACATCGCCACCTGTCATCCCGAGCGAAGCGAGGGACCTGCTTTGTCTCTCCCAATCGAATTTCAGGCTTGTACGAACTTCCTCCGGGCCCGAAGCACTCCGGCTCCTTGTCAGCGCACCCTCCAGCCCGGGTATTCATACTGCCGCCGCGTCCACGCGTCCCGCTCAGCCCTCCGCATCGCCGTCCACCTCTCAATTCTGGCCATTCCCTGCAAAGTGCTTAACCGGTCGATGCTCAAGTGCTATTCTTCGTCGTGTATATCGAGTCCGATTCCCGTCCGCTCGCCTCGTTTGTCCTGAATCTCGAAGCACTGGTCCAAACGGAGCCGCATTGGAAGAGGATGCAATTTGATCCGTCCGCAGCGATCCTGCGCTCGGCTTCCGGAAAACCACACCGGATCGCGTCCAAGAGGGCCGATCATTCGCTATTCCCTTTAGAATCCGCACTTACGAAAAATACGTTCGTAACCCTCTTAGAATCCGCACTTACAAAATCATTCGACTTAAAGTCCTTTAGAATCCGCAGTTACAAGAAAAGACAGGGGGAGGGGGTAAACCGATTCTCTCTTCTCCACTTCGACCGCAGTGGCAAACCTGCTCGTCCTTTCCTGTCGAGTTCGCCACGCTGGCGCGAGACCGTCGGCATGTGGTCTCATACCCACCAACAAATCCAAAGGAGCCAAGACCCGCAGTGACCGACTTCCCCAAATTTGATCTCACCGGCAAAGTCGCGCTGGTCACCGGTGCCGCACGGGGACTAGGGCGCGCCATCTCTCTGGCGCTAGCCAACGCCGGCGCCGACATCGCTCTCGGCTTGCGCGATATCAACTCCGGCGCCGATCTCCTCCACGAAATCGAAGCCCTCGGCCGGCGCGCGCTTCCCGTCCAAATGGATGTCACTAACCTTGAACAAATCTCCAGCGCCTTTGTCGGCACCGCCGCACATTTCGGCGAGCTCAACATCCTCGTCAACAACGCCGGTGGCGGCTTCTCCAATCTCGCGATCGACGTGCCCGAGGAAGAATTCGACGCCACCGTTTCGATCAACCTGAAAGCCACATTCTTCGCCAGCCAAGCCGCCGCGAAAATAATGATTCGCGAAGGCGGCGGCACGATCATTAACATGAGCTCACAAGCCGGATTTGCCGCGCTTCCCACCGAGTCGGTCTATTGCGCCAGCAAAGCAGCGGTCTCGCACCTCACCAAATGCCTCGCCGTCGAATGGGGCAAGCACAACATCACCGTAAATGCCGTCGCGCCCACCTTTATCTCCACGCCAGGCACCGACGAAGCCCTCTCCGATCCCGCCTTCCGCGCCGATGTGATCGAGCGGATCGCCGGCCTGCATCGCATAGGCGAGCCTATGGATGTCGCCGGCGCCGTCGTTTTCCTGGCATCGCCCGCCGCCTCGTTAATCACGGGTCACACAGTCCTCATCGACGGAGGTTGGACGGCACGATAGCGGCGATGCCTTAACGCCGCGAAAACTACACACTTCAGCCATGGACAAAATCACAGCACTCGACACGAACTGGGTCGGCCACCCGAAATCGATAGCCGCCGTGCTACTCGAATCGGAAAATCACCGCGCCATCATCGACCCTGGTCCCGAATCCACGCTGGCCACGCTCCGCGAACAACTCCGCGCGCACGGCGTTTCCGTCGCCGATCTCGACGCGATCTTGCTCACCCACATTCACCTCGACCATGCTGGCGCCAGCGGCACGCTCGTGCGCGAAAATCCGCGGCTGGCCGTCTACGTCCACAGCAAGGGCGCGCATCACATGGTTGACCCGGCCAAACTCCTAGCTAGCGCGGGCCGCCTGTGGGGCGACGATCTCAAGACCTTGTTCGGCGAAACGCTGCCGGTCCCGCAAGAAAAACTCCGCATCTTGGAAGGCGGCGAAACGCTGACGCTGGGGACGCGCAAGCTCGACGTCGTCTACACGCCCGGCCACGCCTCGCACCACGTCAGCTATTTCGACGCCGCCAATGGCGTAGCCTTTGTGGGAGACACCGCCGGAATCCGCATCGACAACGGCCCGTACATCCTTCCGGCAACTCCGCCGCCGGACATCGATCTCACCTTGTGGGACCAATCCTTCGCTGCCATCCTGGAGCGCGAACCGTCGCGCCTTTTTCTGACGCACTATGGTTTCTCCGACAAGCCCCAAGCACACATCGCCGAATTCCGCGAGCGCCTCTACCATTGGTGCGAAGTAGCCGAGGACGCCTTGGCTGCCGCCGCGCAAGATTCCGTCGCAAGAGATTTCACCAAACGCGACAAGCAAACCGATGATGCCGCCACCCGCGAAGCCATCGCCGCGCAGGATGCGGAAGCAATGAAAGTTTTCATCAAAGAATCGCGCGCTGAAATGGACGAGCACCTGGGACCCGTGCAAGCCGAGCACCACGCTTTCACCGCCGCCTTGAACCTCAGTTTCCTGGGCTTGGCACGATACATCCGCAAGCGCGGCGCGCCCCCAGATACGAACTGATGTGCGCAATGAAACAGCCGGAAACGTTCTGCTGGAACGGAAAAAATTGACGGGAATGGCGAGGGAAGTAAAACAAGCACCCGACGAAATTATTTCACAGCGTCGAGTGCCGGCTTGAGCCAGGAAAACAGGAACTGGTTGATTTCGGGAAACTGCACCGCCAGCAAACTAAACACCGGGATCGCGCCGGCCGACGCCAGCTTCAACCAGAATTCCCATCCCAGCTCCCCATTTCCTTTGGAGGTGAGCCGGCCGAGTATGGCTTCGCGGTGCATCTCGGCATAGACGTAGGCCACTACCACGCCGAGCATCACCAGCAACACGATGGCGAGTGTCTGAAGGGCTGGATGCGGCTCGAATGGATATACGTTCATGGAAATCACAATAAAAACGTACATCCCGATGGCGCTCATCACCATCGTGCGCATCCGGAGCAAAACGGTGACGAGAAAGTTGACGTAGGTCAGCGCCGCATATTCTTCGGCGAGCACGCGTAGCGGAGACAGGGGCGTCTTGGCGATTCTTTCGTCCGCGGAAACCACCGGCGCGCTTTCTTCATTCCACAAGGGCTTGAGCACGTCGCAAATCAGGCGCGCGCTCATTTTTGCCATTTCAGCCTGTACAGTCTCGATGCTTTCCAACAGCTTCAGGAGATCGTTGCTGCGCTTCTTGTACTTTCGATATCGCTTCTTTACTGCCACGGGAAACGGTGTGATTTTCAAAAAGTACGCGACTCTGGCGAGGAACCCTGCGAAATCGATGGAGCGCTTCGGCTTTTTGTCCCGAGTCGTTTTTCCGTCGTTCTCATCAGCGACGACACGCAGGTAGATCTGGAAAGCTTCCTCTCGCGTCGCAGCGATTTTCTCGATCTGATTGGTAGCAGTCCATCGAGCGGCGTCGGTCAGCGGCGAGCGCCAATCTTGTATCTGACCCTTGAGCCGAATCAGATTCTCGATTCCGCGGGACATTAATTTATAGGTTTCGCGGAGCGTGCTTCCTCCAGGATTCCACAGCGAACGCCAGGACAGGCGCTCCATGCGGCTGAACGCTTCGCGCAACGGAAGACGATCCAAACCGGCGAGGATCTGCCGGCACTTCGACCACGTCCAAATCAATTTGAACAAGCAAGTAAGAAAGGCCGCGAGCATCACCGCGAGCAACAAGGCATAGCCCCAGTCGTAGGCCTCACCCTCGATGGTCTGCACGGGATGCCCCAAGTCCAGAACGGTGCTAAACGCAAAGACGAGCGGAACAAGAATGGCCATCCACACGCGCCAGGTGAAAAAAAGAGGGTGGGCGGCGATGCGAAGTTCGTCGGCCTCGATTTCACTCAAGCGATACGAAAAGGAACCTAGATCGTCTTTCTGGGGCAATCGGGGCCTGCGGAGATCGACGAGCATGACGCCGCGCAAGCTTTGCCACATCCACCAGTAGCCCGCGCCCAGCAGCAGCAGCACCGGCAAAACCGGCGACAATCCGGAAGAAAGATGCAAGACGCGAGTCGACCAATAGACGCTGATTCTTTCGTCTTCGAGCAGAGAAACGCGCGCCGGCAACCACGCGGGCATCGGATACCAGGCAAAGATCTGCCAACAAAAGATCACGAATAATGCGATGGCAAACGTGATTGCGATGCCTCTTTTCTCACGGAGCCTGCCCAGATCCCAGAGTGTTGCGATGACGAAGAGGGGGAACGGAATCCACAAAATCTGCGTCCAGCCGGAAAAATTAGGCCAGTCCCAGAAGGGATGGGGACTTCGGACAAACATGATCGCGATAAAGGCGGTGGCCAAAGCCAACGCTCCGAGAGCGACGATGAAGGCATCTTGCCACTCCGGGGTGCGAGCGAATTGTGTGCTGGCTTCGGAATCGGCCAGGATGGAACCACTGAAACTAAGGAAGGTATGAACCACCAGCATCAAAAAGCACAACCCGTACGCAATGCTCCACGCGGGCGGAATGTGGTGTGAAGGTGACGGCTGGGGCTTGTCAGCTAAAGTCTTGGGAGATGGCGCTGCATCATCGATCGGAGGAGGCTTGGGGGGATTTTCCGTAGGGAGCGTGCTGGCTGCCCAAGGGCACAAATCCCCTAAATTGGTGACGGGCAATTGATTGTCGGCAGCGTTCAGAGACTTTACGTCGGCAAGTCCCGCAAGGGGCCAAAAGCCGTCGCGCCCGAGAATGGTCAACCAAAGCAGGGGTCTCGCGTCGCGCTCTGGAGCGTAGGAAGGATTTTCCTGCAATGCGATTCCATAGGAGTCATAGGGAGCGAACGGAACGTGATTGCGACCGGGATCGTTTTCAAGGGAAACCGAAAGCAGACCGAGCGTGGCGTTAAAGATACCGACGCTGGTGCCGCTGACGAAAAGATGATCGAGGTGGGCTTCGTGACTACCGCTCCAAGGAATCAGTCGATCGCTGAGACCGGGTACCAGGGCATACGCACTGATGCCGAGAACGCCGCGAAGGAGGGCGTCTTCCTCTCTGCTGAAGAGGAGATCCGGATCGGTGATCACGACGCGGCCCTGGGGATAGCCAGTTCGCAAATAACGCGCCAGGAACAACTGGTCGGCGGGATCAGACGCGTACACGATCGTGAATTTGACGTGGTGTTTTTGCAACTCGGTGAGAATGCCCAGCATTACCGCTTCTTGTGACAACGGATTCTGCGCGGTGGCGTAGGGAGAGACGGAATCGTCGTCGCCTCGCACCTCTTGCAGATCGAGGTGAAGGGTGGAAGCCCCAGATTTAGCGTCGGACTTTTGCTGGGCAGCAGTTTCCTTTTGATATGCGGACCGGAAATAGGAAATCTCCCGCGGGAAATGCAATCGAATGAGATCTCTGTGACGGTCGGGATCGTTCTTATCCACGTAGTCCCCGCAAGCCGGCAGCAGGTCGGGATGAAATTCGTCCGAATGTGGAGTCGAAATCTTTTCGGAAGAGCGAGCGGAGGATTTTTTTGAAGAACGGCTGGAGGGGGTATTGGGAACGGATGGAGAGAGTGCGCCGAAAACAGTCTCGTCCTCGGAAAGGGTGGCGATCTCGTCCGGCGAATAATCGTTGGAGCAGGCGAATTGGATGAACTGGTCGCGGGTGTACTCGTCATTTTCTTGAAAGGAGGAGAAGTAACGTGACTTCGGACCGGAAAAGCGGGTAATACTTGCGGAATCGGTAACCGATCCGCTGTAGACATAGATCGGCCGGCCAGAAACACCCTGCAGTGCCGCGTGAAGAGATTCGAGGGAACCGGAGAATGTGGGTCCCAGGATCCTGAGCGGTTGTTGTTTACCGTCCGCGGTCTCGCCCGCAATGTCTTTCATGATCTTCATCGCCCGGCTGAATTGCTGTCGTCGTAACCCTCCGGTGGGACTTTCGGCGACAACCAGCACAAATAGTGGCTCTGTATGGTGTTCGGAAGACTCTGGACGGGTGCCATTTGCGGTTTCGCGGTCGGCCTGATGTTGCGGCCCTTCGTGGAAAATCAGCAACCCCGGATAGGATTCACGCTCGCGTTGTTCCTGGATTACCGCCTGCCGCTTTCCGATGTCATCCGGCACGGAAAACGGATGAACATCCCACGGAAGGATCGCGCGGTCAAAGCCGTATCCCATTCTCTGGGCAGCTTGCTGCAAGGCTTCGATTCCGCGGTCGAAGGTCAAAGCAAGATGGGTGTGAACTGGATCGGGCAGGATGGCGATGATAAAGCGGACGTTTGGGCGATCCGTCGTCGGAACATTCCAGTGAGCGGCGAGTTGATTCTTATCGACTTCACCTTCCGTAATTCCGCCGTACGACTCTTCGATGGTGTGGCGGAGATCGTCGGGATAAGTGGTGGTGACGGGCTTCTCGGGCGGCGCTTGCGGTTTGTTGACCTTGGCTTGCGTGCGCGGCGGAGAGGCACTTCCCGGGCCAGCCACGCGGAGAATTCCGCTGATGGCAAAGAGCAACGCTAGGGCGAATCCGCCTCTCTTCACGGTGGCCTGGTCCGATGCGGGTGATAAGACCCGGAATATCCGTCAGTGGTGGCGAGGGTACGCTATCAGATTTAGTAATGCAAGGTACTTAGGGGGCAATATCGATAGGTGAGTTTGAATCAGAGCTCTAGAGAGTCTGGCTCGGGGGAGTCCGACTCAACGGAGTTTGGTTCAGTAATTTCGGAGCTAGGAGCTTCGGCTTCAGCGTCCTTGGCAGCGGAAACGTCGGGGGCCGATGGTTCCGTATCCAGAGCGGGAGCGCCTGGGACTGCGATGGTCGCGGGCTCGGACGCGGGCGATTCGGGTGTGGCTATAGAATCGAGGCGGGCGGAGAGGACGTCGACCAAGAGGTCGACGATTTTTTTGGCGTGAGCGCCATCGGGGTCTTTGTCGGGATTGTATTGGGCTATGTCGAGACCCAAGAGGTTTTTGCTGCGGGCGAATTCTTGTAAGGAGCCGCGGACATCGTCCATGCTCAGTCCGCCGCTTGCGGGTACGTTGACTGGGGGGAGTTCGTCTTGGGTGATTACGTCGAGGTCGAGATGCAGAACGAATTCGCGGGTGTCGGCGTGGAGATGGGTTAGGGCTTCCGTGGCAGCTGGGGCGGCGCCTTTGGCAGCGATGTCTTCTGCGGAGATGTGGCGCAGCGGAGACTTGCTGAGGAATTCTTGTTCCGGGGGATCGAGCCTGGCGATTCCGAACAGGGTTACGTCGGGTTCGCGAACTAATGGGGTTTCACCCCAGAAGCGCACGAGTTCGGGGGCGCCTCGGCCGATGATGTGCGCGACCACCATGCCGTCGATGCGGCCGGACGGAGTGGAGGCGGGCGTGTTCAGATCGGCATCGCGATCGAACCACAGGAGGTTGATGTGCTTGTAATATCGGCGGGCACCCGTGAGCAAGCCGATCGATTGCGCGCAATCGCCGCCTAACACCAGAACGAGGGCGCCACTTTTTATGGCGACTTCGGTGTGCACCTTTAGATCGTTGAGTCCGGCGACGATAGCGGGGAGGTTGCGGGCGCGGCGATGTTCTTCATCGTCGGCGAACAGGCGGGGAGCGCAATCTCCGTAGTCGGTGACTTCGAAACCAGCGTTCTGGAGGCGCTCGACGAGTCCCGCGGCGCGCAAGGCGGCGGGAGCTTTTTCGCTGCCGGGCTGAAAGGCGGCGGCGCTTGACGGGGCACCGATCAAGGCAATCTTCTTCGGCTGACGGACGATTTTGACCGCCAAAGTTTGGCTCCTTGTGATTTGTTTCCCAGCGTGTGGCTGGGCTACGGCTTACTGCTCCGGCTCGCTCGTTTTTTTCAGCCCGAGCGTGTTTGCAGATGGTCCCTGGTCCCGCCGAAGTCTCCGGTGTAGCAAAAAAGCATGCTCTCAGGGGCTAAAGCCCGTTTGAACCATGCCTCAATGTCGGAGCTAAAGCTCCGACCCCCGGTGGCCGAATTGCTCGCCGGGCTAAAGCCTGGCGTCTACATTTTGCGTCCCCCCGTGATGCAAGCTTGGGCTTGCCGATTGGGACGTCGTTTTTTCTACCTGCGCGGGGCGGCCGCGATAGTGGCCAGCTCCGGCGGCAGGGTGAACCGAACATCTTCGCGAATCAAGTCGAGATCGCGCTGATCGGTGAATCCGATTTCGGCCAGGCGGTTGCTTACTTGCTCGACGAGAACCTCTGGGGCGGAGGCGCCGGCGGTCAAGCCTACGCGCTCGATGCCTTCGAGCCATTGCGGGTCGATGTCTTTGGCGGAGTCGATGAGCTGAGCTTTCACGCCGCTGCGCTGGGCTACTTCGACGAGACGATTCGAATTCGAGCTGTTGGGCGAGCCGACCACCAGAATGAAGTCGACATCTTTCGCTACCTGCTCAACGGCTTCCTGGCGATTTTGCGTGGCGTAGCAGATGTCGTCGCTGGCCGGGCCTTTGATGGCCGGGAATTTCTGGCGGAGGCGGGCGACGATTTCCTGGGTGTCGTAAAGGCTCAGAGTTGTTTGCGTCAGGAACGAGAGCTTATCGGGCTCGGCGACTTCGAGAGCGTCCACAGCGGCGACCGAATCGACGACCATGGTGCGGTCGGGGGCTTCGCCGGAGGTGCCAACGATTTCCTGGTGGTCGCGGTGGCCGATCAGGATGATGGTGCGCTTTTCGCGGGCGAACTTGAGGGCCTCGAGGTGAACTTTTGTTACCAGCGGGCAGGTGGCGTCAATTACCTTCAGGGAGCGCTCTTTGGCTTCGTCACGCACGGTTGGAGGCACGCCGTGGGCGCTGAATACCAGTACGGCGCCGTGAGGGACGTCGGCGATGGCCTCTACGAAAATGGCTCCGCGGCGGCGTAACTGCTCGACTACATAGGTGTTGTGCACGATTTCGTGGTGCACGTACACGGGCGCGCCGTAGGCTTCCAAGGCGAGTTCCACGATGTCCACGGCGCGCACTACACCTGCGCAGAAGCCGCGGGGTCTGATCCTTAGCAGCACTTTTCCGTTCTTCTCTGTCGGCATCGTCATCCTAAGGTATAGTTTCGCAAGAATCTATCATACCCCACTCTCCGGCTGGCGCCACTTTGCATTACGGAAAATCGCTGCGGGGTGTGAGGGAACCTACAATCTCAGTCCGCGACGCCCGAGGTCCATATTGGGGCTGGTTTAGATCTACCCTGAAACGCAGACTGTAGGCATGACACCCGGGGCAATGAAGGTTGAACCGGTCGTGCTGGAAGGCGCGCATGTGCGGCTGGAGCCGCTTTCGCGTGCGCATCTTGCCGGCTTGTGCGAGGTGGGGCTGGCCGAGGAGTTGTGGCGATGGATTCCGCTCCCGGTGCAAACGCCGAGTGATATGGCGGGTTACATCGATCTGGCGCTAAGAGAGCAGGCAAATGGGGTTTCGCTGCCGTTCGTGCAGATCGAAAAGGATTCGGGCCGCGTGATCGGCAGCACGCGGTACATGAACATCGAGAAGAATCATCGGCGGCTGGAGATCGGCGCGACCTGGATTGCGCCGGCGTGGCAGCGGACGTCGATCAATACCGAGGCGAAATATTTGTTGTTGCGGCACGCCTTCGAGGATCTGGGCTGCATGCGCGTGGAGTTGAAAACCGATTCGTTGAATGAGAAATCGAGAAACGCGATTTTGCGAGTCGGCGCGAAACAGGAAGGCATCTTTCGGAATCACATGCTTACGTCGACGGGGCGGGTGCGGCATACGGTCTATTTCAGCGTAATCGATTCAGAATGGCCGGGCGTGAAAGCGAAATTGGAGCGGTGGCTGGGGCAGTAGTGCTGCGGCGGTTTTGCGGCGGTTTTGCGGCGGTTAGCAGACTGGCCTTCCGGACGGTTTCGCTTTCGAGGCGGACTGCGATTTCGGGCCCCTCCGTAAAGGTATTCAACCCTACAATTGGCTTGTACTCAGCACGACTAGGTCATCGGTGCGCTCGCTTGCATTGCGGAGCGAGCCAACGGAGAACGTTTTGCAGAACCGAGTTAATAGCGACAAGCGCCGCAGCGAGCGCGTGAAATTGACCGTGTCCCTGATGGTCACCGCGACAACGATCGACGGCTGTGAAATTCAAGAATTGGTCCATACCGCGATCGTCAGCGCCCATGG
>Ga0137403_10007796_pt1 | contig 12028 bp, 11 predicted proteins | sample CZOMad2_1_16fung_FD_122057 | JGI IMG/M metagenome (GOLD analysis project Ga0137403, IMG submission 122057) | Vadose zone soil fungal communities from Angelo Coast Range Reserve, California, USA - CZOMad2_1_16fungal (Hybrid Assembly) | ecosystem: Environmental > Terrestrial > Soil > Vadose zone...
ATAGTTCCGGCTGCCCAACGCGTGCATAAACGGCGCCGGATTCATAATCTCGGCCTCCTGCGCCACGATAAACTCCTGGCCGCCGGGGAGCTGCTGGCGCGCGGTGTCGTTGGCCATCGCCTCGCGGACCGCCGCACGCTGTCGGAAGTCTTCGTAGGGATAGACGTGGATGACCTGGTTGAGCGGACCGAACTCGGTGTGCCAGAAGGCCCCAAGTTTCGAGTGTTTCTCCCGCAAGGGCAGCCGTGTGGCAAAGCGCTCCTCGAATTCGGCCACGGTCCCGGGTCGCAGGGTATAGGTCCGAACTTCGTAGATCATGGGCGCATCCTCCATGTGACAGGGGTTAGCGAGATGATCTGCTGCACGTCCGTCATGAGCTATACACGCGTACTGTTATATGAATCACTTATATACTACTATATAACATACCACAAAAATGCTCATAAGCAATACCAAAAGGTCCTGTGTGATGCACAGCACGGGAGTACCTCCTCGCGTCTCCCGCGGTCATGAGGTATGGCCACGAGTCGCGGGAACATGGGCCACTTCGGATGAAGACACCAGCAGATCTTGGCAAGGATTGCCCCTCAAAACCCCGCATAGCCACTCATCTCCCCACGCCGCACTCCCCCAAACTCGGTTGCTGCACACGCCCCCTCCCCGCAAGTTCACCGCATCTCAGCTGGCGCAGAAGGAGGGGCAAATTCAAAGCTTCAAACGCTAAGTGGAGGAGAAACGAGGGCAGCCAAAAAGCCGCCATGCCCTGGCGGCGTTGCTCGTGCAACCCCCATCTCAAGCCCGCCCTGGAGGAAGCAATCGCCCAGTTCCCCCTCAAGATTCTCGGCTTTCATTCCGATAACGGCTCTGAGTTCATCAATCATGTAGTTGCCCGGTTGTTGAACAAGCTCCGTATTCAGCAAACCAAGTCGCGCTCGCGCCAGTGCAATGACAATGCGCTGGTTGAAGGGAAAAATGGGACGATTGTTCAAAAACACATGGGGCATATGCACATTCCCCAGTGCCATGACGCTCGCATCAATGACTTCTACCGGCATTACTGGAATGTCTACCTCAATTTCCACCGCCCATCCGGGCATGCTGAGATCAAGAGTGATGCAAAGGGCAAGCTCAAAAAGATATACAAATCCTACTTCACTCCCTTCGAGGCCTTTACAGGGCATCCCACAGCCTCGAAATTCCTGAAAAACGGCCGTACCCTTGAAAACTCTCCGAAATGGCCCATCAGCAGAGTGATAATGAATGCGTCGCTGCCACGCAAAAAGCAAAGGACCACTTATTCACTTCATTCTCATCTTTCAAGAAATGACGGCTCCGAATTTCAGTATCGTTTATTGATTGGAAAATACTTCCACGCTGCTATCTACTGACTATTAAGCAGAGATGGGCGAAGTGCGGTGAATACCTTTTTTCGGCTGTTGGGGTTTATGTATTGTTGATGTCGGGCCTTAACGGCCTGACGCGTATTTCAGGCCGCACCTTGAAAACCAGAAGTCCTTGATGCTTCGTCGTGCTAACCCCCCTCAGCGAATATCGTCTTCGAATTCGCTGTAGCGCATACGGAAGTTCCCCCCATGTTTAAGGCCTTTTTTTTGAGCAAGGAATGGATGTGGCGGGCGTACGGAGGAGCGACGCTGATACTGGGTCTCCTCTTCGCTCAGATAAAGATTGCTGTCATGGTCAACGAAGCACATAAACGCCTTTACGACGTCCTGCCGGATGCAGCTCATCACGCCTTGTCGGATTTTTACGGCGCCATATTTCAGATTTTGTGGATTGGCGGCCCCACTGTTTTGATAGGGACGATCGCCGTGTACATTACCCGCAAGTATGCGTTCTGGTGGCGTGAAGCCATTACCTTCTACTACATCCCGTTATGGCGTCACGTGGTCGCTGATATCGAAGGAGCAAGCCAGCGGATTCAGGAAGATGTATACCGCGGCACAAAAGTCATGGAAGGCATCGGATGGCAGATCGCCAGTTCCATCTTCATATTAGTCGGCTTCGTTCCGATCCTCTGGGAATTGAGCAGGGGAGTCCAGGTGTCCGTGCTTTCTGCGATTCCCGGATCGCTCGTCTGGGTTGCGTTTGCGGTCAGCTTTGGCGGCCTCGGTATTTCCTGGCTGGTCGGCTCGAAGCTGCCTGCCCTCGAATATGACAACCAGAGAGTTGAGGCAGCTTTTAGGAAAGAACTTGTGTATGGTGAGGATGATAAAGAACTATACGCCAGCGAAGAGGTGCTCCGAAATCAGTTTAACGATATCCGCGCCAATAGTAACCGGCTGTTTCTGCACAGTGCCTACTTCGACTTATGGAAGTATGCATACTCGCACACCGTATGGATAGTTCCATTTCTGGCCCTGTCTTCCGGGCTCTTTTACGGCCTGCTCACCTTCGGCGTCATGATGCAGGTGGTAGATGCGTTCTCACGCGTGAACAACAGCCTTGGGCAGTTCATTCACAACTGGGGGATGATTACGGAAGTCAGAAGTATCTGTAGACGTTTGCGGGAGTTCAAGCACAATCTGGAAACATACCAGGCAACGGACACACCTGCGCACGTCGCCTATCGGGCATCCGGACCGGAAAAGTGCACATTCCATCGGATTTAGTGGTAAGGGGTGCCACCGCTCATCGAAACCCTCCGGAGGTGAGGATTTGCAGATTGAGCAACCAGTCTCTTGTCGGTAATCGCCCGCCTTCCACTTCCACACCGCACTGCCCAGCATGCTGGGCGCGTCGCTGATACGGCACCAGGTTGTACAGGTGGGCCAGGCCCGTGAGAAACGCCTGTTGGCTGCCACCTATGTGATGAAACCCTTTCATGGCGAACAGTTTCCGCTCGATGGCGTTATGGGCCTGATCCAATAGTGTGCTGGTCACCGGCATCTGGGGGTCTTCGAGCACCGCATACCAGCCCGCCTTCTTCTCCTGGAACCAGCGCCGTACGCGCGCCCCGTTGGCCATCCCTGCTCTGTGAGTCACGTGGTCGGCAAAGTGGCGGAGCCGTTGACCCAGGGCAAACACGCGCAAGCCCTTCCGCTGTCGCGCCCGGTACCACAGGGTGTGGAACTGGGAGCGTAAGGCCTTGCGCACGGGGGACGCGATGGCCGCGAGTTTGCCGGGGAGCTTGTTGATGGCGTGGCGCAGGCAGTTGCCGAGCCGTGCCCCAGGGAACAGTGCCCGCATACTGCTGGTCGTGCTGTCAAAGCCATCGGTCAGGATGCCTCGGACCCGATACGACGGCTCCTGCTGGGATGCCGCACGTTGGCACTCGCCATACGATTGGGTAAAGGCCGTCGCACTCGCAGTCCCGGTGTAGCCCAGGTGCCAGATCACCCGGCCATGGACAATCGTGGGGAGGTACACCTTCTCCCTGAGACAGTGGCTATGCTTCTCGTCGGCCAAGAAGTAGGTGGGCAAGGGCAGCCCACACCGCGTCAGCACCGTCACCAGTCCCTGGTGGCCAAAGGCACAGACCAGACGGTAAAGGGCCATGGGGGGAATATGGCAGATCACCGCACACCGCTCCAAACTGAGGCCCCCATGCGTCGCCAACAGGGCGCTGCGGGCCACGTCTGGGCGCATCGAGCGATAGCGTAGGACGAAGTGCGGGAGGACCGTGAACACGGCTTTGCACCTTGTACACTGGATGCGCCAGATGGTGAGCTCACCCAGCCGGACACGGACATAATGCGAGTGGCGGGTGAGACACCCGCCCCCGCGACAGGTCGCCGTGTGGGTGAGCTGAAAGCCAAGGGCTAGGAAAAAGGCCAGGACGAACTCGACAAACGCCTTGCCATCGTCAAGCAGGCGCAAGTACGTGGTTTCATCCTGGAAATCAACGGTGATGGTGCGGTTGTACCGCGTCTGTGTGGCTGCTGTGCCCAATGTGTCACCCCCAGAAGATCAGGTCTCGTACGCTGAAGGGACACGATGGGGGTAACACGTTAACATATCAAGACAATCGTGCAGGACTCAGAACGTTACCACTAAATCCGATGGAATGTGGATTTTTACGGTTTGGGGCCGGCCCTTTGCAGTAGCCGCGACACGGTTGCCGGGTGAACCGCGAATAACCTGGCGGCTTCTGCCCCTGTTTTGTGGCCTTCCGTAACCAGGCGGATGATTTCTTTCTGCTGCTGCGGGTTCAGTTTCAAGCGGCGCCCCCCGATACGCCCCTGCTCGCGGGCAGCCTTCAGACCAGCACGGGTGCGCTCACGCAGCATTTCTCTTTCAAACTCCGCAAAAGACCCTACCATCTGCATCATCATGCGCCCTGCCGGGGTCCGGGTGTCGATCGCTTCGGTGAGGCTCTTAAATCCTGCCTTTGCCCGCTGTATGGCTTCCATGAGGGTGAGAACATCCTTGAGAGAGCGCGAGAGGCGGTCGAGTTTCCAGACGACCACGACATCGCCCGTGCGGAGCTGACCCAGCAGGCGGTGTAACTCGGGGCGCTCCCAGCGTCCGCCGGAGGCCTTCTCCCGAAAGATAAGCTCGCACCCCGCAGACTCAAGCGCCGCGACTTGGGCCCTGGTGTCCTGCTCGTTGGTGGAGATGCGCGCGTAACCGATCAGCATGCTTGCGCAAATCTATTGCACGCAGTGTGGCAATTGCAATATGTTTCTGCAACGCGGATCGCGGCAATTGTCCATAGGCCGGGATTCCTTGCGCAAACGAACGTTTGCGCAACATAGGAATAGTCGAGTCTCATGAATGCCCGTAAATTTTCTGACCCCTCTCCAACGGGAGAATTTTGGCCGCTATCCTGGCAACCTATCTCCCGAAACCCTGGAACGCTTCTTTTACCTCAGCGATGCCGATCACGAATGGATTGCCTCCAAACACGGGGGTCACAACCGTCTCGGCTTCGCCCTGCAACTGACGACGGTGCGTTTTCTCGGGACCTTCCTGGACGAACCGGCCAAAGCGCCACAAACCGTGATTGATGCGGTTTGCAAGCAGCTAAAGATAGGGGATTCCTCCTGCCTGGCTGCCTATGGACGGCAGCGGTGGGAGCACATCACGGAGATCTCCGCCCGCGAGGGATTCAAGAGTTTCTCCGATCCAGAGGTGGGGTTCCGGTTAACGCGATGGCTTTATGCCCAGTGCTGGACCGGCACGGAGAGGCCGGGTGCCTTGTTCGAGCGCGCCACCACATGGTTGCTTGCCCATAAAGTGCTGCTGCCCGGTGCGAGCGTGCTCGAACGCTTCGTCTCCCGCCTTCGCCAGCGGGTGGAAGGCCGGGTATGCCGGTTACTTGGTGACAGCATCTCGGCGGAGCAGAAGGAACGTCTAGAAGCCTTGCTTCTCGCGCCCGAGGGCAGTCGCAGTTCCGCGCTCGATCAACTGCGGAGCGGTCCGGTGATGGTCAGCGTACCGGCCCTGGTGCGTACGCTTGAGCGGCTCCAGAAAGTTCGGGACTTCGGTCTTACGTCTTCCGCCGCTTCCTTGATTCCCCCAAGCCGGATCGCGGCCCTGACCCGCGTTGCCAATACCGCGAAGGTCACGGCGGTGGCGAACCTGCCTCCGGCGCGCCGCCTGGCTACCTTGGTGGCATTCATTCATACGCTGGAAGCAAGCGCCCTGGATGACGCGCTCGAAGTCTTCGAGATGCTCGTGCATGATGTGTTCGGCAAAGCGAAGAAAGCCGACCAGCATGCGCGCATGCGCACGCTGAAGGACCTGGATGCGGCTGCAGCCACGCTGGCGGAGGCATGCATGGTCGTGCTCGATGCGACGCTCCCCGACGAGTATCTACGCACCGCCGTGTTCACGCGCGTTCCCAGACAGGAGATGGCTCAGGCGCTTGATGAGGTCAGCAAGCTGGTGAGGCCCCCGGACGATGTCTTCTATCATGCCCTGAGTGCCCATTACAGGCGGGTCCGCCGGTTTCTGCCGGCATTGCTCACGCATGTCTCCTTCCTTGCGGCTCCTGCGGGCCAACCCGTCCTCGATGCCTGCAATTATCTGCGGGACCGGGAAAGCGGGCAGGCCTCCGATCAACCGCCGCCGCTCGCGGTCGTGACGAAAGCATGGAAACGCCACGTCTTGCGCGAGGAGGGCGACATCGATGAGCGGGCCTATGTTTTCTGCGTGCTTGATCGGTTGTGGGAGGCCGTGCGCCGGCGCGATCTCTTCGTGACCCCAAGCTGGCGCTATGCCGACCCTCGCAGCGGACTCCTCGCGGGCAGTGAATGGGAAGCGGCGCGGCCAGTCGTTTGCCGCTCCCTTGGGTATACGGCCAATGTCGAACCGGTGCTGGCGGTGCTCGCCGAGGAGTTGGACCAGACCTACCGCCGGGTGGCGGCACGGCTGCCGGATAATCCCGCCGTGACGATCGGACGCGAGGGAGACAAAGACGAGATTTCGCTCAGCGCGCTCGACAAAATCGACGATCCGCCATCTCTGACAGCACTTCGTGACGAGGTGGAGAAGCGCATGCCCCGCGCCGGGTTGCCGGAAATCATGCTCGAAATCGCCGTCCGGACGGGGTTCACCAAAGCCTTCACGCATATCAATGACCGCAACGCCCGTGCGGACGACATCATGACCAGCGTATGCGCCGCGCTTTTGGGCGAGGCGATGAACACAGGCATGGAACCGCTGGCGCGCAACGACATCCCGGCTCTGCGGCGGGACCGTCTTTCCTGGGTCGGGCAGAATTACATACGTAGCGAAACCATCGTCCCAGCGAACGCCATGCTCGTTGCCGAGCAGAACAGCATTGAACTGGCCCAGACCTGGGGCGGCGGAGATGTCGCCTCCGCCGACGGCATGCGCTTCGTGGTGCCGGTTCGTACGGTCCATGCCGGCCCGAACCCCAAGTATTACGGCTTCGGCAAAGGACTGACCTGGTATAACATGATGTCCGATCAGTGCACCGGGCTCCATGGCATCCCTGTGCCCGGCACCCTGCGCGACAGCCTGGTCCTGCTGGCCGTCGTGCTGGAGCAACAAACGGAGTTGCAACCCACGCAAATCATGACGGACAATGGGGCGTATACGGATATCGTCTTCGGTCTTTTCCGCCTCCTTAGCTATCGATTCAGTCCACGTCTCGCCGATATCGGCGGCGCCCGTTTCTGGCGGATCGATCCAAAGGCCGACTATGGCCTCCTCAATGGCGTCGCCCGCCACCGGGTCAACCTACGATGCATCGTTCCGCAATGGGACGACATGCTACGCCTTGCGGGGTCTCTCAAAATGGGGCGGGTGCCTGCCACGGGGATTATGCGAACCCTCCAGGTGGGTGCCCGCCAGACGGCACTGGCCAATGCCATCGCTGAATTCGGCCGCATCGAGAAGACCCTGCATATGCTGACGACCATTGATGACGAAGCCAAGCGGCGAAGCATCTTGATTCAACTCAACCGTCACGAAGGACGACACAGCCTGGCCCGCGCCGTCTTCCATGGCAAACGGGGAGAAATGCGGCAGCGGTATCGTGAAGGACAGGAGGACCAGCTCGGCGCCCTGGGCCTCGTCGTCAACATCATTGTGCTCTGGAACACCATTTATATGGACGCCGTGCTCCGGCAGCTCCGGAAAGAAGGCTACCCTGTCAGGAATGAGGATACCGCCCGGCTGTCACCGGGGATTCATAAGCACATTAATATGATGGGGCAGTATTCCTTTGTCATGCCGGAATCGGTGGCCAGGGGGGAGCTCCGGCCATTACGGCATCCTCTCGACGATTAGCCCTAAACCGTAAAAATCTGTTCCATTACTCTCCAAACTCCAAAAATGCCGGGATGATCTCGACCCCAGCCAATCCAAAGGCCACCATCTTTGACCCTTCCTTGACTTCCCTGCCGGGGGCAGCTTTGCTCCGTCGCACCGCAAGGGTGCTCCTCCACAAAGCCCGATTATGCAAGCCTCTGGAGTGTTGTCTTTCAATCGTCTCATGTGCGTTGCGGCTATACCCTCCCCTGCCCTCTTGATGATGGGTTTCAATGCTCTCTTTCTATATCCTCAGCGCTGAGAGCGTTGCGCATGATCATGCCCCGATTAGGGGGTTTAGGCCGGTTTTATGCGTATCCGCATAGACAATTTCCGACAACTCCCCCCGGCCCTCATCGTTAACAAATTAACGATTAAAATGAGACACCACGTAATATTCTTGTCACAAAGCTGTAACATTTGTCTGCTATGGTAAGTACGTTAACAGTCCGTAAGCCAATAAAAATATAAAAAGGATAAGTATATGGGCGAGAAAACATACACCGAAGAAAAAGGTTATTTAAGCAACGCCGAAGGCGACAATAAAATTCATGTCCACAACATAACCGAGAATTATGGGGATCGCCTGCCCGGCGCAACACCGGTTAATGATGCTAATAACTCCACAATCGTCCAAAATAGGAAAGGAGGAGGAGCAATTGTCATTCAGGGAGACAATATACGCGACAACCTGATGGTTCAATGGCACGGTGGGGGTAATGTAGTCGTCATGAAAGACGGCGAAAATATCACCGGGAATCGTATCGATGCCGGGTTCGAAGAAGGATTAAAGCATCACCTAGGCAAAGTGGTAGATCTCTTAACATCGCCCGTTCGGGCTGTAGCGGAGTGGCCTCCAAAATTGTTGGAAAACGACACGATCGTTCTTCCGGGAAAGCGGGAAGATTACACATTCAAATTCAATAACGATGCCAAGCGAGAATTTGCGATTTACTCAGGCACCGTGGACATCACGCATCGCGCCACCGGGGCAACGAATAATTTCGCCAATTACGAGTATGTTGTCTTCGGAGGCATCGAGAATCTCTCGAATCGCGTTGATTTAAATCACCTTAAGGCGGAAGAAGCGGCGAAGGCGACTGTTGAAAAGACACGCGCCCAAATTACTCCCGCCTCCAAAACCGCACCTCAGCAAATTCCTCCTGCTAAAGGAGACGATCTTCATCTGTAACACCAGTGCTCACTGCTAGGTTATGAAAGCCTCTCGGTCCTTTCCTTTCATTCCTGTCAGAAATAACATCCCTTCGTTGTTGTTGAGGCTATGGGGTTGTGGGCAACGCGAAGCGTTGTCGCATGTGCGTCAGCCCGAAGGGCTGTCCATCAGGCGTGTCAAATCCATCAGCCTTAAAGGTATGTGTCGTACGATACAATCAAGAGCGGCACTCCTTTGTCATGCCGGAATCGGTGGCCAGGGGGGCGCTCCGGCCATTACGGCATCCTCTCGACGATTAGCCCTAAACCGTAAAAATCTGTTCCATTACTCCCCAAACCCCTGATTCTGACTATGCCTTCAAGGAGGCGGGCATTGATGCTCTGAGCGCCGCAGGCCAAGGGGCTCTAGCTACCATGTTCGCTGTTTCCGGGTTGCCCTATGCAGCCATTGGAACCGTTATCAGCGCCGCCTTCGCTGGAGTTTCTGTGTGGAAGGGCATTCAGGCCTTTGGCAAAGGCGTGCAGAGCGCCTCCCAAAGCTCCTCCGCCGATACTATCCTGCAAGTGCTCTACCCGGCGGAGCCGCCCGGCACGGTCGTGAAAGAAGCCGAATCGCCGGGCCGCCTGGCTTCCGATAAGACGCCAGGCATAAGGCTGTAAATATGAAAATTAGGGTGTCTCGAAAATCATCCCACTCAACTCAAGCCACTTCCAATTCCTCCCACCGCCCCAAACGGTGAAATTTAGGGTGTTCTCTAACACTGACTAACACTATGATTTTTCTGTCCCATGTTGGCATAGGACGAGACTGGCAATCAAAGGTCTTGACAAGTGACGCTTGTCACTCTACACAATAGAGATGATTCGGGGCTTCCGCCACGCGGGATTGAAACGGTTGTATGAGCGCGGCGACCGCCGGAGGTTACTGGCGGAGCATGTGCCGAAAATCGCCCGTGTGCTGGCGCAGTTGGACATCGCGACTGACCCCGCCGATATGGATTTGCCCGGCTTCCATCTGCACCCGTTGACGGGCCATTTGGCTGGGTTTTGGAGCGTGACCATTCGCGCGAATTGGCGGATCATTTTCCGCTTCGATGCACACGGCGACGCGACCGACGTTGATTATGTCGATTATCACTGATGGAGATGTGACCATGCCGATGCACAACCCGCCGCACCCTGGCTTAACCGTGCGGCATGACTGTCTTGAGCCGCTAGGGCTAAGCGTGACCGAAGGCGCGAAGGTGCTCGGGGTGACGCGCCAGGCGCTGAACAACCTGGTGAACGGCAAGGCAGGCATTTCCCCGGAAATGGCCGTGCGATTATCCAAGGCGTTCGGTGCGAGCCCGGAAATGTGGTTACAGCTGCAAATGGCCTACGACCTCGCCCAGGTGCGGCGGCAGAAAATCAGCGTCAAGCGTGTTGCGCGCAGCGCTCTGACGGACGACCTGCACCCCTGAACCCACTTGCAGGCTTCGACTAGACCTTTTGCCGGATTTTTTCCAGTGTTAGGGAGCGCCCGCAGCGACGGGCGGCAGCATGGGACTCTTGATTTATTCTGTCCCATGCTGGCACTGCAGTAGCGCCACACCGCGTGAAAGAGCGGAGTCTGTAAACGGTGCTCGAAACCTGGAAGGAAAAAAGCTAGCCCTGTTTCGTTGAATCTTTGTCCCAAGGTCGTGGGCAGGCCTTGGCCTTGAAAGCATCGCCGCCTTTGTAGTGCTCGTCATCCGTGCCCCAGTGAATTTCCTTGCTCAGCTTTTGCAGAAGCGGGACGTGCTTCGAGCAGTGGATGTAGGCCTCTTCTACCTCGACGAGCATCCAGCGTTCCGGGCGGGACCCGCCTATCATCTGGGTCGCTGTGATCATCTCTGGCGTCACGTCCAGCCGCGCGAGGAGAGCCTTATTATCCACAACATGAGCCTTCCCGTTGACATGAAGACCCACCGTGCTCTGGAAGAAGTCAATGAAGATCATGCCAATGTGAGGGTTTTCCAAGATATTGCCGACGCTGGCCATGACCCCGTTGCCCCGGTATTCCGGGTACGCGAGCGTCTTCTCGTCGAGGACGTGCACAAAGCCGGGGAGACCGGCGCGGAGGGAGCAATCACATTCGCCATGAGCGTCCGCTGTGGCAATGAAGACCATCTCCTGACGCGCGATGAACTCGCGCATCAGCGGGTTGAGGTAATGCAGCATCTGTTTGTTGTAAAAGGTCAGCGCCCGGCGGGTCGTGCCGAATGCCTCCTGGGCCTGGTGCTCGCCTTTGGAACCGGGAAGCTTCATTATTTTCTCTCCTTTTGTGCTCCTGTGCGTTGAGGACCTTGCTAAGAGGGCATATTATGCCACGTGTGCGACGGATTTACTTTCTCGACTACAACGTGACTAGACAAAAGGAACCATATTGTCTAATGTCGGAAAACGCACCCCGCGCCGTTGCTGGCGTGGCGGGGTTTTATGCTCCTCCGACATTGGACAAAACGATGAGCGACCGCAAACACCTGGTGTCCGCCGAAGTCGAGAAGCTCATAGCCGCCACCAAGGGCACCCGCCACGAGGCCCGCGACCGCTGTTTACTGTTGCTGATGTTCCGGCATGGGTTGCGCGTGTCGGAGGCGTGCGGCTTGGTCCTGTCCCAGGTGGACATTGAAAGCCGCGTGCTGCACGTCAAGCGGCTCAAGGACGGACTGTCCACCACGCACCCGCTCCGGGGTGACGAGATACGGGCGATCAGGGCATGGCTGGGAGACCGCGCCAGGATGAAGCCAGAGACGGACGCGTTCTTTGTCAGCGAACGGCGCAGCGCGTTGAGCCGGAAGACCGCCTGGCTGATGATCCGCGATTATGGCCGACGGGCAGGCCTGCCCGTCGAAGCCCACCCGCATATGCTGCGCCACGCGTGCGGCTTTGCCTTGGCCGACCAGGGCGCGGACACGCGGCTGATACAGGACTATCTAGGACACCGGAACATTAGAGTTAATCTCGTTTTATAGTATACTGGGCCTCCAACGAAAGGAGGCCACCGCCATGGGCACGTTACGGTTCACCGATCTTCAGACCCGCCCCACAGAGGTGTTGGATTTGACCAGTCTCACCTTGGACGAGTTTCGGCAGT
>Ga0137403_10007797_pt1 | contig 12028 bp, 11 predicted proteins | sample CZOMad2_1_16fung_FD_122057 | JGI IMG/M metagenome (GOLD analysis project Ga0137403, IMG submission 122057) | Vadose zone soil fungal communities from Angelo Coast Range Reserve, California, USA - CZOMad2_1_16fungal (Hybrid Assembly) | ecosystem: Environmental > Terrestrial > Soil > Vadose zone...
GCGCAAGTCCCCGACGTCGCCGCAGACCTGGTCGTAGTCGATTGGCAATTGGTCGCCGAGCAAATCGTCAGCGACTTGGTCACCTGCAAAGCCTTCAATCGGGCCGAGACAACGGTATTCGAAGCCAAAGCGCGTCTCCGGGCACCGCTCAGCCAGTACGCGCAGAGGCTTTGAGGGATTAGACGCCCTCATAGAGCCAATTGTGTCTCAAACTGTACGAAAGTGTTCCCGAACTGTTTCATTCGAAACACCGGATAAATGGAATTTCGTTATTGTTTTTCATGAGGGGCCCCGAATAAACATGTTTTTGGTATCACATTTGCTGATAATTATGGGAATTACTGATGGATATTAGACGAAAATTCAATGTTCGCAGAAGTGTCTGCCTCGTGATGATAGGCCTCATTTCCGTTGCAGAGGCTACCGTTCCTCCCATTCCGAAGGGTATTGTCTCCATGCCTGCTGCCCAACCGGGTGGATTTCCAGATCAAATCCTCAACGATTCGCGAATCGTGGGGCTCGATCTCGGAGACCAGTGGCCTGATATTGAAGCAACAGAAGGCGTGTATGATTTCTCGTCTATAGACAGTGAGCTTGCCAAAGCGGAGGCTCACGGAAAGAAAGTTGTTCTCGGAATAACCTCAGGAGGTGTGAACGTTCCTGATTGGCTTCTTGCAGATCCAGATGTACAAACCTTCTCATTTATCGATAACAACCCATACCATTCGACCTACGGACAGGAACTTACGATACCTGTCTTCTGGGATCCGATCTTTCTGGCTAAGAAAATAGCGTTGATTCAGGCTGCGGGCGCTCATTTTGCCGCTCATTCCAACATCGTGGTTGTGGCTTGCTCATTTGCCAACGCTACGACAGGTGATTGGAACATACCCGATGCCCCGGAGGATATTGCGAATTGGCTGGCGGCCGGATACACCACCGAGCTAATGGTTAACGCAGGCGAGACGATCATCGACGCCACGATGGCTGCTTTTCCAAACCAGAACGTCAATATGTCCATCGGACGCAACTCTAGCGATCTCGATCCAAGCGTAGATTACCTGGCAGAGACGGTCGTTGATTACGCGACAACGACGTATGGGCGATTCATTACTTCAAAGGACTCACTCTCTGCAAACACCCCTGATCCGGCTGTTGATACTTCGTTATTTAACTGGCAGGTCCTCTTCGATCAGTGCCCGAATGTGGCTGGTCAAATGCTGTGGAAGGTGAGCGGGGATACTACTTATCGGATGAACGGCGGGGTCCCCGGCAATCCGGCGACCATCCTGCTTAACGCCATCACCATTGGCGCACATTATGGGACCCAGTATCAGGAGTTTTATGAAGTAGACCTGGAGGATCCAACCTTGAGTTCTGTAATCACCACTGCGAATACTCTTCTCACAGTAACTCCGCCTGCTCCAGCTGCTCCAAGTAACTTAAATGGGACAGTCAGCGGCCCGTATGTAGTAAACCTTGCCTGGCTTGACAATGCCAGTAACGAACTGGGTTACAGAATCGAGACCAAGATTGGAGCGACTGGAACTTATGGATTACTCACCACGCTCGGACCGAACACAGCAGCCGCTACCATTAACAGTCTCATCGAGGGAACTCAATACTACTATCGTCTGCAAGGGGTTAACGCAAGAGGGCGTTCAGCTTACTCTAACGAAAAATCTTTGACGACCGTTCTGACTTCTCCCGGAAGTTTAACCTTACAGGCGTTATCCTCGTCTCAAGTGCTTTTGAACTGGACCGATAATTCTGCGACTGAAACCGGCTTTAGAATTGAGCGAAGCCCGGTCACAAATACAAATTATACTGAAATTGCGACGGTCGGCGCCAATGTAACCTCCTTCACTGATTCAGGTCTTAGCGAAGCAACCAAGTATTGGTATAGAGTGCGAGCTTACAATGCGTACACAACATCCGCCTATTCGGGTGAAAAGAGTGTTACGACCTTGTACAACATTCCAGCAGCGCCATCTGGTCTTACAATTACATCTCTCCTAACAAACAAGGTCAGTCTCTCCTGGACCGACAACTCTGGAGATGAAACAGGCTTCAAAATCCAGCGGAAAACAGGGGTTGGAGGAACGTATGCCACTATTAAAACAACGGCAGCTAACATAACATCCTACACCGATAACGATAGCGCCCTTAGGGATGGTACGTTGTATTACTACCGGATTTGTGCTACCAATGGGGCTGGGGACTCTGCGTTTTCTAATGAAGCGAGTGGCACTACTGCTCTGGCAAAACCAACCTCTGCTACTGCGACGGCAGTGTCTTCAAGCCAAATCAACCTTACTTGGATTGATAATTCATCCTCTGAGACAGGGTACAAGATTGAACGAAAAAGAACGGCGGCTGGTACTTATGCTCAGATCGCCCAGGTGGGTGCAAATGTGCAAAGCTACAACGATACAAATGGACTTGCCCCTAACACAAGATATTATTACAGAATCCGAGCTACCAACGGGACGATTGATTCCGACTACTCGAACGAAACGTTCGCTATCACTTTCAGGTGAATAACTTATTTATCGGTTTCTATTGATACAACGGGTTAGATTAGCTTGGGATCTGGAACCCCTGTTGGCGCTGCTCAGTCTTGATTCCTGCATGGAATGCGGTCGGTGCGAAGACGCGTGTCCGGCGACCGCCACCGGCAAACCGCTTTCGCCGAAGGCCGTCGTGATCGATCTGCGAAATTTGATGTCTGTAAGCGGCGAGGATGTGCATCGAACAATCCATGATGAAACGCTTTGGGCCTGCACCATGTGCCAGGCGTGCGTCCAGGAGTGCCCCGTTTTGATCGGGCATGTCGATTTAATCAGCGACATGCGCCGGGATTTGATCGGCGAAGGTAAACTTTCCGGGCCGGCTGCAAAAGCGCTACAACAGATTGGCAACCAATCCAATCCCTATGGGCGTCCCAACTCCGAGCGCTTCGCCTGGGCGAATGGCTTCGACGTGCCGACGGTGCAATCAAATCCCAGCTTCGATTATTTGCTTTGGGTCGGATGCGCCGCGTCGTTCGATCCACGCGCGCAAAAGGTCGCGCGTGCGACGGTGCAGTTGCTCAAGGACGCAGGAGTGAACTTCGCGGTGCTCGGTAAAGAGGAGACTTGCACCGGCGATCCCGCGCGCCGAATCGGCGATGAGTTCCTTTTCCAACAGCGCGCACGGACCAATGTGGAGACGCTTACCCGCTGCAAGGTGAAGAAGATCGTGACACCGTGCCCGCATTGTTACAACACGCTCAAGAATGAATATCCCCAGTTCGGTGGCCAGTACCAAGTGCAACATCACTCGACGCTGCTTGCAGAATTGCTCGACGCCGGACGGTTGAGTACAGGCGCGAGTACCGGCGAGCCGATAACCTTGCATGACCCGTGTTACCTTGCGCGCGTCAACGGGGAAGTGGATGCGACACGAGTGGTCATCGGCGCTGGTTCCAACGCGCAGTATCGCGAAATGCCTCGATGTGGAAAGAAGACCTTCTGCTGCGGTGCGGGCGGCGGGCGGATGTGGTTCGAAGAGGCACCATCACAGCGCGTTTCCGTTTTGCGGGCCAAGGAAGCGCTCGCGACGGGAGCGCGCACCCTCGCGACCGGCTGCCCGTTTTGTTTGAACATGATGACTGACGGGATGGCGGGCACGAAAGGAGGAGAGAACGTGAACGTGCTCGACATCGCCGAGGTGCTCCTCAGCCGCCAAACGCGAGGATACTCGGAAGAATGAAAGCGCTTTGAACGCCCGAGTTGCTCTATGGTCGAACCAAATCTGGTTGACCTCGTAAGGCGCTGCAAAAAAAGGATGCATTAGAAAAAGGTTTGAGGGCTCTGTGTACCAGTACAGATGCCGGAACATTGAAGAACTTTGAACGATTGAGCGGAGCCCTCCGATTCTTATTGGGCGAGATTGCATCTGGACTATGACGCCGATATCATAAATGCTTCGGGTTATGCTACTGCGGCATAGATGGCTAATCTCCACACTCGCCATCGCGGCGCTGTGTGGAGCGACGATGCAACCGGCCATGGCGAGAGACCGCCCCGATGCCGTAATCCAGCGGGACTTGGTTTATAAACGCATCAACGGTAGAGAGCTTAGGCTTGACCTCTATCGTCCTCAGAACGCCTCCGGCCCATCGCCCGTTATCCTTTGGATTTATGCTCCAGGCTGGAGCCATGGACGAAAAGAGCAACACATTCCGCTTATCAGTTTCGTGAATGACGGTTACTCGGTGACGAGCATCGAATTGCGTTTTTCTGGCGAGGCACCTTTCCCCGCGCAGATCGAAGACTGTAAGGCGGCCGTGCGATGGCTTCGGGCCAACGCGGCCAAGTACAATCTCGATGCCGACCGGATCGGCGCGGCGGGACATTCCGGAGGCGGACATCTCGCTGCGTTGCTAGGCACTTCTGGCGGAGTACAGGAGCTGGAGGGCAGTGGAGATAACATGTCTTATTCGAGCCGCGTGCAAGCGGTGTGCGATGTGTCCGGCCCGTCAGATCTTCTGCGTCTCTACCACGACGCATCGGACCCGTCGACCGGGACGAGGCCTAAAGCCATATCTTACATCGATGCGTTGCTGGGCGGGCCGGCCGAGCAAAATAAAACGAAGGCGATCGCGGCGAGCCCAATTACTTACGTTTCGAAAGATGATCCGCCTTTTCTCATCATCCATGGGGAGAAGGACTTTGGGGTGCCCGCCAGTCAAGGCGAGTTATTAGCCGCCGCGCTCAAGGCAGCTGGGGTGGAGACAACCCTAGAGATAACTCCACGAGGACACAGCGTGGGCTTGGAAAGCCCAACGTTGCTACCGATTGTTAAGGCGTTTTTCGACAAACATCTCAAGAAGAACCAGTGAAAGTGATTCCAACATCCGATAGCGGCAAATCCTCACTTGGAATCGCACGAACGGTTTAATCCATCATATTCGCATCGCGAAATGCCTCGCTGTGGAAAGAAAATCTTCTGCTGCGGTGCGAGCGGAGGTCGGATGTGGTTCGACGAGATGCCAGAGCAACGCGTCTCGCGTCTGCGTGCACAGGAAGCCATCGCGACCGGGGCGCGCACCCTCGCAACGGCCTGCCCGTTTTGTTTGAACATGATGACTGACGGCATGGCGGGCATGCAAGGAGGTGAAAACGTGAAGGTACTCGACATCGCCGAGTTGCTCCTCAGCCGCCGAACGCGAGATAGTCGGTAGAATATCTTGAGACGTCTAAGCTGGAAACGATCCGCAATATGACGCACAAAAATCAGCAGGTGCATCGGAGACTACGGTATTCATGAATGCCTACCGCAGGGCGCTACTTATATCGCAATGCTTCGCGAGCCGGTCGCCCCGGGTTCTCTCATCCTACTACTTCATTTTGCGCCGACCGCTCTATCCGTTGCACCGAAAATTGAAGAGGGAGCGACTCGGAATCGAGGAATATCTTCGACTGGTCCCTCATCGCAGCAATTTTCAATGTCGGTTCGTTGCGGGGGTTGAGAATGGCGCCAGTTGAATCTTTCGCATAGCCCAATCACGCTGAATGATTCCGTGAGATTTTCCTTCGCTATCTCCAGCATCCGATCGTCGAAGGGCGGCGAGATCGCGCTCTTCGAGTCTCCCGCGCGCCTGCAGGAGCGCCAGCACCATCGGGACGGAATACCAGACCGTGATCTTTTGGTCCTGAATGAAAGATGACAATTGCAGCGGAAAAACCGCCAGCCCTTCGGCACGAGTGAAATCGCCGCACCCGCCTTGACCGCGACAAAGATATCAAAGACCGAGAGATCGAAGTTGAACGGAGCGTGATTGGAAAGTCTGTCGTTCGCCGTGATGCCGAAAGTTTCGCACCCCCAGTTGACAAATGTCAGCGCGTGAGATGCGAGAGCATCACCCCTTTGGGGACGCCCGTGGAGCCGGATGTGAAAAGGATGTAGGCGAGATCATTATCTATCACCGGGACGGTAGGATCCTCGCTGGATTGCTGCGGAAGGTTATCGGCAAAGGTGAGCGCGGGCAAAGGCAGCGCAGCCTCCGGCGCCTTATCGATGAAGTAGATAGCATTCATCGGGCACTCGTGATGAAACGAACCGCTCAGCTTTTGATAAAGCTCATGACTCGTGATCAGCGCGCGAAACGCGCACTGACAACCAATCTCCTCGAGCCGCGGACCGGGCATTGGCATCCAGCGGCACATAGCACGCCCCAGTCTTCATGATTCCAAAGATGGCGGCGATCGCGGCGGGCGATTTGTACAAATAAATACCGACCCGATCTCCGCGCGTAACACCGTTTGCGATCAAGCTGTGTGCAACTTGGTTACTAAGCCGATCCAGCTCACCCGGGTCAGCGGCTCGTTTCAAGAGTCGCACCGCCTCGTGCTCCGGTTGACGAGCGGCGGTTTCTGTCAGCAGTTGGTGAAGAGTGAAAGCCATGGCGGAAGCTTAACAGAGGACCGGCTTGCTTCGCCAGTCGCTCCGTTTGGGTGCCAAAAAAAGCTCGTCTCCCCAGTCTCGTCAGACGCAAACTGAGATGATTATGAGCAGGGAACAGGCAAGAGCGCCGATCGCGATCGAAACGAGAACGATTCGGAAGCTGAAGATCAGGATTCTTCCCTTCATCTTGCTTCTCTACATTATTTCGTTCCTCGACCGCATTAACATTTCGTTTGCGAGACTCACGATGGACCAGGACCTGGCCATCACCAGCCACCAGTTCGGGCTCGCAGTTGGGATTTTCTTTATCGGCTATTCTCTCTTCGAGATTCCAAGCAATCTCCTCTTGCACAAAATCGGTGCCCGCATCTGGCTGGCGCGCATCCTGTTTATCTGGGGAATTATTTCTACGCTCACCGGGTTGGTGCAAAACGCGCAGCAACTTTACCTGGCGCGCTTTTTACTTGGGTGGGCCGAAGCAGGCTATTTCCCAGGAATTATCTTATACTTGACCTACTGGTTTCGCCGGAGCGAGCAGGCCCAGGTGCTCGCGCTGTTGTTAATCGGCATACCTATTACCAGCATCCTTGGGGCTCCCCTTTCCGGCCTTATCCTCGACCACGCACGCTGGCTGGGACTCGGCAGTTGGCGCTGGCTCCTTATTTTGGAGGGAATTCCGGCTTTGGTCGGTGGCGTGCTTACCTACTACTTGCTCCCAAGTCGTCCGGCCGAAGCCAGATTCCTTGCCGAGGACGAAAAGGTTTGGATCATTCAGGAGCTAGAACGGGAAGAAAAAGAGAAGCGGAGAGCTCATTCGGTTTCGGCGGCAGGGGCGCTGGTCCACGGCCGCGTCTGGTATCTCGCATGCATCGCTTTTGCCTTGGGCACCGCGTTGTACATAGCGAGCTTCTGGCTGCCTCAGATTGTGAAGGCATTATCAAGCCGGTATTCCAATACCGCAGTCGGACTTCTGGTAATGGTTCCGAACGTTGCAGGGTTGGTGTTCATGATTGTCATCTCCCGGAGTTCCGACCGCCGGCAGGAGCGGAGATGGCACGCCGCGATTCCCGCATGTGTCGGGGGAATTGCCTGCCTGCTGTTCGGCGCAACTCATTCCGCCTTTCTCTCTATTACGCTCCTCTGTCTCATCTCAGTTGGTATTTACGGGGCAGTGGGTCCATTCTGGGCCCTTCCTTGCGAGTTCCTGACTGGTTTCTCGGCAGCTTCTGGGATTGCGTTAGTTACCTCGATCGCAAATCTCGGTGGATTTGTCGGACCGTACGCAGTCGGTCTGATTCAGCAAAGAACCGGTAACTTGCAAGGTAGCCTGGTTGTGGCGGGCGTTGCCTTGTTGATATTTGCGACGCTCTTGTTGCTCCTTCCGGAAAAAAGAGATGCTCAAGGGCGCTAATGAGGAGTAAGTCCCGCCAATTGTCACTAGACAAAACGGGATCATTGTTCGGCTCCCCTTCGGGACTCTGGTCATTCGCGTTGAATATTCTCGCGCGGCGCAGTATCATTTTTTGAAACTCCGTTCCGCCGTTTCCGTAGAAGGAAGGGCTGATAATGAAGGACTGCCCGCGTTCATCGAAATCCGCGGCCGGTTTCTAGTCTAGAGGGATGAAACCGACCCCAGGCACACTGCAGCACGGCGGAGCGGCCTTTGGCACGACGCACTGGAGTGTTGTCGGCGCTTGCCGAGACGACGGAGAGATGGCCGCGAGCGTATCGCACGCTGCTCTTACCCGGCTTTGTCGCGATTACTGGCCGCCCCTTTACAGCTTCGTCCGTCGGCGCCGTTATGCGCCGGCCGGCGCGCAGGATCTCGTCCAGGGCTTTTTCGCCTATTTCCTTCGAAGCAAGGCATACATGCACGCCGAACGCGCCAAGGGGAAGTTTCGATCTTTTCTCCTCGCTTCATTTAAGCACTACATGGCGAACGTTTGGGACCGTGAGCATGCCCTTAAGCGGGGCGGCGATTACGAATTCGTTCTTCTCGACACGGAGGTTGAAGTCGTCGAGGCAAGTCAAAGATGCGAACCAATAACCGCCTCGGACGAAGAACAAGCCTATGAACAACGCTGGGCGCATGCGCTTGTTGGTTGTGCGCTTGCGCATCTGAACGAAGAGTTTCCTGACGGAGCGAAGGCACGCCTTTTCAGCGAACTAAAGCCGTTCCTTTGCGGTGGTGCAGGTCTGCCGTGCCAGGCGGAGGTTGCTGCGCGACTCGAGATGCCCATCGGAACCTTGCGGAGTCATCTCTTACGGCTCCGTGTGCGTTACGCCGAGCTGTTGCGCGAGGAAGTTGCCCGCACCATCGGGACCGCAGACGACGTGGACGAGGAGCTGCGTCATTTTCGCAAGATTCTCGTTGGATCATAGCACCTGGGAGGACTTCACCAATGGCGCCAATCGGAAGCGACTCATCGCATTGCGAGGAGTGCGGTGCATCGCTACCAAATGGGACGAGCAGACTGGGTTGTCTCAATTGCCTGCTTCTCGGTGGGCCTAACGAGCCTGGTCCCGAAAACCGTCGCTTTCAAGACTATGAGATTTGCTGCCGCGAGGATGGAGTTACTCTTGACGAGCTCGGCCGCGGAGCGATGGGAATTACTTACCGTGCCCAGGACCTTACTCTCGGATCGCTTGTTGCGCTCAAGGTCATAACCGCCCGCTACTCTGAAGACCCTGAATCGCGCGAGCGGTTTCGTCGCGAGGCGCGCGCGGCCGCGCAACTGCGGCATTCTAATGTCGCTAGTGTCTTTCATTTTGGCGAAACCGACACTGGCCGGTGTTTCTATGCGATGGAACTGATTGAAGGCGAAACCGTCGAGGCATATGTTCGCCGTAATCGCCTCATTCCGCCTTATCTTGCCTTGGAGGTAGCCGTCCAGGTGGCCCGCGCCCTCATCGCGGCTGAGGCGCATGGGCTGGTGCATCGGGATCTCAAGCCCAGCAATTTGATGATCGTCCGTAACGATTCCGACGACCCTGATGCATTGGTTGTCAAAGTGATCGATTTCGGTCTGGCCAAGTCTGTCGTCATGACTCTGACTGACGACAAGCAGACTCGCGTTGGATTTTCCGGCACACCCGACTTCGCCAGCCCGGAGCAACTCCGCGCGGGCCAGGCCTTGCTCGACACGCGCTCGGACATTTATTCGCTGGGCGCGACCCTTTGGTATTTGCTCTGTGGCCAGGCGCCCTTTCGGGGCAGCTCGGTTGGAGAGGTTCGCCATGAACGACTTCCGCTGGAGCAATTAGCCCTGGCACACGTCCCCGAGCCGGTTGTCACTCTGCTTCGCTCGATGCTGGCGGTTGAACCGGGCGGGCGACCGGCCTCGGCCCGGGAGCTCTTGACTGCGCTACAGCGCTGCCGGCAAGTCATCGCCAACCCATCATTCTCATTCACTTGATCGTCGAGGCTTTCGGTAGCTTCTGACAGACATTCGGCGCTGCGTCAAAGCGCAGAAGCAACGGCTCGTCCCAGTTTTATTCGAGCTCTCGCACTTTTTTTGCAACTCCGGGTCCTTTTTTCTTTTGGAAGAAATTGAATACAAATCCGTTCAATCCTGGAAGAGGCAAACCTGCAAATCAAAACCCGATTTCGAGCGACATGAATAACAACGGCTTCACGGATCTAATCGCACCGACGCACGAAACGGGAGCGTCGATCCGCGCGTTTGGGACCAAAGAATACGATCTCCGTCCAAATCGCACCATTCAGAGCAGAATACATTTATTCGTCCAGGAATTACCCTACCTAGTCCACGGAACCTGCCTGTGCATGGCTGTTGCTGCCCTGCTCCTGGTTGGCGCCGCGGCGGTGCTGGCGGTGCAGATTGGAACAAGGATTGTAGAGGGATTTAAACTGATGTTTGGAGAGAGATGAAAGCGCCCACAAAAAGAAAGATGGACTATGACGAATGTGATAGGTATCGCAGTCCAAAAAAAAGCCCGGTTCAACCAAGGCAGGAATCCGTGAAGGAAAACAATGCCGCCAGTGATAAGTGTTGTGGTCCATGGTACCTGAGTCGCATATTCCTACTCTCCCTCTCTACAAAGCTACCCGGACAGTCTCCCCATTTCTCCCTCACATCGTCCACTACTTCGACACAGGATGAGTCTCTATTCTGACGACAGGGCGATTATTGGAACTATTGAATATCATAGACATGTTGTATTCCTTAAAGCCACGCGAGGTTTGCACGACCTGGCCTTGCTGCTCCGCAATCCCGGGCCTGAGTGTTGGGCAAACTAACAGAAGGTCCGCATTATTTGGCAAGGGCAGCTACATGGCGCCGAAACAAGCCGCCGGGGACCACGCAAAGACCGGGGCCTCCCCATTAGGCGTCATTTGGGAAGTGACTGGGCGAGTCGCGCCGAGTTTTCGTAGTGACGAAGTCAATTCAAAAACGTGCTTCTCACGCCAGTCCCGGCGTGTTACGGATGAGGCACATCACGGCCTTCTTATGAACCGGAACGATCACGCTTTGGGGGCCGGTCTCTCTGTGTCGAGGGCGCCGGCTAGCGCTGCGACGGGGGTAGCGTCAAAGGCGTTCTTTCTAGTCGTCGCAGCAGTTTCGGGGATCCGGTTCCTCTGTGCCGCGAACGCCGCGCCGTGGTGGGCGACAAACGACCTAACGACAGAAAATGTCCAAGGGAAAATTGGCACATTGAGCTGTGTCACTGCTCCGAACAACGCGGCCACAGCATCGAACAATCTCACGGCTGCATCATCCCGGTGGTCGCTCGCCGAATTGGACAAAGTGCTTGGCATCAAGGGCTGGAACTATGCCCCCCCGTCGTTCACCGAGTCGGTCACGCAGGACTATGGTGGCTGGCGCTCGAGCCTGGCTTCAGTGGGCATCGGCCTGATCGAAGCCGACATCACCCGCTTCCAAGCTAATATGTTGGACACGCCGCGGGAAGGGCCGCGATACAATCCATTCTTTGAAAGCACGCAGACTTATTGGGGGCAGAAGCCTTCGTTCTACGACCTCAGCGTCATGGTCCTGACCTATGACTTGAGCCGCTTCGGCATTCCAGATGGCCAACTGCAGCTAGCCGGCGACTTCAACTACGCGACGTATGAAGCCTTCAATCCCGATTGCGCGACCTTTCACTATCTGTGCCACTACCAGACGTTATTTGATCGACGGCTGGAAATTAAGTTCGGCCTGCTGGGCAACCAGAATGAATTTGTCGGCCAAAACATTGGCGGTGCCTTCGCGTCAACCGGAGGCCCGGCAAACTCCATCATCACGTTGCTTGGAATGTCAGTCAGCCCGGTCTCGACGTGGTCGTTTCGCGTGACCGGCCATTTGGGCAAGTTCTACAATGAAACGGGGGTGATGCGCAGCCTGGTGGTGAACGGACCGACAGGCAATGCCCTCTTTGATACCAATGAGCTTAATCCGACTCGCCTGCAGTGGAATGTAAATACTTCGGACTACAGCCCGACCGCTGAGGTGGGGGCGCCTGGAACGGGTGCGCTTTTCGTCGACGAATTTGGCTACAAGCAGGACGCGACGCCGAGCTCGGTCTACACATGGGCACGCCTTGGCGTAATGTATAA
>Ga0137403_10007798_pt1 | contig 12028 bp, 9 predicted proteins | sample CZOMad2_1_16fung_FD_122057 | JGI IMG/M metagenome (GOLD analysis project Ga0137403, IMG submission 122057) | Vadose zone soil fungal communities from Angelo Coast Range Reserve, California, USA - CZOMad2_1_16fungal (Hybrid Assembly) | ecosystem: Environmental > Terrestrial > Soil > Vadose zone...
AAGCTGCTCGACGACTACGGCGACGTGATCCACGTGCCCGTCGATATCGTCGCGGCCGACGAATTCAAAGCCGATTCGCCATCGGAGACCGTTGCGGCCGACCGCATTCCGGACGGCAAGATGGGCCTGGACATCGGGCCCGGTTCGATCGAGCGGTTCACCGCGCTGCTGTCCAACGCCAAGACGATCTTCTGGAACGGCCCAATGGGTGTCTTCGAGTTTCCCGCGTTCGCGGCGGGCACCAAGGGCGTCGCCGAGGCGATCATCGGGGCGACCGCCAAGGGCGCCTTCAGCGTCGTCGGCGGTGGCGATTCCGCCGCTGCGGTGCGCCAGCTCGGCCTGGCCGAGGACGGCTTCTCACACATTTCGACCGGCGGCGGGGCTTCGCTGGAATACCTTGAGGGCAAGACGCTGCCGGGCTTGGAAGTTCTCGAAGCCGTGCTTAACGGCGCTAACGAAAACGAGACCGAGGAAATGATGAACAAGGCCCAGCTGAAAGCGTTTGATCGCGCCGACGTGAAAGACTTCCACTTCCACGACACGCGGCACACTATAAAAACTTCATGGGCGCGCCGTGGAATTCCAGTAGGCGATGTTAGGTGCCGGTCACAAAACCGTTGCGATGCATCAAGCCTAGGTGCATCTTCAGGCGTCTGACGTCGGCAAAGCGTTCCACACGGCGAAGGTCGTCAGCATCGAGCGCAAGAAAGCCAAAAAGTGAGGGAGTTTTGTTACTGTTTTGTTATGAGCGAGAAAGGCCAACATCAAAAACTAAAAGTACTCTTGTAATCTTCACGAAACCTGCCCTAAGCCTGCGTTTTAATGGCGGAGGGGGCGAGATTCGAACTCGCGGTCCACGAAGTGGACGCCGGTTTTCAAGACCGGTGGTTTCAACCGCTCACCCACCCCTCCGAAAATTTGGCAGGATTACTCAGAATGTGACGCTGAACATGTACGGCGAATTAATGAACCTTACAATAACGGCTCACAGATCGGGTTACAAGATAGAGGGTGAGCCTTGCCCCGAGCCACGGTGCGTGACGCAGAACGCCGGGCGTTTGCGATCTTCACGAATGACCATTCTTTGGGCAGCGAGTTGAATACAATGCGGGCAGATAGCCGCTGAAATAGCCATCAAGAGAAAATTATTGTTGCAATCACGACCCAACAAGGTGGCATAATGATTGCTCAAAACAACAATAAAAATATTCTGAAGGCAGCGTTGCCTTCGAACCGGGCAAAGGCGCTTGGCCGTTTTTTTCGGCATGCGCCTTTTCGTTTTGGGCAATCGTAAAATCGCACAGGGCGAAAAAGTGAGCGAGGCACAATGAAGCAAGCTTCGAAAATTACCCGTCAATCGCCTGTCGGGACCGATTCATGGAAGCGTATCAGACGCGAACGCGAACGTGCCTTTCGTTTCCTGGTTGCCATTTTTGCTACTACATCATTGCTCGCTTTCATGCATTCGCGAATCTGGGCCCACGAGGTTGGCGAACCGCTTCTGGAGCAGCTGCCGATCTGGAGCCGCTGTTGCAATCAACACGATTGCATCCCGCAACCGGTGAGCATTCTTCGAAAGGAGGAGAAGACACTGACTGTGGATATTGCGGGATCGCAAGCTTCCGTGGACAAATCTAAGTTTTCGCCCGTGCCTTCGACTCGCACCTGGGTTTGCTACGTGACTCCGAACGAGGTCGTCAGCAACGATAACATCCGCTGCATTCTTCATCCCCAACATAGCGGGACGATTTAGCTATTCTCGTCAATCCGAGCTATACCGCCGCATCGTGGGTCGCGGTTCAAGCTCCGCGCCCTCGGCCGTGTCTACCCGATCCGTTCCAACCCACCCATATATGATCGAAGCGCATCAGGGATGACGACGCTGCCGTCTTTCTGCTGGTAATTTTCCAGTACGGCGACGAGAGTGCGACCGACGGCTAAACCGGAACCGTTGAGGGTATGGACGAAGATCGGCCTCCCCTTGTTTTCTTTGCGGTAGCGGATATTGGCGCGACGGGCTTGGAAATCTTCGCAGTTGGAACAGGAGCTTATTTCCCGGTAAGTATTTTGTCCCGGCACCCAGACTTCGAGATCATAGGTTTTTGCCGATCCGAAACCGAGGTCTCCAGTACAGAGTTCGACAACACGATATGGAATCTTTAGGCGTTTTAGAACTTCCTCGGCGTTCCGAACCATGCTCTCCAACTCGTCATAAGAAGTTTCCGGCTCCGTGAATTTCACCATCTCGACTTTGTTGAATTGGTGCAGGCGTATCAGGCCGCGCACGTCTTTGCCGTAGGAGCCCGCTTCGCTGCGAAAACATGGTGTGTAGGCAACATATTTGATCGGCAGATCCTCGCGCTCGATCATCTCGTCACGATGGAGATTGGTAAGTGGAACTTCAGCGGTCGGAATAAGAAAGTACTCTCCTTGAGCCAAACGAAACAAATCTTCTTCGAATTTCGGCAGCTGACCCGTACCAATCAAGGCGGTACGATTCACCAGGGCGGGCGGAATCATTTCCTTGTAAGCGTGCTCTTGGGTGTGCAAATCCAGCATGAAATTAATGAGCGCTCGCTCCAGCCTTGCCCCAGCATCGCGATAAACAGCGAAGCGAGCGCCGGCGATCTTAGCGGCGCGCTCGAAATCAAGAATACCGAGCTCCTCGCCGATATCCCAGTGATTCTTGGGCTCGAAGTCGAACTTAGGAAGGTCACCCCACCGGCGAATCTCCTTATTGTCATCCGCGTTTTTTCCGACTGGCACGCCGGGATTGGGAAGGTTCGGCAGCGTCAACATGAATTGCTCGAACCTCGCCTCGATCTCTGCCAGCGGCCCTTCGGCGATTCGAATGTCTTCGCTCACTTCTTCGACATCGCGCATGAGCGCCGTCGCGTCGCCGGCGTTTTTTTTGATCTTACCAATCTCGCCGGACAGACGATTTTTCTTTTCCTTGAGGCGCTCGATGTTCGCCAGCGCCTCACGGCGTTCGCGGTCGACGGCGACAAACTCATTCCAATCAATCTCCGCGCCGCGCGTCGCCATGCGGGTCTTTACCTCGTCCAAGTTTTCCCGCATAAGCTTTACATCCAGCATTCTATTTCCTTATGACAGCTCGAAAGCGTTCTCGATATGTTCGACCAACGGCTCGCCCCCCGGCCAGGAAATCCCCACGACGTCGAATCTCGCATCGCGCTGATGGAGCTTCTTTTCATTCAGGAAGTACTGGGCCGCCTGAATCATTTTCTGTTGCTTGCGAAACTCCACTGCCTCGAACGGTGAACCGAAACCGTGCCCGGTTCGAGTCTTCACTTCGACGAATACAATAACACGCCGATCCAAAACAATAAGGTCCAACTCAGCGCCTCTGCAGCGATAGTTACGCTCGACAATCTTGTAGCCCTTCTTTTTGAGATATTGTTCCGCGAGACGCTCGCCTTCTTTTCCCAGCAACTGCTTGGAGTCATTCACACTCATCATCCACCACCGCAGCGCTTATATCCGCCGTCACCGCCCAATCGCGCACCGGCTGGAAGCTCTGCCGGTGAATCGGTGACGGTCCGTGACGGCGCAGCGCCTCCAGATGAGCCGCGCAGGCATAACCTTTATGAGCGGCGAAGCCGTACTTCGGATAGTGCTTATCGAGCTCGACCATCATCTCATCGCGCGCGACTTTGGCAATGATCGAGGCCGCCGCGATCGAAAGACATATCAGGTCTCCCTTGATGATGGTTTTTTGGTACAGCCATCCTCCCGCATAGGATTTGGAATTAAGAATCAGCTCTCGCGGGATGATCTGATTCCCATCGATCAACAAACAATCGGGTGGAGCCTTCAAGCAATCGAGGGCCTTGACCATGGCCAAAAGGCTGGCTTGGAGAATATTGATGCGATCAATTTCTTCCACCTCGACTACGCCAACCCCCCAGCCCTCCGCAATTTCACAAATGAGCGGCGACAATTTTTCCCGTTGTTTGGGTGTAAGCAGTTTTGAGTCTTTAATCTCAGGATGGGAAAAGCCCCGCGGCAAGATCACCACCGCGGCAACTACTGGACCGGCGAGTGGTCCCCTGCCGACTTCATCCGCTCCCGCGACGCATTTGAAGCCGCGGGCATAGCCTTGCTCCTCGAAAGGACGAAACCGGATGGGCTTCGATCCGATCCCCAACAACATCTGCCCGCTCTTCATTGGCCCTCATTTTTAACGAAAAGGTTCTCTAACTGCAATAAAAATCGCTGCCGCGACAGCGCGGAGGCCCAACATATTGGCAATGGAGGCGAGCTTATGTTAAAAAATTTCCATGAAATTGACTCGTGATGAGGTGCAGCGCGTCGCGGTTTTAGCGCGACTCCGGCTAACCCCACAGGAAGAAACTCAGCTCACCGAACAGCTCGATCATATTTTGGCATACATGGAGAAGCTCGCTGAATTAGATACGTCAAACATTGAGCCGTTCAGCCATGAAGCCGATACTGTCAACGCTTTCCGCGAAGACAGAGTTACAAATCGTCCCGATGCGGACGCTCTTCTAGCCAACGCGCCCGACCGGGACAACACTTTCTTCAAAGTTCCCAAGATCATCGAATGAGCCTCGCTGCACTCACGCTCGACGATGCCGGCAAAAGATTACGCAAACGTGAGTTTTCCTCCCTAGAGCTCACCGAAGCCGTGTTTCAACGCATCGCCGCTTCAGACGATAAAATCCACGCCTACTTGACCATCGTGCGCGACGCCGCGTTGGAGCAGGCCCGACAGGCAGACGAACGTCTCAAGCAGGATAGCGGCATATCGCCGCTTCTGGGAATCCCCATCGCGGTAAAGGACAATTTTCTTACCTGCGGCCTGCGCACCACTTGCGCATCGAAAATTCTTGGCGAGTTCATTCCACCCTACGACGCGGCAACCGTGCAGAAACTTCGCGCCGCAGGCGCGGTCATTACGGGAAAGACCAATCTCGATGAATTCGCCATGGGCTCGTCGGTGGAGAATTCGGCGTTCTTTCCGACGCGTAACCCGTGGAATCTCGAGCGCATACCCGGTGGCTCTTCCGGCGGCTCCGCCGCGGCCGTGGCCTCAGATCAGTGCATCGCCGCGTTGGGTACTGACACCGGCGGTTCGATTCGCCAGCCTGCGGCATGCTGCGGCATCGTCGGACTGAAGCCGACCTACGGACGCGTGAGCCGCTACGGCATCGTCGCCTTTGCGTCGTCCATGGATCAGGTCGGCCCGATGACCAAAGACGTCCGCGACGCGGCGCTCTTGCTGGAAGCCATCGCGGGATACGATCCGGGCGATTCCACTTCGGTGAATCGAGCGGTGCCTCGATATGCCAGTTCGCTTACGGAACCGGTCAAAGGGCTTCGATTGGGCATTCCTAAAGAATACTTCGTCGCGGGGATGCAGGCGGAAGTCGAAAGAGCCGTACGCACGGCAATCCGCGAGCTGGAAAAAAGCGCGGCCGCGGTCGAAGAGATTTCCCTGCCGCACACGGAATATGCCGTTGCGGTCTATTACATCGTCGCCACCGCCGAGGCGAGCTCAAACTTGGCGCGCTACGACGGCATGCGCTACGGCCGTCGCGCCCAGGCCAAGGATCTCACGGAGACCTATATGATTAGCCGCGACGAAGGTTTCGGCGCCGAGGTCAAACGCCGGATCATGCTCGGCACCTACGCCTTGTCGGCGGGCTATTACGATGCCTACTATCTCAAAGCTCAAAAGGTCCGTACGCTTATCAAGCGAGACTTCGACGAGGCTTTCAAACGCTGCGATGTAATCGTGACGCCAACAGCGCCGACCACCGCGTTCAAGCTCGGCGAGAAAACCCAGGATCCGCTGCAGATGTATCTATCTGACATCTACACGATTTCGATTAATCTCGCGGGACTGCCGGCGCTTTCGTTGCCCTGCGGTTTCGATTCGGAAGGCATGCCCATCGGCTTGCAAATTATTGGCAAGCCTTTCGACGAATCGACGATATTCCGCGTCGCTTACAACTATGAGCAGGCCACGGAATGGCACAAAAAAAGACCGAGGATTGGGAATCGATGACGGACGATCGAGACTTGCTCTCCTCAATCATCGATTTTCAATTTGTCACGTGATGAAGTACGAGCCGGTCATAGGTCTAGAGGTCCACGCACAGCTGCTCACCGCATCAAAAATCTTCTGCGGCTGCTCGACAAAGTTCGGCCAAGCGCCGAACCAAAACACCTGTCAGGTATGCGCCGGGTTCCCCGGCGTGTTGCCGGTCTTGAACAAGAAAGTCGTCGAGTTTGCCATCAAGGCGGGACTGGCCACTTACTGCGACATCGCCCGCGTGAGCATACTTGCACGCAAGAACTATTTTTATCCGGATCTGCCCAAAGGCTATCAGATTAGCCAGTATGAGCGCCCGATTTGCACGAACGGTTACATAGAAGTGGACGTAAATGGGGCGCCAAAGCGCGTTCGCCTGACTCGTATTCACATGGAAGAAGACGCGGGAAAGAATATTCACGACGCCCACGGCGACTCGAGTCTCGTCGATCTCAATCGCGCCGGGGTGCCACTTCTGGAAATCGTTAGTGAACCCGATATCCGCACGCGCGAAGAAGCCGGCGCTTATCTTCGGACGCTGAGACAAATTGTCCGGTATCTCGGCATCTGCGATGGCAATATGGAGGAAGGTAGCTTTCGCTGCGACGCCAATGTTTCGGTCCGTCGGGCCGCGAGCGAGACCCTCGGAACCAAGATCGAAATCAAGAATCTCAACTCATTTAAAGCCGTCGAGAAAGCGCTCGACTACGAAATCGAACGACAGACCGACGTGCTATCGGACGGCGGCAAGCTGATCCAGGAAACCCGGCTGTGGGATGACAACCGCCAAGAAACCCGCTCCATGCGGTCGAAAGAATCGGCGCATGATTACCGTTATTTTCCCGATCCAGACCTGCTGCCACTATTGATCGACGACCGCTTGATTACTGAAATAAGCGCTACGTTGCCCGAACTTCCCGCCGTGCGTAAAGCCCGATTCATGTCCGATTACAGTCTTCCCGCCTATGACGCCGAATTGCTCACGAGCCGGAGGGACATCGCTGATTATTTTGAATCAGCAGTGAAAACCCATACGAATCCGAAGGCACTCAGCAATTGGATCGTTGGCGACCTGTTTCGGGTCGTAAAGGAACGCAAACTCGACGAGCAACTGTATATCCCTAGCTGGCCGATAGCGGCGCAGCAATTGGCCGAGATGGTGCAACTGATCGATCAGGGTAAAATCAGCGGCAAAATTGCCAAGACAGTCTTTGAAGCGCTGTTGGATTCAGGCCACTCGCCACAGCAAATTGTCAGTGAAAAGGAGCTTGATCAAGTCTCGGATAGCGGCAGTATCGAGTCCGCCATCGATAAGGTCCTAGCGGCAAACGCCAAACAAGTTGAGCAATACAAGTCAGGCAATGAAAAAGTCTTTGGCTTTTTTGTCGGCCAGATTATGAAGGCGACTCATGGCAAGGCCAATCCACAGAAAGTGAACGAAATTCTACGTGAAAAATTAAAAGGTGGCGCGTGATCGTCGCAGGTGGCGTGAGAATCTATCTATTGCCCTACCCCTTCACTTCAGAACTGAATCGTTACGAAGAAGTAATTCCTGTATCACGGAATCGATGACCGGGCTTCCGGCCGAAAACCCTGCGGCAGATTGATAATGATACCGCTCAGTCCTTCTTGTTTGAATGTCCGCAGTTGCCGTTCCGCGTCGTCCCGTACAGCAAAGTTTCCGAGTCTCACTCGAAGAGCTCCCTCTGCGCCCGCTTCCGTGACTGAAACTGCATAGCCGCGTTGCTCCATCGTTTCTGCCCAGCGCCGGGCTTTCTCCTTGTCGTTGAAGCCAAGCTGAATGATAAAACCCTCCAACGTTTTCGGCGCAGGCCGGGCTGGCGGCTTTTTATCCGGAATTATTTCAGCCGGCTTTCTCAGCAACGCGATCTGTTCGCCCGCTGATTTTTCAGCCGTGGTGTCCCGCTGCTGTGGCTCTGAGACGGCCGCGGGTGCTGACTTGGCTTCAAGTACCGGCGTGTCAACTTTCGCGGCGCCAGTCGCAGGGATCGGCTTCACTTTTTCCGCCACCGCGGTTTTGACTGCAACCGGGGCCGGAGGTGTAATTTTTTTGGGAGTTTCGCCAGCTGAGGTTTTATTGTCGATTAGTACTTTTGCTGTCTGGGCCGGTTCCGACTCTCGAGCTTTCACACCAGGAATATTTTCCTTGGGTCCTTTCGTTGCCGGTGTCGATGATTTTACCTCTTGCGGCTGCGCTTCCGGCTTTGCGATTGGCGCCGCGGGAGTCGCTGCCTTTGCTTCGACCGGACGCAGCGGTTCGGTGGATTTCACCACCACTGGCACCTCGGTCTTGGTCGCCTCGCGTGTCTTTGCTTCGAGAAATTTCTCTGTCAACGTCGGCGACGTGATCTCTCGGCGGGGCGCAGTCAATGGCACCGGCGATTCAGCCTTTGCCACAATTGTTGGCGGTTCAGAGTTCTTTTTCACTTCCTTCTGCTGAGCGACCGAAGATGTTTCGGGCGGTATTTTCGCCACGGCGGCTTCCCGCTGCTTCTCATTTGACACACTCTCGGGTTTTTTTGCCTCGGTCGCGGTTTTTCCCGGTGTCGCGGCAGATGCCGGCTTGGACGCTTCGATAACTCGTTGCCCGTCCGCTTCATTCTTTTTCACGGCAACAACCGGCGTTCGCGTTGGTGCTGCGGCTGTTACTTCTCGCGTCTCTTCACTTTTCTTGCTCGGCGCATCGCTATCTACTCTTGCCGCTGGTGTTGGCGAAACCGCAGGAGCTTTTTTCTCGGCCAGCGGGGCTGCAGACGTGGCCTCAGCTGGGGGTGGTATTACCTCTTCTACTCGTGGCGAGGATGGTACTGGCGGTATTGGCGCGAGCGCAATTGGTTCAGGCTTTGATTCATTTACCGGCGCTCCTGGAACTGTGTTTTCCGTGCGTTTGCTTACTACAGCCGGCTCGGCGCGTGCCGCCGCCACGGGCGCCAACTCTTCCTGCGCGTCAACCGCCTTAACATCTGACTTGGCCGCGGATGGAATAGTGTTCTTCGCCGGCGCGACCGGCTTCGGAGATTCTACTTTAGCTTCTGGGCGTTTCACCTCTACAATCGTTGAGTTTGTTGGTTGGCTAATGCCGGTCGCTTCCTTCTTGCCGGGTTCAGCTGTTGGTTCACGTTTTTGACTCGACTCTTTCGCTTCTGCCGGCGACGATGGGGCCGGAGTTGCGTTTGAGGCGGAGGGGGCCGGCACAGAGGTTAAATTATCTTCACGGATCGCCGGGCGGACATCCGGCCGGGCTTCCTGCGGCTGATAGGAAACCAGTGTCAGTGGCCCATCTTCTTCAACGGAAAAAATTACGGCATTTCCGAGCAAATCGTTTTGGTTAAGCTCATGCCGAATAAAATTGCGAACCCGATCCTTTGGCAAGTAGATAATCGCCCGCGCAATCGTGACGCGATTGCCTGCCGGTTCTGCGAGGATATTGCGCCACGCGAGATTCAAGCCGTATCCGCTGAGCTCCTTATCTTGATAGATATCGCTATCGCCGCTCAGAATCCCTAATACCTCCACCCCATATTGAGCAAAGAGACGCTGTACCTTGTCACTCAGCTCTCCCTTGGATTCGAAGGTCTCCGGAGTTGCCAGAACGACTTCAAGGTAGCGCTCATCAGCGGTCTTGGCGGCGGAATGAGTAAAGAAGCCTATGCCACCGACCGATGAAATATTGTTGGCAAACTGGAGCGTGGACGTCTTCGGATTGCGCACGATCCGCTCGACCATCCGGTCCAAGTTTTCCTTATATTTGCCACCGAGATACCTAGCCTTTGCGGTACTGTAATAAGACGGCGGAGTGGCGATTAATCCTGTAGTGGCAGGTTTCTTTGGCGCACTATCGTCCAACAGCACACAGCCGATGGCCAGCAAGGGGAAAACCAGCAGTAATACTTTAATTTTTCGTCCGATCAAAATAACACCTCTAGATCCTCTGACGCCCGGGAGCCAAACTTTTCTTGACACAGTACCGCAATCACTTATAATGAAACGTCTTTTTGCAGGTTATACCGCAATATAATTGTTGCCGGATCTAAAGACAACATTTTTTTAAAAAAGAGAACGAATTATATGGCGATAGGCGAGCTGTTATTAACAAAAGGTGTCATAAACGCCGAGCAACTCAACAAGGTGCTCCAGCAGCAAAAAATTGCTGGAGGCCGTTTGGGCGACAACTTGGTTGCCCTCGGATACATTAGTCGCGCTGACTTAGAAGCGATACTTCAAGAACCTCCCGCTGTAGCAAAAAGCGTCGACCAAACCGGACTGGAGGGGAACTTTTTGCTCAACTGTCTCCTCCGGACGATGTATATTTCCGCACTGCAAACGATTCCGGAGCTCTCCGAACAGATCAAACTCACCCGCTGGGTCGTCGAAGAACTTTTGACCTTTGCCAAGAAAGAGGCGCTCGTCGAAATTCGTGGGCCCTCCGAAAAAAACTATAATATTATGCGCTACGCGCTCACCAACGCCGGCAAAGAAAGAGCCAGCGAGGCACTGCGCCGTTGCGAGTATATCGGCCCGGTCCCGGTGCCTTTAGAAACCTACCAGACGCAAGTTCAAAAGCAGACGATCACCAACGAAGTCATCAGCATCGATAAGCTCAAAAAAGCGCTCTCCCACCTGGTGCTTTCAGAGGACGTCGTTCGCCGCTTGGGGCCGGCGTCCAATTCCGGTCGCGCGATATTAGTTTACGGATCGGCGGGTAACGGTAAAACCTCCATCGCCGAAGCCCTGGTCAGCGCCTTTGAACAGCCGGTGTATATCCCGTACGCCATTGAAGCAGACGGTCAGATTATCAAGATCTACGATCCTTCGGTCCATGTGTTGTTTCCGACGAGCGACAACAACACCAACGGCGATTCTCACCCGATGTTTCTGCCACACCTCGAACACGATCCGCGCTGGGTGCGCTGCAAGCGGCCCTATCTCATATCGGGCGGCGAATTGACTCTCGAGATGCTCGATCTGGATTTTGATCCGCATTCGAAATACTATGAGGCGCCACTGCAGATGAAAGCGATCGGCGGCATCTTTGTTATCGACGACTTTGGGCGTCAGAGGGTACGGCCGCACGAACTGCTGAACCGCTGGATTTTTCCGTTGGAGCGGAAAGTCGATTATTTGACGCTTCATACCGGCAAGAAGTTTGCGTTGTTATTCGATCAACTGGTAATATTTGCAACGAACTTTCCGCCGGAGGAGCTGATGGATCCGGCGCAGTTGCGCCGCGTGCATTACAAGATGAAGATCAATCCGCCAACGGTAGAGGAATTCAAGGAAATTTTCCAGCGTATTTGCGATTCCTACGGCTTGGAATTTTCCGAAGAGACCATGGCCTACCTGCTCAACTCGTTTTACATCAAGTACAAAATCCCGTTTGCGGGTTTTCACCCAAAGTTCATTGCCGAACACGTCATCGCGGCCTGCAACTATCTTGGTACACCGCCGCGGATTAGCCGACAGCTTCTCGCGGATTCGCTCGAGAACATGGTTATTCTGCCGACCGCACCGACGCCAGATTAATCGCTCATGGCCAAGCCTCTCGCGCTCATCATTAACTCGACCGATTCGCCGCTCACGGGCATCTCCAAATTCGTCGAAGCGCGCGATTGCTCGGTGCACATCAGCCGCTCGATTGAAGAAGCCGAACGCGTGCTCATGGCTTTTCCCATCGAACAGCAAAAATTCATCTTCGCCGATCTGGCCGTTTGCCAAGACACGAGTTGGCACAGTTTCGCGCAACGATTGGGTGGCAGCTCCAGCAGTCTCGCGCTGATTTGCTACGATCCGCATCATCCTCAGGCACTCTACGGTTTATTCGGTCACGTCAGCCTACCACCCAGTGACAGCAACAACCTCCACACCATTAAAGCGCCGACGATGATCGGTGATACGCCTCAGTTCCATGAAGTTTTAAATTTGGCCAAA
>Ga0137403_10007799_pt1 | contig 12026 bp, 10 predicted proteins | sample CZOMad2_1_16fung_FD_122057 | JGI IMG/M metagenome (GOLD analysis project Ga0137403, IMG submission 122057) | Vadose zone soil fungal communities from Angelo Coast Range Reserve, California, USA - CZOMad2_1_16fungal (Hybrid Assembly) | ecosystem: Environmental > Terrestrial > Soil > Vadose zone...
TCGTACCCGGTGGTGGCCTCTCGCCCGACGGCCAGCACTGGATTGCCTGCCGCTCCGGCTTCTTCCTGTCCGTCCGGGTGCTCTCACGCCTGTTCCGCCGTCTGTTCCTGGAAAGACTGACCGCCGCCTACCAAGCCAGGCGCCTGGAGTTCTTTGCCGACCAGGCCGCCCTGGCCGAGCCAGCCGCCTTCAAAGCTTACCTTGCCCCACTGCGACAGGCCGAATGGGTGGTTTATGCCAAGCGGCCTTTTGGCGGACCCGATGCTGTGCTTGCCTACCTGTCCCGGTACACTCACCGGATCGCCATTGCCAACAGCCGGCTCGTCGCCTTCGACGGCGAACGCGTGACTTTCAAATGGAAGGATTACCGGGCCAAGGCCGACGCCCGCTACAAGCTGATGACGCTCGACGCCGACGAGTTCATCCGCCGCCTCCTGATCCATGTCCTGCCTGACGGGTTCCATCGCATCCGCCACTACGGTCTCTTCGCCAACGGCGGACGCGCCCAGAACATCGCGCGAGCGCGTCAACTACTCAACGTACCGGGGCCACAGAATGCGCGCAGTGATGCTGACAGCACCGGCAACGATGAGCCGCGGGCATCCTCGCATCCTTGCCCTTGCTGCGGCGGCCGCATGATCATCATTGAGATCTTCGAGCGCGGGTGCGCGCCGCGATATCGCGCGACCGTTCCAGATCGGGTCGACAGCTCATGATCGCCATCGCCCGGTCACCACGCTCCAATGCTGTGCACAGCCACCCCTCCTCGTCGATCGGCGGCGAGCCTGCTCGGCCAATGACCACAGTCACGCGCCAGCTCACGGCCGCGGCGACGGCAATCGAAACTCGTTTATCGCTGCGGCAGGCTCCGCCACCACCTCATCCCGCAGCGGACCCTATCCGGCAGCCACGACGGCCACGTCGCAGCCGATTACTCACGCCCCTCAAATCCCCATAGCTTTCCCGCGCCGCACCGTTGTGCCACGCCGGCCCGCGGTTTCCTCCCTCGAGGCTTATCAGACGCCTGCCCTCGGAGCCTGCCGCACTGCCAGGTGACGGGCAGGCATCTGATAACCCTTAACGATTCCGGCCGTTCGAGCGCCGACGATCGGTCGGCTCAAGTCGACCCTGAGCGGGAGTCGGCGAACGGGAAGCGGCGGTTCCAGGTTTGTAGTCAGGCGTGTAGTTGGTCCACGGGCGCGCGAAGGGCCTGAGAGGAGATGCCGATGGGCGATCTGGTGCTGACGACTTTCGATTGGGTTCCTGAGCCGCCGAGGGGCTTTGTGCGCGACCTCCGCGTACGCTGGGCGCTGGAGGAGGCGGGGCTTGCTTATCGCGTGGCGACGACCCCTTTCGAGGGGCGCGAGGCCGTGCATTTCGCTCAGCAGCCGTTCGGACAGGTGCCGTGGCTCACGGACGGGGACATCACCGTCTTCGAGAGCGGGGCGATTCTGTTGTACCTCGGTGAGAAGAGCGCGGCGCTTATGCCCACCGATCCGCGCGGGCGGTCGGAGGCGGTGGAGTGGGTGTTCGCAGCGCTCAACTCGGTCGAAATGGCGAGCCTGCCCTGGTCGATGTTCCGCTTCATGGGCTTTCCAGGCAGTGCGCCCGAGGCCGGGTTCGTGGATGGCTTCCTGAAGGCGCGGCTCGAGCGGATAGAAGCGGTGCTGGCTAGCCGCGAGTGGCTGGCGGGCGGCAGCTTCTCCGTGGCCGACCTTCTGATGGCTGACGTGCTGCGGCCGGTGGACCGGTTCGAGGGGCTTGCGACCTATCCGGCATGCCGAGCGTACCTGGCGCGGATCACCGGGCGGCCAGCGTTCAAGAAGGCCCACGCGGACCAGCTGGCGGACTTCGCGGCGGCGGACGAGGCGCGTGGGGGCGGCGGTTAAGGCTCGGAGCGGACGTCGGCAATCCACCCAACTGAGCCGATCCCGGCGGCTCCCGGGAACGGTGATTGTGGGGCATGGGCGGAAGGCCCGGCTGCAAGGGTGAATGACCGCTTTCCCCGGGTGACCCGACCTTTTGGAGACGCAGGGTAGTGGGCGCGCCGCTCTGATTCCAGACCCTTCCCGCCCTCGTCCCGGAACGGGGAGGTTCGACCCAACCCGGAGCGAGTCAGCCCATCGAAAGGTCCCGAAACCGGCGCCCCGAAGTTTCCGCAACCTGTTAAGGTCGGACATCCCGGCCAGGCCATCTAGGCGGTGCCCGCCGGATGGATACGACGTATTGTGGATGCCCGTTTCCCAATGCAATGGAAGGTGGCGAACATGGGAAGGCTCGACGGCAAGGTCGCGGCGGTAACGGGCGGCGCATCGGGGATCGGCGAGGCGACGGTCAGGCGTTTCGCTGCCGAGGGCGCCAGCGTGGCATTCTGCGATCGGGACGGCGAGCGCGGCCAACGCGTGGCGGCCGAGCTCGAGACCGCCGCTGCCAAGGTCGCCTTCACGCAGGCTGACGTTGGTACCGAGGCCGCATGCCTCGCCTTCGTCAACGGCGCCGCGCAGAAGTTCGGGCGCCTCGACATCCTCATCAACAATGCCGGCATCCGCAAATACGAGAAGGTCGAGGAGGCGAGCGCGGCGAGCTGGAACGAGATCCTCAACGTCAACCTGCTGAGCTACGTCTTCTGTGCCAAGGCGGCGGTTCCGCTGATGCGCCGCGACAAGGGCGGCGCCATCGTTAACGTCGCCTCCGTGCGTTCCGTCGTAGCAGGCGGCGGCAACCTGCAGTACGACACCACCAAGGCCGCGGTCGCGGGCTTGACGCGGGCGCTCGCCGCCGACCACTCGCCGGACGGCATTCGTGTGAACGCCGTCGGCCCTGGCCCGATCTTCACGCCGTTCCATCAGCGCCGCATCGCAGCGGCCGGCGAGACCGTCGAGCAGTATAACGCCAAGGCCGCACAAGGCACCATGCTGAAGCGCCCGGGCAGGGCCGAGGAGGTCGCCGCCGCAATCCTGTTTTTGGCCTCCGACGATGCCTCCTACGTCACCGGTGCTCTGCTGTTCGTGGACGGCGGTATGACTGCGCTGTAAGGAAGCTGTGAGGAATACGCCCCGTGCTGACCTATGACTTCCGCCTGCCGCCCGGCCCCCGAACCGTCGAGTACGCGCTTCTTGCCGAAGAGCTAGGCTTTCGCGCGGTCTGGTGTCCCGAGATTCCCGCCTTCGGCCACGACATATGGGTCACTCTCGCCCGCATCGCCGAAAAGACGAAGCGCATCAAATTTGGCCCCTCCGTGCTGATCCCGAGCTATCGCCATCCGATGGCACAGGCCTCGGCCATCGCGACGCTCGAGCAGATCGCGCCGGGACGCCTGATGGTCGGGTTCGGCACCGGCTTTACCGGCCGTGCGGGGATGGGCAAGAAGCCCTTGAGCCTCGCGAGCATGCGCACGCATATCGCGCAGGTTAAGGCGTTGCTGCGCGGCGATGTTGCCGACATCGACGGCGGTCTCGCCCAGATTCTCGCGTCTGACGGCTGGCTCCCCGACCGCCCGATCAACGTGCCAGTCTACATGGCAGCCCAAGGCCCCAAGGCCCGCGCGCTCGCCAAAGAGATTACCGATGGCCTGATTTCGCTCGGCGGACCGGCCGAAGGATTCGAGACTTGCCTTGTGTCCACCGGCGGCACGGTCCTCGATGATGGCGAGGACGTCACCTCGCCGCGCGCCTCGACCGCCGTCAAACCGCTCGTCGCGCTCGCCTATCACTCCAGGTACACGACCGACCCGGAAAGTGTGACAGCGCTGCCGAACGGCGAAGCGTGGCTGGCCAGCGTCGAACGTGTGGACGAGAACGTCCGCCACCTCTCCGTACACCGCGGTCATAACCTCGACATTTCGAACGGCCATGACGCGCTCGTCGACGTATCCGCCGCCAAGCAGATGACCTTCACAGGCACTCGCGAGGAGTTGCGCGTCCGCCTCGTCCAGCTCGAGGCCCGCGGCGCCACTGGCATCATCTTCGGGACTAGCGGGTACGATGTGGAGCGGGAGCTGAGGGCTTACGCGGAGGTTGCTGCATTGAGGTGACGGAGGCGCGGCGCTTATTTGCGATCGAGGGTCAATACGCTCGCAACTGCCACCTCTCGTAGCGAGCAAGGACCGCAATGGGTCATCCGCTGCAACCGATTGCTCGCAGCGAGGGCCAGCTCTACTTGCGACAGCCGCCATTGCATCCGACCGATCAGAATGCCGCCACGACACCGGTACGGTTAATTAATGGAACCGCGAACCAGACTTCACACAAGCACGGAGGGAGGTTATTCCCCGGACCGGCTGCGGATGCCGGCGCAGCGCAACACCCGATTGCAATTACCCACGTTCGCCAACGAATGCAGCGAGGCGGACCCCATGCTCGGCGGCGATCATCTCCGCAGCCTTCTCGCCAATCATGATCGTCGGCGCATTCGTGTTTCCGGCGATCACCGCCGGCATGACACTCGCGTCCGCCACACGCAATTGGCCGACCCCCTGCACGCGCAGCCGAGGGTCGACAACACTGCCGATCCGGCAGGTCGACGTCGGGTGGTACACGGTAAGCGAGAAGTGCAGCGCAAACTCTTCGAGCAGCGCGTCGCTCGGCACGTCGCCCTCGCGGTAGCCATGCTTCTCAGCGAGGAAGGGCGGGATCATGACCGGCCCCGGCCGGCGGTTGCCTGGCCAATGCGAGGCGATGTTCATTGCCCGCCGGATCGCCGCCACCATGACCTGCATGTCGCGGGGGTCGTCGTAATAGTTCATGCGGATCGCCGGTTGGGCAGTCGGATCGGCGCTGTCGAGGACGATTTCGCCACGACTATGCGGCAGGACCGGGTGCGGAAGCAGCACGACGTTTTCTGAGTCGTCGGCCACGCGCTTCCCGGCATCGTCAAAAAACCGCGCCGTATCGATGTTCATGACCGCTCGCTGGAACTCCTCGTTACCGCTGGTCATGAAAAAGATGATCTCGATGTCGTGGCGTCCAGCGTCGCCAAGGCCGCTTGAGCAGAATACCGCCGCATCAGCCAGCGATGATGCACCGAGACCACGTCCGCTTTCCTGCCACTCGGCGAACCGCTGTTCTGCTTTCTCCTTCAGTTCCTGTAGCTCGGGCGAGAGGTTCGCGTCGTCAGCGAGATCGGCCGGTAACGGACCGCCAGGCGCACGCAGCGCGTCGGGACCCATCGCCAGCGCAAGTTCGTTCATTGACACACCGAGACCCGGTGCGGGATAGATCAGCGGACACATCGCGTGATCCTGTAGGTGCTTGCCGACATCGGGTGCGTCGATCAGGCAGGCAATTCCGACGGCTTCGAGTTCTTGCCGCGGTCCAATCCCCGATAGCAGCAGCAGCTGCGGCGAGCCGATCGCACCGGCGCTGACGATCACTTCCTTGGCGGCGTGGACCGCCACGACCTCGCCGCTGGAGAGGCGATATTCAACGCCGGTGGCGATTGCGACCGTGCTATCGCTTTTGAGCAGCACCCTTGTCGCCTGCGCTCCGGTGATGATCGTCAGGTTGGGCCGTTGTTCAGGCTCACCGGCAAGAAACGCCTGAAAGGTGCTCGACCGCCGCCCGTCGCGAGTTGTGAACTGGGTTAACGAAGCGACCCCTCTGGGATCGCGGCGGTCGCGGCCATTGTAGTCGCCCTTGGGAATGCCGGCGGCGGCCGCCGCCTCAACGAATTGTAGCGCCGCCGGCAGGATCGGGTCGCGTACCGAGACGCCGAGCGGCCCCTCCCTACTATGCGCCGCCGCGTCGACGACAATGTCGGGACTGGGCGCCAGGCCCTCGCTCTTCTTGAAATAGGGCAGCACTTCCGCGTAGCTCCAGCCAGTGGCGCCGCCCTCGGCCCAAGCGTCGAAATCGCCAGGATTGCCGCGCACATACATCATGTAGTTGATGCCTGAGGAGCCGCCCAGCATCTTGCCGCGCGGCACCGGCACGCGTCGGTTGTTGAGCCCAAGCCCGGCTTTGCCGGGATCTGCCGTAAACATCCAATCGGTCGCCGGGTTTAGCTGCATTGCCGCCGGTGCGATCGGCAGCGCCGACACCTCGGGCGGCCGCTCGCCCGCCTCGATCAGCGTTACTCTGCAACTGGGGTCCTCCGACAGCCGCGAGGCGATGACCGCTCCCGCCGATCCACCCCCAATCACGACAAAATCGTATTCGTCAGGCATGCCGCTCTCCCTGCTGATGCGGCCAACCAAGCGCGCTTGTAGTTTATTGTTCGGTTGGCCGACACCTTACAATAGAGCGACGGGCTGACGGAAGTCGAATGACCAAAAGCGGCGACGCTTCTGTCAGGCTGACGATCGGCAGGGGACGGATTGCCCTTTTGATGTCGCCGATCGTCGGCGCCACTACGGGATAGCGGCTCACGGCAACTCCCGCCGCCGTGGCCGTTTCCCATAACGACCGAAACATGACTGGAAGCGAACATTCCGAGTATGACGTCGAGCCGTGACGCAGTGCCATTCGAGTGTCAGAACACGATTCAGTACAAAATGCCACTTTTGTACTCACTATCGCGCCTGAGTTTGATCGCGTGCGCTATGTCTCCCTGCAGACCGGCCGGTACGAAGCAGGTTTCGAACAGTGTTATGCCTTTTGGCGGCCATTGCTCGTGATAACATATTTTACAGCGCCTTAGCCGGCGCGGACCGGCAGCAAATCGGCTGCGCCGATGACCCGCCGATTGTCTTAAACGGGTGCTGTCAGGACCTTCGCCCGTTCCAGCCGCTCAGCTGCCGCCACGGGATCGTCGATCCCGTCATTTCGCCCAAACAGAATGGCTTCCTCGAGGATGAGGGCGGCCATCTCCCAAATTTTTCGATCGGCACCCGGGCCGAACCTCTTCCGGAAGGAACGCGCCGCAGCCTGAGCCGCGGCGGCACAGGGGGAACCGACGCGGAGATTGGGATGCAGACAACCGCGGAGCCCTTTGAGCGCCTGTTTCGCGCATTCCAGGGGCAGCACGGCCTGCGCTTTCGCCATCGCCGGCGAAACCTGTTCGAAAAGCTGCACCGCCCGGCACCTCGCGGCGAGCTTCGGCTTGCCCCAGACTTCGTCATACTCGGCCGCGACGATACGGCGAACGGTTTCGACGACGATGAGCCGGGCGCGCTCCTCCTCGACCCAGGGAGCATCCGATGTGCCGGGAAGGCGGGTGATGAACGGCACGAGAAGCTCGTTGCGCACCCGGTGCATCATGAAATCGTTGAGGTAAATGGCATATTCGGACACCGGACGGGAAAAGCAGTCCGGAAGGCACGAGACATCCCTGATCTCCCGGTATTGGAAACCGGCGGCAATCACGGCGGCCTCGTTTACGCAGATATTTCCGCCCTTGTTCGGCTGCTTGTGCGATCCGCGCGCCAGGCGAAAATTGGCGAGCTGCTGAAAATCGAACGGCATCGACGGCTCCATGGCTGGACAGAACAGACCGGCTGACTTCAATCCGACATCAATCGGAATGCCCGGCCGACATCATCGGGACGCACGCAGATGGCCAGAGGAGGGGCGCGGCGGCAGGACCCCCTGACTCATGGGTATAGTGGGCGGGATTGGTGGGCGGTGTGATCGTCGCGCAACTTGCCATTGGGCCGAGATAACATACTCTATCGATAGTGCCGCTGCGACGGCCGACCCGAATGGCCGGTTAAGGCGCAAACCGCGGAATTGCGTGTGGCAGCCCATCCCGTGGGGGCTAGGCGGATGAAGCGCCGTCGATGGCGATCTCCGCCCCGGTGATGTAGCTGCTCTCGTCGGAGAGCAGGAATGCCACCAGCTGTGCAACCTCCTCCGGCGTTCCGTAGCGGTGCATCGGCACCTGCTTCATCCGCTCCTCGCGCTGCTCGGGCGTGCGGAACGCGATCATGTCGGTATCGATTGGACCGGGATGAACCGAGTTCACCCGGATTTTGCGGCCGCCGAGGTCGATCGCTGCCGACTTGGTCATGCCCCGCAGCGCCCATTTGGTCGCGGCATAGGCGAAGGACCCGGGCGAGCCCTTGAGGCCGGCAACTGACGAGATATTCACGATGGACCCTCCGCCCGAGCGCTCCATCGCCGGCACTACCGCCTTCATGCCGAGGAAGCAGCCGTACTGGTTAATCTGGATGTGCCGCTGCCAGAGCGCGTCGTCGGTCTCCATCAGCGCGGCCGGCTGGTAGATTCCGGCATTGTTGACCAGGCCGTGCAAGCCGCCGAGCTTCTCGGCGGCTTCGACGGCGCGGGCCCAATCGGCTTCCGAGGTCACATCGTGCCGGACGAAGGACGCAGCCGGCCCAAGCTCGACAGCCAACGACTGGCCCTGATTGTCCAGCACGTCGCCGATCACCACCTTCGCACCCTGCGCTACCAGCAGGCGGGCCTCCGCGGCACCCTGGCCGCGCGCCCCGCCGCTCACGAGCACCACCTTGTTGTCGAAGCGTGCCATGTCCGCTCCCCCCGATTACCAATAAGGAGAGTTTGGCAGATCGGACGGCCTGGTTGTCATTTTGAAGGAGCGGCACGTCAGATAATTTTCAAAATGACAGCCATGCGGCGCGGCGACTTCCCGCCAATGTGTGATAATGCGCGCCAGGGCGCCCGTCACCGCCGGTCGGTTGAACCGGCGCTAATACTGTGGGAGGCATCGACGCCAGATGAACGCCATCAAAGACTCCATCAAGTCAGGTAGAGTCGTCGTCGGGACGACCGTGACACCGAACGTCGACGTGTCGATCCTGGCCGACGCCGGGTACGACTTCCTGCTGTTCGATACCCAGCACTCCGCCTGGGAGATCAAGCAGCTGCAACCGTCGATCCAGACGATGCGCGGCAAGCAGGCGGCGCCGCTGGTGCGCGTCGCCGCGAACCAGGCCTATCAGATCTGCTTCGCGCTTGACGCCGGGGCACGAGGCATCGTTGTGCCGATGGTCAACACCAGCGCGGAGGCGGAGGCCGCCGTGCGCGCCTGCCGCTATTTTCCCCTCGGCAACCGCAGCAACGCCGGGGTGCGCGGCGAGTGGGGCGAGTTCAAGAATTACCGCGATTACCTCGATACCGTGAACAACGAGCTCGTTATCGTGCCGATGATCGAGACGAACCAGTCGCTGGAGAACCTCGATGCCATCGCCTCGGTCCCGGGCGTCGACGTCCTGCTGATCGGCCCGTCCGATCTTTCGATCGAGCTGGGGGTGCCACTCGACTACTCCTGCGACACCTATCAGCGAGCGCTCGATAAAATCGCGGCAGCCGCCGCAAAGCGCGGCATCGCCGCTGGGATGTATTTCATCCCGCCCGAGATGGACCCGAACTTCTTCGTCCAGAAGGGGTTCAAGTTCTTCACCATGCCGTGGGGTCCCTGGGCGAAGGCTGGGATCCAGAACGGCCTGTCCGGGATCAAGCGCTAACGACGGTGGTCCGACGGAAAGTTCAACGAGGAGTGCTGCCAGGCAGCACTCGCCAAGATCGCCGATCGATAAGCGGCGCAGGCTGGCTACTTCAGGGACCGCAGCGCCTTATTTCAGCGCTGCGGTTCGACGACAACGGTGCCAACCTTGCCGCCAGCCTCAACGGCCTTATGCGCCGCGGCCGTTTTGTAAAGCGGGAAGCGCGCGGCCACCGACAGGATGCGGCCAGGCATCGCGGTCCACGCGGCGATGTCGGTCTGCGCCCGCTTGCGGTCGGAGTGCGGCACGCCTGCCAGTGACATCGAGTAGACGGTGAGGTTCTTTTGCATCAAATCGCGCACGGGAAGCTTCGGCTCCCGATCGCCGTTGCTCGCGTAAATCATAATACTGCCGTTGACCCTCAGGCAGCGCAGCGTCGCGGCCAGGTTGCCGCCGAAATCAACCTCGGCGATGTGATCAACGCCAAGCCCGCCAGTAATGTCGAGGACCCGAGCGGCAACGTCCTCAGAGCGGTAGTTGATGACATGCGCAGCGCCGCCCGCCCGCGCTCGGTCGGCCTTTTCCGAGGAACTGACGGTGGCAATCACCGTCGCCCCGGCCCAGCTCGCCAGCTGCACCGCATAATGGCCGACCGCACCGGCACCGCCCGTGACAAGCAAAATCTTTCCTTGCACCGGTCCGGCGACGAAAACGGCGCGGTGCGCGGTCATCGCCGGCACGCCAAGTGTTGCGCCCTCCGCAAATGACACATGATCAGGCAGTTCGGTGACCAGGTCGACGGAGAGTGCGATGTATTCCGCCGCGGTTCCCATCCAGCGGCCGTTACGCTGCCCATTGTAGAGCCATACCCGCTTGCCGAGCCGGTGTTGATCCACTCCAGGGCCGACCTGATCGATGACCCCGGCACCGTCGCTGTTGGTGATGACCCTTGGGTATTCCATAGTGGGCGGGCCACGCCGTCGATAGGTGTCCGACGGATTGACGCCGGAAGCCTCCAGCTTCACCCGCACCTCGCCGTGGCCGGCGTTGGGCGTGGGCAGTTCGCCGCAGACCAGGACTTCGTCCGCCGCTCCCTGTCGGTCGTACCAGACTGCGCGCATAGTTGTCTCCTCAAGCTTGCTCGGCTCTCAGCCCACCTTTTCGAACTTCTGCAGCGAGCGGATGTGGTCGGGCCGCGGGGTGTCGGGATAGATCTGCGGCCAGGCCGTCCACGAGACCTCGCCGACATAGACATCGCCTCGCGAGTCGACAGCAAGTCCGTGCGGCGCGAGAAATTTGCCGAGCTCGATCCCCGCCGGCGTCTCACCAAAACGGCCAATCAGCTTCCCTTGATGATCGACGATACTGACGCGCGGACCGAGATTGGGGATGTCTCGGCTCACCGCGGCCGCCGGGCCGACCTCGCCGACATAGAAGATCGGTTGGTGCCCATATGGCATGCAAAGCCCGCACGGACGATGCAAGTTCTGCCACTGGGTCTGGAACTTACCGTTTCCATCGAACACCTGGACGCGGTGGTTCTCGCGGTCAGCAACATAGACCCAGCCATCGGCGTCACAGCAGATGTTGTGAACGATGTTGAATTCGCCTTCGCCGGTGCCGGGCTCACCCCAAGACAGCACAAGCTTTCCGTCGGGCGTGTATTTGTGGACCCTAGAATTGCCGTACCCGTCCGAGACATAGATATCGCCCTGGGGCGACAGCGCCGTGTGCGTACAGCGATGAAATGGCTCGCCACTCATATAGGGCGCCGGCTTGCCCGGCACGCCGAGCTCCAACAGGACTTTGCCGTCGAGCGTGACCTTGCGCACAAAATGTCCACCGTCGTCGGTGAGGAACATCGTATCGTCAGGTGCTATGTGGACGCCGTGCGCACGCGGGTATTGGCCCTCACCCCACGATCGCAGGAAGTTGCCTTCGCGGTCGAACACCATCATCGGATGGTCTCCGCGATTGAAGACATAGACATTGTCGTTGCTGTCGACCCCGACCCCGCCGACCTCCTTGAACGACCAGCCATCAGGCAGCTTCGCCCAGTCGGCATTGACCTCATATCGATAGTCGCCGCTTCCCACGATCATCGACACATTCCTTCTGGTGACCGTTTCAGTTTGCCCCAGTATGAAGCGCAAACTAGGCGTAAGGGCAAACGAGGAGAAACCCTAGACTCAGAGATAAAGAGAAAGGCCCGCGGACTTGGCCCTGGTGCCGGTCTGGTGACGGGCAGCTCGATGGTGGTCCCATCACTAAGCGCCGAGATTGGCTTCGGGCGGCAGATGGACGAACAGCACGCGGACCGGGCCACCAATAGTGCGCGTGCGATGACCACGGCTACCGACATCGTCGGCGAGGAATACTTCGCCGCTGCCACACCGGTGCTTCTTCCCGTTGCTGGTTTCAACTTCGAGGGTGCCCGAAAGCACGAAGAGAAGCTGCCGCCGGGAAGCGGGGTGCCAGTCTTGGTACAAGCCTTCGGGCATTTCCGTTACCATCGTGCTCTGCGCCGGCAATATTGCGGAACGACGGGCGGTATGACCCCATGCGTCAGTCGACGCGTTGTCCACAGGGAATTCGATCTCGACAAATTGCGAGCCGCCATCGGGTGCAGCGGCAAAGCGAACGATTTTCATCAAACCTCTCCGAA
>Ga0137403_10007800_pt1 | contig 12024 bp, 8 predicted proteins | sample CZOMad2_1_16fung_FD_122057 | JGI IMG/M metagenome (GOLD analysis project Ga0137403, IMG submission 122057) | Vadose zone soil fungal communities from Angelo Coast Range Reserve, California, USA - CZOMad2_1_16fungal (Hybrid Assembly) | ecosystem: Environmental > Terrestrial > Soil > Vadose zone...
TCGGCCGGGCCGTCGAGGAGCGTGCGAACGGCCTGCTGGATCAGGCTGGTGCGCGTCACCGGCCGCGGCGGGCGGGTGCGGTTCAGCCTGTCGACCTCATGGTCGAGCTTCGCCAGCAAGGCGGGGTGGATCCGCAGCGAGATCGGCCGGCCGGAGGGGACGATGGGCTGCTGGTCGGCCTTCAAGGTCAGAGCCCGAGCTTCTGCGAGGAGTTGCTGGTCAGGCTGACGGGAGCAGTCCTGATCGCTGTAAGGAAATCGATCATAAGCCACGGAGCCGTCCTGGGTCATGAATTCCATGGCCTTTTCGATATAAGACCCATCGCAGTTCTGCAGTCCGATCTGGTTATAAAGAAAAGAAGGGCTGAATTTGAGATTATTGGGATCTTCCCCGGTGCGTATGGCTTCGGCAATGGTCCTGGCGCCGTAGGCGCTGCTCCAGGCTACACAACTCCCCTGGTGGCCCTGGTCGCCGACGGCAGGAGCGAATTTCTGCAGGTTGGAAGATTCGGGCAGGGGATTCTTGGTGGAGTCATCGGACAGGGATTCATAGATATTCGCTTTTTCGAATTGCTTGGGATCCAGGAAGCCTCCGGTGAACAGCTGGGTCGCCTGCTGCCGGATGCTGGCGCCGTTGCATGCACCCCGTCCGAAGAAGAAATAGCCGCCGGCCAGGAGTACCAGCACGAAGATGAGGCCACGGCCGCGGAAGATACCCAGTGCGAGTAAGATCAGCTGGATCAGCCCCCCTCCCCCATTGCCGCCACCTCCGAAGGAACCCCGGCCACCGCCGCCACCCTCACCGCTGTTATCCTGTGGATCCTGGGGATCATCTTCCATCCGGATAGGCATAGGAAAGAAATTTTGATTACCCTAAATGTATGAATTTTTGCCGCTCTACAACACCTCGATCTGATTTCTCAGCAGGTCCTGGAACTGATCTCTTTTGCGGATGAGATGCGCTTCACCGTCCTTCACCAGGACTTCTGCGGGCTTGAAGCGGGAATTGAAATTGGAGGACATTTCGAACCCATAGGCGCCTGCGTTGTGGAAAACGAGGTAATCGCCTTCTCTCACTTCATTGATGGTGCGATCCCATGCGAAGGTATCCGTCTCGCAGATATTTCCGACTACGGAATATCTTTTGGGGGCGCCATTTGGGTTGCTGATATTCTCTATGCGATGATAGGCATCATAGAACATGGGGCGGATGAGGTGATTGAAACCGCTGTCGACACTGACAAAGGTGGCCGCGGACGTCTCTTTCATAACGTTCACCCGGGTAATGAAAAAGCCGCCTTCGCTTACCAGGAACTTTCCCGGCTCGAACCATACCTGCAGCGGTCTGCCGCCGGGGTTGGGGTGGCTGGCGAAGGCTTCTTCAATCTTCTGGGCCAGCAACGGGATATCGGTCTCTACATCTCCATCCTTATAGGGCACTTTGAAGCCGCCACCCAGGTCGATGAATTCCAGCTCGGCAAATCGGGGAACGATATCGAAGAGTACTTCGATGCCTTTTACGAAAACGGCCACATCGGTGATCTCGCTGCCAGTATGGATGTGCAGGTCGCTGATATGAATATTATATCGATCGACGACCGAGATGATCTGTTCGATCTGGTCGATGGGAATTCCGAATTTGCTCTTGTCATGACCGGTGGAGATCTTGAGATTGCCCCCGGCCAGGATATTGGGGCGCAGGCGGATGCCGACTGGGTAGCTATGACCGAATTTCTTTCCGAATTTCTCCAGGTTGGACAGGCTGTCGATATTGATGATGATGCCCAGCTCGCGGGCTTCTTCGATCTCCCCGAAGGCAATGCCATTGGAAGTATATAAGATTCTTGAGGGGGGGAAACCGGCGTGAAGGGCTAGTTTGGCTTCGTTGATGGAGCTACAGTCCACATTGGCCCCCAGGGAGCAGATGTATTTAAGAATATTGATATTGGTCAGGGCCTTACAGGCATAGAAAAAAACGGTGTTGCTGTTGCGGAAGGCGCTGGTGAGCTTAGTGTATTGCTCCTTTATTTTTTCAGCATGGTAGACATAGAGCGGCGTGCCAAATTCATTGGCTAAATTAGTGAGGTGATCGGGGGATAATTGTTGTGCCATGGCCGCCGGGTCGCCCGCTTGGGCGGATTGTATTTAAGGGTTATGATTTTTTTTCGGGGTCATCGGGATTTTCGCTTCCGGCCTCTGGCTCGTGATCTTCCTGTGCGCCGCCTTTTTGTGCGTCGCCTTCCTGGCCGGCGGCGCTGTCATCCGGCAGATCGGCATCTTCATTTTCCAGCAGCTCTCCATCCTCGCTGACGATGAGGGTCACTTCCATCTCGTCGGCTGCAGCCTCTTCCACGGGGAGGGTTTCGCCGGGGCCATGGGTAATTATTGTTGGCTCGATGATGGTCTCCGAGAAGATCTCTTTCAACTTAGGCAGGTCGGCCGCGGTGTTGATGCCGAAATAATCCATGAAAGATTTAGAAGTAGAATAGACAAGGGGCTTGCCCGGCATGTCCTCATTACGGCCTATGATGACGATCAGCTCTTTTTCCAGCAGCTTCTGTATGGAATAATCGCTGCTGACCCCCCTGATGGACTCGATCTCCCCTTTGGTGATCGGCTGTTTGTAGGCGATGATGGCCAGGGTCTCCAGGGCGGCGGAAGACAGGCGTTTTAGGAATTTATCCCCGTTGATCTGGGCAACCGTCTTGTGATAGTCTTTTTTGGTGAGGAACTGCCATCCGCCACCGCTTTGCTTGACCTCGAAGGGATAGAATTCGGAAGCATATTTCTCCACGATCCCATCCAGGGCAGTCTGCACCTGTTCGAGCGTCAGTTTCTCCTCCATGAAGCCGAAGGCATTATTGATCAGCTCGGTCAGTTCCATCGAAGTCAGCGGCTTGTCGCTGGCAAAGACCAGGGCTTCTATGTGAGGGATTATAGTTCCGATGTCCATGTTAAATAATTGGGTTTTATCCCTGCAAGGCCGCAGCCCCGCTGACGATCTCCGTTAATTCTGTGGTAATGGCAGCCTGACGGGCGCGGTTGTAAGAAATGCGCAGGGATTTCAGAATTTCATTGGCATTCTCACTGGCCTTGTCCATGGCGGTCATCCTGGCCCCATGCTCGGAAGCGCTGGCGTCGAGGACGGCCTTGAATAACTGGGTATTCAATATCTTAGGCATCAGTTCGGCGATGAGGGTCTCTTTGTCCGGCTCGAATATGAAGTCACTGTTGCCAGCCCCTGCCTTCTTCTCTACCTTCGGGATCGGCAGGAACCGCTCGACGACAAAACGTTGGGTAGCGGCATTCTTGAACTCACTGTACACCAGCTCCACGATGTCAAACTCTTTATTTTCAAAGGCTTTGACGGCTGCCTGGGCGCAAGCCTGCACGCTCTCAAAGTTCAGGTGGAGGAAGATATCCTTATACGCGTCGCTCACCTTGAAATTATTCTTGGCAAAATTCTCATAGCCTTTCTTGCCGATGCTCCAGACTGCCACATTGCCTTTCGAGGCCTGTGCGGCATATTTTTCGTTGATCGTAAGCTTGGCCAGCTTGATGATATTCGCATTATAGGCCCCGGCCAGTCCCCTGTCGCTGGTAATGACGATGAACAGGACCTTCTCAACGGATCTTTCTGCGGCTAGGTTCATGCCCATTTCTCCTTCGGAGTTACTGACAATATTACTGAGCAGTTCCTGCAGCTTTTGGGCATAGGGCCGCATCTGGATAATGGCGTCCTGGGCGCGGCGCAATTTGGCCGCACTCACCATTTTCATTGCCTTGGTGATCTGCTGGGTATTCTGAATAGACTTGATCCTATTGCGAACTTCTTTGAGTTGTCCTGCCATGAAAAGGTGTTTAAAATCGGCTGCAAAGGTAGCGGAAACACTTCAAAAACCCATTTCAATGTGGAAAAATCTGCATCTGGCTGGGATTACTGCCGGGGGATGGGCTGGGGTGGGCGGTGGCGGAAAACAGGGCCGGGGGATGGGTCGGACGAAGGTTGGCCAAGGGCTGGGAAAGGGTCGGACGAAGCCTGGAAATGCCTTTATCTGCTGTAAAGTCCGAAATAATGCAGACTTTTGTTCCCTTAACCTATGGCAAAGACAAAAAATACTAACGAGAGCCAGGCCGGCAAAGCTGCCGCTGGCCGCAGAAAGCGAGGAGCCAGTAAAACCGATACAGTCAATCTGACCGGCAAGACAGATATCAGTACGGCGGGTGTGGCGAGTGCGGTCGCTAAACCGGGAGCTGCTAAGGCAGCAAAAAGCGCTCCGGCAGTTAAGCTGAGCGCGGCCGGCAAGAAGAATGTCCCGGTGATCCTGATCACCAATGACGATGGCGTCAGCGCCCCGGGGATACGGAACCTGGTCGAAGCCGTAAAAGACCTGGGTAAAGTCGTGGTGGTAGCCCCGGACAAGCCCCAGTCGGGCATGGGCCATGCCATTACCATCGGCAATCCCCTGCGGCTACACCAGGTACAGCTGTTCGACGATGTGGAAGCCTGGCAATGTTCGGGTACCCCGGTGGATTGTGTGAAGCTGGCCGTGGATAAGATCCTGCACCGCAAACCCGATCTCTGCCTGAGCGGCATCAATCATGGAGCAAACCATTCCATCAATGTCATCTATTCCGGGACCATGTCTGCCGCGGTGGAAGCGGCCATTGAAAGCATTCCTTCGGTGGGATTCTCGCTGCTGGACTATAGCGTGGAGGCTGATTTTAGCGCTGCCCGGAAATATGTACGGATCATTGTCAAGAATCTATTGAAGGCCTCTTTAGATAAGCACTTGATACTCAATGTTAATTTCCCTGCCTTACCCGATTCGCTCATCAAGGGGATGAAGATCTGCCGGCAGGCTTATGCCAAATACGAGGAAGATTTCCTGGAGCGGAACGATCCGACCGGTAAAAAATATTATTGGCTGACGGGCAAATTCGTGAATTTTGACAAAGGGAGGGACACGGATGTATGGGCTTTGGAGAACAATTACGTGAGTGTCGTACCTGTACAATTTGATATGACGAATTACGTTCTTAAAGGCAAACTCGAAAAAACGTGGAAATTGTGATCTTCAAAAAAGACAATCTCCGGCTCGGATTGATATTGGGCCTCGTGGCTCCGGTCGTGAGCCTCGTAATCTACTATTTCGTCAAATTCTATCCTACTTTTACGTTTGGCGAATTCCTGAATTTTATCCGCAGCAACAGAGGCCAGGTTACGGCCGTCTCCGTTCCTTGTCTGGTGCTGAATATTGCCCTCTTCACCATTTATATCAACTCCCACAGGGATAGTACCGCCAAGGGTGTGTTTGCGGCAACGCTGGTCTACGCCATCATTGCGCTTATGTTCAAGTTTTTGGCGTAAGGGGTCGCTCCCCGGAAACGATTCGGTGGATGCTTGGGTGAGGTGTACCTTGGCAAGCTGATACAGGGAAAATCATTTGGAACATCCTCGGCGACACCTTATTTTTGCAATCCCTTTGGAGTGATCCGAAGGTCTTGGATGCCCGATAGTATAATGGCAGTACAACTGATTTTGGTTCAGTTTGTCGAGGTTCGAATCCTCGTCGGGCAACAATTTTATGTCCACGCTTTAAAACCCGCTCTGGCAGCGGGTTTTGGGGTTCAATATGGTTGGCAGCAGTTTTCTGCAAATTCTTAAGTTATTTATTCCCATGGGCTTACCGGTTCGAATCCTGAATAGTTCCACCTATTCCACCCAGATGATATGGTTATTGTGCAACGACCATACAGTTCTCGGAGCATATTCGTTTGGGAGCTCTCTTATTTCGTCGACAAGCCAGAGACGTTTCTTTTTCGTGGGTTTCGTCGGACCGTAGGTGTTTTCCTCCGCATACCCCCGCCGATGCTCGTTCCCGCACGATTACTGTATCGAAATCGAACATAGAGGTCTCTCGCAGATCTTGACAGAAGAATGGTCTTCAAGATTTTATAAACCCGGCACTCTTTTGGGATAATCCTAATGATTTGGCCGCCTTACTCGTCATAAAACCGACCAACCCATGTTCCGCAACTATCTCAAGATCGCCTTCCGCAGCCTCAGGAAAAGCAAGGGCTTTACCGCCCTCAACATCATCGGCCTCGCTGCCGGCCTCGGTGTCTGTCTGCTGATCGTCCTGTACGTCACCGATGAGCTCAGTTACGACCGCTACAACGTCAACGCCGACCGCATCTATCGGATCGATGAGGATGTCTACCTCAATAACACCAGCTTCGAATCCGCCACCATCTCCAAATTTTTCGGCCCTACCCTCGTCGCTTCCTATCCGAAGATCCAGCAGATGGTCCGATTCCGCGACCCGGGTGACCTGCTGGTAAGGAAGGGTAACGACCACATCCTCGACCATCGCTTCACCTTCGCCGACTCGACGATCTTCAAGGTCTTCACCTTGCCCATGGTCGCCGGCGATCCCAACACCGCCCTCAACAACCCTCATTCCATCGTAATCGATGAAAGTGCCGCCCGCCGCTATTTCAACAGCACCGACGTCATCGGCCGCACACTGGAGGTAGGTGATGATAATACACCCCTCAAGATCACCGGGGTCATCCGGGACATGCCAGAACAGTCCCATTTTCATTTCAGCTTCATTCGCCCCCTCCGCGAAGCCTACTCCTTTAATGATCCCGAAGACAATGCCTGGCTTAGCAGTAATTATTATACCTATATCCTTGCCCAACCCCGCACCACGCGAGCCGAGGTCCAGAAGGATGTAGATGCAGTCGTAAACCTCAATATCAGCCAGGCCCTCCAGGAAATGGTCCATGCGTCGTTGGCCGGCCTCGAGAAAGCAGGAAATCACTTCCGGTGCCCCATCACTCCCCTCACAGACATCCATCTCCATTCCAATAAGTCCAACGAGCTCGAAGCCAACAGCAATATCCAGTTCGTTTACATCTTCTCCGTCATTGCTGTGCTCATCCTCCTGATCGCCTGCGTCAATTTCATGAACCTCAGCACTGCCCGCTCCGCCAACCGCGCCAAGGAAGTGGGCATCCGCAAGGTTGCCGGCTCTACAAAAGGACATCTCATCATCCAGTTCCTCACCGAGTCCATCCTGCTCAGCCTCTTCTCCCTCGTCCTCGCCATTGGCATCGCTGTCCTGCTGCTACCAATGTTCAATCAGCTTGCCGGCAAATCGCTGCATCCCGACGTGCTTTTCAGCGGCCGGTTCCTGCTCATCCTTCTCCTCCTGGTGCTGCTGGTCGGCTGTCTCGCAGGCAGCTACCCCGCCTTCTACCTTTCCTCCTTCCAGCCGATTGATGTATTGAAAGGAAAGATAGCCGCAGGCTTCAAGAGCAGCTGGCTCCGTAACAGCCTGGTGGTCTTTCAATTTTTTATTTCTATTGGCCTCATCGTCAGTACCCTCGTCATCTACCACCAGCTGCACTATATCCGAAATAAGGAAGTCGGCTTTAACCGGGATCAGGTACTCGTCATCCACAATACCTGGTCGCTCGGTCAGGGGGGCACGGCCAATCTGCGCAAGAACCTGCTCACCCTTGCCGGGGTCACCGACGCCACCGTTACCGGCGACCTCCCCACCGTTGGCGGCAATCAGTACCGTCAGCCAGGCTGGTTCCAGGATGCCACGCTCGACGTCAGGAAGGCGATCTTCTTGACCACACTCGCTGTCGACGACCATTACATCCCCACCCTTGGCATGCAGATCGTCAAAGGCCGCAACTTCGACCTCGCGCAATTTCCTACCGACTCTACCGGCCTCATCCTCAATGAAGCCGCCGTAGCGAGGCTCGGCGTGAAGGATCCTCTCCAACTGATCATCTGGAATAAGCCGCAAGGACTCCCCGGCCGCCCCTTTCATGTCGTCGGCGTCGTAAAGGATTTCAATTATAATTCCATGCACGAGAGGATCCAGCCCCTCGTCCTGGATGTCAGCCCTTACTGGGGCAGCATGGCCGTCCGCTTCCACACGAATGATGTCTTCAGCCTCGTCCGGCAGGTCGAAAGTAAGTTCCATGCCGCCAAACAGGGGTTGCCCTTCAGCTACACCTTCATGGATAACGACTTTGATAAATTGTATCACGCCGAGCAGCAGACCGGCCAGCTCTTCATCACCTTCGCCGTCTTCGCCATCCTCATCGCCTGCCTTGGGCTTTTCGGCCTCGTTACCTATGCTGCCGAACAACGCACCAAGGAGATCGGGATCCGCAAGGTCCTCGGCGCCCGGGTCACCAGCATCGTCGGTCTGCTCAGCAAGGACTTCACGATGCTTGTCGGGATCGCTGCGCTTATCGCCTTCCCCGCCGCGTGGTGGGCCATGTACAAATGGCTTGAAACGTTTGCCTATCGTACCGAGATCAGCTGGTGGATCTTCCTCGTGGCCGGCGCCGTCGCCGTCGCCATTGCCCTGTTGACGGTCAGTATTCAGACCGTCCGCGCGGCCCTCGCTAACCCCGTAAAATCCTTAAGGTCTGAATAGACTCATGCGCAGAAGCTGGCCCTTCTAGGTTCGGACGCTTTCGCGTCCTCTTGCAGCGAATGAAATGTTTAACAAAGTGGCCGCGCGTTGAAATTCCAGTAGCCTGATTATCAATCACTTAGATCTACGATTAACCTTAAATTATTTAGAAAGCGGTTCGAAAAGTGTCCACTCCGGGCAACAAGTGACCCGCAGCGAATGCTGCGGGTTTTTGCATTTCAGGAGTAAGGCGAATGTTATTCGCCGGAGCGGATGAATGCAAAAACCAAGTACCGACGAATGTCGGGACGGGGTCTCTTGGGTAATGCAAAGCGGAAAGGATCGCCGGGGCCGCGATAGGGATGGAGATAATCCTCGTCGGGCAAAAAATTTACATTTTTGTAGTCACATAGTATATAATACAAAATAATCCGAATACCAAAAAAGGTATTAAAACGGATTTTTAAGCTTAATGATCTTCTTTTCTTTGCAAAGAACTGAACGCCAACTCTGTTTCCCCCTGATAAGTAAAAAATCCTTTCCTTCTATTGGCACTTTCCGAAAGTAATGGACTTATTGGTTCCCCGATCATCCGCTTCAGCTTGTATGACAAGCAAAACATTGACTTGCATTTAATAATTAATTAATAACCATTAAAGCCTTAGACCATGAAAAAAAAATGCCTACTCTTAACGGTATGGGTATTGCTTGTACTGGCCGTCCATTCCCAAAACATAGCCATCAATGCAGATGGCTCCTTACCGAACGTCAATTCCATTTTAGACATCAAATCCGGGAATAAAGGGCTGCTCATCCCGCGAATGACGACCGAAGCCCGGAACCGTATTCCCAATACTAAGGGGCTCCTGGTCTATGATATCACAACGGATAACTTCTGGTACAATACCGGCAGGGAATGGCGATGCCTGTTCAATGATGACGACTGGAACAAACACGGCCAGAACGGTGACGCCTGGCTGTTGAAGGGGAATAATAATACAAGGGATGGGGTCAATTTTCTCGGAACCACGAATAATGTGCCGCTGAATATCCGGGTGAACAACCAGCCATCGGGGAGGATTGATTCGGCAAAAGGCAGTACTTTCTGGGGATACCGTGCAGGCAGTGTTGATACAGCTTCAGGCAATACTGCCATAGGGGCTTTCGCATTGCTATTTAATATTAGTGGAACTTCCAATACGGCAAATGGCTACCAATCCCTGTACAGCAATACGACCGGATATGAGAATTTAGCAATTGGTTTCCAGACGCTATTCTCCAATACAATAGGGTTGCAGAATACGGCTGATGGTGCATTTTCTTTGTATTCCAATACGACAGGTAACGTCAATACAGCCCATGGGATCAAGTCATTATATAGTAATACGACAGGTTCGGGTAATACCGCAAATGGAGCTTTCACCCTCAAAAGTAATGATATAGGAATAAATAATACTGCGACAGGGACATCAAGCCTTTTCTTCAACACTAATGGTTCCTTCAATACTGCAACCGGATATCTTGCAATGTACGCGAATACTATAGGGAATTTTAATACTGCGAATGGATTTCAAGCATTATCGACCAATCAGTCTGGGAATAACAACACAGCGAGCGGATGGGTGGCATTACTTAACAATACGATTGGTAATTATAACGTAGCGAATGGGTTCAATGCGCTTAGTGAAAATAGAGGGGGCGAAGGGAATACAGCGGATGGTTCAAACTCTCTATCGACAAACTTCAATGGAAGTTATAATACAGCCATCGGTTTTAATGCCGATGTAAGTATCAGTAATCTCACCAACGCCGCTGCCCTTGGCGCCGGCGCCATCGTCGACGCCTCCAACAAAGTCCGTATCGGCAATGCGGCCGTGACGGTGATCGAAGGCCAGGTGCCATTCACCACGCCCTCCGACGGAAGGTATAAATTCAATGTTCTGGAAAACGTCGCAGGCCTGGATTTCATTTTACACCTGCGACCGGTGACTTACCAATTCGATGTGAAACGATTTGACGCGCAAATGAACCATCAGGCGAATAAAAAAGGTAGTTCGGAAAATTTTGCCCTGCAAGCCTCTTATGATGCGTCGAGCCAGATCCGGCGCAGTGGCTTTATCGCCCAGGAAGTGGAAAAGGCAGCGGATGCCTCAGGTTATAATTTCAGCGGCCTTATCCGGCCTAAAACAGAACAGGATCATTATAGCCTGAGCTATGACGCCTTTGTCGTTCCCCTGGTGAAGGCAATACAGGAGCAGGAACTGGTCATCCAGGAACAGAACAAGCAATTGGCAGCCCAACAGCAAATTAACGATGCACAGGATAAGAAAATAGCCAGCCTGCAGGAGCAACTCGACGAAATACGAAAATTATTGTCATCTCAGGGAAATCAGATCACCCGCTAAAACCTATTAATATGAAACTTTCCAACTGTATACGGGCCATCGCCCTGAAAATAATTCCAGTCTGCCTGCCGCTAGGTCTGTCCGCCCAGGGCCTGCATATCACGCCAGGCCTGCACCTCGTCGTGAGCGGGGCTCCGAGCCTGGTATTCAATAATGCCAGCCTGATCAATAACGGGAATTTTTCCGCGGACAGCAGCTCCGTACTCTTCACCGGCGACGGGGCAACCGCGGGCTCTTTTATCGGCGGGGGTAATCCCATTGCCTTTTATAATCTGGCCATCAACAGATCTTTCAGTGATCTACAGTTGAATAATAATGTGACTGTCGGCGGCAGGGTCACGCTGAATGGCGGAAATCTGCTGCTGAATAATTATACCCTGGATCTCGGTAGTTCCGGGAGCATATCGGGAGAAACGAACAATTCCTGTATTACTGGAGTGAACGGGGGCGTCATCCGGGCCGTTGCGGTATTAAATGCTCCCCATGCCGTTAACCCGGGAAATATTGGAGTCGAGATCAGCAGCGATGCGGATCTTGGGTTGACGGTAATCACGAGGGGGCATCTGCAGCAAAGCAATTCCAGCGGTCAGACCAGCATCAATCGCTACTTCGATTTCGCCCCGGAGAGAAATTCCGGGTTGCAGGCCACTCTCCGGTTCTTTTATCTGGATGGGGAATTAGCGGATAAAAATAAAAATGGGCTCGCCCTCTATTCCAGTATGCAAGGGAGAGACAAATGGTCATTATGGGGAAGAGATAAAACCGATCCGGCTGAAAATTGGATCGTAAAATCCAATATCGATCAATTGCACCGGTTTACCCTAGCGATGACTCCAAGCAATACTGTTACTGAGCCCGGCCGGGGCGCGGCAGTACAAATATTTCCCAATCCATCTCACGATGTTTTCACCTTAGCTTTATTCAGCGATAAAGAAAAAAAGGAGTTCATCAGTTTATATGATCTATCGGGGCATCTGCTGGAACGGAAAGAAGTGTATTGCAAAGCCGGGCTGAACAGCATAGCCTGGAATATAGCTGGGTACGCCGGGGGCGTGTACTATCTGGGATTTGAGAACAGATACCTTAGAAATATAAAAATAGTTAAACAATGAAAAATAATACCGTCTACACTGTCATCGTTTACACCCTGTTGATTGTCGGGCTGCTATC
>Ga0137403_10007801_pt1 | contig 12022 bp, 6 predicted proteins | sample CZOMad2_1_16fung_FD_122057 | JGI IMG/M metagenome (GOLD analysis project Ga0137403, IMG submission 122057) | Vadose zone soil fungal communities from Angelo Coast Range Reserve, California, USA - CZOMad2_1_16fungal (Hybrid Assembly) | ecosystem: Environmental > Terrestrial > Soil > Vadose zone...
GAGCTGCCGCCAAATTCAATTACTGAAACCGCTTCGGCGATTAGTTCCGACGCCGCGTGCTGCAAAATGTGTGCGCCAAGAATCCGGTCGGTTTTCGCGTCGGCCACAAATTTGACGATTCCATCGAGGTCATCATTCACAATTGCGCGAGCGTTGGCGCGGAATGGGAATCTCCCGACCCGATAATCGATCCCCTTCTCTTTCGCCTGGTCCTCAGTCAAACCGACGCCGGCCAGTTCCGGATTCGTATAAATGATTCCGGCGATCGCGTCATAATTAATATGGCCATCTTTGCCGGCGATCCTTTCCACACATGCAATTCCTTCGTCTTCGGCTTTGTGCGCCAGCATCGGGCCCGCGATTACGTCGCCGATCGCGTAAATGCCGTCGACATTCGTCTTAAAATGCTGGTCGACTTTGATCCGCTTCTTTTCGTCGAACTCAACTCCGACTTTCTCCGCGCCGAGACCTTCGCTGAACGGTTTGCGCCCGACCGAGACGAGCACTTTGTCGGCTTCGAATTTCAGTTCTTCATTTCCTTTGGTGGCAGTCGCAGTGACACGGCCGTTGTCGATCTTGATCGCGCCGACCTTGGTTTCGAGATGGAAGGTAATGCCTTGTCCGGTTAGCGATCGTTGAAGCAGGTTCGACAACTCGAGATCGAAGCCGACGGCGATCCGCGGCAAGAATTCGAGAATGGTCACTTTGGAACCAAGCCGGGCCCAAACCGATCCAAGCTCGAGACCAATCGCGCCCGCGCCGATGACGAGGAATTCGGGCGGCGGTTCTGTGAAAGTAAGCGCTTCGGTGCTGCTGACGATTGTTTTGCCGTCAAACTTCGCAAACGGCAATTCGATCGGCGCGCTGCCAGTCGCGATGATGATGTTTTTGGTTTCAATCTCCTGTCCCGCGCCTGCGGGATCCGACGATTTGACCGAAACTTTTCCGGGCGCGGTTATTGTGCCGAAGCCTTCGAACGTCGTCACCTTGTTGGTCTTCATCAGCGCTCGCACGCCGCCCGTAAGCGTTTTCACGACCTTCTCCTTGCGCTGCTGCATCTTATTAAGATCGACATCCACGTTGCCGATGACGATGCCGTGTTTCTCGGCTTCCTTTTTTGCAAACATCAAATGATCGCTCGAGGTCAGGAGCGCTTTGCTCGGAATGCAGCCCACGTTCAGACAAGTACCGCCGAGATCCTTGTCCTTCTCGACCATGGCGGTTTTGAGACCGAGCTGTCCTGCGCGAATCGCCGCGACATACCCGCCCGGTCCTGAACCAATGATGACGACGTCAAATTTTTCCATGAATAGTGTTCACACCAGCAATCGCTGAAGAAATCCAGAGACGCAACTCGCGTTAACAATCCCTCACGTTAGTCCTCTCCCTTTGCGAAAGGGAGAGGAGATTAAAAATGACCGAACGCTTTAATGAACGAAGCTGGCGATCCGCCTCGCCCTGCTTGCGAGGAGAGGATTGAGGTGAGGGGTTTACAAGAAATCCAGTGGCAGCTTCTTTGGGTCCTCGATGCATTCTTTCACTTCAATCAGGAACGACACGGCTTCCTTGCCGTCAATCGCGCGATGATCGTAACTGAGCGCGAGATACATCATCGGGCGCACTTCCACCTTGCCGTCGACCGCGGTCGGTCGCGGCATAATTTTGTGCATACCGAGAATTCCGCTTTGCGGTGGATTCAAAATCGGCGTGCTTAAAAGCGAGCCGTAAACGCCGCCGTTTGAAATCGTAAACGTGCCGCCGGTCAAATCCTCGATCTTCAATTTCCCTTCACGCGCTTTGGTCGCGTAGTTCGCAATGTCGCGCTCGAGATCGGCGAACGATTTTTTGTCGGCGTCGCGCACAATCGGCACCACCAGTCCGCGCTCCGTTCCAACAGCGACGCCGATGTCATAGAAATTGTTTTGGATGAAATCCTCGTCTTCGATCCGTCCGTTGACCACGGGCACGGTTTTGAGCGCTTCGACGGACGCTTTGATGAAGAACGACATGAACCCCAGCTTCACGGAGTGCTTTTTCGTGAACGCTTCTTGAGACTTTGCGCGCAATTCCTGAACCGCGCTCATGTCGCATTCGTTGAATGTGGTCAGAATCGCGGCGGTGTGCTGCGCCATCACCAGCTGTGCTGCAATCTTTCGCCGCAACGGCGACATTTTCTTTCGGACAAACCGTCCGTCATGCGATTCTCGATTTTCTGTATGGGAAGCAGTCTGCTTCCCATCGGCTGGGACGCTGACAGCGTCCCCTACAGTCTTGCTTTTGGTTTTGCTCGCCGCTTCGAGCGCGTCCGCTTTTGTCAGGCGTCCGTCCGGACCGGTCCCTGAAATTTTCTCCGGGTCGAGATGTTCTTCGTCGACAATACGACGAACAGCCGGCGATAGAGTCCGAGCCGGACTGGCAGTTTTCGCATCGGCAGATTTTTCTTTGGGAGGCGCGGCCGTTTTCGTCTCGGATTTTGCAGGGGCTTTCTCTTCTGCGGGCTTGGCTGCGGGCGCTTTCTTCGAATCGTCGATGGTGGCAACGACTTCGCCGATTTTTACTTCCTGACCTTCAGGAACAATCGCGTCGAGCACGCCGGATGTTTCGGCCGCGATCTCAGTCGAAACTTTGTCGGTCTCAAGGGTAAAAAGCGCGTCACCGGCATTGACGAAATCGCCGGATTTCTTGTGCCAGACGGAAACGATTCCGCTCGTGATCGATTCACCGACAGCTGGAATTTTTACTTCGATGCTCACCGCGCCTAACTAAGCGCAGAAAAAACGCGCGGTCGAATCAAACGTTGAAGCACTTGGCGTGCGGTCATCCTGAACGAAGTTGTAGCGGCATTTGTCTCAAACGCCGAATAATAAACAGGCGTTCGCCGCGGCGAACGCCTCTGCAACGCATTCAAACCTTGAAGGCATCGGCGACGACACAGGCTTGTTCTCGCTTGTGTCGCACGAGCGAGCCGACGGCAGGGCTCGCGCTGGCATCGCGACCCGCATAGGCGATTTCGCGTTCGAAAAGTTTACGCAAACGCGGCTCAATGAAACTCCATCCGCCCATATTCTCCGGTTCTTCCTGGCACCAGACGATTTCTATCGTTTTCGGAAAAGCTTTCATCATCGATTTCAATTTCGTTTCGTGCAGCGGATAAAGCTGTTCGATTCGAATGATAGCGGCGTTATCGACCTTCTTTTCCGCGCGGTAATTGACGAGGTCGTAGTAAATTTTGCCGGAACAAAGAATGACGCGTTTCATTTTGTCGGCCGGTCCAACTTCGGGAGAACCGAGAATTTCCTCGAACTTGCCACTGGTAAATTCTTTCGCGGGCGACGACGCAAATTCGGCGCGCAATAAACTCTTCGGTGTCATGATCACGAGCGGCTTGATGAAGTCGCGTTTCATTTGCCGGCGGAGCAGGTGAAAGTACTGCGCCGCAGTAGTTAGATTGCAGACCTGAATATTGTCCTCGGCACAAAGTTGAAGAAAGCGTTCAAGCCGGCCGCTGGAATGTTCGGGGCCCTGGCCTTCGTAACCGTGCGGCAGGAGCAAGACGATCCCGCTCGGCCGCTGCCATTTCGATTCCGCGGAAACGATGAATTGGTCGACGATGGTTTGCGCGCCATTCGAAAAATCGCCGAACTGCGCTTCCCACAGGCAAAGCATGCTCGGATAATCGAGCGAATAACCGTAATCGAACCCGAGGACGGCGGCTTCCGAGAGCAAGCTGTTATAGATGCAAATGCGCGCCTGCTTTTCGCCCAAATGCATCAGCGGCACATACGGCGCACCGGTTTTTGCGTCGTAAAGGATAGCGTGCCGCGTGCTAAAAGTTCCGCGCGCGCTGTCCTGACCGGACAATCGAACAGGCGTTCCTTCCAGAAGAAGAGAACCGAAAGCGAGCAGTTCGGCGTAATGCCATTCGTAGGGCCCGCCATTTTCAAAAACTTTCCGCCGATGCTCGAGGATGATCCGTTTAATTTTCGGCTGAACGTTGAAATCGTCCGGCACGCGCGTGAGCGCATCGACAATCGTCTTCAGCTCCTTTTGATTGATCGCGGTCGAGACCGGCGAGCTGGTGTACTCCGGCTGGAATACAGCGGATGATTCCTTGAACTTCGCCTGGTCATTCGCTTTCTGTTTTTCGATCGCTTTGACGTCGTCGAGCGTCATTTCGAGGCGGAGACCGAATTCCGTTTCGAGCGAGGCCGCATCGTCATCTGTCATTGCGCCCGATTCGAGCAGCTCGCGCTTGTACAACTGCGCAACCGACGGGTGCTTGTCGATCTTCGCGTAAAGATCGGGCTGAGTGAATGCGGGCTCGTCACCCTCATTATGCCCGAAACGGCGGTAACAATACATGTCGATCACGATGTCGCGCCCGAATTCCTGACGAAAATCGAGCGCAAGCTGGCTGACCTGCATGCAGGCGAGTGGATCGTCGCCGTTCACATGAAAGATCGGCACCTCAATCATTTTGGCGATGTCGGTGGCGTACATCGACGAGCGCGCGTCTTCCGGAATGGTGGTGAAACCGATCTGATTGTTCACGACCACGTGCACCGTGCCGCCAGTCCCGTAACCGTGCAGTTGAGACATGTTCAGTGTTTCGGCGACGATCCCCTGCCCGGCGAAAGCCGCGTCGCCATGAAGCAATAGCGGCAAAACTTTGCGGCGATGCTCGGTGTCACCACGAATGCGTTGCCGCGCGCGCGCGGTCCCTTCGACAACGGGATCAACCGCTTCGAGATGACTGGGATTTGCCGAGAGACGAATCTCGACTTGGGCGCCGGAGGAAAGTTTTCGGACGGTGTGATAACCAAGATGATATTTCACGTCGCCATCGCCGGCGACCAGCTCGGGAATGTAATTCTCGCTGAACTCGGTAAAGATAACGCGAAGTGATTTCTTCAAAAAATTCGCGAGCACGTTGAGCCGGCCGCGATGCGACATGCCCATGCAAATTTCCTCGACGCCCACGGTCGGACATTTGTGCAGAATGCTCTCGAGAATCACCATCACGGATTCTGCGCCCTGGATCGAAAACCGCTTCTGCCCGACGTAACGCGAGTGCAAAAAAACTTCGAACGATTCGGCCTCCATCAGCGCGCGCAGCAAGGCGATTTTCACCTGTCGCGCCGTCGAATTCTTATCGGCGCGCGATTCAAGCCGGTGCAGCACCCAATTCCGCATCCGCGTGTTCTGAATGTGCATGAACTCGGCGCCGATCGAGTCCGCATAGATTTTTTGCAGACGCGCGATCATCTCGCGCAAGGTCATCTCCTCATTATCGTGGAAGAATTTTGAGGAGACGCGAAGATCGAGGTCCTTTTCGCTAAAACCGAGTTCGCGCAGTGTGAGCTGCGGATTTTCCGGGCGTTTTTCCGCCAACGGATTCACCCGCGCGACAGTGTGGCCGAGAGTTCGATAGGCGTAAACGAGGCCGTCGATCCGCGTCTGAAGCGGACTTTCGCGCACACCTGGACGCTGCGCCGTCGTAGCGGCAGCGCCATTTCGCTGCGGCAAATTGCCCAGCTCGAATCCCTCAAAAAACGCCGCCCAGCTTGGATCAACCGACGCCGGGTCCTCCTGCCAGCGCTGATAATTCTGATCGATCAGCTCCAGATTGGCTCGAGCGGCAATGGACGTGCGCATGGCACATTTAATCTCGGACGATTGCGCCGAGCGGCAAGTTGAGAGGTGGATCGAGCGCTCCGCCGCTCGATGCTAAAGAATGGCGGCAAAGCCGCGCAATCTAACAATGCGCAATGGACTGCGCATTCCACCTTTCCATCAAGTTGACAGTGCGGATGCGCCTTCGTTACTTGCACCGCACAAATGGGAGTTCATACAAAAATTTGGCCGGCGCTGGTCGTTGCCGCCACACTGACGCTGGTAAGATCGACATCTTGCCTGGCCCAGGCCGATCCGGCGGCTGAGCCCGCTGTGCTGGCAGTGGCGAAGGTCCTGCCGGCCGTGGTCAACATCAACACCGAGCGGGTCGTTCGGCGCACGGTGCGCGATCCGATCGAAGATTTTTACGCGCAATTTTTCGGTTATTACCGGGGACGTCCGCGGGAGATCCGGCAAACGCTGCAAAGTCTCGGTTCCGGCTTCATTGTCGATCCGGCCGGCTACATCGTGACCAATCAGCACGTGGTCGCGCGCGCGGCCGACTTGAAGATCCAGGTAACGACCAACAACGGCAAAACTTACAACGCGCATTACATCACCGGCGATGACAAGACGGACCTCGCCTTTATCAAGATCGATTCGAAAGATTCGTTTCCGTTCATCAGCCTCGACAACATTTCGCCGAACTTGTTAGGCGAAACGGTCCTCGTCGTCGGGAACGCGGTGGGCTACGGCAGCTCGATCAGCCGGGGCGTGTTGAGCGCAACCAAGCGCGACATCAGTATCGAGAACATGGAATACAAAAACCTGGTGCAGACGGACGCGGCGATTAACCCCGGAAACAGTGGCGGACCGGTGATCGATATCTCAGGACGGCTCGTGGGAATTAGCTCCGCGAAAATGGCTTTCACCCCACAAGGCGTCCCGACCCAGGGACTTGGGTTCGCCATCCCGGCCGACGTCGTGCGCGAAAGCGTGAAGAATTTCAAAACGTTCGCTGAGAAACATCCCGGAGGGAAAAATCAGCCGGCAGTCGACGAAACCGCCAACGCCGAGCGGATGTTTGGAATGCAACTGCAGGATTTGAATGAGGAATTAACGGACGCGCTCGGTTACGAGCCCGGGCAAGGGGTGCTGATCAGCGCGGTGGAGCCGAGTAGTCCGGCCGATCAAGCCGGGGTCGAGCGCGGCCTGGTGATTTACCGCGTCGGCAAGCACGACGTAAATTCAGTCAAGGATATTGAGAACCTGCTCGGCCGCGCCAGTAGCGGAACCAGTGTCGATTTCACAGTGGGCGTTGTCCGCGCGGGTGGCGCCGGAAAGCGACTCGAAAGCGTAACGCTGGCCGCCCGTTGACAGACGAAAAATTTTTGGCAACGCATTACCGCCTCAGTTGTCTCATCAAATAATTTCAGAATGATCAAAGTCGAAAACTTAACCAAGCGTTACGCCGGTCAGACCGCGATCAAGGATTTGAATTTCGAGGTCGGCCAGGGCGAGATCATGGGTTTTCTGGGTCCGAACGGCGCGGGCAAGACCACGACCATGCGGATTCTGGCGGGATTCATGCCGGCCACATCCGGCCGCGCCTCCATTGCGGGCTTCGATGTGTTCGAGCAATCACTCCAGGCGCGGTCGCGCCTCGGTTACATGCCGGAAAATGTTCCCCTCTATAATGATATGCGGGTAACGGAATACCTTGATTACCGTGCCGCGCTTAAAGGCGTGCCACATCGCCGCGTGGCCGAACGCGTCGGCGACGTAAAGGAACTGTGCGGCTTGCGCGAAGTGGAGAGAAAATTGATCGGTGCACTTTCCAAAGGTTATCGCCAGCGAGTCGGTCTGGCCGATGCACTCGTAAATGAGCCCGAACTCCTTATTCTCGACGAGCCGACCATTGGTCTCGATCCAAACCAAATCCGGCAAGTGCGCGAACTGATCAAAAATCTCGGCAAGCAACATACGATTTTACTTTCGACCCACATTTTGCCGGAAGTGGAGATGACCTGCAGCCGCGTCATCATCATTCATAAGGGCCGGATCGAAGCGTGCGATACGCCGGACAATTTGCTTGGTCAGATTCGTCAGGCCGGCGGCGTGGTGGTTGAAGCGAAAACCGGCAAAGACGATGGCGCGGAAGAGTTAAAGAAAATTTCCGGCGTCCGCGACGTGACGACCGACCAAGATAACGATTGGAACATATTTTCGTTGCGGGTCGAGTCCGGTCTGGACGTGCGCGAGGAAATTTTCCGGCTCGCGGCCGCGCGAAAGTGGACCCTACGCGAACTCTCGCAGCGTCGCGCCACCCTCGAAGACGTGTTCGTCGAAATCACGCACTCCGACCAAGCAGAAATATCTACCTAAGCGATGAGAAAATTTTATACCCTGCTCGCCCGCGAGGTCCGCGGCTATTTTCATTCGCCGATCGGTTACATCGTTGTCGTGTTTTTCCTGCTCGTCACCGGCGTCAATTACTACTTTCAGATTTCGTTCATGAATCAGCGCCCGGCGAGCTACTCGGTTCAGGAAGCGTTTTTCAATAACGTTTTCTTCTGGCTGCCGTTCATTTTGATTTTTCCACTGATCACGATGCGTCTCTTCGCTGAAGAATTTAAGCTCGGCACGATCGAGCCGCTCATGACCGCGCCAGTGCGGGATTCGCAGGTTGTGCTGGCGAAATTCTTCGGGGCGCTGGTGTTTTACATCGCGCTCTGGCTTCCAACCCTCCTCTATTTCGCGATTTTTCAAAAGATCACGCAGCAACCGGCGGCGAATTCGGCCGGAGCCTACTGTGGTTCCTACCTGATGGTCCTGCTGCTTGGAATGTTTTACTTGTCGGTCGGTTGCCTCGCCTCAGTCTTGACCAAGAACCAGATCGTTGCCGCGATTATCTCTTTTTGTGCGATCACGCTTCTGTTCTTTCTCGGTTTGATTCAATACATCCTACTCGATGTGAGTGGAGGAATGCGCGATTGGCTCGGTTACGTTTCCGCGATCGAACATATGGCCACGTATTCACGCGGCATCATCGATACGCGACCAGTCGTTCTCTATTTGAGTATGACCGCACTGATGCTGGCGCTGACCTATCAAGCGTTCCAATCGCGAAAATGGAGGTTGTGACGATGGCTAACCCGGCGGACAAAGCGAAACCCAGGAAAATTCATCGCCTCCAAATTGGATTGAACCTTTTGGTCCAGCTCATTCTCATTTTCTTTCTGGTCACCGCGGTAAACTGGATCGGGTTCCGCCATTACAAACGCTGGGACGTCTCGCGCGACCAGAAATACGCGCTCTCGGATAAAACGAAGCGCTTCTTGAAGACGATCAAAGGAAAAGTGCGGATCACAGTTTTCTTTTCGCCGAGCACACCGATCAGCGGCGACGTTTCGAGTCTGCTGACGGAATATCAATACGCGGCCAAGGGCAAGATCGACATCGAAAACATCGATCCGCAGCGAAGCCTCTCCCGCGCCAAGGAACTGTTCGACAAATATAAAGTGGTCAGCGACGAGAGCTTGATCGTGATCGATTACGAGGGCCGGAACAAAACGGTGAAGGCGTCGGAAATGGCCGAGATCGATCAGAGCGGGATGGCGTTTGGTGAAGGTCCGCGCGTAACCGCGTTTAAAGGCGAACAGGCGATTACGAGTGCGATGATGGATTTGGTCGAAGGAAAAAAGAACACGATTGGATATGTGACTGGCCACAAAGAGCCCTCAATCGCAGAACCGTCACCGCTTGGAATGCTTGGCCAACAACAGCAGCAAGAGGCCAGTCCGATTTCGGTGCTGAAGACGTTCATCGAGAACGAAAACATTAAGTTTCAGGAACTGAATCTTTTCAATGAACCGCAAATTCCAGCCGAAATAAAAGCGGTCATGATCGTCGGCCCGCAATACGATCTCTCCGACCGCGAAATAAAATTGCTCCACGATTTTTGGAACAAACAGGGACGGATCCTCTTACTGATCGATCCATCAGCGAAGACCCCGAAGCTGAACGCGTTCCTGAACGAATTGGGCGTGAAAGTTAATGACGACCGGTTGATGGCCTTTGTCCGCACCGGGATCGAAGAACTGGCCTTGATCCGCGACGTGCAGGCGCGCTTTCTCGGGAACAGTCCGGTCACAAAACGTCTCGCAGAGGTGCGCGCTATATTCTTCGGCGGCACGTCATCGATTACACTCGAGCCGCAACGAGTTCGCGCAGCGAACATTCAAGTCCAGCCATTGATTGAAGCCGAGAAAGGTTATTTCGCCGAGACGGATTACAACACCAACGACCAGGCGAAACTACAAGCGGACGCCAAAAAGGCGGGCACGGCGCCGTTGACTATCGGAGTTTCAATCGAAAAAGGTGGCAGCGCAGATGAGCGGGTCCAGATGAATTCATCGCGTATGGTGGTGGTGAGCAACGCCACCTTCATTCAAAACAACGCGTTGACGCAGGACCAACAAGCGCTCGATTTCATTTCTTCGAGCGCAAACTGGCTCTTGAGCCGCGAGCAACTCATTGGAATCGCGCCCAAAATTCCGAAGACGCTCACCTTTACCCTGAACGAAAGCGCTTTGCGGAGCTTGCGCTGGACGATCCTTATATTCATGCCGCTCATCTTTGTTGTCCTCGGCACCGCCGTTTGGTGGAAACGGCGCGCCTAAGGTCGCGGAAATCTCATGAAGTGGAAAACGACATTGGTCTTGTTCGTCATCGCGGCAGGAGTTTTTGCTTATCTCCTTTTTGTCGAGCGAAACCGGCCCGGTACCGAAGAAGCCACGCGCCAGGCCCAGAACGTCGTTAATTTTAGCCGCGACCAAGTGAACGGCGTCGTCATCCAAAATGGCGACGATACGATCGACATCCGCCGGCGCGACGACAAATGGCGTCTGGAAATTCCAATTAAGGATCAGGCCGACGGTTCGGTAGTGAACAATTTGCTGCTCGATCTCGAGAACTGGCAGAAGGACGCCGCCATCTCGGCAAAAGAGATGGAAGCGGACAAAAACAAGCTCGCCGATTACGGCCTCGCAAACCCAAAGCTACGTTTGAAACTAATTGGCCCGGATACCCCACCGGAAATTTTCTTCGGGAAGGACGCGGCCCTGGAAGGCAAGATGTATGTCCGGTTTGGGAATTCCAAAGAAACCTTTCTCGCGAGTCAATCGGTCAAGAAGGCGATCGACAAAAAACCGGAGGATTTCCGCGATCGAAAACTGACTGACTTGATCATGGCGCAGGTTGTTCGGGTCGTGCTCAAAACTTCGGCGGGCGAAATGGAACTGCAGAAAAAGGGCGATCACTGGGACATTTTGAAGCCGTTGCACACGCGGGCTGACGACCAAAAGGTGAGCGACTTGATCGCGCAAGTCACGACTGCGCGTATTCAACAATTCATCGCCGACGATCGCGGCGATCTGCATCCGTACGGATTGGCCGAGCCGCACGGTTCGCTCACGTTGTTCGCGCAGAATGACAAATCCGCCGGTCGGACGGACTCGTCCCGTGGCGAGCAGGGCCAGACACTTCAGATCGGCGGTCCCGCGACTGCGGGAGAAAAAGAGAAGGACCAGGTTTACGTGCGATTCTCGCCGCGAGGTTTCGTTTATACGTTGCCGAAAAAAATCGAGGAAATCCTAAACAGCAAGCCCAACGATCTGCGCGATCGTCATCTTGCTCGGATCGACACAAAAATTCTCGACCGGTTAACCATCGACGCTCCCGGCAAAGGCAAAACGGTTCTCGCGCGCAAAGACGAGAACTGGACCATCGCCAGCCGCAATAACGCGCCCGCAAATTCGGGTGAGGTCCGCCGGATTATCGATCGACTGCAAAACGAGCAGGTCACAAAATTTGTCGAAGATGTCGCTTCGAATTTGCCGAAGTACGGCCTGGATAAGCCGCAACTGATTGTCACCTTCAGTTCGTTCGCTTCCGAGAACACAGCTGAAACCAAAGCCGGGGAACAACCATTCGCATCGGTGGCGTTTGGAAAAGTGGAAGGCAACGATGTTTACGCACGGGTGGGCGATGAACCGTTCGTCGTTGCGGTGCGTCGTAATTTGCTCGATCGGATTTTCGCGGATCCCATTCAGTGGCAGGATTTGTCAATCTTCAACTTTAAGCCCGAACAGATTCATCGCCTCAGCGTGACGACGGATAAAGAATCGGCGTTGGTCCGAGCCGCGAACAATCAGTGGAATTGGGCCAAAGGGAGCGGCCCGATCAATCAAACCAACCTGCAATCGCTTCTCGACAGTTTGGCAACATTGCGGACCGTGCGCTGGATTGGATCGACAACTCCGGCACATGCCTTTGATAAACCGCGGTTGGTCGTGACTTTCACGACATCATCCGACGATAAGGCGATACACAAACTTACCATCGGCGC
>Ga0137403_10001963_pt2 | contig 12020 bp, 6 predicted proteins | sample CZOMad2_1_16fung_FD_122057 | JGI IMG/M metagenome (GOLD analysis project Ga0137403, IMG submission 122057) | Vadose zone soil fungal communities from Angelo Coast Range Reserve, California, USA - CZOMad2_1_16fungal (Hybrid Assembly) | ecosystem: Environmental > Terrestrial > Soil > Vadose zone...
CAGGTCGCCGACCAGATAGCGGACCAGATATTGGTCTTCAAAAACGTTTTGGTCAAAGGATGGCATATTCCTACATCTAGTTAAGACAAAAAACCGAGAAATACTTCAGCCGCTCTTGCAACAGTCTTTGACACACTGCTCAACTTTAGTACGAATCCGGCATGCACGAATACTCAATGCATTTGCCGAAAGGCCTAAACGCACTCCGAGTTCGCGCCGCCGCTGAATTTTTTCATGCTTCTCTCCCTGATAGTACTCAAGAATCAATTCACTGTCGGCGGCAGAAAGTTTGTTAAGACAGCGATCCAGGCATGAAAGCAATTTTTCCTGGCCGTCACCTCTATCGTCAGGCGAAGTAGCGACGATCGGAGCGGAGCCTGGCTGCCCGGAGACAGAAAATTCCTCCAATCCAGCGCGGCCATACTTCGCGTGGCGCACATACTCAAGAAAAACAAATTTCGCCGTGACGTAACAATAGTGGGCGGGGGAAAGTTCGGTAATCTCGCCTTTGTCCTGGAGCTTTTGCGCCACACGAGCCAGGGTTTCATCAGCCAGTTCATCGGCTGTGAGGCAGTTTTTGCGATCAAAGTAGGTGGCCAGCCTGCGGTGCATTTCCAGATATTTCTCACCGCCGGAATCGACACCTTCGTCGAGCCAATGGAGAAAATCCTGAAACGAACCCTGGGTGGGCGCCCAATCCTTTTTCACGTCTGGCCTTCGGAAACGACGGCGACATTTTACATCGGAGCGCCAGTCACTCACGCATCAAAAGTGCCGGACCTAAGGTCCCCACGTCAGAACGAGAACATCACTTGCAGATCGATGCGCCGGTTGGCTGATTGCGTATTGAAGACGCCTCCCGCCAGAGCAGTTGACTTGCCGAAAAGCCCGGAACTGAGATTCCCAATGGGCGGAGCGGGATTGACGTTATTGAAGATGTTCCGAGCGTTGGCGCTGAGGGTAAGGCTATAGCGCTGATTGGATTTTTCCGAGCCGCCGAAGGGCCCGCCGCCGCCTCGCGGCCCGCCACCCATGCCGCCGGGGCCCCCGCCGCCTCTTCCTTCGCCGCGACCAGGGCCTCCTTGCGGGACGCCCGGCCCTTGCTGCTGCGGGTTGGTATTAGCAGCCTCGATTTTGGGACCAAGGCCGATCGTCTTGCTTAAGCGCATGTTCAACGTAAATTGCGCGGAGCTGGAACCAAAATTGGACGGAATGATTGTCTGCCCGGGTGTGGGAGAAGTATTAAACGTCCCAAAGCTGGTGTCGACGATGCTGGAGCCTGAGGCGCCACTGGCAAACGCCGGGCGATCATTGAAGATCGAATCGCCGTTCAGGTCTGTGCCTGTGATGATGTTGAAAGGAGCGCCTGAGTTCGCAACCATGAACGGGCTTACACGGAATCCGTGCGGCAGAGATACTGTTCCGCCAAGAAAAAGGCGATGACGGACATCGAATGCGGCACGCCCGTAATCGGCGGAAATCCCTTTGGTGGGATCAGAAGCGAAACTGGTGGCCCCGGAAGTGTTGCTGTTCGCATGACTGAACATATAAAAGCTGAAAATCGTCAGTTTGGTTCCGGCCCGCACGTTAAAGCTGGTAATGACCTGGTTCTGATTGAACACGCCGCCGGACTCAAACTGGTATTGCGGTACGGGCGTCGTGGTGAGCACGCTGGAAAAGAGTTGATGGACGCCGTGGGAGTGAATATAGGTGGCCGAAAGCGTAGCAGTCTTCGTGACTTGCCGTTCAACGGAGCCGGCGAACTGGACCGTATACGGCGTGCGTAATGCGGGATCAATGGCGTACGTGGTGGTTTGCGTTGCAGACAAAGATGGAATGATGGGATACGACGAGAACAACGAAGCCAGCAAGGCCCGATTGGCCACATTCGCTGCGCTGGCGTTGTTAGGATCAACAGTGATCGTGACCTGCTTCTGATTGATGCCGTTGAGCCGTTCCGCCTGCATGATCAGGTTTTGAGAGAAGCGATCATAAAACAAACCGAAGCCGGTGCGGATGACGGTTTTGGGGGCGGCGTTTTTCTTCCCGCCCAGACCCCAGGCAAATCCCACGCGCGGCGCCCAATTGCCGTGGTCCTTGATGCCATTCTGCGTTTCAAAACGAAGGCCGTAGCTCGCCGTCATGTTAGGACGGACCTTCCAGTCGTCTTCAGCGTAAAGACCGGCATCAACAAATGTGTCTTCGATCAGCGGGTTGCCGGTAAGGATTGTCAATTGCGTCGGTGTGCCATTTTTGAAGTTCGTCAATGGACTGATTGTCTGTTGCGTGGCCGGGTCTTTCGTGGCGCCGAATGTAAAAGTTCCATTGAAGTTCTGCGTTGAGGTGCTGGAGTTCGCGGTGGCGCGCAGCCTGCCTCCCAGCCGGAGAAAGTGGTTGCCTTTGTTGATCGACGTATAGTTCTGAAGCTCGTAATGATTGGTGATGACCGAGCTGATGCCGAGTGGATTGCCGCCTTCACTGAATTGCCCCAGCACGTTGATGGCGGGAGTAAGAAAAAGTGAATTCTGGTCTGTGGCGCCGCGTTCCCACTCAAAGCGCGTCTCATTAATGGCGTGCGGGCTCAGTATCTGCGTGTCACTGATCTGAATCTCGTTCTCGTTTCCGCTCTGGTTGAAGCCCTGTGAGGGCAGCGACAACTGGCTGATACCGTTGTTCTCTTCGTGATTATGGGTGAACTGGTAGCGGGCCATGAGGGTATTGGAAGCAGAAACCTGGTAATCAAATCGCGTGCTTAGGTTCGTGCGCACGCGCGGGTTGAGCACACCGACCACCGGCACGTTGGCGGCGGCAAAAGCTGCCGGCAGCACCACCGTGGCTTCATTGATGTTCCGACGCTCGGCGTTGATCTGATAGGACGCCTTCTTGCCCAGCGGCCCACCCACGTTACCGCTGACCATCTGCGTGCTGAAATCCGGCTCACTGGCAGCGAAGGGATTCAGCCCGTCCATGAATGAATGATTGTCATTGAAAGAGAACTGGCCGTGAATTTTGTCCGTGCCGGGCTTGGTGAGAATTTCAATTCGGCCAAAACCCATGCGGTCATACTGCGCGGAAAATGGGTTCTGGTTGATGCGTATTTCCCGGATAGAAGATTTTGGCGGAAGCTGCCCGCCGGTAAAACCGTCAATGTAAATTTGCCCGCCATTTGGGCCGGCGGAGGGCCCGGCGAGCGCCTGAAGTTCTGACTGCAATTCATCGGGATCGTCTGAAAGCGCGTCCAGGTCTTTGCCGCTGAGCACGACGCTGTTGGCGTTGTTATCAGGACTGGTGCTCACCTTGGCGGCATCGCTCTGCACATCAATGTCTTCTTCTTTCACCACAATTGCCAGCGGGATATCTACATCCTTCAACTGACCGGCTGCGATTTCTACTTCCTTGGTTGTGGGAGCAAATCCCTTTGCCGTGACACTTACGGTGTACTTGCCGGCCGCCAGATTCTTGACGTCATAAGCGCCGACGCCATCTGACGTGGCCGACACAACCAGCCCGCTGGAATTTTTAACCGTGATGCTGGCCCCAGGAATGACTGCGCCGGTGGCATCGACTATTTGTCCACGCAGCCGGCCAGTCTGGGTTTGCGCCTGCGTCTGTGCAAAGACCGAACCGGAACAAGCCACAAGAATGAAAACAACAAAAGCGGAGATCCGTACCCGGTTCCCCGACAGCCAGAATTTCATCAATCTCTCCTCAATCATCACAGTCATTTATCAGTCTTGTTTCTGCGGCTGGTTTACTGCGGACCAGCCTCGCCACCCGGCGCACCCAGGTTCCATCCGGAAAAGAGCGCAGCCGCGCCCATACCATTCGGCGATGCGGTAAGAATCGGCTCTACGCCGCCCAATAGAGTAATAGCCGTAACTTCGCTGCCGGTGGTTCCCTGCGTCGCCACCACCATAACCGCATCTTCTTTCTGTAAGTCAGCCAGGGTAACGCTGGGAATGCGGCTCAGCATTTGTTGAAAATCTGGTCCGCCTGTAGGACGCGAGCCTTGCGGTCTGCCACCCGGTTCAGGACCGGCGGCGGGTGTTCCGCTTGCCGAGGTTTGTCCGCCTGCCGGAGATCCGGCTTGCGCTCCGCTTTTCAGGAAAAATGCCAAACGCTGGGCCATCTGCGGCGCAAGTTTGCGCAGCTGCGAATCAGAATTGAATTTGATGACAACGGATTTTTTCGCGAGCAGGTCCTTCACGGAGATGGTGTTGTTGGCCGCGTCAATGGAGCTGATGGTCCCGGCAATATTGCGGAAGGTCCCGGAGATGACTTCTTCCGCCGTGAGCTCCTTTCCGTCGGCGCTGCGGTTGCCCCGCGCGCGCAACTGATCGCCGGTCTTGATCTGGTCGATCGTTCCTTTTTGCGCGTCGGCAAACTTCACCGAGTTGGGTGAATAGCGCAGGAAGCTGGTGTCTTTGGAAGTCTTCACCACAACGCTGAGAGTGGGCGTGACCAAGACGGTAAAAGTCCCGGCCGCAGCGTCAATGGCGCTGACGATTCCGCCCGTGCCGCGCTTCTGCCAATCTTCGCGATCATGCTGCTGTTTCTGGGCTAAGTCTGCCTGCTTCATCACGACGAGGGTCGTGGCCTCAATTGTGCCATTTGCACCTGAGCGCCCGCGCAACAGCATCCGATCGCCGACCTGTACCTCGGCAAGAGTAATGGAAGGAGCGCTCTTAATATCTGTCTGTCCGGCCGCCATGCGAACAATACGCGTGCCGTCCGGAACTGAGATCGTGATGTCAGGGCCGGCATCGGTTTTGAGTATTAGGCTGTTTCCGCTGATTGACTTTACTGCACCGACATTCCTGACGACAGTGCCCTCTGCAGTCTGCGAGCCTTCAGCAGAGGGGCGGTCCTGCGCCTTCAGGGTGGCGCCGAAGACCAGCCCGATAGTCACGGCCAGGGCAAAGACCGCGAAAGATAGTCGCCCGTACACCACAAACTTCCCTTCACTCGTTATCAATCAGGCCTCTCCCGGTTTCTCGAGGATTTTGCACGATCTTGTCAGGACTTCCATCGAGACCCGCCAAGGGAAGGCAGCGCTCCTTGCTCGTGTCCCGATGTATTCACGGCCGTATCTATGCCGTATCTATTATGAAAGACAGGTGCGGATAATCATCTCAAAAAGACATCCGTTTTGTGTAAAAAGATAGCAAAAAGTTTTGTTAAGGTGAGTCGTTTTGGGGGTGGAACGCAGCGTAGCTCAGGGCTTCCAAACACGCCGCACTTGCGTGTTGGGGTAAGAATCCACAGGCGAAATCCCGAACTTGGCGAGGAATCTGTCTCGATTTGCCGGCAGTGCTCGCTTTCGTCAAAGATAAGTTGAAACATGCCGACAGCAGACCGGCTTGCGTAGACTTTTCCGGCATCATCCACTTCTTTTCCTTCCTTCTCTCCCAACGCGTCAAGACTGTCCTCGCGGACATGTCAAGCCAGTGACCGATCCTGTTGAAGGACATGTACCGCGAACTTGTTCTGCCTGTTCGCGCATGCGTGTCTTACCAGAGTTAGCAACATTCCGGCGGCACGAAGATATTCCGTGTTTCGGGGCGTGGCAACAGATTCATCAATCAGGGTTAATCGGCTGAATCATTCCATCCGGGCCAAATGATCGTCCGCTCCCTTAAAACTACTGGAGACACAATGAAAACGCGTGCAGTTACCCTAATACTTGCCATTATCCTGACTCTTGGCGCATCTTGTTCCGCATTTGCCGCTGTTGCTGTGCCCAATCCTCTATCACCCGCATCCGGGGCGAATTTGACGTCACCGCTGACAATCTCCTGGTCCGCAGTCACCGACCCTAGCGGAATCCTGGGTTACAACTGGCAGGTCAGCACCTCTTCAACCTTCCCCACGGTGGCCCTGCAAAATTCGACGAACGACGGAATCACGCAAGACACGGTAAGCGGCCTCCCAAATGGCACGTATTTCTGGCGAGTGCAGGCGGTCAGCGGAGCGTTCGTGAAGAGTGCGTGGTCTGCGACACGCAGCTTCAACATTACCGGCGCCGGCGCAGGACAGCCGGGCGCGCCAACAATGTCACCGACGAAGGCATATTCAACTTTCCATCCGCTCGAAGTGATGACATTTAACTGGTCTCCGGTGGCAGGAGCCGCGAGCTACGTTCTACAGTTCTCGAAAGACCCAAGTTTCCCCGTAACAACCACAGGCTCATTCAACAACATTCCGGACACCACATATTCTTTCTCTACGCCCGATGAAGGCTCATACTCAGCGCGTGTCTATGCAGTAAACGCAAATGGTGTGGCCGGTGTGCCCTCGAACATCATCAGCTACTCGGTCTTCTACAACAATCCCATTGGAGCGCCTCCGGCGCCGCTCTCGCCCGCGAATGGCTCGTCGCTGACGTTGCCCGTACAACTGACGTGGACAGACGTAGCCAATCCGCAGCCCAGCGGATACGAATTGCAGATCGCCAAGGACTCCGGCTTCCAGCAGATTGAAGACGATTCACCGCAGCTCAATAATCCCAACCGCACGGTGCTTTCCCTGACCGCAGGCCAGAAGTTCTGGCGCGTGCGCTCCGCACAGGGTGACTCATCTTCCACGACGGCAGCCGTAACCGCATGGTCGGCCGCAGGATCGTTCACGATCAGCGCGGCTCCGCCGGCGCCCGCGACCCTGGCTCTTACCACGAATGCGTTTTACAGCGGAAACACCACATGGGTGCAGATCCAGCTCAGCGGAGCAGCCCCGGCCGCAGGCGCAGTGATCAACCTCACCAGTTCCAACCCGGCCGCGGCGCCTGTGCCTGCAAGCGTCAACATGCCAGCCAACACCGCATGGATGCAGTTCCAGATCCAGGCTGGACAAGTCACTTCAACCACGCCGGTAACTCTGACGGCCACGCTCAACTCGGGACAGGCAACACTGCAGTTCAACGTTCTGCCTCCCTCGCTTAAATCCATCACGATGAATGCCTCAACCATCAGCGGTGGAGCGCAGGTCGGAGCAATCGCAATGCTCAACGGTCAAGCGCCGGCAGGCGGAGCAGTTGTGGACTTCTCCAGCGACTCGCCTTCCGCCATGCCGCCAGCTCTGGCAACCATCCCAGCCGGCAACGCGTCAGTCTCAATCTCGATTCCGACGAATCAGGTGGCGGCAAACACAGTGGCCAACATCAGCGCCAGCTGGAACGGCACAACCGTTCAGTCACCGCTAACAATTACCCCGCAAGGCCAACCCGCTTCCATCGCGTTGAGCCCGGCTTCGGTGACCGGACAAGCTGGTTCATTCGCAACCGTGACCGTGGCTACTGCCGCGACTACTGACCAGATATTCCAGGTCAGCAGCAGCAATCCCGCGGTCGCGGGAGTCTCAAACTCAGTCCTGATACCGGCGGGCAGCAAGACCGGCGGGATCAGCATCAACACTGCGCCCGTAAGCGCGCAAACGCTGGTAACGATCTCGGTTTCAGGCGGCGGAGTAACTCGCTCGGCCACTTTGACGGTGAATCCAGCAGCTGCGTCAACCACCATGTCACTCGGCGTGACTGCCGGTGGCCGCAGCGGCGAGAGAGTGGTGTCGAACCCGGCTGGTCTGAATGTCGCGACCGGCGCCACCGCGACTGGGCAGTTCGCGCCCGGAACATCTGTCACTCTGAGCGTGGCCAGCGGACGCGATGCTATCTGGGGTGGCGCTTGCTCCAGCGGCGGCGCCAAGACCAGGACCTGTACGCTGACGTTGAACGCAAATTCGTCAGTGACAGCAAACGTGCAGTAGACCGCACGAAAAAAGAAAGCGCTCCAGCCCCCGGCGAACCCGGGGGCTTTTTATTGGCGGAAGCTATGCGAGACTTTTTTTAACTGGCAGCAGCAATCGGTAAGGGCGACTGGAGGTTGACTTCGGCATCGAAGCGTCCTAGCGCCTGGCATGGATGTCCGGCATGATAGCGCATGGAGAGATCGCCACCGGTGAAGGCAGCTTCTGTATAGCTGACCGTCGCTGCATCAGGACGGTGCACGCAGATGCTGAATGAGCCACGCACGGGAGAGTGCGAGGCGTGGATCCCGCGCAACCATTCGGCGGAACCTGCATCGCGCCTGCGCCAGGCCTCATAACACGTGCTGCCCCGCACCTTTCGCGCCATCTCGTCGGAAACGCCGGAAGAAAACCAGTGGTGAACGTCCCAGCCAGCGCGCAGAAAACGCAATTCGTTCCCGTCCCACTGGCACTGGCTGATGATTTGCTCCGCGGGAAAGATACCGACCAGCACAAAAGGCAACATGCCACGCAGGTCCAGCCGCTGAAAGCGCCGCATAGCTTCCGGAAAACGTGACGATGCAAGGAGCGCCGGGATAATTTCACCGCGGCTGCGCTCCTTCACTTTGGACTGCGGACCTTGGTTCTGGTTGAGCAGCGCAAAAGTTATCCCGGTGACATTGGATCCAATCCACGTGCCTCCACTGCTCTCACGCGGATAGACGGCGGGCAATGTGGAAGTTGTGATGGGTACAGGCACAAGCGCAAGTTCACGGGTAAGCCGCTCGTCACGGTTCATGCCGAGCAGGTATCCCTGGGGCTTCGGGATGAAGGTCAGCGTGCACATCCTGGGTCCGCCGCTCCAATGGGCTTATAGTACTGCGCAACGTATGCCGATTTCCATTGATTTTTTCGATGCTCTCGATCGGTTACCCTGCCGGTTGACTTAGTTCCTTCTCACGGAAATCAGCCGCCTTGCGCTACCTTCAGTTTGATTCCCCCAGCGGCTTTTTGTTTCAGAGAAAGTTCACAAATCATCTTGGTAACCAGGGCAGTCCAACCAGTTTGATGGCTTGCGCCCACTCCGGCCCCGCTGTCGCCATGGAAATACTCATAAAACGGCATGTAATCACGCCAGTGCGGGTCCGACTGGAACTTTTCATTTCCGCCGAAAACCGGCCGGCGTCCCTGGCCGTCACGCTGAAAGGTCGATACCAGGCGGCGGCTGAGCTCGTCCGCAACCTCATCCAGGTTCATCATGCGTCCGGAGCCCGTGGGGCACTCCACCTGAAACGACTCGTGATAGTACTCATGGAAGCGGCGCAGGGCCTGGATCAATAAGAAATTCACAGGAAACCATATGGGCCCGCGCCAGTTGGAATTGCCACCGAAAAGCCCCGTGGTCGACTCGGCTGGCTCATAGTCAACCTGATGATTTACTCCGGCAACATCCAGCATGTAAGGATTATCTTTGTGATAGCGCGAGAGCGCTCGAATGCCATGCGGTGAAAGAAATTCCTTTTCGTCGAGCATGACTTTAAGGATGCGCCCGAGTTGTTCTCTGTCGGTAATGGAAAACAGCCTGCGCTGCTTGTGGCCCTCGGTCTCCATGCACGCCATATGTTCTGTGAGGTCTTTGCGATTTTCAATGAACCATTCCAGCCGCATCTTGAAGCCCGGCATGGAATCAAGCAGTTCCGGTTCCATGATCTGCACCGCATAAAGAGGAATCAGGCCCACCATGGACCGGACTTTCAGCGGCATCCTTGATCCGTCGGGCAGATGCAGCACGTCATAAAAGAAGCCATCGTTCTCATTCCACAGACATAGGCCGTCATCGCCCAGATTGTTCATCGCGCGGGCAATATAGATGAAGTGTTCCCAGAATTTGCTGGCCACGTCCTGATAGGTCGCGTCGCCCGCCGCAGCCAGTTCCAGCGCGATCGCCAGCATGTCGAGCGAATACATTGCCATCCAACTCGTGCCGTCCGACTGCTCAATCTGTCCGCCGGTCGGCAAGTCAGAGCTGCGGTCAAACACTCCAATGTTGTCCAGCCCCAGGAATCCGCCCTGAAAAACGTTCAGGCCTTCCGGATCTTTGCGGTTGACCCACCAGGTAAAGTTCAACAGCAGCTTATGAAACACGCGTTCCAGAAATTGCGTGTCGCCCACACCGCCGTTCTTGGCTTTGTCGATCAGATAAACCTGATACGTGGCCCAGGCATGAACTGGAGGATTCACGTCGCCAAACGCCCATTCATAGGCTGGGATCTGGCCGTTGGGATGCATGTACCATTCGCGCAGCATGAGCACAAGCTGGTCCTTGGCATAGCTGGGATCGATCAGCGCCAGCGAGACGCAATGGAATGCCAGGTCCCAGGCCGCATACCACGGATACTCCCATTTATCGGGCATGGAAATGACGTCAGAGTTATAGACGTGTCCCCATGCGCGGTTGCGGCCGTTCTTGCGCTCTTGCGGCGGCGCCGGTTCTGCCGGGTCGCCAATCAGCCACTCGCGGACAACATAGTGGTAATACTGCTTGGTCCACAACAGTCCGGCAAAGGCCTGACGCATTACGTTGCGCGTGTCATCGTCTGCGGTGGAAGGAATCACACTCGCGTAAAACTCGTCGGCTTCGGCCTTGCGGCCGGTAAACGTGCCTTCAAATTCCTTGCCCAGAGCGCTGGCTGAAACAATCCCTGGCTGTTCTTTCTTGAGCCGCAGCTTGATGGAAACTTCTCCGCCTGGCGGCACTGTGAATTTGTACTGCACCGCAGCTTTGGTGCCTTGGAACTGCGTATTGACTACCGTACTCTCGCCTTCGATCACATAACGATGGAACGCATCTTTGACGTAAGGCGAAGTATTCTTCGCGCCGAACAGCCGTTCAAAATTGGTCTCGTTTTCCGTAAAGAGCGGCGTGCCGCCTTCTTCAAAGTACAGACGGTAGTCCCCGATCTCACTGTCCTGCGCCAGTATTGTGTCCGTGACGGTGTTTTTGTCTAATGCCAAAGCAGGTTTGGGCTTCGCCGCCCAGGACCAGATGTTGCGAAACCAAAGCGTCGGCAACAGTTGAATATCAGCGGCCTGCGGGCCCCGATTGGCCGCGGTGATGCGAATGCACAGATCGTCCCAGTCAGCCTTGGCATATTCCACGAACACATCGAAATAACGGTCTTCATCAAACACGCCGGTGTCGATCAGCTCGAATTCTGGATCGCTTCTGGCGCGCCGCTGATTTTCCGCTACTAACTTCTTATACGGGTATTCAGCCTGGGGATACTTGTACAGATACTTCATGTACGAATGCGTGGGAGTAGAGTCAAGATAGAAGTAATACTCCTTCACGTCCTCGCCGTGATTGCCCTCACTGCCGTTCAGGCCAAAGAGCCGTTCCTTGAGAATGGGATCGCAGCCATTCCATAGCGCCAGCGCAAAACAAAGACTCTGGTGGCGGTCGCAGATTCCCGCCAGCCCGTCTTCGCTCCAGCGATAGGCGCGCGAGCGCGCATGCTCATGCGGAAAATAATCCCACGCTTCACCCGTGGCGCTATAGTCCTCGCGGACGGTCCCCCACGCGCGCTCGCTCACGTATGGCCCCCAGATTCTCCACGGGGCGGTGTGGTCCTGCGATTCCCTGATGCGGATTTCTTCTGCTGTCATACCTGGCACTTGTATATTCCTGAGCGAATTCATAAGCTGTCGCAGCAAATGGGCGATCGCCAGCCGATTTCATTTCGTCGTTTTGTTATTTCTTTTCATTTGACGGCGAAACAACGTATCCAGTCCGGCTTTGCTCTTCTCATATTCTTCCTGTGAGATCTTGCCGTTCACGAGATCAGTCTCAAGCTGGAAGAGTTCATCTTTCAATACATCCAGCATGTCGCCTTGTTGTGGTTTCACCGACTGACTCTGCGCCTGCGCTCGCGCTTTGGACGCTGCTTTAGACGCTGCCTTGGCCGCCTTGGGGTTGGAAGCAGCTTTTCCTGCCCCTCTCTTTCGCCATAGTACAAACGCGCCGCCGCCGATGATGATCACAATCGCGCCGCCAAGAAACCACCAGGTGCCGCTCGTACCTCCGGCGGAACTCGGGATGGGCGCCCGGCCGCTCTCACCCGATGGCTGCCCGGCATTTGCGCCCGGCACTTCATTTGGGATCAGCCCTTCGCCAGAAACTGAAAATTTCACTTCCTGATTGGCAGGCACGTTCTTGGCAAAAAAGACTGCGAGCCCGGCTTCGTCAACGTCCTGGGCAAAACCGCCGGACAGGCCGGTAAACT
>Ga0137403_10007802_pt1 | contig 12020 bp, 11 predicted proteins | sample CZOMad2_1_16fung_FD_122057 | JGI IMG/M metagenome (GOLD analysis project Ga0137403, IMG submission 122057) | Vadose zone soil fungal communities from Angelo Coast Range Reserve, California, USA - CZOMad2_1_16fungal (Hybrid Assembly) | ecosystem: Environmental > Terrestrial > Soil > Vadose zone...
TTGGCACAGTTTCGCGCAACGATTGGGTGGCAGCTCCAGTAGTCTCGCGCTCATTTGCTACGATCCGCATCATCCTCAAGCACTCTATGGTTTATTCGGTCACGTCAACCTACCAACCAGTGACAACAACAACCTCCATACCGTCAAAGCGCCGACGATGATCGGTGATACGCCTCAGTTCCATGAGGTTCTAAATTTGGCCAATCGATACGGCATGCACGATATTACCGTCTTGATTACCGGGGAGACCGGCACGGGCAAAGAAGTTATGGCCCAATATATCCATTGCCGTGGACCACGTGCCGACAGGCCTTTCGTGGGCTGCAACATGACGGCAATTCCTGAAACATTGGTCGAAAGCGAGCTCTTCGGTTACGTCAGGGGCGCATTTACGGGGGCCGATCGCAATAAAAAAGGCTTCATCGAGGCCGCCGAAGGCGGCACCTTGTTTTTAGACGAGATCGGTGATCTGGCGCCGGCAATCCAACTCAAACTGTTGCGCTTTCTCGAAACCCGACAATATTATCGGGTCGGCGAATCGATGCCCAAAGCGAGCGACGTTAGGATCATTGCCGCAACCAACAAGGAGCTCGAAGAAGCCATTCAGGGTAACGGTTTTCGCAAGGACCTCTACTTTCGACTTAACAGCGCACGTATTATTCTGCCACCGCTGCGCGAACGAAGAGAGGATATGATTCTGCTTATCGCCAACTTCGTTTACCAAGCCTGCAACCAATTTCAAAAGCCGTTGAAAAAATTGACCAGCTCCACCAAAGCGCTGTTTCTCGACTACCCCTGGCCGGGCAACATCAGGGAGCTCAAGAGTGTGATCGAAAGCGCCGTCATGGTTTCCGATGGTGACTACATCACGATCAGCGACCTGCCGATGAACTTGCAGCATTATGCAACTGGACGGCGCGAAGAGATCGGCACGAAGGCGATCCGCAACATAGAAGAGGGCGAACGAAACGTTATCGAGGAGGCGCTGCGCCAGACCAATGGAAACAAGGCCAAGGCAGCGGAGGCGCTGGGCATTTCGACCCGCACGCTGTATCGCAAGCTTGAGAAATTTGCTTTGGCAAGTTTTTGAGAATTCTCGCCGAGGCAAACTTGGCTCGCGCAACATTCGCCACTGCCCTGCTCTTGGTTTCTCTGTTGCCGATCTCCTACGTACATCCGCAATCTGATCCTGCACCAGAAACCGCCGAAAAATCTGCCGACATTCACATCTATGCCACACCCGACGATAGCACGCCGCCAATCGCAGCACTCTTGGCCGGCGAGAGCACGACGCCGCTCGGGGAATCTCAAGGAACTGGCGGTATCAAGTGGTATTTAATCAAAACCAAAAGCGGCGTGGTCGGTTGGATTAAACAGGGCGACAGCGAGCAGTCTAAGAAAGTCGACAGCTTTTTCAAGTCATTGCCGCGAGAAACCTCCGCAACCGCGGTTTCCCTTCCCAGCGTGTCTTCTGCTGCAGCCCCACGTGGCGCGATCATGGTTCCAATACTTATGGCAGGGGGTTCGGCGATCGTGTCAGTGACATTTAACCAAACGATCCGCGGCAACTTGATGCTTGATACCGGGGCATCGAACACAGTGATTTCCCGGCGCCTGGCGAATCTCTTATCCCTCCGTGCGACCGGTAAGCAAGTTTTCCATACCGCGGGCGGCTTGATCTCAGTGATGCTAGCCCCCCTTCAATCACTCAAGGTCGGTGACGCCGAAGTTAACAATTTGATCGTGGCGGTTCATGACTTTTCTCCCAACCCAAGATTGGAAGGCTTATTGGGGATGGATTTTCTTAGCCGCTACCAGGTTGGACTAGATTCACAAAGACAGATTTTAGTACTCGCGCCGCGTTAGCCGGCCATCGAATTCCGCAGGAAAACCAAAAACATAGAGCAATTTTTGCTCGTACAATTTTGTTCGCGCTGAACAGAATTGGTGGAATTATCTAGCATTTTCTGGACAAAGATGTCTATAGAGCACTGAAAACACAGATGTTTTCGACAGGGCATTCGTGGCAACTGTTTTGCTTAGTTGATAACAGGTGTTCCAGCCCCTACGGTAACGTTCGTAGTAGGGACAATTAGCCCCATGCTCCCAGCTCAGAAAGAAGAAACCGTGCCCGCGAATCTTGCCGCGCCACAACTTGGTGGGTTTGGCAAGGTGCTTAACTCTATCCAAGGACTACAACAGCGGCTCGACGATTTTTCTGTCGAAGACGTGAGTCGTGCGCAAGCCAAGGCAGAGAACTTGATTCGAGAGCTTTCCCTCTTGCAGTTGAAGTTGACTGGCCTGGCGGTCATGGGCCAGGCGCTAACTGATGTGATTCGGACGATCGAGGCAATTCCGGATGAAAACTTCGACCTGGCTGATGCCGACAGCTTGGAAAAGTACCCAACGCTCCATGCGTTGGCCGCAGCGGACAAGCTGGTCCAGCTTATCAGAGTCCGTGCACATCGCTTCGCCATTTATATCGACCAATTGAATGCCGCGCGTGAAAGCGCAGCAGCGATTACAGTCAGTTCCGATCAGGAGAGTATGAAAGCGCTCCCGAGCCCATTATTACAACTGGAAGCAAGTCCGGCCGCCGAAGCAAACGCCGCCGTGCTCCGATCCACGGCACTGACCGAGACGGACGAGGAACTCGTCCCTGCTGCCACGGCTGAAGTACCTCAAATCGTTGAGAAAGCAGATCTACTACCGCCATCAACGCGAAACGTCGTAACAAAAACAAGTGATCAAGGCGCCACAAATGCAACCTTGGCTGAGCGTCCCCAAGATGAGACCCGTGGAAAGAAAACCACCCCTGCGGCAAACTCAAATTTCAATCAGCGTCTACTCGACGATCTGATTCATAACTACGGCGATTTTGCCGGCTCGCCGAATTTGTCCGCGCCGCGAAAAGCACCAAAGCCTGCGACGCAGAAAGCCTCCGAACATAAAATTGCAACAGTTTCTCCGGCGCTGACACCCACGTTGCGTGAAGTGGCGCGGATCGACTTCGCGATGCCTGAGGAAGTATCGGCCAAAGTTGGGCAAACCGAAATCATTTCCTCCCTCGAAGCGCAACAGCCTAAGCCGGCTGAGGAAAACGTCACAAACTTGACAAAACAAGGCGAGATCGATCGCCAGCTAAAAAGTATTATCAAAGATTATGGCGAATACGACCTATACCAGCGCCACAACCCGCTAAACCTAAAAGTAGCAGGTATCGTAGCGTTTGCCCTCTTAGCTTTGGTTTTGGGTGGTTTTTATTTTCTCAAATCTCCAGCCCCGGAAACATCGGTTCCAGCCAATTCAGCCGTGCAATCGGAGGTGAAATCGTCTTCCGTTCTGTCGGGAAGTAACTCTAGCGCGAATTCGGCTCCCGGACGCGCGAGCGGCCACGAAGTAACCGGCAATGCCGGCACAGGCGAGCGGCCGTCGAGCGCAGTTACAAATACGAAGCAAAAGAAATAGGAGAAAGTTGGATATGAAGAACGATTTGCAAAATCTCACCGAAGATATTTCCCGGCTCTATGAGGACATCACGCAAAAGACCGAGTCGCTCGGACAGATCGACAGCATCACGCGTCTGTACGACGAACTGCAGTCGCAACTACAAGGAATCTCCACCGAGGAAGTGGATCTGCTCCAGAGTCAAATAAAATCGACTCTCGAGCAAATGGTGGGAATCAGCAAGAGCCTCGCGGTCATCAAGACTTTGAAGGTTACCCTGAACGGCCACGACGAGCTGGCTGACTTGGCCAAGAAAGTCTCGGGCGTGAAGGATGGGAAACGCTCCATGGAGGACCGTTAACGAATCCGATTCACTAACGGACGGACGTCATGCAAGGAAATCTTTCACATATCAGCTTAACCGACCTCCTACTGCTTGCCACCAGTGGCAAGAAATCAGGAGTGCTGAAGCTTGCCCGCGGCAAAGAAACGGTTGAAGTTTATTTGACCGACGGAAAAATCGTTCACGCTACCTGCCCCATTGGGGAAGGCGATAAAGCATTGCTATATCCCGTGACTTGGGGCGAGGGAACATTTAATCTACATCCCAACGGCAAAGCGCCTGCGGCGACGATCAACAAAACATCTGACGAGATTCTCGATGAAGTCAAAGCGATGACGCGCGAGTGGGAAACCATTCTCGATGTAATCCCCTCCGGCAAAGCGGTCTTTCGAATCGCCAATTTACCCGAAGATAACACAGGCCCGATCACCATACCGAACGTGGGCTGGCGTGTACTGAGCAAACTCGACGGCCTGCGTACTGTGCAGGAAATCGCCGAGATCCTGCGCATTCCCTTCGCCTACATCGCCAAGGTGGTTTTTAGCTTGTACCAAGCCGGTCTCGCCGAACCGGCTGGATCAATCACAAAACCAGCTGCCGATATCGTGCCGCCTGCGTTACTGAATCGTGTAGCGAGCATTTTGACCGAAGTGATCGGCCCGATGGCCCCACTAGTATTGCGCGATCAGATTGAAGCGTTGGGCGAGTCGCCGGACAATCTGCCGGAGGCGAAGCTTGACGAGCTGATCAGCCTCGTGGGTCGCGAGATCTCCGACGGTAAGCTAAAGAGCAAGTTCGAGGAATCGATGTTCCAGGAAATCTCGAACTTCAAACGTTTCTAACGCCACCAATCGCCAACTCTCTGGAGGAATGACGATGCCTCAGGAAATCGCGTCTATGGAAAGTTCAAAATTTTTCAAGCAGCTCAACATCGGCTGGCAGCGCGGCGGTCTCAAATGGAAAATCAGCACGACGTTTAGCGGGCTCATACTAGTTTTGGGACTGCTCGTCATCGGTATTGTCTACTATTTTACCGACAATGCATTGCAAAGGCAGGTCGATCTCCGCTCCACCGCTCTAGCCTCCAACCTGGCGGACGCCGCCGCTCCTTTGGTGACACGCAAGGGCATGCTGGAACTTGATGCGCTCGTAGGCAAGTATGGCCGCCTGGACGGCGTCGCCTACGCTTTGATCCAGGATCCCAAAGGCGAGATGCTGGCGAGCAGCATGCAGCCCTTCCCCATCGAATTAAAAGACGCGAGTGGATCGTCCACCACATCGCGAGTGACCAGAGTGCGTGGCAAGAGCGTTTACGAAACCCGTTCGCCGCTGCTCGACGGGCAGCTCGGAACCGTGCGCGTCGGACTGTGGCAAGAAACCGTGCAAAACGATATGCGTGCCACGTTGTTACCAATTATCGGGCTGATCATCGCCTGCCTTGCCCTCGGGGTTGGCTTATCGATCATGCTCGCTAGCAAAACGATCCGGCCGATTTTGGACTTGAAGGCCATCGCTGATGAGATCAGCCGCGGCCGTCTCGACACAACGGTTTCCATCCAGAGCAATGACGAGGTCGGTGAATTGGGTCGGTCTCTGGAGAGAATGAGAGCGAGCTTGAAAGCGGCCATGACTCGTCTAAATCGCGAATAAGCAGCCATTAAGGGCTTAACAAGGAGAAAATCGATGGGAAAACATTTCAAGTCCATGCCAGGGCGATTTGCTCTTCTAATGACAGTCACTATGTTCAGTGCAGTCGTCATGATGCTGCCGTCGGCATCGTTGGCAGCCGATCGGCCGTTACAAAAAATCAATGTTGCCTACAGCTCTATATCTGGAAACCAGGCGGCTCTGTGGGTGAGTCAGGACAAGGGCTTTTTCCGAAAATATGGTCTGGAAGTACAAGCAGTGCTAATCGAGTCGGGCACTACAACCGCTCAAGCTTTGGTTGCCAGCGACATCAGCTTCGCTAACGTCGCCGGGCCCGCTGTTATTCAAAGTAATCTGCGCGGCGCGGACACGGTCATTATCGCGGGAGTGATCAACACGCTCACGTTCCAGCTTTACACAGAAAAGGGCATCACCCGACCGGATCAATTTAAGGGCAAAGCCGTGGCGGTCACTCGCTACGGGTCGGCGACGGATTTCGCGATGCGCTACGCGCTGGATAAGTACGGCGTGGATGCCAACAAAGAGGTGACAATCCTTCAGATGGGCAACCAGCCGGCTCAGCTTGCGGCATTGGAGGCCGGCAAAGTCCAAGGGGCCATGCTATCCGCGCCGACTTCGATCAGAGCCAAAAAGATGGGATTTCCCATGCTCGCCGATCTTCAGATGCTCGGATTGGAATACCAACATACCAGCATCGCAACGACCCGAGCCTTGCTCAAATCGAAGCCTGATTTAGCGCGGGACTTCATGCGCGCTTACATTGAAGGGATTCAATACGCCAAGACCCACCGAAAGGAAACAATCGATGTCTTAGTCAAGTATCTGCGAACGGATGAGAAGGAGGTGTTAGACGACACTTATGAGTCGATCGTTTTAATGCTCATGCCCGAAAAACCGTATCCGACGCTGAAAGGCGTGCAGACTATTTTGCGCGAATTGGGCGCGAAAGATCCGGTGGCTCGTTCGGCCAAGCCTGAACAGTTTGTCGACGCCAGCGTGATCAAAGAACTCGACAGCTCGGGATTTATCGATCGAGTTTATAAATCCGCCCCGATGGTGGCCAAGGCGCAGCCCAAAAGCGAGCCCGCGGCTACGCCCGCGGTAGCCAAGGTGCCGCTCAGCGAAGCCAAGACCAAGCCGGTTGGCGGCGAGGAAAAAGCCAAGCCCGTCGCCAAGCAGGTGCCGGCGGCGGGTGATAAAGCCCAGGCGTCTGTATCGGTCGCTAAACCCGGTTCTCAGGAATATACGGTGAAAGCCGGCGATACCCTCAGCAGGCTCGCAGACCAATTCTACAACGCTCCCAACAAGTGGGAAAAAATATACGAAGCCAACAGAGACCTACTCAAGAATCCGAACTATATCTATGTCGGCATGAAGCTGATGATCCCTGCGGATGGCAAATCGAGCTAGAAAACAGGAATAGTTAGTCGAAAGAGCCGGTCGCTCTATGCGCTCGGCTCTTTTTTTGGTTCTCTTTCCAACGCGATACTTAACGCTCAATGCATTGGGCGCACCGAACCGTCCGCGATGTGAGCCCGTGGGAATTTCGTCAGACGAGTTTTTTCAGGTAAGCGAAGTTATCGATCACGCGGAAATCCTGTTGGTAAGGATGTAGATTTTCGCCGATCTGTTCAATTTGCTCATAGCCGATATTTCCTAGGAATTCGCCCGCCAAGTCGAGGTATTTCACCTTGCGCGGTTCGATCTTCATAAGCCTGGCCGCCGTCGCGTCGACGGCCACTAAATCATTGCCGAAGATCAACACACCGCTTTTCTTCTCCTGTCCTTGCAGCGGACCATTGCCTTCCATGCCAACGACGCCATCAACGATGGCGAAGCGCGGCAGCGGCAGCGAGCTATTGATATCGAGAATACTGCCGACGATGCCGGCCCAGTGAAGCGCGTTCTTCGGCCAACCATAAACCGAGCCCGGCACCACACCAAACATGTTTTTCAGCGACAGCGTGACGCCGGCCCAGTGATGGGTCTTGAGCTTCGGCATTGATACCAGCAAGTCGGCGTTGTACAGCGTTTCCGGCAGATATAACTGATGAAAATGGGTGAAACTGCTCTTTAACTTTGACAGGCGAACGTCGTCCGTGTTGAGATCGACGTAACGGATATGGTGCTCTTTGAACACGTCATAAAGACCGGACGCGGTCAACAAATACTCATTGTCACGCCGGTGTCCCGGCCCTTCGGCCACGATCACTTCGCGAGCGCCCAGAGTCTTGAACGCATCGACCGCCGCCTCGATTACCGCGGGATGGGTATTTATTGCACCCTTCGAATCAAACTCGACGAGATTGGGCTTAAGCAGCACGCGCTTGCCGTTAAGCTCCAAACGAAACATTTGGACACCTCGACGGATCGTGTCGCGCAACGAACTGCCGTACTGTTCCGCTGCGAGGATCGCCACCTGAGAACGCTTGGTTTTGATGAAAGCTTCTTTTTCCCAGCGAACCTGCTGCTCGCACGAGTTTAGGAATGGATATAAAGAGGCCCCGGCGGATGCTTTGATGAATTCGCGTCTATTCATCTTCACTTCCTACACTCGAAAGAATCGCGCACCATCGCCCATCGCCAAGATTCCCAGTGCGATCGCCTTGGTTTCGCCGAGAAATTTGGTTTTGGCAAATCGCTCAACGAGTCGGTGCCTTAGTTCCGCGCCGTCCTGGCCGTAAAGTGACAAGCAAATCGCACTCCAACTGAGAGCCAGTCCTGAATCGGTATTTTTCGCCATCTCACTCAGAGCCCTTAGGCTCACCTGATTCTCTTTTCGCTCGTGATGATCCTGCAGCGCGATCAAAGCAACTGCTGTGGTATCGGGAAACGGCCAAAGCCGATCGCCGTAGACGGATGAATTTCCATAATTCCAGCCGCCGTTGTCGCACATGCGGTCGTAGATCATTAGTTCACCCTGCTGGATACGCTCTTCTACGGTTTTGCTCGAAAGATTGTGCCTTATCTTTTTTAACGCGAGAAGAAAATAACTGGTCGGCTCGACCCAACTGAAGCTGTTCGGCGTCCACGGCCAACCGATCAAATCCTCGTTCAATTGAACGGCCTTTTTTTGGAACGTGACCGCCAAAATCAAGTTGGCTAATATTCCCGGCTTGCTCCCTTCCTGCTCGAGGGCCCAGTTACCAGCCTTGATGACGCGCTCATTAAAGTCGGCCGACGGACTTAGCGCGATAATGGCGAGCGCGGTACTCCATGAGGATTCCTTTAAGCTGTCGTTAAGCGGCCAACTGCCATCGACATTCTGCCGTTCTGCAAGCCATGTCTTAGCCTTCTCTGCCGCTGGTTCAATCGCCTTCTTAAAGACCGCCTGCAACGCCAGCAAAGCCAGCGCAGTCGCCTCCGTATTGCTGCGTTTGCCGGCCACCGCGCCCCAACCTCCATCGCGATTTTGACCGAGCAATAAAAGGTTTAGCGATTCTTCCAACACGACGTCAGTCCACGGAGATTGGAGCCTATTTCGCCTGACCCAACTCCTCGTCGATAATCGCCGCAAACGCCTCCACTGGCTGAGCTCCCGAGATCTCGCGGCCATTGATAAAAAACGTTGGCGTGCCGGTCAGACCGAGCTGTGCCCCTTCCGACAGATCTTTTTGCACGAGACCCCTAAATTTGCCGCTGGTAAAACATTGATCGAATGACGTAGCGTTCAGTCCCACTTCCTTGGCGTAGCTCTTAAGTTCCTCAACGCCCGCCTTCGGTGAATTAGCGTAAAGCTTATCGTGATACTCCCAAAACTTTCCCTGCTCCCCCGCACACCGCGCTGCCTCCGCCGCCTGCCGCGCCTGCGGATGAATCGCGTCCAGCGGCAGATCCTTGTGGACCAATCTTACTTTACCGTCGTAACGCTTGAGAAGTTCCGGAAAAGTCCCCTGAACGGTCTTGCAGTACGGACACTGAAAATCTTCGAATTTAACGATTGTGACCGCGGCCTTTTCCGCTCCTTTGAACGGGGCTCCGTTAGTCGCGACGTCGGCACGAAATATCGCCGGGGGCTTTAAATAGCTCGTAACCTTCGCTTTGGAGCGTAACGTTTTAAAGAATTCATTCTTTCGAGATTCGAGCCTTTGTTCACGTAGATAATCACGGATCTGATCATGGACTTTATCCAAGTCGACGCGAATGCGATCTTTGTTACCGTTATAAAAGACTTGTATTTCTTCTTCGGTGATCGCTGGAACTTTGGCATTAATCTCGTGTTCCAAAAGCGTTGAGACAGAAATATTTCGATTCTTCGCTTCCCGTGTGAGGAGGGTTGCACCGATATATTCATCGAGCTTTTGCTTTTCCAATCGGTACAACCGCTCTCTCTGAACAAAAAGTTCTTTACCGGCGGTTTTCTCTAAGTCAGACGCGTTGACGACCTGTCCGTCAATGTCAGCGAGCTTTGCCTCGTCAGTCTTTCTACAACCTACGAATAGGATCACAAACAGGATCCAGTATGAAATTAGATAAATCCAAACCTTCGACTTCAATGTGTCGCTCTGACTGGAAAGTGAATTTTCTGGAAAGAGACCCGTATTCGACGCGTCGGTAGGTATGACTATTTACTTTGCATCTTAACGCCAGTCGGCCAGCATTGTTGCTCTCGCTTGCTAAATTCTTTTTGCGGCTAACCGTTTCATCACATTCCCGACTGCGTATCTCGGACCAAACTTGGAACGTAACATTTGCTATCCTTTGAGGTGTAAGGACTCTGTCCACAAGTGACTGTTCCCTTCAGCTGACCCTGAGCCGGAAATGGATTCGTCGCATCTGGGCAAAATTTAGCCCAATCTACAATTGGTGAGCACTGATTAAATTTATTGCTATCAGCAGCACTGATTATGGGAATCAAATAGCACGTCCCAGCAGGATTACTAGCATATAAGTCTGGTATTGTTTTATTGAAGAGATTACCAATAACACCGTTGTTCAAATTCGTACAGAAGCCAGTTTCAACCGCAGGCTGACCCTCACACTTAGCCAGAGAGTCAAAGAAACCGCGAATCTCATCAGCGCTTGCGTTTTCAACGTAGTAAGTTGTCCAGCCGGCGTTGTTGGCACCTCCCCCGTGGAAATCTAACGTTGCGTTCGTGCCGCAGAGACTATCTAGGACTGCGATAGGTAGCGCAGCGATGGCCTGAATGATAGCCGTAGCGGTAACGTTTACATTGGCGGTGCCGGCCGTAGCGATCCCCATCAAGTTAAACAGCGGCGTCAGGAACAGCGGTGCGTTCATCGCCGCTCCAGTTGTCCCTCCGTATGGATTGGTGCTTTCAAGTGCGGCACGCGCCCCGTTCGCGTTTCCGACCGACGTACTTGTCACGCCGGTTGCTTGAGTGATTGTATTGGTGGCTTTATCGTAACGAATCAGGTTGACGTTGCTGTCACCTATCAAATTATTTGGACTATTGAGATAATTATTACCGGTCCCGGGGTTTCCTCCGCCATAATTGAATTTGGCCGCTCGACTCTTTACTATAGATGGGTCGTTCGTGGGAATCGCCGATGCTGCCGCTAGGGCGGCAGCATCTACCGCCGGCTGGCCCTGAGATCTGATGTATGCAAGGTGTCCCGTATCTAATCCCATACCGACCATAACAAATAGGAGAACAATCATCAGCGTGACAAAAACTAATACTGCCCCATTTTCATTTCTTACGTATTGCATGAAAACCTCCGCCGTTCTACCCGACAGGTTTGCTCAAAGTACTGTTGCCGTGCTGCAAAGAGTCGCATTAGTCGCATCATCGCTGGGCTGATAGTTGTAGCGCATCTGGGTTGTACGAGAAATTGTAACAGAATTATTGACAGTCGCGCCGAACAACCTCATTAACTGATACAGAAAGAAGTTGTAATCACCCTGTGCGGTTACTTCAATAAACTGCATGCATGTCGTTCCTGTGTAAAATTTGACCGCAACGCTTTTGTTCGTAAGAGCGGCTGGCATTCTGCTCGTCACCGCTGTCCGGACGGTATCCCCCTCGGTGCTGCTATAGTACTTTGGAGCCGAACCACCGGTCTTTTGCAGTCCGCTGCCGATTCGCGCCCCTTCCCGAGCCGCGTTTTGAGTAAGATTTCCCATGAAAAGAGCAACACCAAAATCAGCGGGTATGTAGAGAGCAATTAACAGAATCGGTGTGATCAGTGAAATCTCGACGAGACTTTGACCTCTTTGATTCTTAGACTTGACTTTATTTTTTTTTGGCAAGTTCATCTACTCTACCCCACATTTACACCGGCCTTTTGGTTTCACTGCCCAACTGCCCAACAGTTAGCACCCCGCTTGATGCTCCCAGCGCATGCCGGTAGAACGAACAATCGCTGATGAAGGCGGAGTCGAAGCCTTTAATAGACGCAATATCTGGTAGAAAAAATAGTTATAGTTTCCTGTCACAGTTACTGTCACCAACCGATTGCAGTTTGTACCCGTATCCGGATCTAACGCTACCGTCACTCTAGCCTGGGAGTAAGGTAAGCAGCTTGTACCAAATCCACTACCAGGATCTCGCAAGAGTGCCGCGGAAATTCTCTTGCAAGTTTGGGTTCTAACGTCGGT
>Ga0137403_10007803_pt1 | contig 12019 bp, 11 predicted proteins | sample CZOMad2_1_16fung_FD_122057 | JGI IMG/M metagenome (GOLD analysis project Ga0137403, IMG submission 122057) | Vadose zone soil fungal communities from Angelo Coast Range Reserve, California, USA - CZOMad2_1_16fungal (Hybrid Assembly) | ecosystem: Environmental > Terrestrial > Soil > Vadose zone...
TGGCATTTCCCGCCTGTTCCAGATACGGAGCAAGCTGCTTGTCGGTGACCCGTTTCTTCTCTTTCAGGAACTGAAGGATTGCCTCAGTTTGAGTTTCCAGTCTTTCCAGGTGAGAAAACAGGTCGTTGAGAACTTCCTTCATTGCCTCGTTATTCATGTGGCCTCCGGCAACTTGCGGCTTCCTCTGAATAGATGCCAAATTATGGGGAGAGGGCCAGGGCACAAAGGGTGTCGTGCGGCCGAAATTATAGATCTTCTACCTCAAAGGACACAGAGAGACACGAGCAAATCAGGCTCGCGTAATTGCAACTTGTTATGACCCAAGCCGCCCTGTACCTTTGTGTCCTCTGTCGTAAGGGGTTTACAGGCGCCATTTACGCGGCCACCACCGCGGTTCGCCTCGCCGCTTTCTGCCACTCCAGCAGCCCCGCAATGCACATTGCCAGAAAGAACGCGTAGAGCGCCGACGTGAGATAGAGCTGCTTGTAAATGTAAAGGCCGATGACCAGCACGTCGCCCGCAATCCAGAACCACCAGTTCTGTACGATCTTTTTTGACATCATGAATTGCGCGGTCAGAAAGAGCGCCACGGTCAGTCCATCTGCAAATGGAACCGTGCTGGGGGTAAAGCGCCTGAGCACCCAGTAGAGGATGGCGGTGGCTATGCCGGCCATTGCCAGATATTCCACAACAGCGGAAGGCGAGGCTGATTTTACTTCGAGTTCACCATGCTGCAAGCCGCCATGCAGCCAGTTCCACCAGCCGTAAATCGCAATGGCGATGTAGACAAATTGCAGGCCCGCGTCGGCAAACAGGCCGGACTTGTAGAAAATAATAATGTAGAAAATATTGTTGGTGATCCCGATGGGCCAGTTCCAGATGTTCTGTTTCACCAGCAGCCATACGCAAAGGGCGCCGGTGAGCGAGCCCACAAGTTCCTGCCAGTTGTGCGCAAGAAAACCCGTGAACTCGGGCCAGATGGAATGCATTCCCTGGGCTAAGGCGTGCCTTCGCCGGCTTTATAGATGTAGCGGATGGAAGGCTTATAGATGAGCAGGGCAGAGGCGCTGCTGCGGTTGACCTTGATGCAATTGCGGTCATACCACTCGATAATGCCCTGCACCTCTTCGCCGTCTTTCATTACCACCACCACGGGTGTTTTACCCTGGATCTGCTTCTGGTAGTAGTAATTTTCAGCGTGCGTCTGCTCCGGCGGGCCACTGCGGCGGATGCCGGATGGCGCACGATCCGTGCGCTCCAGCCGCTCACGACGTTCTGAGACCGGTTCAGTGCGGGGAGCTGGAGAGCTCAATGAGGGCCGGATTAGTTTCCGGCTTACAAATTCTTCCTCTTGGGTATGCTCGGGAGCCTGACGAGCGGCTGTTGAATCTATTCCATCCTTCATAATTGTTCCGTCCCCGCTGTAAAGCAAACGCTTGCACCGGCAATAGCGACCTGCTCGGCTGGCCGAGCTGAACCCGAGAAATGTGATCGAGAATTCAGTGCGGGTTAATGTTGTAACCGTACCACAGCAAGCTTTAGCTTTCAATTGCCTGAAAGGCCAGTCACCCGCCCGGAGTTTTTTCTTCTTTTCACCGGCAGGGTGAACCATCGAACGGTGAGATTATCGTTCCAGTGCCAGAGAAAACGCGTCCAGTGACAGGGGCCGCAGGACATTGCGGCGCATTCCGCTCTGGATCTGTCCCAACTGGTAGGTCGCCTGGGAGATCCAGTTGAAGTCCACGGCCGCGGCCAAAGACTTCAATTCCGCCCCGATATCCGTGTTTCTGACCAGTTCCGGAGCATTTGAAACCAGCGCCAGCAGGTCTTTCAGCAGGCCATAAACCGCGCCCAGCAGGCGGTCCGTTTTTTCCTTGCCCTCGCCTCCGGCGCGATACGTTTCCGTGGTACGAAAGAGGTCGGAATGCTCGGCTGAACGGACGGCTGTTACCAGCAGTGTCAGCGCATCTTTGCGTGCAGCCATGTAATCTTCCAGGTTGAGCGTGCGTGCCCGGCCAACAGCCCCGCCGCTCAGTCGAGCCACAAGCTGACGCTGGCGTGCATTCCATTCCGGGCGGGATTTCTCCAGATATCCCTCGATTTCGGCGGTGGGCAGCGCGCTCAGGCTGAAAATGACACAGCGCGACCGGATTGTCGGAAGCAATTCTCCCGGGTTGCGGACCAGGATGAAAAGGGTGGCAAAATCGGGCGGCTCTTCCAGTACTTTCAGCAGAGCGTTTGCCGCCTCTTTCATAAAGGCCGAATCCACAAAAATAAACACTCGCCGCCGCGATTCCTGCGGCTTATAGCGCGCGGTCTGGATAACCTGCCGAACCTGGTCAACTTTGATCATCATTTGCGGGGGGTCAGGTGGCACCACCAGAACGTCGGGATGGGTCTGCACCAGGATGCGGGTTTCCCGTTTGTCGGTCTCGCGCAGCCCTTCGCGGGCTTCCACCGCCTCAGTAAAGCGGGCTTCCAGGTCTTCCGCCTGAGCAATGCGGGTGCAGTTGGAACAGACGCCACAGAAATCCGGCAAACCATCCGTGAGGCGCGGCTGGAGGCAATTCATGCTTCGGGCCACCATCAGCGCCAGGGTGTATTTCCCGGCACCCTGGGGGCCAGCCAGGATCACGGCATGGGGAAACCGGTCGCGGGCCAGCATCTCGCGCAGCTGGCGGACAGTCTCCACATTGCCCTGAAAGTCAGAAAATGGCATGCAGCCATTCTACCCACGAAAAGAACAACGTGGACGTTGCTAATCCGACCAAGCCTCAATCTTTGTATGTTATGTATATTATTGATAACAGAGTACTTATAAAAATAGTTGGAAATCGCTAATTTTTTCATGCCGGGACTATATTTCCGCAAAGCCTTCCGACTCTACTACTACAGAAGCAGGCTCATCCGTCGACTGCTAAATAGGTGGATATGGACCCGGAAGCCATATCCACCTAGTAATTTTTTAGGGCCATTTTTGACCGCGATTTTCCCGCCTTTGTTCGAACCATATTCCCCATTGCAAGTCGCCGCTTTCAATTTGCAATTAATGAATTAGCTTTTTTAACCGGCCTCTAATCCCTGCCTAACAAATGCAGCACATGATTGCCGCAAGGGAGTTTCCCCGTCTCCAATCAATCGATGTTTTAGAGGTTGGTATCGTCACCCTTCGAGGCTCCCCCCTACGAGAGGTGTCTGTGGTTATTGAACTGTTTCAGATGGCGTGGTCCAAGGTCTTCAGCTGCCGTCATAAAAAGTGTACCCCGCTCATTACCTGCCGCAAGGGCCAGCCACGGTCGAAGGTCGCATCCATCACTGGAACTTATTTTGTGTGTCTGGGATGTGGCAAAGAGTTTGCCTATGACTGGGAGAACATGCGTGTTATCGATCCCGAACCCAGCCGCATGAAGATATTGACCGAGAAGGTCGCGGAGATGTACGCCGGTAAGTAAGCGGCAATCAGAAGCTAGAATTCCCCATCCGCCAGCCGCAGCAATCCTGGATTGGTGGTCGAGCTTGGTTTTGTGGTCGAAGACTTTTGCGTCCAGGCTTTGCGGATGGAATCCGCCAGGGCATCGGTGGTGCCATCAGTGCCAGTTGGAGCGGGCGAGGTAGCTGGGAAGTGAAGAACTCTTACGTTAGAACGTCCATTCTGGTTGCGTTCATTCTTGGGCATAATGTTCCTGTAATTTAGTCAGAAGAGTAAAGTACTTATTTCAGAAACCCGATTCAGGCGGCTTCAGCATTTTCCGGCTCATTCGCCTGATTCTCCGTTTTTTCCGGGACAGTCGCCGTGGTAGAAGGCTGCAACGTTCTGGCTCCCGCATTCAGTTCGAGCGTTGAACGTACCATGTTGCCGCTCAACCTGAAGCCATTGTTGCGAAGCTGCTGAGCCCGTGCCTTGATCCGGTCCGATGTAACCTTCATTTCAAATTCCTTTGCCAGTTTAGAGTTTTAGAAGGAACAAAAGACTAGCGACAAATAGTTAGAAGCAAATGCGAAGAAAAGGATGTATTTCTAAGGTTGTTGGCCTTAATACAGGTCACGGGCAAACGCCCGATTGCACCCATTCCTCATCAGACTACCCTTGAAGAATGTTGCAAAGATATTCCCGCCTTGTAATGGTACTTGCTTTGTTTTTGCCCGGCTTGATGAAAGCGCAGACGCCTTCGCCCACGCCAGCGGATGAGTTCACCATTGTGGCCCTGCCGGACACGCAGTTTTATTCGTCACTGAATCCCCAGATTTTTGCCGCGCAGACGCAATGGATTGCCGATCACGTGCAAGACCAGAACATCCAGTTGGTGGTGGGTCTGGGAGACATCGTGGATGGTGGCAGCGTTCTCACGCAGTGGCAGAATGCCGATGCCGCAGTGCGCCTGCTCAACGGTAAAGTGCCTTACATGATGGCCATCGGAAACCACGATTACGACCAGAATAATCCTGCCGGACGCACGGCTTCCACCACAAATTTCAATTCTTTCTTTGGGCCGGCGCGCTATGCCGGAGCCACCTGGTATAAGGGCAGTTTTCCCGCGGGCAGCAATGAGAATTTTTACGGCGTCGTGACTGTCAATGGACGCAATTACCTCATCGTGGTGCTGGAATTTGCGGCGCGCGATTCCGCGCTGGCCTGGGCGGATGGCATCCTGAAAGCCAACCAGGATAAGGACGCGATCATCGTCACGCATATGTTTACCTATGTGGACAACACGCGTATTTCCGGCTGCGACCTGAACAGCGCTGCCAGTTTCGGCGTAGGGCAGGACAATAACGGCGAAGACATGTGGTGGAAGCTGGTGCGCAAATACCCCAACATTCACCTGGTCTTGAGCGGTCACGTGGTGCAGGGCGACGGCACCGGCCGGCGCATGGATCTGGGCTTGAACGGAAACCTGGTGAACCAGATTCTTTCTGATTATCAATCCGACCCGCAGGGCGGTGGAGGATACTTGCGGATTATGAGGATCTCGCCTTCGTTGAATCGCGTGAGCGTGACTTCCTATTCCCCTTATCTCGACAGTTTCAAGACTGACGACCACAATCAGTTCACGGTGCCGTATCACAATCCCGGAATTTCGACGGCGGCAGGTACACTCTCCGGCAAGGCCAAGAGCGCCATCGATTGCTCTGCCGCCGCGGGCGTAACGGTGGCGTACAGCGGTGGTTCCGCGGTGACCGACGCGAATGGCAACTTCTCAATTCCTGCCAATGCGCGCAAGTCCTTGACCATCACGGCAGGCAAGTCAGGATGGCTGAGTGATGCCCGCACTGCCACGTCGACGCTGAATGCAGTAGCGGAGCCGAGCCCAACCAAGATATTTATTTCCACCGCGGGCCAGATCCGCGGGAACGTGTTAAACAGCGGTGGAGCGCCCGTCGCCGGCGCGACTCTGACTTTTACCGGCGGCAAGCTTCGCCTGAGCAAGACTGTCACGGCTGACGGAGCGGGTTCATTCAGTTCAGGTTGGATTTCCGTGGGAAGCTATACGGCCACGATCGCCGCGCCCGGATATGCCGGTGTCACCGCGACCGCGACTGTGAATACCGGTTTGACCACCGCGCTGAATGTCACGCTTAAGTAACTCTGGCGACTCAACTTGGGCACTGAGAAAATTCGCTGACGGAGGATTGTAATTTGCTCCGTCGGCGAACGTCTTCATGATGAGGTCTGATTCGCCGATAACCATGGAGCCTTTTACGTCCCCGAACCCGCCAGGTGGGAAACCCTACACCTTTCTTAAAGTAATTTTGGCGGGCTTCATTGCCTATCTTCTTTTATCCATTCTGGTCGGCATCGTCATAGCCGATTTCAGTTTGAAACTCCACCGTCTGCCCCTGCTGTATCGCCAGGCCATTGTCACAGTGGTGCGAACTGATTTCCACGCTGAATTGCAGGAAGTGTCTATCAAGGCGGCTGATGGAGTGGCACTCAAAGGCTGGTTTGTCCATCCGCGTGACTACAATGGCAACGCGGTGGTTCTGCTCCACGGAATTACTGATAATCGCGAAGGCGTGATCGGCTACGGGCATTTGCTGCTGGAACACGGCTACGCGGTATTGCTTCCAGATGCGCGCCGGCATGGCGAGAGCGGCGGCGAACTGGCTACGTATGGTGTGAAGGAATCCGATGACATTCATCGTTGGGTGTCCTGGATATACGCCCATGATCCCCCGCAATGTGTCTACGGATTCGGAGAGTCCTATGGCGCGGCGTTGATGCTGCAATCCCTGGCAGCCGAAAGCCGCTTTTGCGCCGTGGCGGCTGAGAGCCCATTCTCGACCGCGCGCGAAATGAGTTATGAACGCGTCTCCGGCCCGCTGCACCTCGGGCCCTGGTTCGGACGGACTCTGGGACGTCCGGCAATATGGTCAGCAGTTGTGTATGCGCGTGTGCGTTATGGTTTAGATCTGCTACAACCCAATCCGCTTGAAGCAGTAACGCATTCTACAGTTCCAGTGCTGCTGATCCATGGCGGGGATGACAGGAACATCGCTCCGCGGCATTCTCAGTTAATAGCCGCAGCCGCGCCCGACCATGCTGAACTCTGGCTGGTGCCTCACGCCGGCCATACTATGGCGTGGGCTTCCGCGCATCGTGAATTTGAGAGCCGCCTTCTGGGTTGGTTCGCATCACACACTGGGCCCGCGATACAAGATTGCCACTTCTGCGACCGCTGCTTCTTTCTAACTGGAGTTCCGTCGAAGATATTCAGTTTTTGGGATGTTTTTGCACATTTCATTGTGCAACTTAAAGTTCCATTTACGAATTCGGAACAGATTACCCTCTTCTAATTTTCCTGGTGCTCTCGATAGTAAGCTGCGTCGCGGTTTTTTTACAGCCGGGATGCTAGCCTCTGGCCTGTTGCACGAAGCAGGTTGCTGAACGATCCGAACACCAGAAAGCCTGCACACTCAAGCCGTGCGCACTTCATATGCAGTGGGTGTCAGGCAGCCTGCTGGAACCATTCACCAGTACCTGGCCAAGTTTCAAATATTCCAAAACAAGGTGGTACAAAATGAATTTAGTTCTAACGAAAAGGAAAGCTCTTGCAAGTGCATGTCTTCTGGCGGGATTGCTCGCCTTCTTGTCCGTGGGGGCCGGGGCGCAAACCCTTGCGCCTAGCCATCCCCCCGATTGGGCGCAGTGGGGCCTGAATGCCCAGCACACGCTGTTTGATGGAGGCGTAACGGCCCAGCCACTCAGCAGGAATATTGTCAACCTGGTTTACGATTTCAACATTGACGCTGAGAAAGCTGACCCCAACGCAACCGGCGATCTGCTGGTGCACTATCAGGTGCCTCTGGTCGATGGCAATGATGTGTTCATCGAGTCCAAGGACGGAACCTATAGCAACAACACCTACAGCACGCAGAAATGGCACCAGAACAAATACACCTGGCAGAGCGGTACTCTGGTCAAGGTGTGGACGTTTAATACGGACTGGTTTGCCCCAGGGTCTTCAAACCTGTTCTGGGAGCCGGTATATCACGCGGCGTTGGCCAATGGATTTCTTTATGATCCCGGCCAGGGCGGTACCATCTTCAAGATCAATAAGAGCACCGGCGCAGTGGTAAAACGCATCAATCCCTTCGGTACCACGATTGATCCCAACACCTTTACGGCTTCTCCGATAAGCGCGGATGCCAGCGGAAACTTGTATTACAACGTTGTCCAGATTACACAAAACACTCTGGCGGGCTTTCTCACCGATGATGTGGTCAATTCATGGCTGGTGAAAGTCACGCCCAGTGACGTTGTCACTAAGGTTAGTTACACCACGCTCTTGACCCAGGCGCAGATCAAAGGTGCTGCTGTACCGCGATCCAATGATCGCTGCAACGTTTCTTTTACCAGTGCTCAATTGCCCTGGCCGCCCCAGCCAAATGCCAACCCGTCTACCACGCCGTGTGGCAGCCAGCGCGCGGCGCTCAATATCGCTCCGGCCATTGCGCCCGACGGGACGATTTACACCGTCAGCAAAGGCCATCTGGTGACCCGCTACAACTATCTGGTAGCGGTGAATTCCAACATGACCGGCAAGTGGGCAGCCTCATTCCGAGGACGGCTCAATGACGGGTGCGGCGTAAGCTTCCCCATCGGCAACCCGGGTGGCGCAGGCGCCAACGGCGGTTGCAGTGCGGGAGCGACCTTTGGCGTTGATCCCGGAACCAACGAGCCGCCACCGGCACGCGTGCTGGATGATTCGTCATCCGTACCAACCGTCGCGCCGGATGGCAGCATCTACTATGGCGCTTACACAGCCTATAACTTTGCCCAGGGACACATGCTTCATTTCAGTGCCAACGGCGATTTCCTGAATGCTTTCAACTTCGGGTGGGACAACACGCCGGCCATCTACCCCCACGGCGGAACCTACTCAGTCGTCTTCAAGAACAATCACTACGGCGGGCCGGGATTCGGAGATTATTGTTCCGATCCGAACTGGTGCCCGGACCGCTCGAACCCGAACGCTTCATTCCTGGGACCCGAACAGTATTTTGTTTCGCAATTCAGTCCCAACCTCAACCTGGAGTGGAGCTTCCAGAACACGAACACGCAGGCATGCACGCGCAATCCTGATGGAACCATCACCTGCGTTTCCGACCATCCGAACGGCTTTGAATGGTGCGTGAACGCGGCGGTGGTGGACGCAAATGGCACGGTCTATGCCAATAGCGAGGATGGAAACCTCTACGCGATCGGACAGGGAGGTGTCCTGGTTCAGAACATCTTCCAGCAACTCGCCATTGGGGCCGCATACACTCCTGCATCGCTCGACAACAATGGCAGGATTTATTCCCAGAACGATGGGCACCTGTTTGTTGTCGGAAGATAGGACCCTGATTTCGGGGACCGCGAGGTTCCCGCGTTCGTCCTGAAATAGAGGCCCGCTTCGGCGGGCCTCTTTTCGTGGAACGGAATAGGGAGTCAGTTCAGGGCGTTTTTTCGTTTAGAGAATGCATATGGGCGAACAGGTGTTCCTCCACCACGCGCACAATCTTTTTCTGCACTTTGGCGATTGGATCGGTGGCGTCCACTGCAACCACTCTTTGCGGAACGCGCTTGGCGATGGCCATGTATGTTGCCAGCACGCGGTTATAAAAGGCCCGATTTTCTTTTTCGAAGCGGTTCTCATCCTCCGCCATCAATTTGGACTGTTCCACATTTCGGCGGCGGGCGCGAGCGACTGTACGCGCTACATCAGAGACCATCAGGATCGTCAAGTCGGGCTGGAGATCATGGCATAGGGCCTTGTGCAATTGCAGTACGATTTCGCTGCCAAGCTGGCGGCCGCCGCCCTGATAGGCTTCACTGGAGTCGGTAAAGCGGTCGCACAGCACCCACTGTCCGCGTTGCAGCGCCGGGAGGATCTGCTCGTCAATGTGCTGGGCGCGATCGGCAAACATCAGGGCCAGTTCAGTAAGTGGTGAAAGACCCTCGGTCCGTGAACTGAGCAGGACAGTCCGCAGTTTTTCTCCCAGGGAAGTGCCGCCCGGCTCACGCGTGGTGATCACGTCAATGCCGCGCTCGCGCAGGTTCGCGGCCAGGTTTTCCATCTGCGTGGACTTGCCCACGCCGTCCAGGCCTTCAAAAGTGATAAATTTGCCGCGCTGTGGAAGAGGCACGCTAGAGATTTAATCATAAAACTCGAAGACAGCGAGGCTGCTTTGCGGCAAAATAGGCAGAACAACTCCCACGGAGGGCCCCTATGCGACTGGGCGACGATATCGACGATCATTGTTCGCGCTGCAAACGCACCACCGACCATTCTGTTGTTTCCATGATAGGCGATGACGTGCTAAAGACGCGCTGCCGCACCTGCAACAGCGAACACAAATTTCGACAAAACAAAGGCCGCAAAAAAGAAATGACCGCTAAAGAAGCCTTCGACCATGTGCTGGCCAGTGTTACAGGCGCTCAGCCGGAGACACCCTCGCCTGGCAAGAAGAAAAAGAAATAATTACAAAGGAGACGAAGGACCACAAAAGGATCGGGTAATTGCCCAAATTGCCAGTATTGCCAAGATCGCCGAAATTGAACAACAAAGAACCTACTGCGGATCAGCGACTTGATGCACCGAAGGAAACTAACGAGTATTGATTCCTTCCTTTGTGTTCCTTCATGTCCTTTGTGGTTAATCCCGGCTTGCCTTCCCGCGCCAGCTTCTTTAATCTTGGTTCGCCCCCGAGGGAGAAAAATTCAGCCTATGATGATTTCGTTTAGACGGATAGCCCTGCTTGCTTTACTCGTGAGCGCGATAGCGGCGCCTGCCCAGAAGCGCCAACCTCAGCCCGCCAGCACGGGGCCGGCGCAGCCCATCAAGTTGATGGTTGATGCAACACACGCGCCAGAAAAAATCCTGCATGCGCAGATGGAAATTCCGGTAGCCGCGGGCGAAGTTAAGCTGGTTTTCCCCAAATGGATTCCTGGCGAACACGGCCCCACCGGGCCAATCACTGATGTGACAGGCTTGCAGTTTTCCGCCAATGGAAAGAGATTGAACTGGCGGCGCGATCTGGACGAGATGTACACAGTACACATCACCGTGCCGCAGGGCGTCAGCACCCTGGAGGCAAAGCTGGACTTGGTGATGCCTGCGCCGCCGGAAGGCTTTTCGTCGGGAGCGTCGGCCACAACGCAACTCGACATGCTGAGCTGGAACCAGGTCGTCCTCTATGTGCCGGGACGGCACACGGACGATATTCCGATTGTTGCGTCGCTCAAGCTTCCAGCGGGTTGGAAGTATGGAACGGCATTGCCAGTGGCTGGTGAGAGCGGCGGACAAATCAATTTCAAGCAGGTGTCATTGACCACGCTGGTGGATTCGCCGGTGCTTGCCGGAGCGCACTTTCGCCGCATTCCGTTGACGCCCGAAGGGCCGATCCAGCATTACATTGACGAAGTTTCTGATGGCGAAGCGGCTTTACAAATGCCGCAGCAGACCATCGACCAATATAAGCGCCTGATGGCTGAAACCGGGGCTCTCTACGGCGCGCGGCATTATCGCGAATATCACTTTCTTGTGACGTTGAGCGACCACACTGCGCACTTCGGGCTGGAACACCACGAGTCGAGCGATGATCGCGTGGCCGAGCGCACCATGATTGACGATGATGCGCGTTGGCTGTCCGCCAGCCTGCTGCCGCATGAGATGACGCATTCCTGGAACGGCAAATATCGCCGTCCTAAGGGCCTGGCGACGCCGGATTATCAGGTGCCGATGCAGGGCGACCTGCTCTGGGTGTATGAAGGCCTCACGCAGTATTTGGGCGACATTCTTGCCCCGCGCGCCGGTCTGTGGACCAAGCAGCAATTTCTGGATGAAACCGCTGAAACCGCCGCCGCCCTGGACCACACGCCGGGACGTTCATGGCGTCCTCTGCAAGATACCGCCGATGCCGCGCAGTTGCTTTACGGCGCGCTGCCTGAGTTCGAAAGCTGGCGGCGCAGCGTTGACTACTATCCAGAGGGCTTCCTGATCTGGCTGGAGGCGGACACGATTATCCGGCAGCAGACCAAGGGACAGAAGTCGATGAATGATTTCTGCCACATCTTTCATGGTGGCGGCAATACTCCGCCAAAGGTGATCACTTATACGTTTGATGATGTCGTCAAAACGCTGAATGAAGTCACATCTTACGACTGGGCAAAATTCCTGCGCGACCGCCTGGATACTTATGGCCCGGGCGCTCCGCTGGGCGGCATCACCAACGGCGGCTGGAAGCTGGTCTATGACGACAACGCCGGCGAGTTCACCAAGGCCATGGAGAAAGTCCGCAACGCCGTGGACGCGCGCTTTTCCGTCGGACTGTCACTCGACGACAAGGGCGGCATTCGCGACGTGATCGCTGACAGTCCTGCGTCTAAAGCGGGTATTACGCCGGGAACCACGCTGGTGGCCGTCAATGGAAGAAAGTTCAATCCCGATATTCTGCGCGACGCGCTGAAAGCAGGCAAAGGAAACGGGCCGAGCCTGGAACTGCTGGTGATGAATGGCGATTACTACAAGACGTT
>Ga0137403_10007807_pt1 | contig 12015 bp, 8 predicted proteins | sample CZOMad2_1_16fung_FD_122057 | JGI IMG/M metagenome (GOLD analysis project Ga0137403, IMG submission 122057) | Vadose zone soil fungal communities from Angelo Coast Range Reserve, California, USA - CZOMad2_1_16fungal (Hybrid Assembly) | ecosystem: Environmental > Terrestrial > Soil > Vadose zone...
GGCGCGAAAGCTGAGGGCGATATTCTGGTTGTCGGCGTGAATGCGGACGCGAGCGTTGGGAGCCAGAAGGGGCCGGGCCGGCCCGTACTGGATGAAAATGCGCGCGCCCGATTGGTAGCCGCGGTTCGCGCTGTGGACTACGTGGTGCTTTTTTCAGAACCGACGGTGGAGGCATTGCTCGCTGAGTTGCGGCCCAACGTTCATGCCAAAGGCACCGATTACACGGCAGAAAATGTGCCCGAACGCGCGACGTCTGAAAAGCTGGGAATTCGAATCGCGATTGTCGGAGACCCAAAGGATCATTCCACGCGTAGCTTGATCGATTCTGTGCGCAAGGCACCGCATGGCTGAAGCAAGATTTCTGATTGTACGGCTAGGATCGTTAGGCGACATAGTTCATACATTTCCGGCTGTCGCCGCGCTTCGTGAATCATTTCCATCGGCAAAGATTGTTTGGATAACGCATCCACGGTGGCGCGACCTTGTGGCCGCGGCAGGGCTTGCGAGCGAAATCTGGGACGTCGAGACGCGATCGTTTGCTTCCGTGCGTGGAGCGCTCGGCAAAATTCGGCGAGGAAACTTCTCTACAGCGATTGACTACCAAGGGCTTTGGAAGTCGGCAGCGCTGCCATTTTTGGCGCGGGTGCCACGCCGAATTGGATTCTCCTCGAGCGGGGCGAGGGAAGCGGGCGTCCCGCTGCTCTATTCGGACCGAGTGGATGTGCGAGCCACGCATGTGGCTGACAAGAACGGCGAATTGTCCTTGGCGGCAGGCGCTGCGAAATCGGTTGGCAAGTTTATGCTCGCAATTCCCGACGAGGCGAGAGCGAATGTGGCAAACCTAGTGCAAAAAAAAGGCATCCAGAAGTATGTCGTACTGAGTCCTGGTGGCGGATGGATTTCGAAATGTTGGCCGCCGGAGCGATTCGGTGAGCTCGCGCGAAGGCTTTTTAGCGAGGTGGGAATGCGTTCAGTCATCAACTACGGACCAGGAGAAGAAGGATTGGCAAAGCGAGTAGTCGGTGCAGCCGGCCCGAGCGCCGCAATTTCCTACAGCGCTAGTTTCGGTGAATTGATGGCGATTTTGCAGAGTGCGGATTGTGTCGTCGCGGGCGACACTGGACCATTGCATTTAGCGGATGCTTTGGGCGCTAGAGTTGTAGCGATTTTTGGACCGACCGATCCCCAGCGAAATGGCCCTTACCTCGGCCGGCGAGAAACGGGAAGGGCAATTGTGCTGCGAGCCGAGAATGTGACGTCAACTTACAAGCGCGAAGATGCGCCGCATCCGTCGCTTCTTCAAGTTTCAGTCGATGACGTGTTCAGAGCGATCAGTTTAGTGAAAGCGACTTCATGAATGGCGCGGCAAAATGGATTGCGCGGTGGCGAGTGCGTTTGGGCTATCCGCTGGCGATTGTTGTTTTGTACTACGCCTGGCCAAGCCTGAAGACTATCGCTATCGGAGGAGCGATCGGCGTTATTGGTTTGTGGATTCGGGGTTACGCGGCGGGCTATCTTAAAAAACAGGAAGTGCTGACGACGACAGGCCCGTATGCTTTCACGCGGAATCCGCTGTATCTTGGCAGCGCAGTTCTCGCGGCTGGAGCGGTGTGGGCAATGCATTCGTGGATTTCAGGATGCGTTCTCGGAGCCTACTTCGCAATCGTTTATTACATCGTCATGCGAAGAGAAGAAGGCGAGTTGCGCGGCCACTTCGGTGATGCTTTCGAAAGTTATGCGCGAACTGTGCCGTTGTTCTTTCCGAGGATTACGCCAGCCAAGATCGAAGGCAGTAGCGCCGGCGCGTTTTCGTTCGCTCAATATAAGAAGAACCATGAATATCAGGCGACGTTGGGATTTCTCCTTTTGCTGGGCGTCCTAATGGTGATCTGGCGTTTGCGCGGTAATTGAGGGCTGGGACGCGCCAGCGCCGCGACATTCGACGAAGCAGGAAACGGTTAGCGATTCACCGTCGGTGAGCACGTGAATGGCGCCGTACTCGTCGGTGCGAAGAACTTTTACGTTTGCGTCGCGCAGGCGATCGAGGAGTTCTTTGCTCGGATGGCCGTAGGGATTCTCCGCTCCGGCGGAAATAATCGCGAGTTTCGGGTGGACGGCAACGAGAAACTCGGGCCTCGTCGAGTTTTTACTGCCATGATGGCCGACTTTCAAGACGTCAGCAGCGAGCGGACGGTCGGTGTTCTCCGAAAGTATTGCCGACTCCGCCTGCGACTCGGCGTCGCCAGGCAAAAAAAAGCTGCGGCCGTGGAATTGAAGCCGCATGACGAGCGAATCGTTGTTCTTGGCTGATGCTGTGATGTCGCCGGAATCTGTTTCGGGCCAGAGGATTTCGCCCTTCGCGCCGTCTAGATGGAAGGATTGGCCGCGCGCTTCGTGCTGGATAAGAATTCCTCGTGCCCGGGCGAGAGCTTCAAGCTGAGAAAGAATCGGCGTTTCTACTTCACGGCCGATCCACAGGGCGCCGACCTGAAAATTCTCGATGATGGCCGTCAGCCCTCCGATGTGATCCTGATGCGCATGTGTAAGGGCGACGACGTCAAGTTTCTTGATTCCGCGCGACCACAGATAGGGCGACACGGCGTCTTCGCCGGGGTCCGGCGCTCGTTGCGAATCCTTGCGGCCATAACCTGGAGGCTGACCGCCGCCGTCGATCAGCATCGTGCGCCCGGCAGGCGAAACGATGAGCAGCGAATCCCCTTGTCCGACGTCGAGAACTGTCAGTTCGAGTTCGCCCTTTGCGAATGTTGGAGCGAACGGGTGAGTCGCGATGAGGAGCGTGGCTGCGAGCAGTGCGAGGGAACTGATACGGACGAATAGCCGGCTTCGCCTCCATTCCATTCGCAAAAAGATGGCGGCGCAAAGTAGCAGCAGGAAAAAAAGTGCGATCAAGAATAGCGGCGGACCGGGGATCCGGTAGCTGCCGTTCGGCAAACGGGAAAACCAACCAACCGTTGCGACAAGAAACTGGACAAGGAATCGCAAAGGCACGGCTATCCAGAGTCCGAGAGTCTTCGAGACCGCGCCGGCCAACAAAGTGACGAAACCGAGCGGCACGAGGATTCCCGTCATCGGAACGGCAAGTAAGTTGGCGAGCGCACCTAGCAGAGTGACGCGATGGAAGTTTAGAGCCATGAGCGGCGACATGCCGATCTGAAGAACGATTGTGAGGAAAACGAGTTCCCATATTCGGAGAGCGGTGCGCAGGGAAAGCACGCCAGCGTTTCCCATCAAATTGCTCAACGTACGCGGCACCAATCGTTCGAACCACGTGACGACGGAACGCACGTCGATTCGAAATTGAATGACGCGCGGTGCATGCGCTGCGTCACGCGTTACGTCGCGCCAGCCACGCAGGCCGCGGACATACGGTTCGGCAGTGCGGTCCATCCACGGAACCGCGACGCCTGCGATGCAGGCGATGGATAAGAACGAAAGCTGGAAGCTCGAATCGCGAAGTTCAAGCGGGCTTGCGATAAGCAGTAACAGCCCAGCGATGGCCGCGGAGTTGAGCAATTCCAGACGACGAAAAAAATATGCCCCGCCGAGAACGATATTGGCCATCAACGCCGCCCGTAAAACCGGCGGGCGTTGTTCGATGACGGCCACGTAGGATGTGAGGATCAGAAACAGCAACAATGTCGTCCAACCTATCGATAGACGAAGCCTTCGACCAAGCCAGAAGAGGAAAACTGCGAACGCGCCGACGTGAAGTCCGGCGACAACGAGCACGTGAAAGACTCCCGTTTTTTGGAACGCGACAGACTCATCGCGGTCAATGAATGAACGGTCGCCCAGAAGCATCGCGCGGAGCACGCCGGCAGCTTGCGGGGAATCTGGAAAAAGATTCGTAAGTTCAACGCGGAGACCTCTGCGAATGCGCGCAAGAAAATTGGCGACGCTGACGGATGCATCGCTGTCCTTCTGTACTAAAGACGTGGAACGAAGTGTTGCGGTGAGATCGATCCCTTGCTGCTGGAGGAATATGCGTCGATCAAATGCGCCTTCGTCGCGAAAAACCTGGGGCAAGCGCGCGGCAGCAACGAATTCAATTACGTCCCCTGCGTGAAGCTGGGGCAGTGGCGCTTCCTCTTTAATCGGCGAATGCGCGAGCCGCATGCCGCCACCGAGATCGAGCCGCGAGCCTTCGAATTCGACGAAGTCGAGCGCCAAGTCCAGACTGGTGCCCCATGGAAAGTCGGCCGGTTCGTCGCGCAGGTGAGCGTGCCAACGCAACGGTGAAGAAAGTGCGAGTTTACCTGCAGATATCAGCGACAAGACGTGGTTGGCGGGAGCCGGTTGGGAACCGAGCCACGCGCCGAGAAGCCCAAGCATGGCCCAAGCGCCCAACGAGAAACTGCCGGCGGCGCAAACGAACCCTTTTCGCAATAAAAGCGACGAGAGTGCGAGCAGAGTAATCGCGAATACGAACCCGACGCGCATGGCGACGATTGAAACATTCAGATGGGCGACCGGTGTAAACAGACCGAGTGCCACACCGCCGGCAAACGTAGCGGCAAGGCAAACGGCGGGGAGCTTCAAGTGCGCAGCCTTAAATGAACAAGAGTTTCGATGTGATGTGTTTGCGGGAAGAGATCAAACAGTTCGACGGAAGCGAGTTCGTAACGCGGCGCGTTCGGTTTCGCACCCGCAGGCATGCGTTCGGTCTGAAGTAACACGGCAAGATCACGTGCGAGCGTCGAAGGATCACAGGACAGGTAGACAATTTCGGGTGCTTGCACTTCGGCAAGCTTTGCCGCGGTTGACTGGCCGAGACCGGAACGCGGCGGATCGAGCACGACCAGGTCCGGCTTCTCGTCCAATTTCTTTAGGAACTCTTCTGTGTGCAGGTTGTGCGAAGCAATGGCGAGCCCGGCTGCTTCCGTGTTGGACCGCAAATCGCGGATCGCGGCAAGGTTGGCATCAACGCCGATCACCCGTTCGAAAGTTTTAGCCAGTGGGAGCGAGAAGAAGCCGACTCCGGCATAGAGGTCGAGCGCGAGCGCACCCTTTTTCCCGGATACGACACTTTGCAGCAAGCCTTCAATCAGGAACCGATTCACCTGGAAAAACGACAAATGGCTGACGCGAAAATTGAATCCACCGGCTTGGTGCGTCAGAAACCCGGGGCCGGAAAGTTCGAAGCGATTCTTCTTCTGGTCCAGCAGAAGAAGGCTCTCGAGCTGCGGCAGTGCGTCGCGAAAGAATTTGAAGAGTGTGGCCGGCGGTTCGGTAAATTCGTGAAATGCGACGTTCAGCGCGAGCTTTTCATCGCTGGAATCGGCGAACGCTTCGATTTCTTCGATTTGCCCCGGCAGGGAATTGGAGCGTGTCAGGTCCTGGAGCTGTTGGAATGATTTGGCAAGCAGCGGGGAAAGAACAGGACATTCATCGACGGGCACGATCTGCGAGCTCTCTGGAAGGAAATAGCCCATCGCTCGCGGCATTGCAGATCGCACCGCCCATTGGGCGCGATTGCGATACTCGAAGGGCGCGGCGGTGCAAGTCTTAATTTCTCCAGGCCAGGAAATTCCGCCGAGGCGTGACAACGTTTCGCGCAGAATCTCCTGCTTGAATTCAGACTGCCGCGAAGGCCCGATGTGCTGGTATTGGCATCCGCCGCAAACCTTAAAATGTGAGCATTTGGGTGCGATGCGACTTTCCGCCGCCTTCACGATTTCGACCGGCGTCGCCCACGCGGTTCGCTTTTTTTGTGATTTCAGCGCGACACGCACTTCTTCGCCCGGCAGTACAAATGGCACGAACACGGTCCGTTCGCCAGCGTGCGCGAGGCCATCTCCGCCGTACACAAGTTTCTCAATTGATACCATAAACTCTTCCGACATTCTGCGGACCCCATTCTGCCCCGATTTGGGAGGAAAGTGTAGCGCTGAATTTCTTATGGCGCGCTAGTGCTGCAGGTAAAACAAACTCAAACGCGGCACGTGGAATTCTTCCAGCAGCCGCTTATGCAAATACTGCCGCTCGACGAGCGCAATCTGCTCTGCCCGCATCTTGCCGCGGTACATTGCGAGCTGGCCATCCATTTCCCGCCGAAGACGCAAGAGCAATTCATCGCCGGCGTTTTGCAGCAACGCCGACTGGATTTTGTCGTCGAGCACGGTCAGGCGGCGCTCCAGGTCTTCCAAATCCAGCACCACGGGTGAATCCAGTATCGCAGAACACTGCGTCAGAGACCGCGCAGATTCATTCAGCCGCGCCACAAGGTCGGGCATAGTGGCAACACTCGCCGCCGCTTTTTGAATCTGCCCGCAAGTTTTCGCAAAGTGTTCGCGCAACGTTTCTCGCGAGAACGTGTCCGTCTTCTTGACGGCTGCGCTATCTTCATGGCCACCCGCGGCCGCCTCCTGCGCCTCTTCAGCGGCTTCGAGCACCGCGTCCGTACAGTACGCCAGACTCTTCAACGGTCGGCTGCCTCGTCGCGAGCGTGAGTGGCTCTCAAACGCGCGGTCAATCCCTTTGAGCGCCGCTTCGAGCGGCACACCCGCCTGCTGCCACGCTTCCATAATTGCCCAATCGAGCGGCGACACGAGGAGATTCGCTCCGCGCTTCTTCCAGAAATATTCCTCGATTTCCGTGAAGTAATTGAAATAATTCCAGCCGCTCATTAACGAATTTACTGTCCCGCCTTTTTGTCGGACTTTTTCAAAGCTTCCTGTGGCTGGTTCTTGTCCCAAATGAGGCGCAAGCCGGTGAGAGTGAGAAAATCGTCCGTCTGTTCGATGTGTTTCGAACCTTTCGCGACGAGACTTGCCTGCCCGCCTGTCGCGATGACGCGGGTGCCGGCGCCGAGCTCTGCCTTCATCCGCCGCAGAATTCCGTCGACCATGTCCACCGCACCGTAATAAAGGCCTGCCTGCATGCTGGCCACGGTATTGGTTCCAACAATTCGGCCAGGGTCTTTTATTTCCACTCGTGGCAGCTTCGCTGCGTGGGCAAACAACGCTTCCGAAGAAATGCCAAGTCCCGCTGCGATCACGCCGCCTAGATATTCTCCCTTGGCGGAAATCGCATCGAACGTAATCGCCGTCCCGAAATCGACGACGATGCAAGGTCCGCCGTATTGATGAAACGCGGCGACACCGTTCACGATTCGATCGGCGCCGACTTCCATCGGGTTGTCCACGAGCACCGCCATGCCCGTTTTCACACCCGGTTCGACGAAAAGCGCCTTCTGTCCGAAATAGATGCGCGCCGTTTCTCCGAGCGTCCAGTTCACCGGCGGCACGACGGAACTGATGACGATGCCGCGGACTGACTTCGGGTCGAGGTCCTTTAACGTGAAAAGATTGCGGATGAGTACGCCGTACTCGTCGACTGTCTGCAGCCGCGCTGTCGTCAAACGCCAGTGCGCAATTAGTTCCTCGCCGCGGAAGACTCCGAGCACGCTGTTCGTATTTCCGACGTCGATCGTCAGGAGCATCTAGGACGCCTCTCGTACATCGCCGGCAATGACGGTAACGACATTTCCGCCTTCGCGCTCGACTCGCAGCAAACCTTCCGGGCTGAGTCCGGCTGTGACGCCGTAATAGTTCTCCGAGCCGCTCGACACGGTCACACGCTTGCCCCTCGCGTAGCTCGAAAGCGATTCGAAGCGCTCCGTTACGTTCGCCGCGCCTTCACGTAGGAAACGATTGTAATCGTTCTCGAATTCGCGCAGCAACCGCACCAGCAACTCCATGCGCGACTGGGCGCGGCCCGTTTGCACGCGAAGGGAAGTGCCGATCGCCGACAACTCGGCGGGAAACTTCTCCTGATTGACGTTGAGACCGATGCCGACGATTACGAATCGGACTTGCGATGGCTCGGCGTGCATTTCCGTCAGGATTCCTCCAAGCTTTTTGCCGGCCAGCATCAAGTCATTTGGCCATTTGAGGTCGACACTAAGGCCGGTCTGCGCGTGAACCGCGGCGCGCGCGGAAAGTCCGGCCATCATCGTGAGCAAAGGCGCTTGCACCGGAGAGATTTTCGGGCGCAGCAGCAACGTCGCGTAAATTCCCGTGCCTCGTTCGGAATGCCACGCTCGTCCCGCACGGCCCCGGCCAGCCGTTTGTTCTTCTGCAAGAACGACCGTGCCTTCCGGTTCGTTTGCATATCCGAGTTCCATTGCCATGCGATTCGTGGAATCGATACGCAAGAAATGGTGAATATGCTTTCCGAAGACGCTGCCTTTCAGGCGGCGCTTAAGCATGTCCGGTGTCAGGAGGTCGGGAACCTTTTCGAGAAAATAGCCTGTTCGCGGATGGCCTTTTGCACGTACGCCAAGTTCACGCAGGCGTTGCACCCAGCGCCACACGGTCGAACGCGATACACCTATCTCGCGAGCAATGCGCGCGCCGCTGATGACGATTGTAGCGTTTTCGGCGAGCAGCGTAACCAGCGCCGTGATGCGCCGATCCGTTGTTCCGGAAGGTGCTGATTTCGTTTTAGCCATTGGGAATTCGAGCGCGTTTGAGCTTACTTGTCCACGATGCTATCTACAAGCAGGCTCAGGTCGGCTGCAGGCGCGGAGTGAGTAAGCGATCCCGAGGAAAGAAAGTCCGCGCCTGTCTCGGCGTACGAGCGGGCATTTTCGAGAGTAATGCCTCCGGAAATTTCAACGAGGACGCTTGCGCGCAGTCTTCGTGCTAGTGCGACTGCGTCACGCGCTTCGGCAACGCTCATGTTATCCAGCAAAACAGAATCGGCACCGGCTTCGACGGCCTCGCGCAATTCGTCTGTATTACGAACTTCAATTTGCACGGGAAGGGGAGTGCCGGGTGTTCGGGATGGCGGCTCCGTCTCTTCGTAAGCGGTCATCGCGGAAGGGCGTGCGTGCAATGCCGTGTAGGAGTGCGCCTGGCCAAGCGCCTGTCTGACGCCCCCAGCCAGGGCGATGTGATTTTCTTTCAGCAGCACGGCGTCGTAAAGGCCGATGCGATGGTTTGTTCCGCCACCCATTTTCACCGCGTATTTTTCGAGCAGCCGAAGTCCCGGAGTGGTTTTGCGCGTATCGCGAATGCGCGTGTTCGTTCCTGCTAGTTGTTCGACGAACTTACGCGTCAGTGTCGCTATCCCACTTAAGTGCGCGAGGAAGTTCAGCGCCGAACGTTCACCGGTCAGGATCGCGCGTGCACTACCGTCCAAATGAAGCAGGTCATGGCCTTTGGAAACGCCGTCGGAATCCTGTGCACGAAATTCAATTTGCATCGTCGGGTCAAGTGCCCGGAAGACGGCTTTGGCCATGGGCAATCCAGCGCAGACCAGATCTTGCTTGGCGACAATGTGGGCGTGACCGATGGCTGAAGCGGGAATTGTAGCTAGAACCGTGGCGTCGCCGGAGCCGACATCCTCGGCAAGCGCGCGCCGCACGAGTTCCGAAACGTATTCCGAATCCCAAGTCATGATTGTTTTGTGGACTATGACTCAACTGTGCAGTTGAGACAAGCGGTCTTGCAGTTTCTGCAGCTCGATCTTCTGCTCGACCAGAACGCCTTCCATGTCCTTAATTACCTTTTCCGGTGCGCGGCTGCGAAAGACATCATTGGAAAGCTGCTTCTCTTTTGCTTGAATCGCTTTTGCCAGACCTTCGATCTCTTTCTTGATTCTCGCGCTTTCGCCTGCAACATCCACCACATCCGAATAGGGAATCCGTAGATCAAAGCGAGCCGTCGAGCGAACCGCGCCGCCCGATTGTTCCAGGGGAGCGGAAGTAATATTCAGCTCGGAGAGTATACCCAATCGCAGCACCGCTTCCAGATTTGCCGTCAAGGAGGCGCGCAATACGGAGTCCGCGCTGGAAAAATCCGCTTTCACCTTCTTTTTTGGGTCCAGCTTCATTAGCGAACGAACTTCCCGCAACGACTTGATTACATCCTGCAGGAAAGCGAACTCCTCCAGGGCTGCGGGATTTTTCCACCGGTCCGGCGCTACAGGGTACGCATCGAGTGCAATGCTCTTCGCTCCGGCCCTTTGCGGAAGCTGGTGCCACAGCTCCTCCGTAAGGAAGGGCATTACCGGGTGCAGCAGTCGCAATGCCGCATCAAATGCGGCAAACAAATTCTTCCAGCCGACCTCGGCTCGCTCTGCATTCGCGCTCTGCAAATCAGGCTTCACCCATTCGATATACCAATCGCAGAAGTCGCCCCAGAAAAACTGGTAAATCTGCTGGGCGGCCTCGTGGAAGTAGTACGTACCAAATGCTTGATTGACGGCGTTTATCGTTTCGCCCAGCCGCGCGAACAACCACTTGTCGGCCAGGGGGATCGCGCCGCCAGCCGTGTATGGTGCGGCCGCGCGCACTTCCGGCGATGTCAGTTGCTCCAGTTTCGCGCCGGTTTGTTCGTATTTTTCCAAGTTGACGAACAAGAATCGCGCCGCATTCCAAATTTTATTTGCGAAAGCGCGCGCTCCGAGCAGCCGGTCTTCGGAAAGCACGATGTCCGTTCCGGGTGCTGCCATGGATGCCAGGCAGAACCGCATCGCGTCGGTTCCGTACTGTTCGTTCAACGCCACCGGATCGAGCCCGGTGCCTTTCGACTTTGACATCTTTTCGCCCGAGCCCGTGCGAACCAGTGAATGCAAGTACACCGCTCGAAATGGAACCTGTCCCGTGAAGTGGATGCCGAGCATCACCATGCGCGCCACCCAGAAAAACAAGATGTCGTAGCCCGTGATGAGCACACTGGTTGGATAGTAGCGCTGGAAGTCTGGCGTCTTCGCGGGCCAACCCAACGTCGAAAACGGCCACAATCCCGAGCTGAACCACGTATCGAGCACGTCCGGATCTTGCTTCAGGTTTTTCGACCCACAAGTCGCGCAGGCGCTCGGCGTTTCTCGCGCTACGGTCACGTGGCCGCTCTCCGCGCAGTACCACGCAGGGATTCGGTGTCCCCACCAGAGTTGCCGCGAAAGCGTCCAGTCGCGAATATTCCGCATCCAGAAAAGATATTCCTGGCGCCGGTTCTCAGGAATCATCTGGATTTCGCCGCCCTCGACTGCAGCCAGCGCTGGCTCGGCGAGCGTCTTCATCGCGCAGAACCACTGCGTGGAGATCCGAGGCTCCACGACGGTCTTCGAACGTTCACACAGCCCCACGGCGTGCGTATGGTCAACGATTTTCTCGAGCAGTCCTTGCGTCTGCAAGTCTTCGACGATTTTCTTTCGCGCCGCGAAGCGCTCCATGCCCGCATACGCGCCCGCGTTGGTGTTCATGCGGCCGTCGTCGGTCATCACGTCGATTTCGGCCAGGTTGTGGCGCTTGCCCACTTCAAAGTCGTTCGGATCGTGCGCGGGAGTGATTTTCACCGCACCGGTTCCGAATTCGCGGTCCACCATCTGGTCTGCAAGAATCGGAATTTCGCGGTCGGTCAAAGGTAGCTTCACCTTACTGCCGATCAGATGACGGTAGCGCTCGTCCTCCGGATTCACCGCGACCGCCGTATCACCAAGCATCGTTTCCGGCCGCGTTGTGGCCACGGTGATGGACTCGTTCGTCCCCGCAACCGGATAACGGATGTACCACAGATGGCCCACACGCTCTTCGTGCAGCACTTCCAGGTCGCTCAGCACCGTAAGACACACCGGGCACCAGTTCATCATTCGGTTCGCACGGTAGATCAGTTTTTCTTCATACAGCCGCACGAAAACTTCACGCACGACGCGTGAAAGCTCCGGCGACAACGTAAACTTCTCGCGCGACCAATCGCAGCTCTCCCCAATCTGCCGCATCTGCCGCTGAATTGTTCCGCCGCTCTCTTCTTTCCACTTCCAGACGCGCTTTTCAAATTCTTCACGGCCCAAATCGCGGTAATTAATCCCTTGTTCGGCCAATTGCTTCACCACTACGCGCTGCGTGGAAATTCCAGCGTGGTCCGTGCCCGGGAGGTACAGCGTGTTGTAACCGCGCATGCGATGCCAGCGCGTCAGAATGTCGATTTCCGTATGGTCGAGCATGTGGCCGATATGCAGCGAACCGGTCACGTTCGGCGGCGGAAT
>Ga0137403_10007809_pt1 | contig 12014 bp, 11 predicted proteins | sample CZOMad2_1_16fung_FD_122057 | JGI IMG/M metagenome (GOLD analysis project Ga0137403, IMG submission 122057) | Vadose zone soil fungal communities from Angelo Coast Range Reserve, California, USA - CZOMad2_1_16fungal (Hybrid Assembly) | ecosystem: Environmental > Terrestrial > Soil > Vadose zone...
CCCCAATCGCTCAGATCGCGGTGCGGGAAGGTTTGAAGTCCGTCTGCTGTTTACCCTTGATCAGCCGGAATCGCGCGATTGGCGTCTTGGTTCTCGGCCGGCTCCGAGACGATGCCTTCAGTCAGGCTGATATCAGTTTCCTTAGTCAGGTTGCGAACCAGATTGCTCTCGCCGTCGAGAATGCGCTTGTCTACCGCGAGATTCGGGAACTGAAAGAACAGCTCTCGAAGGAAAAACTCTATTTGGAAGATGAAATCCGCACGGAAATGAATTTTTCCCAGATCATCGGAAATAGTGCTTCTCTGCGCAGAGTACTCAAAGGAGTGGGAACCGTAGCACCGACGGATTCGACAGTGCTGATTTATGGAGAGACGGGCACGGGAAAAGAACTGGTTGCGCGAGCCATTCATGATTTGAGCCCGCGGCGCTCGAAGCCGTTCGTCAAGCTCAACTGCGCGGCCATTCCGACAGGTTTGCTGGAAAGCGAGCTGTTCGGACACGAGAAAGGCGCATTCACAGGGGCGATCGCACAGCGGATTGGGCGATTCGAAGTGGCCAACGGTGGCACGATTTTTCTGGACGAAATAGGAGAAATCCCTCTCGAACTGCAGACCAAACTGCTCCGCGTGCTGCAAGAGAGGGAGTTCGAGCGGCTGGGAAGCTCGCGCACGCTTCGGACCGACGCGCGCTTGATTGCCGCTACGAACCGCGATTTAGAGGCGATGGTGAGCGAGCAGAAGTTCCGATCCGATCTCTTCTTTCGTTTGAATGTTTTTCCCGTCCACGTTCCGCCCTTGCGGGAACGCCAGGGGGATATTCCGCTGCTCGTGCGGCACTTCACGCAGCAGTTTTCCAGGCGCATGAATAAGGTCATGGAAACGATTCCGTCTGCGGCAATGGATGCCCTCAGCCGATATCATTGGCCGGGGAACATACGAGAACTTCAGAATGTGATCGAGCGCGCCGTAATTATCTCGTCAGGTCCTGTCCTGAGTGTCGATGTTACCGATCTCAAATTTCCCAAAGCTGTCCCTCTGGCGGAAAAACCCGCTGCTACGAAATCCACAAATGGAGCGCTTCACAACGTTTTGCAGGAAACCGAACGTCAACAGGTCCTACAAGCCCTCAAGCAGTGCAATTGGGTTGTGGCAGGTCCCCATGGTGCGGCGGCACTTCTTGAAATAAATCGATCGACCCTCCAAGTAAGAATGCGCAAACTCGGAATCTCACGCGGTTCTGTATAATCGCGCGCTTTCATTGCTTACCTCACCTCCCTCCCCGCAGATCTCGCACTTTCTGGCAACGCTTTTTTGATGTGCTAAGAAATTAGCAGGCTGCCAGAACCTTGGCAGTAGCACGCCAGCACTCAGACCCTCAAATCTCTCGCTTTGCAGCTATCTCAAAACAAATCAAGGACTTCCACTCTTTCCGAAACACGTCAAGTTCTGGCATCTGTCTTGCCTTTTCCGCTGTTGTCAGATGGAACGCAGGTGAGCGGAGAGGCGCTATGGCAATGATTCTAATCTTCGCTAGTAGGTGGAACAGGTGGTACCGCGTCTTGCGCTACCGCAAGGGATTTGGGCTGTCTGATTCCGTGCGCTATGGGCTTTGGCTGGCACGGGGCTGTGCGTGAGGTATTGCCATGAGCGGAACGCAAACGGCGAATGAGCGAGGGGCTCTGCGACCAGCATTTGCAGGAATACGCGCGGCTCGTTCCTTGCTCAAAATCGAGGCTTGGATGCCGAGTGAAATCAAAGCTATCTCGCCATTGGTGAACCGGTTGATGCGACTGATCGAGGGATCACGGTGCGTTGCAGGCAACGAGCCCGCCGTTGAACTGTCGCTTCAGGAAGCTCTGAGCAATGCAGTCATTCACGGCAATCGGATGGACGCGCACACGTTGGTTCAGATTCATTGTCAATGTGAGTTGGGAAAGGGAGTGTCCATCATCGTCACGGACCACGGGCAAGGGTTTGATCCAAAAACGGTTCCTGATCCGTTGGCGGTCGAAAGGTTGGCGGCGGAGCACGGTCGCGGCATCCACCTAATGAAGTTAGCGATGGACGAAGTCTCGTTTGAGCTTGGAGGCACTGAGGTTCGTATGCGGAAGGGGCCAGCACGCAACCCAGGAACAGAGCTGCGCGGCCCATTGAACAACATTCGGCAAGGCGCTCTCTTTGCCGACACGCGGAGGCATGCGCGGGGCAGGCCTGAGAGGTAGACGTGCTGAGGATCACCATCACGGAAACGGAAACAGACAGGAGATGGATCGTGCAGGGACGCTTGGTCGGACCGTGGGTTAGCGAGCTGAGAACAGCCTGGAAGAGGGCGCACGGAAGCCAGGACAAGCGAGCCTGCGTTATCGACCTCAATGACGTCACGTTCATCGACAAAAGCGGGGAACGACTGCTGCGGGCTATGTCCAAGAAAGGCGCGCAGCTTATTGCCAGGGGTCTGTACCTCAAGCATGTGCTTGAGCAACTGCAAGAGAGGAGGACCAATGACTACCCATCCAATGCATCTCTTTGATCCCGCGGTAAACAATCTCAAAGGGAAGCCCGCGCAACCTGTTCGTCTCTCTCCAACAACACAGAATGATGTTTTTCTGAACGCGCTGCTCGAGACCGCCACGACAAAGACGCTACGAAGAAGCCCCCTCGATTGGATTGCCGCTACGGGTTTGCACATTGTGATTCTTGCGACGCTGATCATAGCGCCGTTGTACACCACGGGGACAATCCAACTGCGCAGCTACGATGACACACCCTTGGTGACGCCCCCTGCCGCACTGCCCCCGCCTCCACCCGCGGCAGGGCGGCCGGTGGCTCCGCACATAACGTCTAAGCACGCGAATCTCACTTACACGATGGGAAAAATAACTGCGCCGGTTTCGATTCCGAAGACGATCTCGCTGGATAACGAAGCAGCCGTGCCGGAACTGGGAGGCGTCGCGGGAGGCGTCCCAGGCGGTGTGCCTGGGGGACAACTCGGCGGTTCGCTCGGTGGAGTTATCGGCGGCACGGGAACTTCCGTACCAGTCCCACCACCGCAGCAGCCCGCGGCGAAACGAATTGTTCGCGTTGGTTCCAACCTCAAGGCACCACGGCAGACCTACTCGGTGCAACCCGAGTATCCGGTGCTTGCGCGGGAAACACATATCTCGGGCATCGTGGTAGTCAACGCGGTGATCGATGAGCACGGCAGTGTTGTGCAAGCGCGCGTTTTGAGCGGCCACCCATTGCTGATACCTGCGGCATTGAAAGCGGTCGCGCAGTGGAAGTATGAGCCAACGCTACTTAACGGGATGCCAGTGGCTGTCGAAATGGAAGTCACGGTTCATTTCAACCTTGGACGCTAGTTCCGAGCGCGTGGCAGATGAAAGTGAAATAAGACTCTGCGGATTGGGATTCAATTCACTCAATCCGAAGAGCCGGTAGACCGAGAGCAGATTAAATGGAGCAGAGAAGGAGAAGCCCTATGCCAGTAGAACTCATGGACGGGATTGGCAGAGCGAATGCGGCGAGCGTCTCCCCCGATCGTTCGGTTGCTCAGGAAGATGCAGCGCTGGTCGCTGGAGCGAAAACCGGCGACGCTCGCGCATTTGAGCTACTGGTCCAACGGCACGAGGAGAAGATTTTTTCATTGGCTCAGCGCATTACCCGCAATCGGGAGGACGCCGAAGATGCGGTGCAGCAGAGCTTCCAGAAAGCGTTCATTCATTTGAAGAAGTTTGAGGGCGACTCCTTATTCTCCACCTGGTTAACGCGGATCGCCATCAACGAGGCACTTATGTTGTTGCGCAGGCGGCGGGGAACGCATGAGGTGCCGATCGCGGAATCAAACACGCAGGACGAAACTGTGTTGCCTCTGGATATTCCGGACTCGAGCCCGAACCCTGAGGATAGTTGCCTGCAGCGAGAGCAGGAGCGAATGCTCTCCGCGGCTGTAAATGAGTTAACACCAGGAATGCGTAAAGCAATCGAACTGCGGGAACTTGGCGAGCTGTCAACGGGAGAAACCGCTCGAGTTATGGGTTTGTCGGTGGGAGCAGTGAAGGCGCGAGTATTCCACGCGCGGAGGAAGCTACGCAAGACGTTGAAGCGTTATGTCGAGACCACTCGGACGTACGGTAACCGGGCGTTACGAACGCACAGAACAGTTCGTGATCGTTCGCGGGCGATTCTCGAGCTTCGGCCAGCCTGTTAAGGAAGGCACGACGAGCAGGAGGAATAGCTATGGCCAACAAGCAATCGACGTCGTCTCCACCTGAGCCTGCCCTCATTACCATTGAGAAGGGTCCTGCTGAGTTAAGGGAAATCGTGCTCTTCATCGATGGGCGAACTGGGACTTCAGGCATCGTGGAGTTCGCCGGAATGCTCGCCCAAGAGCACGGCGCGCGCCTAATCAGTGTATTTATGCAGCCTGAGCCGACAGTTACCCCTGCGGAGACGTTCGCCCGCGGTAAGGGCATGCAGAGCTTGATCGAGGTACACGGAGCGCAGCTCGAGCGGATCGAGGCGGAGCGCCGCGCTCAGTTCGAAGACATCGTCCGTCGTCACGGAATCCGGCCGGAGTCGGAATGGAGATCCTTGCCCTATTTGAGCAGCGAGGTGGGCGTGCACGCGTACTACGCGGATCTGGTGGTGATCGCTCGCCCGGAATCTGCGGGCGAGACGGCCGGCCCTCCTGGCCTTGCGGAGTCCCTGGTCTTGAGCTCCGGGCGGCCGATCATCGTGTTTCCGCCAGGCGGCACGGTATCCCCAGTCCGTCGCATCCTCGTGGCGTGGAATGCAACGCGCGAGTCCGTCCGCGCCGTGGCGGACGCCCTGCCATTGCTGGTGAAGACCAAGGTGGTCGAAGTCTTGGTCGTGGACCATGAGCGCAACCGCGCCGGTCACAGCCAGGAGCCGGGGGCGGACATCGCGCGCCACTTGGCGCGTCACGGCGCGCACGTGGAGGTGCGGAGCCTGTCGTCCGGCGGAAAAGACGTGGGTCGGTTGCTGCTTTCGCGGGCCGCCGCTTTCGGCGCTGATCTCCTTGTCATGGGTGCCTATGGCCACTCCCACCTGAGAGAGTGGATGTTCGGTGGCGTCACGCGGACGATTCTGTACGAGGCGGGCCTGCCGGTCCTGCTGTCCCGATGAGCGTTTGTTCCAGGCCCTCTAAAGGGCCATGCGACTCCCTGGATGTTCTGGAAACAGACTTTCCGGTCGCCCCGCAAGGCGAAAACTTGTTGTCGCAAGAGACTATGCGGTCTCATCTCATGGTTGTACTTCACGCGATCAGTTCGCGGTTGGAGTGTTTGGAGTCCTAGTTATGTGGATTGTTCGAGTCGCTCTGGACCGGCCGTATACCTTCATCGTCCTTGCCGTGCTTATTTTGGTTCTGAGTCCGATCATGATCTTGCGCACGCCGACCGATATTTTCCCCAACATCGATATCCCAGTGATCGCGGTTGCATGGCAGTTCGCCGGCATGAATCCAGAAGAATTAGAAGGCCGGCTCACGAGCGGGTATGAACGAATATTGACCACTACGGTCGACAACATTGAACACATCGAATCGACCACGGTAAATGGTCAAGCGATCGTCAAGATTTTCCTGCAACACGGTGCGAGTTTGGACACCGCGAATGCCCAGGTAACGGCCATATCTCAAACCGCCCTTCGGCAATTGCCGCCGGGGACTCTACCTCCCCTAATCATCAACTACAGCGCCTCGAGTGTGCCCATTCTGCAGTTGGGCCTGTCCGGAAACGGACTCACGGAGCAACAGTTGAACGACCTCGGGCAGAATTTCCTGAGGCCCCAATTGGTTACGGTTCCTGGGGCCGTCATTCCGTACCTATACGGCGGGAAGCAACGCCAAATCATGATCGATTTGAATCCCGGTCTGATCCAGTCGAAAGGACTTGCTCCCCAGGACGTTCTCACTGCAGTCCAGCAGCAAAATCTTATTTTGCCTTCAGGAACGGCAAAGATGGGTCCCTTCGAGTACGACGTTCGACTGAATGGCAGTCCGAGAACTGTCCCCGAGCTAAACGACCTCCCGGTCAAGGTCGTTGGGAATTCCACGATCTATCTTCGGGACGTGGCAAATGTGCGCGACGGCTTTTCGCCGCAAACCAACATTGTGCGCCAGGATGGTCGTCGCGGCGCTCTGGTGTCCGTCCTCAAGGCCGGCAATGCCTCCACCCTCGACGTGGTGAAAGGCATTCGAGACCTGCTTCCGCGTGTGGCCCAGACGCTTCCCCCAGAATTGAAGATTCTGCCTCTGTCCGATCAGTCCATCTTCGTCCGAGGCTCCGTGAACGGCGTCATCCGAGAAGCCATCATCGCTGCGTGTCTCACGGGCTTGATGATTCTGTTGTTCTTGGGAAGCTGGCGGAGCACCCTAATCATCGCCATCTCCATTCCCCTCTCCATCTTGACCTCCGTCATAACACTCAGCTTCCTCGGAGAAACCATCAACATCATGACCCTCGGAGGATTGGCTCTCGCCGTCGGAATTCTTGTGGATGACGCCACGGTTACGATTGAAAACATCGAGCGGTATTTTGAAGAAGGGCATACCCAGCGCGAAGCCATTCTGGAAGGCGCGGCGCAGATCGCGGTTCCCGCTCTGGTATCCACGCTCTGCATTTGCATCGTGTTCTTGCCGATGTTCCTGCTAGGCGGTGTGGCCCGCTATCTATTTGTTCCTCTCGCAGAAGCCGTTGTGTTCGCCATGCTCGCATCCTACATCTTGTCCCGGACCCTCGTGCCTACGCTGGCGATGTACCTGCTGAAAGCAAAGCAGGGCGACGCTGCCAGTTCGCGGAATCCTCTCGTGCGTTTCCAACGAGCATTCGAACGCGGCTTCGAGCGGCTTCGCAATGCCTACCAGGCCCTGCTGGCCGTGCTCGTTCATCGGCGCGTCCTCTTCGTCCCCGTCTTTCTTCTGACCTGCACTGCGGCATTTCTCCTGGTGCCGTGGCTCGGTCAGGACTTCTTTCCGAACACGGACAGCGGTCAATTCATCCTCCATCTCCGCGCCAAGAGCGGGACGCGGATCGAAGAGACCGCGAAGTTGTGCGATCTCGTTGAGGGCACAATACGTCGCGAAATCCCCGCACGCGAGGTCGACAACATTCTCGACAACATCGGCCTGCCCTACAGCGCCATCAATTTCATGCACAGTACGTCGGGTCTCATCGGAGCGGGCGACGCCGATATTCTGATCTCTCTCAAGGAAGATCACCACGCCACGGAAGACTATATTCAGAGTCTGCGAGAGAGCTTGCCCCGGGAATACCCTGGCACGACCTTTTACTTCCTACCCTCGGACATCGTCACCCAGGTGTTGAACTTCGGGTTGCCGGCCCCCATCGACATCCAAATCGAGGGAACTGATATCGAGGGCAATCGCGAAGTCGCAGCCCGCATGCTGCATGAAGTTGAGCGGGTTCCGGGCATTGCCGATGCGCGCATACAACAAGCGTTTGATTACCCGGAGTTCGATGTGACGGTGGACCGTACGAAAGCGGCCCAGGGCGGCTACACCCAGCGCGACGTTGCCAACAGCATGCTGAACTCGCTCAGCGGGAGCTTCCAGATCACCCCCATGTTTTTCCTGAATCTCAAGAACGGTGTCAGCTACAACCTGGTTACCCAGACTCCGCAATATTCGATTCAATCCCTGGAAGACCTTCAGAACACTCCACTCAACGCGGCGACTGCCGCGCGCCCTGAAATTCTCGCGGACGTCGCTTCCATCAAACGTACAAACGAGATGGAAGTAATTTCGCATTACAACATCCGCCGCGTGGTCGATATTTATGCAGCCGTCCAGGGCCGCGACTTGGGCGCAGTGGGCCGCGAAGTCACGCGCATTTTGGATGCCAACCGAAAGTCCTTGCCGCGCGGCAGCTTCGTTACCGTTAAGGGCCAACTGCAAACCATGCGCAGCTCGTACCTCGGATTGTTGGGCGGACTCGTCTTCTCCATCGTTCTCGTCTACCTCCTGATCGTCGTGAACTTTCAGTCCTGGCTCGATCCCTTCATCATCATCACGGCACTTCCTGCCGCGCTTGCCGGCATCGTAGGATTCTTGTTCCTTACGCATACAACGCTCAGCGTTCCCGCCTTGATGGGCGCCATTATGTGCATGGGCGTGGGAACGGCGAACAGCATTCTAGTGGTTTCTTTTGCCAAAGAACTGTTGCTGCAGCACGGGGATCCTGTGAGAGCGGCCATCGAAGCCGGTTTCACCCGGTTTCGCCCCGTTCTTATGACCGCTTTGGCCATGATCATCGGCATGATTCCCATGGCGCTCGGGCTGGGCGAGGGCGGCGAGCAGAATGCCCCACTCGGGCGCGCCGTCATTGGAGGCCTGTTGTGTGCCACCGTGGCCACTCTGATCTTCGTCCCCGCAGTCTTCAGTTTGCTTCACCGGCGGCGCGATCCCTCTGTCGCCCAAGAGCAATCCAAGGGTGACGACCCTGAGCCGATTTCGGCATGAGGTAGAGGAAACCAATGACACCTAGCGAGGAAAACGTGACGACCACTCCCGGACCAGAAACGATCGAACCCCAAGGCGTCGAGCCAAAACTGGATGGATTTCGCGCCCGACCGGCAACCCGGCGCATAACCGCAATCCTTGTCGCGGCAGCTGCGCTCGTTGCTCTTGCTTTCCTGATTTACACCGGCATCCATTCGCGAGCAGCAGCCGAATCGCGGCTCAAGCAACGAACGGAAGACGCGGCCATTCCCACCGTCACGGTGGTCTTTCCTCGGGAGGGTGCCCCCACCCAAGAAATTGTTCTGCCCGGCAACACGCAGGCATTCAGTGACGCGCCAATCTATGCGCGAACCAGTGGCTATCTGAAGCGCTGGTATTTCGACATTGGCGCGCATGTCCAGAAGGGCCAGTTGCTCGCGGAGATTGAAACTCCCGAAGTCGACCAGCAGTTGCAGCAGGCCCGAGCGGACCTGGATACCGCGCAAGCCAACCTGAACATTGCGAAGATCACCGCCAGTCGCTGGAAAGACCTGGTGAGCACGGGCTCCGTTTCCCAGCAGGAAACCGACCAGGCGGTCAGCAATCTCAATGCGGTGACAGCCGCGGCCGAATCCAGTGCCGCGAATGTGCGACGCCTGGAACAGTTGCAAGCGTTCGAGAAGGTTTATGCCCCATTTGATGGAATCATAACCGCCCGCAATACGGACATCGGAGCACTCATCGATGCAGGGGCCAGCGCGCAACCCAGGGAACTCTTTCACATGGCAGCCATTCGCACGCTCCGCCTGTACGTTGCGGTTCCGGAGGTATACTCCCGTGCCGCGCGCTCCGGTGCACCAGCCACGTTGACTCTCGATGAATTCCCAGGCCAAACCTTTCATGGCACTCTCGTTCGCAACGCCAACTCCATTGACATCGCTTCGCGTACGCTGCTTGTCGAAGTCGATGTCGACAATCCGACCGGCCAACTCCTCCCGGGCGCTTACGTCTTTGTGCATCTGAAGCTGCCTGACCAAACCCGTTCGGTAACCATTCCTTCGAATACGTTGATCTTCCGGAAAGAAGGGTTGCAGGTTGGACTGGTTCGCAATGACAAAGCCGAGTTGGTTCCCGTCAAGATCGGCCGCGATTACGGCAACAGCGTCGAAATAGTTTCAGGCCTGCAACCAACGGACGCCGTCATCATCGACCCATCCGACTCTCTGGTCGCAGGCATGCCCGTCCGCCTGAGCAACAAACCGGCGGGAGGATCAGGGCGATGAGGTATTTTCTTGCCGTCATGCGTTTCATCGTCACCAGCATTGTCGCTCTGCTTCTAGTACTGCTGCTTGCGGGTTGTACCGTCGGTCCCAAATACGTCAAGCCGACCGTGCCTACGACTCCGACCTATAAGGAAGAAGAACCAGGTTCATTCAAAGAGTCAGACCAGTGGCAGCCCGCGCGGCCGGGCGACCAGATAAGCCGCGGAAACTGGTGGGAGATTTTTGGCGATACGGAACTCAACAAGCTGGAAGAGCAGATCGCCGGTTCCAACCAGAACCTGAAAGTAGCGGAAGCACGCTTCCGCGAAGCTCGTGCAGCGATTCGCTTCAATCGGGCTTCACAGTTTCCAACCATCACTACTGTGCCGAGCGCTAGTTATGTCAAGAATTCAGACTTTTCGCCGAACTTTCCTTCGAAGATCCTGCAGTCCAGCAAGGGCGATTTCGTGCTGCCCTTTGATCTTTCCTATGAGCTGGACCTTTGGGGTCGCGTACGGCGTAGCGTCGCTTCCGCGCGGGAAGAAGCACAAGCGACCGCTGCCGACTACGAAACCGCAAAGCTCAGCCTCGAAGCCGAACTCGCCCTGGACTATTTCGAATTGCGCAGTGCCGATGCTCAGAAGCAGCTTCTCGACGATACGGTAAAAGCCTATACCGACAACCTGCAGCTCACGCTCAATCGCTTCAAAGGAGGCGTGGCCCCGAAGGCCGACGTTGCGCAAGCGCAAACCCAGTTGGACACCACCCGCGTACAAGACACGGACGTCACTGTGCAACGAGCGCAATTCGAACACGCCATTGCGATTCTGATCGGAAAGCCGCCCGCGGAATTCAGCCTCGCAGTTGCGCCGCTCAACTACCAACCCCCCCGCACTCCGATCGGGCTCCCTTCTGAACTTTTGCAGCGGCGCCCGGACATAGCCGCCGCGGAGCGCCGGGTGGCGGAGGCAAACCAGCAGATCGGCATCGCCCGCGCGGCGTATTTTCCCACGGTGACCCTCGGCGGAACCGCGGGATTCTCCGGCTCGCAGGGTTCGAACTGGTTCGGGTGGCCGAGTGGCTTCTGGGCCGTCGGTCCGTCCCTCGCTCAGACTCTGTTCGACGCCGGGCGCCGTCGCGCCACGTCCGAATCGGCACGCGCGAACTACGATGCTGCCGTCGCGACCTATCGTCAGACTTCACTCACGGCGTTTCAGGAAGTCGAAGACAATGTCGCCGCCTTGCGCATTCTCGAAAACGAAACGGAACAGCAACAGCAGGCCGTTGCGTCATCGCAGGAATCTCTTCAACTTTTTACGAATCGTTACAAGGGCGGTGTCGACACATACCTTCAGGTCATCACCGCGCAGACCATCGAGTTAGCTAACGAGCGAAACGCCATTGATATTCAGCGCCGTCGATTGGACGCCAGCGTGCTCCTAGTCAAAGCGCTGGGAGGAGGCTGGAATGTATCTAATCTTCCTACGTTCGGTGCATCCTCCGTTCGGGACTATTGAGCCGTTGCGGGATAAAGTCAGCAGCACCGAATTCAGAGCATCACGTTAAGGAGAAAACTTATGCCAATACGAAAAGCAGAAGCGGAATGGAAAGGAAATCTCATTGAAGGGGCCGGCCGCCTAAAGGTCGGTAGCGGGGCCTTCGACGGGCCGTACTCGTTTAGGTCTAGGCTTGAAGAAGGGCAATCGGCGACCAATCCAGAAGAGTTGATCGGTGCTGCGCATGCTGGCTGCTTCACCATGGCCCTCACCGCGGAACTGTCACAAAAGGGAATCACGCCGAAACGGATCCACACGGTCGCTAACGTCAAACTGGACAAAGTTGGTGAAGCGTTCGCGATCACGCGCGTTGAGCTTCAGACGGAAGCCGACATTCCTGGGATAGACGATGCGACGTTCCAGAAAATTGCTCATGATTCAAAACAGAACTGTCCCGTATCGAAGGCGCTGGCCGGTACAGAGATTCGCCTAAGCGCAAAGTTGCTCACCGCCGCAACCGCATGACCGAGGTCCTTGTCTGTGAGCGTTTGAAAGGAGGCACGTGTGGGCAAGGAAGGCGTAGCGCACGGGGGAAGCTTGACTACCTTGGGCTACTCCGCAGGCCGCAAGGCAACCATAGACGTCACAGATCTGATCTGGAAGCGCGCGAGCATGAAGAGCTTCTCCCTCTTTGCACAACCTGCGGACGTATGGAGCACCGCGTGGAGCGTCATTTTTCCATTGCTTCAATCCGGGGCGGTGAAGCCCATCGTGGCAA
>Ga0137403_10007811_pt1 | contig 12013 bp, 9 predicted proteins | sample CZOMad2_1_16fung_FD_122057 | JGI IMG/M metagenome (GOLD analysis project Ga0137403, IMG submission 122057) | Vadose zone soil fungal communities from Angelo Coast Range Reserve, California, USA - CZOMad2_1_16fungal (Hybrid Assembly) | ecosystem: Environmental > Terrestrial > Soil > Vadose zone...
AAGGGCATGGCTCACTTCACCTGCGAGGTCGTCTACCGCGGCATCTTCCAGAAGAATCTGGCGGCCAGGATCTGCCGCGGCATCGTGCTCTCCGCACGCAAGGCGGGCCGGTGGGGGATCGCGTTCGGGCGCTACGGGGACAGCCCCCAGCGCAACGGGATCCCCGCCAAGGACTTCGCGATCGTGGCGGACACGCAGGAAGAGCTCGAGCAGAACATGGCCCGCTACGAGCCCAAGGAAGTCGACGTCACGATCTGCGTGGACGACACGCTCTCCAAGGGCGTCGAGTCCTGGGCCTGGTACGGGCTGCAGCCGCTCAACCGGCTGACCGTCTCCGGCGGCACCCTGCTCATGACCTCGCTCCAGAGCCCGGCCGAGCTCCTGAAGGACATGCACAAGAAGGACGCCCCGTACAACCTGGCCCTCATCCGGGCCAAGGCGTCCTTCTCCGGGCTCTGGGTGTACAAGGAAGACCACACCGAGGCCCGCATCCTGGGCGCGCTGGCGCGGATCCAGCCCGAGTTCCTATCGCTGGACGCGGTCTGCCAGGCCATCAAGGAAGCCGAGTGGGGTTCCGACCTCAAGGTGGCCTCGGCCCGCAAGGCCCACGAGCGCCTGGAGACCAAGCCGATCAAGACCACCGAGGGTAACGCGGAGATCCCGTTCTCCTTCGAGAAGCCGAAGTGGTGGGAGATGCGCGAGGGCGTGACCATCCCCGCGATTCCGATCGGCAAGCCGATGGAGGGCGGCAAGGGCTACGTGCCCGAGCGCAACCCGTACTTCAAGAAGTTCACGACCCGCACCATGCGGCCGGTGATCGACTTCGACAAGTGCGTGAAGTGCACCCTCTGCTGGATCCAGTGCCCCGACTCCTGCTTCGACGTCACCCCGGACGGCCTGTACGATGCCAACATGGAATCCTGCTGCGGCTGTGGGGTCTGCGAGGCGGTGTGCCCGGCCAAGGACTGCGTCACCATGGTGCGCGAGGACGCCTTCGAGGACAACGCGAGCCAGTGGGAGATGTGGCGGACCGACAAGGCCACCTACACGACCTGGATGACCGACAAGATCCACAGCAAGGAGCACATCACCCGGTCCCACGGCTTTCGCTTCCGCGGCCAGTACGAGCAGGAGATCAAGCAGGAGCTGGACGCCGGCGGGATCGAGATCACCGCGGGCATCCCCGGCGAGAACGCCGAGTCCAAGCAATAGGCGAGGAGACAGACCATGGCCGTGGACACGAAACCCGCAGGAGCGGTCGCCGATCACAAGGAGATGCTGATCTCGGGCAGCGAGGCCTGTGCCGAGGCCCTGACCCTGGCCGACCTCGACGTGGTGACCGCGTATCCGATCCGGCCGTACGACACCGTCATGCAGGCCATCGCCAAGAAGATCGCCAACGGGCACCTAGTGGCCGAGTACATCGTGGCCGAGGGCGAGCACAGCCAGTTCGAGATCGTCAAGCACGCCTCCACGGTGGGGGCGCGCGTGTTCTGCGGCTCCTCGGGCGTGGGCTGGATGTACGCGATGGAGTGCCTGACCGTCACGCCCCCCCTGCGGGTCCCGATGGTCTGCATGGTGGGCAACCGGGCGCTCGACGATCCGGGTGCCTTCGGCGTCGAGCACAACGACGCCCTGGTCGTCCGGGACCTCGGCTGGTTGCTGATCTGGGTGGACACGGCCCAGGAGATGCTCGACACCACCCTGCTCGCCTACCGGATCGCCGAGGACCGGCGCGTGTTCCTGCCCATCGCGATCTCCGCGGACGGCGCCTTCCTCACGCACTCCCAGACGATCTGTCAGGTGCCCAGCCGGGCCCTGGTTGACAAGTTCCTGCCGCGCTACGACCGGGGCGACCTGCAGCTGCACCCGGACAATCCGATCACGGTGGCCCCCCAGGCCAACGAGGACTGGGTCATCGAGATCCGGCGGCAGAACGACGAGGCGATGAAGCGGGCCAGCACCGTCATCGAGGAGGCCTACGCCGACTTCGGCAAGATCATGGGTCGCGCACCCGAGAACCCGTGGTTCGAGGAGTACATGACCGACGACGCGGAGATCATCCTGGTCGGGATGGGGACGATCTCGCTGCCGATGAAGGTCGGCATCCGCAATATGCGGGCGCAGGGGAAGAAGGTGGGCCTGGTGCGGCCGCGGTGGTTCCGCCCGTTCCCGACCGATCGGATGGTGAAGGCGCTCTCGAAGGCGTCGGCCATCGGCGTCATCGACCGCGACTACTCCTTCGGCTCGCCCTTCAACTCGGGGGTGGTCGCCAACGAGATCCGGGCCGCGATGTACAATGCGGACAAGCGCCCGCCGCTGCTCAGCTTCATCTGCGGGCTCGGTGGCCGCGAGGTGACCCTGGAAGACGTCGCCAAGGCGGCGGACATGTGCTACGCGGCCGCGAAGGCCGGGAAGTCCGACCCCAAGACGCACTGGCTCGGCGTCAGAGAGTAACCGCGCCTGGCGGCCGCAGCCGCAGGCGAGGCGAGCGAATACAAGGGAGACTATGACGATGGCCGACACGGCATTCACGAACGCGACGCAGATCCTTGAGCCCTTCAAGGGCGTCAAGAAGGTCACGATCGAGGAGTACTTCACCTCCGGCCACCGCACCTGCCAGGGCTGCGAGTCGGCCCTGGTCATGAAGCTCATGGTCAAGGCGGCGGGCCCGCGCACGATCGTGCTCGGCTCGACCGGCTGCATGTACGTGGCCAATACCACGTACTACACCACCCCGTGGGTGGTGCCGTGGATGCACACCCAGCTCGGCTCCTCCGGCTCGGCCGCGCTCGGCACCGCGGCCGGACTCAAGGCGCTGATGAAGAAGGGCAAGATGAAGTCGGAGCCGATCAACGTCATCGCCTTCTGCGGCGACGGGGGCGGCGCGGACATGGGCCTGGGCGCCATCTCGGCCACCCTGACCCACAAGGAATACAACTCGCTGATCCTGATGTACGACAACGAGTCGTATGCCAACACCGACATCCAGCTCTCCGGCTCCACGCCCTACGGCGCGAACACCACGTTCAGCCCGCCCGGCTCGGTCAAGCGCATCATCCACACCCGCTGGAAGAAGAACACCGCGGGCATGCTGGCCGCCGGTCACCCGGAGTGCCGGTACGTGGCCACCGTGGACGCCTCCTACGCGGTCGAGATGATGAACAAGGTCCGCAAGGCCCTCACCATCGGGGGGCCGACCTTCATCCACTCGCTCGACCCGTGCCCGAAGGGCTGGGACTACGACCCGATGCTCTCCCACGAGCTGGGCGAGCTGGCGATCGAGACCGGGATCTTCCCCCTCTACGAGGTGGAGGACGGCCAGGTCAAGTACTACGGCAAGACCAAGGCGATCGTCGAGGGGCGCCCGCGCAAGCCGGTGCGCGAGTATCTCCTCAAGCAGGGCCGGTTCGCGCACTTCATCGAGGAGGATCTCGCGTACTTCCAGGCGAAGGTGGACGAGATGTGGGACAAGTGGGAGATTCCCGCGGTGGTGCCGTTCCGGCGTCTGGACGCGACGAAAGAGGCGCTGTCGGCGAAGTAGCGCCCGGCCCGCCCTTGGCTCCTCCTCGCCGCGCGTAGCAGGTAGGGCCGGGCTCCCGCGAAACGGGACCCGGCCCTTCCGTGTTCTATACGTGTTCCAGACGTATTCCAATACGACATGGACCCGAGGCCTTGGCCTCGGGCAAAGGAGCGAGCGATGAAGCTCGACGCCGTTGTCGCACTCGTTCTGGTGCTGCTGATCGCCGTCCCCGCCTCCGCCGTCGCCTGGGAGCCGACCAAGCCAATCGAGTTCGTGGTACCGGCCGGGACCGGCGGCGGCGCCGATCAAATGGCGCGCCTGATCTCCGGCATCGCCGAAAAGCACAAGCTCTCGCCCCGCCCGTTCATCGTCATCAACAAGTCGGGCGGGGCGGGCGCGGAAGGCTTCCTCGACGTGAAGAGCAAGAAGGGCGAGGCCCACACCATAATCATCACCCTGTCGAACCTCTTCACGACGCCGCTCCACACCGGCGTCCCGTTCAGCTGGCGGGATCTGACGCCGATCGCCCGGATGGCGCTCGACGAGTTCATTCTCTGGGTCAGCACGACCCGTCCTGACAAGAAGGATTTCAAGACGGCGAAAGAGTACATCGCGGCCGTGAAGGAACAGATGGGCAAGCCCGAGCAGATGAAGATGGGCGGCACTGGCTCGGCGCAGGAGGATCAGATCCTCACGATCCAACTCGAGCAAGCGCTGGGGCTCAAGTTCACCTATGTGCCGTTCAAGGGCGGCGGCGAGGTCTGTGTGAACCTCGTCGGCAACCACGTGGACTCGACGGTGAACAACCCGATCGAATGCGTGAGCCACTGGAAGGCCGGTCGTGTCCGTCCGCTCGCCGTCTTCGACACGGCGCGCATCCCGGTCGGCGAGTGGAAGGACATCCCGACGGTCAAGGAGGCGCTCGGCGTCGACGTGAACTACCTGATGCTCCGCGGGATCTTCGGCGCGCCGAGCATGCCGAAAGAGGCGGTGGACTGGTACGTCGCCTTGCTCCGGAAGGTGACCGAGACGCCGGAGTGGAAGAAGTACATGGACGAAGGCGCGCTCAAGCCCGCGTTCGCCGCCGGCCCCGAGTACGTGAAGTGGGTGGAGGAGAACGAGCAGCTCCACAAGGAGCTGATGACCAAGGGGGGCTTGCTGAAGAAATAAGATGCGCGCCGTCGACCTCGCCACCGCGTCGATTTTGATCCTGCTGGGCGGGGTCGTGGTCCTCGACTCCCTGCGGATCGGCATCGGCTGGGGAACGGACGGCCCCCGGAGCGGCTTTTTCCCGTTCTGGCTCGGGGTGATCATGATCGTCGCGTGCGGGACGATCTGCCTTCAGGCGTTGCGCGGGGCGACGGACAAGCCGTTCGTGACGCGCGCGCAGCTCGGTCCGGTGCTCAAGGTGCTGTGGCCGGCCACGCTGATGGTGATCCTGATCAAGCCCCTGGGGCTCTACGTCGCCTCGGCGCTGTACCTGGGCTTCTACATGCGCTGGGTCGGTCGACACGGCTGGGTCACCCTGGCCCTCTGCGCGATCGGCATCCCCCTGCTCACGTTCGTGGTGTTCGAGACGTGGTTCCTGGTGCCGATGCCCAAGGGCCCGCTCGAGGCCTGGCTCGGGTACTGACCGATGGGGGTCGAGAACCTCTTCCACGGCTTTCACATCGCCGTGACGCCGTTCAACCTCTTCGTCGCCGTGGTCGGCATCACGCTCGGGACCGTCATCGGCGTCCTGCCCGGGCTCGGCGGCGCCAACGGCGTCGCGATCCTGCTGCCGCTCACATTCACGATGCCGCCCACCTCCGCGATCATCTTGCTGACGTCGCTCTACTGGGGCGCGCTCTTCGGCGGCGCGATCACCTCCGTGCTCTTCAACATCCCGGGCGAGCCGTGGTCGGTCGCGACGACCTTCGACGGGTATCCGCTGGCGCGGCAGGGGCAGGGGGGCCAGGCGCTCACGGCGGCCTTCACCTCGTCCTTCATCGGCGCGCTCTTCTCGATCGTGCTGATCACTTTCTTCGCGCCGCTCCTCGCCGAGATCGCCCTGCGCTTCGGCCCGCCCGAGTTCTTCGCGATCCAGCTGCTGACCTTCTCGAGCTTCATCGGGCTCGGCGGCGGCGATCCGCTGAAGTCGCTCGTGTCCATCGTGCTCGGGTTCATCCTCGCCGCGGTGGGTCTCGACATCGTCACCGGCCAGCTCCGGATGACGTTCGGCTTCGTCGACCTCATGAAGGGGTTCGACTTCATCGTGGCGGTCATCGGGCTCTTCGGCGTCGGCGAAATATTGTTGTCCGTGGAGGAAGGGCTCAGCTTCAAGGGCACCCCGACGGGGATGAACCTGCGCGTGGTGCTCGACACGTGGAAGATCCTGCCGCGCTACTGGCGCACCTTTGCGCGCGGGGCCTTCATCGGCTTCTGGATGGGGTTCAAGCCCGGCGGCGCGACGCCCGCCTCGTTCATGAGCTACGCCTTCGCCAAGCGGTTCTCGAGGCACCCGGAGCGGTTCGGCAAGGGAGAGCTCGAGGGCGTCGTCGCGCCGGAGACGGCGGCCCACGCGGCGGGGGTGGCGGCGATGCTGCCGATGATCACGCTCGGGATCCCGGGCTCGCCGACGGCGGCGGTCATGCTCGGCGGCTTGATCATCTGGGGCCTCCAGCCGGGCCCGCTCCTGTTCACGGAGAAGCCCGATTTCGTCTGGGGGCTCATCGCCAGCATGTACACCGGCAACTTCATCGGCGTCCTGATGGTCCTGGCGTTCGTGCCCTTCTTCGCCGCGATCCTCCGCGTTCCGTTCGCGATCCTCACGCCGCTGATCGTCGTCGTCTGCGCGATCGGCTCGTACGCCGTGCACAACAGCATGATCGACATCTGGTACATGCTGATCTTCGGCGTCGTCGGCTACGTCTTCAAGAAGCTCGACTATCCGCTCGCCCCGCTGGTCCTGGCCCTGGTCCTCGGCGATCTCGCCGAAAACGCGCTCCGCCAGAGCCTGATCATGTCGCAGGGCTCGCTCGCGATCTTCGTGACTCGCCCGATCGCCGGCGCGATCACGGCGGTCGCGATCTTCTTCTTCCTGCTGCCGGTCCTCACGCCGTGGTGGCGCCGCCTGCGCGGCGCACCGGGACCAGGGCCGGCCGCCTCGCCGACGCGACCCTGATGGCGATCTTCACCGACCCGGAATTCTGGATCCGCCTGTTCGGCATCGGCGCGCTCAATCTCCTCCTGTCCGGCGACAATGCCCTGGTCATCGCCCTCGCGGTGCGCGCCCTGCCCAAGCGAAAACGCCTGCTGGGTCAGATCTGGGGCGCGGTGGGGGCGGTCGTGCTGCGATTGATCTTCGTCGCGGTCATCAGCTTGCTCCTCAAGATTTCGTTTCTCCAGCTCGTCGGCGGGCTGCTCCTCGTCTGGATCGCCGTCAGGCTCGTCCGGCCGGAGACGGGCGGCGGGAGTGACATTCGGCACGGAACCTCCGTTTGGGAAGCCGTCTGGCTCATCATCGTGGCGGACATCACGATGAGCCTCGACAACGTGCTCGCGATCGCCGCCACGGCGCATGGCGATCTCGTGCTCGTCATGTTCGGGATCGGGCTCTCGCTGCCGATCGTCGTCTGGGGCGCCGGCATCCTGGCGCATCTCATGAATCGCTACGCGTGGATCGTCTGGCTCGGCGGGGGCATACTTGGCTATGTCGCGGGCGAGATGATGCTGGACGACCCGGCCGTTACCCGATGGCTCGGCGACTACGCCGCGCCACTCCACTATCCGGTGCCGATCGCCATCGGGGGCGTGCTCACGGGGCTCGGCTGGTGGTTGGGTCGGCGCCGCCGTCACGTCCACGTCCCAGAAAACCTCTGAGGTCGCGATGAGCGTGCCCGGACGCCGGAAAGCGGCAGGGGAGCCGGCGGACCCGGCCATCGAGCTTGGGCCGATCAAGTCGACGCGGATTTACGAGGAGATCGTCCGCCAGGTCAAGCAGCTGATCGCGGAAGGTCGCCTCAAGAGCGGCGATCGGCTGCCGCCCGAGCGGGATCTCGCCGAGAAGTTCGTCGTCAGCCGGACCTCCGTGCGCGAAGCGCTGCGGGCGCTCGAAAGCCTGGGGCTCATCGAGATCCGGCCGGGCGAGGGCACGTTCGTGCGCCAGGTGTCGATCGACGCGCTGGTCGCCCCCTTGGCCCTCGTGATGACCTCGCAGCGTGAGGCGATCGGGGAGCTCTTCGAGGCCCGGCGGGTGCTCGAGCCGGCCATCGCGGCGCTCGCGGCGAGCCGCGCGACGCCGGAAGAGGTCCAGGAGATGGAACGGATCCTCGAAGACCAGGCGCGGGAGGTCGCCGCCGGGAGGACCGGCCTCGCTCAGGATGCCGCCTTTCACACCGCCATCGGCATCGCCGCCCACAATCGCGCGATCACTCGGATCGCGCACGCGATCATGGACCTGCTGACCCAGAGCCGGGAGGAATCCCTCAACACGCCGGGCCGGCCCACGCGCTCGCACCAGGACCATCGCCGGATCCTGCAGGCCATCGCGAGACGCAATGCGAGCGCGGCGCGCCAGGCCATGCTCGACCACCTCGTCGCGGTGGACGCCCTCGTGCTCGGCACCGCGCCCGAGCGCCCGGAGGGCGGCCGGCGCTCGGGCGCTTGACCAATCCGGGGCGAGTCCGTATACTCCGCACCGTGCTCGAGACGACGCCGCGGGTACCGCTGCTGGGTCTGATTCTGCTGGGGCTGCTGCCCCTGCCCGGAGCATCCGCGACGTAGCGACATCGGATGCCACGGGCGGGGACGAAGCCCGTGGCGATGCAGACCTCGAAGGCCACGGGTTGGAAGACCCGTGGCCTTTCGCGTTTGTAGAGGTCGGGCTTCCGGAAACGCCGGGGAGGGGAAATGAGTGCGGGCGCGGTGGTGGTGACGAGCGGTAGAATAATTGACACCGATGCTCGGCATCCACTACTATCACAAGGCTTTTTTGGTCATCGAGGAGGGAGACCGGCGCCCATGACGAAATACGTCTACTTCTTCGGTGGTGGTCACGCCGAGGGCTCCTCCCTCATGCGGAATCTGCTCGGCGGCAAGGGGTGCGAGCTGGCGGAGATGACCAACCTCGGAATCCCGGTCCCGCCCGGATTCACGGTCACGACACAGGCCTGGGCTCACTACAACCGGTCCGGGCACGAGTGGCCCGAGGAGCTGTGGGACCAGGCGCTCGAGAACCTCGAGAGACTCGAGGGCGCCGCGGATGCGGGCTTCGGCGATCCCAAACGCCCTCTCCTGGTTTCCGTCCGATCGGGCGCCCGCGTGTCGATGCCGGGGATGATGGAGACGATCCTCAATCTCGGCTTGAACGACGCGACGGTCGAGGGGCTGGCGGCCCGCACGCGCAACGAGCGGTTCGCGTGGGACTGCTATCGGCGCTTCGTCATGATGTTCGCGAACGTCGTCCTCGGAGTGCGGCGGGAGGTCTTCGACGCCGAGCTCGACGCGGCGAAGACGCGCCTCGGTGTCAAGACCGATCCCGAGGTCCCCGCGGCCGAGCTGCGAAAGCTCACCGATGCCTTCAAGAACATCGTCAGCGAGCGGACGGGGCGCGCCTTCCCGGAGGACGTACGGGAGCAGCTGCGGCTGGCCATCAACGCCGTCTTCGATTCCTGGTTCGCGAAGAAGGCCGCGGAGTACCGCCGCATCCACAACGTTCCCGAGGAATGGGGCACCGCGGTGACCGTGATGGCCATGGTGTTCGGGAACCTCGGCGAGACCTCCGGGACGGGCGTCGGCTTCACCCGCGATCCGCGGACCGGTGAGCCGCGATTCTACGCCGAGTTCCTGCCCAACGCCCAGGGGGAGGACGTCGTCGCCGGAATCCGAACGCCGCTGCCGATCGAGGCCTTGCGCCAGCGGATGCCGACGATCTACGACGAGGTCCTCGAGATCGCCGGGCGCCTCGAGCGGCATTACAAGGACATGCAGGACATCGAGTTCACCGTGCAAGACGGCACCCTCTACCTCCTGCAGACGCGCTCCGGTAAGCGCTCCGCGCGCGCCGCCGTGAAGGTGGCCCGAGATCTCGTGAACGAGCACGTGATCGACCAGCACACCGCCTTGCTCCGCGTCCGGCCGCAGGAGGTGAACGAGGCCATCCGGCCCGTCTTCGACGACCGGGACAAGGCCGCGGCGATCAACAAGGGGCGGCTGCTGGCCCGGGGCCTGCCCGCCGCGCCGGGCGCGGCGGTCGGCAAGGCGGTCTTCGACGCGGATCGCGCGGTGGAGTGGGCGCACGCGAACGAGAAGGTCATCCTCGTTCGCGCCGAGACCTCGCCCGAGGACGTGGCGGGCATGTACGCCGCCGAGGGCATCGTCACCTCGCGAGGCGGCCGGACGTCGCACGCGGCGGTGGTCGCCGTCGGGATGGGCAAGGCCTGTGTGGTCGGCGCCGGGGAGATCGTCGTGGACGAGCATCGCCGCGTGTTCGAGGTCGGCGGTCGCATCGTCCGCGAGGGCGACTGGATCTCCGTCGACGGCGGAAGCGGCGAGGTCCTTCTCGACACCGTGAAGACCGTCGAAGGGGAGCTGGGCGACGAGGTCCAAGAGCTCCTGTCCTGGGCCGATCGCTATCGCAAGGAGGGTCTCGGCGTGCGGGCCAACGCCGATACGCCCGCCGACGCCCAGCGCGCGCGCGAGTTCGGGGCCGAGGGCATCGGGCTCGTGCGCACCGAGCACATGTTCTTCGCGCCCGAGCGAATTCCGATCGTCCGCGAAATGATCATGGCGGGTGACCAGGCGACGCGCCGCGTCGCGCTCGAGAAGCTCCGACCGTTCCAGCGGGACGACTTCATGGGCATTTTCCGGGCGATGAACGGTCTCCCGGTGACGATCCGCCTGCTCGATCCGCCCCTCCACGAGTTCCTGCCCAACCACAAGGAGTACAAGGAGCTCATCGAGACGCGGAGCCGCCTGGAGGCGCTCGGCATCAATCCCGAAGAGCAGGCGCGCCTCGAGACGCTCATCGCCAACGTCGAGAAGCTGCGAGAGGCCAACCCCATGCTCGGCCACCGCGGCTGCCGTCTCGGGATCACGCATCCGGAGATCTACGGCATGCAGGTGCGCGCCATCATGGAGGCCGCGTGCACGGTCGCCGAGCAAGGCGTCCACGCCGAACCCGAGATCATGATCCCGCTCACCGGGACCGTCGGCGAGATGAAGGAGACCTTCGAGCAGACCAAGCGGGTCGCCGACGGCGTCATCGCGGAGACGGGCGTCGCCGTGCCGTACCTGATCGGGACGATGATCGAGGTGCCCCGGGCGGCGCTGATCGCGGCCCAGATCGCCGAGTACGCCGAGTTCTTCTCGTTCGGGACCAACGACCTCACCCAGCTGACCTACGGTTACAGTCGGGACGACGTCGCGAAGTTTCTGCCGAAGTACCTGGACATGGGCCTGGTGCCGCACGATCCGTTCTCGGTCCTGGATCAGGAGGGCATGGGCGAGCTGATCAAGATCGGTATCGAGCGGGGGCGGAGCCGCCGGCCGAACATGAAGATCGGGATCTGCGGCGAGCACGGCGGCGAGGCCTCGTCCGTCGAGTTCTGTCACCGCGTGAAGATGAGCTACGTGTCGTGCTCGCCTTATCTGATTCCCGGCGCCCGGCTCGCGGCCGCGCAGGCGCGGATCAAGGAGCGCCAGGTGGGCGGCGGCGGAGACTACCGTGTCTAGCTTCGACGGGGTCTTCATCCCGGTCACGACGCCGTTCTCGGGCGACGACGTGGCGCCGGCCCGCCTCGCCGCGAACCTCCAGAAGTGGAACGGAGCGCCGCTGGCCGGCTACGTCGTCCTCGGCTCCACCGGCGAGTTCCCGATGCTGATCGCGGCCCGCGAGTTCTGCGACGTCTACGCCCTCGCCGGGGGCGGACGGTGGGACGAGGCGCGCGAGATCGCGAGGCGGATGATGGTCGCGGACCGCGGCATCGCCGGGCGATACGGGATCGGCGGGCTCAAGGCGGCGCTCGACCTGCAGGGGTTCTACGGCGGCCCGTGCCGCGCGCCGCTCGGGACGCCCGACGGCGACGCCATCGAAGACATCAAGGAAGTCCTGGCGACGGCCGGACTGCTCTAGGAGGACCGCGAAGTGAGAATGCCCGGGGCGCGAATCCTTCTCGAATGCCTGAAGCGCCAGGGAGTCGACCTGATCTTCGGCCTGCCCGGCGGCGCGGTGCTGCCCATCTACGACGCCCTGTACGACTTCCAGGGTCTGCGGCACATCCTCGTGCGCCAGGAGGCGGCGGCGGGCCACGCGGCCGAGGGCTACGCGCGGACGTCGGGCCGGGTGGGCGTGTGTCTCGTGACCTCGGGCCCCGCCGCGACCAATCTGGTGACGGCGCTGCAGGACGCGATGATGGACTCCATCCCGATCGTCGCCTTCACCGGACAGGTGCCCACGCACCTCATCGGCAACGACGCGTTCCAGGAGGCGGACAACGTCGGGATCACGCG
>Ga0137403_10007812_pt1 | contig 12013 bp, 9 predicted proteins | sample CZOMad2_1_16fung_FD_122057 | JGI IMG/M metagenome (GOLD analysis project Ga0137403, IMG submission 122057) | Vadose zone soil fungal communities from Angelo Coast Range Reserve, California, USA - CZOMad2_1_16fungal (Hybrid Assembly) | ecosystem: Environmental > Terrestrial > Soil > Vadose zone...
TACCGCTTCATGAAACCGACCGCGTAGATCCGCTTCCCGGCTGTTGCGGCGTCGACCAGCCGCTGCGCCTGATCGGCACTGTGCGCCATCGGCTTCTCGGCCATCACATGCTTGCCGGCCTGGAGCGCCGCGAACGTCAGCGGTCCGGTCGCGGCGCGCGGCACGCTGATGATGACCGCCTTGATATCCGGGTTCGCCAACAGCGCCCGGTGGTCGGTCACGACGCGCGTCGCACCCAGCTGTCCCGACAGGACCTCGACCAGCGACGGGCGGGATTCTGCGACGCAGGCCACCTCGCAGCGCGGATCGGCAAGATAGAACGGCAAGTGCGCGATCTGGGCGATCATTCCGCCGCCGAGAAAGCCGATCTTGATGGGCGCTTCCTGCGCCTGCAGGAGATTGATGCGAAACGGCGAAGCCGCAACTGCCGCGCCGGCGCCAACTGTCGTCAGCAGACGACGCCGGGAAATCGATCCGGTCTTAAAGCCCTTCTCACCCATAGCGTTCTCCCCTCGATGTGTTTCTGGATTATGTTGCCGCGCCGCTTCTGTTCAAATTCGTCCCAGTGCCGTCAGGATCACCTGTGGCGTCAGCGGAATCTCTGTCACGCATGCCCCGAACGGGCGCAGCGCGTCGTTCACCGCATTCGCCACCGCCGCGGCCGCGCCCGCGGTGCCGGCCTCGCCCGCGCCCTTGAAACCGCCCTCGGCGAAGGCGGTAGGCGTCTCCACATGGCCCACCACGATGTCCGGCATCTCGGCCGCCATGGGCACGAGATAGTCGGCCATGGTGCCGGTGAGGAGCTGTCCCGCCTCGTCGTAGACGCAATGCTCGAAGAGCGCGGCGCCGATGCCCTGGACGATGGCGCCGCGAACCTGCTCGTCCACCAGCCGGGGATTGATGATGCGGCCGCAATCTTCCACCGCCCAGTGGCCGAGCAGCCGGACGAAGCCGGTGTCCACGTCCACCTCCAGGTGGGAGAGCTGAATGCCGTTGGTGAAGGCGAAGCCCTGGTGGCGGGGCACATAGTGGCGCGTCACCGTCAGCTCGGACTGGAAATCCTTCGGAAGCGTGTCCGGCCGGAAGTAGGCGATCCGGCCCAGCTCGGCCAGCTCCAGCCGGACCTCGCCGGTGTCCGCGTCCACGATCTTCCCGCGCCGGAGGTCGAGATCCTCCGGCTCCGTCTGGAGGATGGCGCCCGCCACCCTGAGCACATTTCCCTTGAGCGCCTTGCCCGTCTGCAGCGCCGCCTCGCCCCCGATGCCGGCGCCGCGCGAGGCCCAGGTGCCGCCGCCATACGGCGAGACGAGGGTGTCGCCGGTGAGCACGCGCACGTCCTCCATCCGCACCCCCACCGCGGACGCCACCACCTGGGCCAGCATCGCGTCCGTCCCCTGCCCCTGCTCGGTCACGCCGGTGACGCAGGTGACCGCCCCCGACGGCTCGAGCTTCAGCGTGCAGCCGTCCTGCGACGAGATGCGGGCGCCGCCCACGCCGTAGAAGGCGGGGCCGGGCGTGGTCAGCTCGATGAAGGCGCAGAGCCCGAGCCCCCGGTAGACGCCCCGCTTCCGGAGCTCGTCCCGCTCGGCGGCCAGCGCCCGATAGCCGGAGATCGCGAGGAGCTTGTCCAGGCACTCCTCGTGCGAGAGCCGCTCGAAGAAGTAGCCGGTCTGCGAGGTGTGCGGGTACATCTCGGCGGTGACGTAGTTCCGCCGGCGCACCTCCACCGGGTCGAGTCCGAGCTCCCGCGCCACGCGGTCCACCATGCCCTCCATCACCGCGAACGCGATGGGGTGGCCCACCGCGCGGTACTGGCACATGGGCGTCTTGTTCTGGAGGACGACGCGGAGCCGTCCCGCGTAGTCGCGGAAGCGATAGACGCCCGGCGTGAGCCGGACGGTCTGGTTGCCCTCCACGGCGCTGGTCCGGGGATACACGGAGTAGGGGCCGATGCCGGTGAGGTCGTCCACCCGCATCGCCACCATCGTCCCGTCGCGCGTGACCGCGATCTCCGCGTCGACGCGGTGGTCGCGCGCATGGATGTCGGACTGGAAGGACTCGAGCCGGTCCGCCACGAACTTCACCGGGCGCCCCAGCAGCACCGCGAGCGCGCAGGTGGCCATCTCGTCGGGATAGATGTGGACCTTGATGCCGAAGGAGCCGCCGACGTCCTTGCAGATCACGCGCACGTCGTGCTCGGGGAGATTGAGGTGCCGCGCCAGGATGTCCTGCATCATGTTCGGCGCCTGGAACGAGTGATAGACGGTGAGGCGCCGCTCGCTCGGGTCGAAGTCGGCCAGGATGACCCGCGGCTCGAGCGTGACGCCGGTATGGCGCCCCATCCAGAACGTATCGCGGTAGACGTGATCGGCCCCGGCGAAGGCGGCGTCGGGATCGCCCGACTTCAGCTCGAGCGCGAAGGCGAGGTTGTCGCCCAGCTCCGGATGAATGACGGGCGTGGCGGGGTCGAGCGCGGTTTCGGGATCCGTCACCGCCGGCAGCGGCTCCCACTCGACGGCGAGCCGGCCCACCCCGTCCTCGGCCCGCGCGCGACTTTCCGCCACCACCGCGGCCACCGGCTCCCCTTGCCAGGTGGCCCGCCCCCGCGCCAGCGGATACTGCATGGCCGACTTCATACCCTGGAAGTGAGCGAGCGTGCCCACCCAGCCGGCGCAGATGCCCGCCAGCTCGTCGCCGGTCACCACGCGCGCCACCCCGGAAATGGCCAGGGCCGCCCGCGCGTCAAGGGACACGATGCGGGCATGGGCGTGGGGGCTGCGCAGGAAGGCCACGTGGAGCATGCGCGGGAGACGGAGATCATCCGTGAAGACGCCGCGGCCGGCAAGGAGCCGCGCCGCCTGGGGCCTGATGACGGACTGTCCAATGTAGCTGTCGGCTCGATCAATCACGTCGCGATTCGGCCTCTTCGCGCCTTCGGCGGTCATGTGTTTCGCCTGGTGGCGGCGGTGGCCAGGATCGCCTCCACGATGGCGTGATAGCCGGTGCAGCGGCAGTAGTTCCCGGACAGGCCCCGGCGGATCTCCGCGCCGCTCGGCGCGGGGTTCCCGCGCAGGAGCTCGTGTGCGGTCAGCAGCATCGCCGGCGTGCAGAAGCCGCACTGCAGCGCGTTGGCCACCGCGAACGCCGCCTGGAGATCGGCGATCTCGCCCGACGCGGCCACGCCCTCGATGGTCTCCACGGCGGCGCCGTCGCACTGGACGGCGAGGGTGAGGCAGCCACGCGCGAGCGCGCCGTCCACCCGGACCGTGCAGGCGCCGCAGACTCCTTGCTCGCAACCCACGTGCGACCCGGTGAGCTCGAGGTCTTCCCGGATGAAATCCACGAGGCTCCTTCGCGCCTCGACGCGGCGCCGCACCGCCGCCCCGTTCACGGTGAGCGCGATCTCGATAGTAGTGTCCAGGGTTCCCTCCACCGGCTAGCCTCCGGCCGTGAGCGCGGTCAGGGCGCGGCTCAGCAAGACACGCGCGAGGTGGCGGCGCAGCGCGGCGCTGGCGTGGATATCCGCGGGCGGGTCGAGGTCGGCATCGAGCGCGCTCCCGGCCTCCGCGAGCGTGGCGGCGTCGGGCCGGCGACCGCTCACCGCGGCCTCCGCACGCCCGGCGCGCACCGGCGTGAGGCCGACCCCCGCGAAGACCAGCCGCGCCTCCGCGATGGCGCCGTCGGCAATCCGGGCATGCGCGGCCAGCGCGACGAGGGCGTAGTCCCCGTGGCGACGGGCCAGCTCGCTGAAGTGGGAGCGCCAGCCCGCTGCGAGCGCCGGGATCACCAGGCCGGTGAGGATCTCCCCGGGCTCGAGCGCGGTGGTGTAGATGCCACGGTAGAAGCGCGCGGCGGGAATCTCGCGCGCGGCGCCCCGCCGGGCCACGCGGAGCACCGCCTCCAGCGCCACCGCGCAAGCGGGCAGCTCGGCGGCGGGATCGGCCTGGGCCAGACTGCCGCCCACCGTACCCCGGGTGCGGAGCGCCAGGTGCGCGACCTGCGGCATCGCCTGCGCCACCAGGGGGGCGTGCCGCGCCACCAGCGGGGAGCGGAGCACCGCCTCCTGTCGCGCGAGGGCGCCGATCGTGAGTCCCTCCGGCGCGAAGACGATGGCGTCGAGACCGGGGAGTCGGTTGATGTCCACCAGGGCCGCCGGCGTGGCCAGCCGCATGTTGAGCGCGGGCACCAGGCTCTGCCCGCCCGCGAGGAGCCGCGCGTCGGGCCCGTAACGGTCGAGGAGAGAGAAAGCCTCGTCGAGCGTGGCGGGGCGGTGATAGGCGAAGGGCGCGGGCTTCATCGACGCGGCACCGGGGGGAAGTCTACCTTGACACCCGGAAAAACGGCTTGCTATGTTACGGCGCGACTCACCCCATGTCGGACCCAATCCTCGAGACGACGAAGCTCAGCCGGAGCTTCGGCAGCCTGGCCGCGGTCAACCAGGTGGACTTCGCCGTGCAAGCGGGCGAGCTGCGCGCCATCATCGGCCCCAACGGCGCGGGCAAGACCACCTTCTTTCGCCTCATCTCGGGCGAGATGGTGCCCTCCGGCGGCCGCATCGTCTTCAAGGGCCAGGACGTGACCGGCTTGCCGCAGCACCGCGTCTCGCGGCTCGGAGTGTCCAAGTCCTACCAGATCACCAACGTGTTCCCGCACCTCTCCGTCCTCGAGAACGTGCGGGTGGCGGTGCAGTCCTACCGCCTCTCGTTCAACTTCTGGTCCCGCGCCTCCGACCTCGCCGCGGTGCGCGACAAGGCCGCCGGCATCTTGCGTGAGGTGGGGCTCGCGGAGAAGACGGAGCTGGTGGCCGCCAATCTCTCCCACGGCGAGAAGCGTCACCTCGAGCTCGGCATCGCGCTCGCCACCGAGCCGAGCCTGCTCCTGCTCGACGAGCCCACCGCGGGCATGAGCCCGGAGGAGACGGACGAGACCATTCATCTGATCCGCCGGATCGCCGCCGGCCGCACGGTCATCCTCGTCGAGCACAAGATGAAGGTGGTCATGAACATCTCGGACAAGATCACCGTGCTCCACCAGGGCCAGGTGCTCGCGGAAGGCTCGCCATCCGAGATCCGCGCGAACACGCTCGTGCAGCAGACCTATCTCGGGGTGAGCAAGTGACCGCGGGCCCCCTGCTCGCCATTCAGGACCTGCACGCCTATTACGGCGAGGCGCATATTCTCCAGGGCGTTTCGCTCGCCGTGCACCCGGGCGAGGTGGTCACCCTCATCGGGCGGAACGGTGCTGGCAAGACCACCACCCTTCGCAGCATCATAGGCATCGTGGTGCCGCGCGGCGGGCACATCACCTTCGACGGCTTCGAACTGGCCGGCCTCCCCACCCACACGATCGCTCAACGTGGGATCGCCTACGTGCCGGAGGACCGCCGCATCCTTCCGAACCTCAGCGTGGAGGAGAACCTCCGGCTGGGCCGGCTCGGCGCGGGGGGCGCCAAGGGCGACGGCGACGCGGTGATGGACGAGGTGCTGGGCCACTTCCCGCGCCTGCGCGAGCGCCTGGCCCAGAAGGGCAAGAGCCTCTCGGGCGGCGAGCAGCAGATGCTGGCCATCGCGCGCGGGCTCGTGGCCAGCCCCAAGCTCATGCTCGTGGACGAGCCGACCGAAGGACTGTCGCCCATCATCGTGGAGAGCCTCACCGAGATCCTCCGCGAGATCAATCGGCGCGGCACGACCATCCTGCTGGTCGAGCAGATCCTCGAGGTCGCGCTGGCGCTCTCCCACCGGCTGTACGTCATGGACCAGGGCCGCATCCAGTTCGAGGGAACGCCCGAGGCGCTGCGCACCGATCCCGCCATCCAGCAGCGCTTCCTCGGCGTCTAGTCGGACGAAACGGTTCACCTAAAGCACCATCGCATCGGGCGCTCGGTGGCCCGCGCCGTCACCGGCTCGGCCGGTAGCTTCTACGCAGGGCCGGCACTTCGTACCCACTCGGTCTACCGTGGGGCCGCGGGGCCGGCGCGCAAATGGCGCTGGAAGCCACCGATTGGCTCGGGCGACGCTGGCACGGGTGATGCGTTGCCCGCTAACGGGGGCACCTCCACATGCATCCACTACGCGTGAGAGCGCTTGGCTCTGCCCGGTGGGTCCTCATCGCCTGCGCGATCCTGGCGCTCGCCGCCAGCGTGACCGTCTACTACACATCCCCGGCGGTGGTACGACACCTTTTGATCGCACAGATCGAGTCGATGACCCACCGCCCCGTCAGCATCGATGCCGTCGCGCTCAATCCATTCACCGGACGGCTCGTCGTCCGCGGATTCCGCCTCCGGGAACCGGACGGTCAGACCCCGTTCACCGACTTCGACCGCCTCGACGTCCGCATCCGCCCCCTCTCCCTCTTGCGCGGGCACCTCTGGATCCGCGAGGTGACCCTCCAGGGCTCGACCGTGCGCATCATCCGATTCGCCGAGGGCTTCAACATCTCGGACCTGATCCCGCGCTCGGGCGGGACCGGCCGGACGCTCGACGTCACCGTGGATCACCTCGTCGTCACGAAGGGCACCGTCGCGCTCGAGGACCGGGCCCTGGCCGAGCCGCGCACCTGGTATTCGGAGAAGGTCGAGATCGAGGCCCACAACCTCTCGACTCGCCGCAGTGACGGGCGCGCGGTGGCGCGGTCCGTGACGGTGGGCGCACCGGTCTTGCTGGAGATGCAGAAGGTGCGGCTCTATCCGATCCACCTCGAGGCCGCGGTGACGACCTCGGAGCTCGACCTCTCGATCGCCCGCCTCTACTTCCCGCGCGACGCGGCGGTGGTCCTGGAGCGGGGACGGGCCAGCTCGACTCTCAGGGTCGCGCTCGACGCGCGGGCGGGGGTACGGGCGGACGTCAGCGGTTCGCTCGAGGACGTCGTGCTGGTGAGGCGGGGCGAGCGCGACCCCGCCCTGCTCGTGCCCAAGCTCACCGTGGAGCTCGCCGACTTCCAGTACCAGGGCGAGAAGCTTCAGGTCGGCCGCTTCGAGCTGGCGGGCGCGGCGAGCGTCAAGGACCCGAGCGCGCGCGGCGGCGGCCGCTTCCAGGTCTCGACGCTCCAGGCGAGCATCGCCGACGTCACGTGGCCCGTCGTCCGACCCGGCCGCGTGGACGTGCGGAGCAGCGTCCCGGGCGGGGGACTGCTGAATCTCACCGGCCGGCTGAGCCCGCCCCCCGCCGCCAGCCAGCTTCGGCTGCAGCTCCAGCGCGTCGATCTCGGGCCCTGGGCGAGGCTCGTGCCGAGCTCCCTCCGGATCGACGGCCTCGCGGAGGCGAATCTGCAAATCGACGAGCCCCTCGCTCCGGCGGTACCGAACCAGGTGCAGGGCTCGATCGCGGTGAATCAGCTCGGGGTCAAGGACGCGGGCACAGAGCTGCTGCGGGCCAGGCGGGTCGAGGCCATCGGGCTCGAGGTGCGCTGGCCGTCGCGGCTCGCGGCCCGGCAGCTCGTCATCACGGGGCCACGGGCCACCATCGAGCGGGACAGCACCGGAGGCGTGGCCGTGCCGGGCGTGCCGGGCCCTGCCGCCGCCCCCGCATCCGCCGACTCGCCGTCGGCGACGCACGCCCCGCCGCTCGCGCTGGCCGTCGGCGCGATCGTCGTGAAGGACGGCGGCCTCGTATGGCGTGACGACACGGTCAAACCCCACGTCACCCTGGAGCTTTCGCGTCTGGACGCCAGGGTCACGGGGGCGGCATGGCCCCTTCATGGCCCGCTGGGCGTTCGGGCGGCGGCGCGTCCTCCGGGCGGCGGCCAGATCGAGGTCAACGGCCGCGTGGGCGTCGATCCGTTCACCGCGGAGGGACAGGTGACGGGCAGGGCCGCCGAGGTTGCTCCGTATCAGGCTTATGTTCCCCTGCCCGCGAGGATCGGGGGCCGCGTCGACTTCGACCTCGCCGTCGCGCTGCCGCCGCTGGAGGAGGGACGGGCCACCGTGCGGGGCCGCGCGGGCGCATCCTCCCTCGACCTCCGTGATGGCGAGCGCACGGTGATGAGAGCGGAGCGCGTTCAGGCGACCGGGGTCGACGTCGATTGGCCCGAACGCGTAACCGTCCGCGACCTCTCCTTGCGCCAACCCTGGATCCTCCTCGAGCGGGACCAGCGCGGCGCCCTCGTCTTGCGTACGCTGCTCACCCCGCGCACGGCGAATGGGTCCGCGCCCAGTGGCGGCGCGGCCGTCCCCGTCACCGTCGACCATCTCCGCGTCGAGGAAGGCGGCGTCCGCACGGTGGACCAGGGCGTGGCACCCCCCTTCGCGCTCGACACGCAACGTCTGACGGGGCGCGTGACCGGTCTCTCGACCGATCCCGCGGCCGGCCCCGCCCGCCTCGAGATGGCGGGGCGTGTGGCCGCCGACTCGAGCCTCACCGTCCGTGGCACCGTGGGCCCGCTGGGCGGCCCGCTCCGTCTGGACGTGAGCGCGGATCTCCGCGAGTTCGCGGTGCCGCGGACGAACCCGTACCTCGTGCACCAGGTGGCGTGGCAGGCACGGACGGGCTGGCTGACCACGAGCGTGCGCTGCCGGATCGACGGCGATGCCCTCGACGCGAAGACGGACATCTTGGTCAGTCAGCTCGAGGTGGCCCGGGCCGCCGATCACGACGAGGCGCAGGCGCGCATCGGCCTGCCGCTCGGCATGATCGTGGCCCTGATGAAGGATCGCCGCGGTGACATCCGGGTCTCGCTGCCCGTGGGCGGGCGGCTGAGCGATCCGCGCTTCGACATGAGCGAGGCTCTCTGGAGCACAGTGCGAAATGTGGCGGTCAAGGCCATCACGGCGCCGGTGAGCTGGATCGGTCGCGTGCAGGTCGGGCCGAATTCGAGGATCCAGCGGGTCGACGTGGACCCCATTCCCTTCGCGCCGGGGTCCGCCACGCTCGCGCCCGACGCCCAGGAGCAGGTGGCCAGGCTGGCGGCCTTTCTCGACCAGGTGCCCGCGGTGCGGCTGGCCCTGACACCGGTGGTGTCATCGCAGGACCGCGTCGCGCTCGAGGAGAAGCAGGAGCCGGCGGACGGTAAGGTCCGCGAGAAGAACGAGAAGAAGAAGATTGCGAACCTTGCCGACCTCGCCGCCCGGCGCCTCGAAGCGGTGCGAGAAGGGATCAAGAAGTCCGGCGTCGATGGCGGGCGGCTGCGAGTGGCCGCTGTCTCCGCGACGGAGAGCGCGGAGGGTCAGGTCAAGCTGGACCTGGTCGAGCCGGAGGACCCCGGCCCGCCGGGGCGGCCTGGCTTACTTCGGCGACTTCTGGGGCGGGCGGAGCCGGGCGACCGCCCCGGGCTCAACTGAGATGGCCCGCTCCCTCCTCCGCGGGCTCTTCCTCGTCGGTCTGGTCGTCGCCGTGTGCGCCTGCGCCACCGTCGATCCCTGGCAGGATGCGCGCATCGAGAGTGAGGTGAAGGCCCGCCTGGTTGCCGAGAAGGACGCGAACCTCACCCGGCTCGGCGTGGTGAGCAGGCAGGCCGTCGTGTACCTGACCGGCAACGTCCCGTCGGCCGAGCAGAAGGCGCAGGCGGAGAGCGTGGCGAGCAACGTCGGAGGCGTCCGGCGCGTCGTGAACGCGATCGAAGTCCGGGCCAGACAGGGCGCCGGTCGGCGAGAAGGGTCCAGCGGCGAGGCGCCGCCCGAGGACCGGGCGCGAGGCGTACTTCCTGTACGTTGAACGCCCGGTCGAGGGCGGCAACGACGCCGATGGGCCCTTATCGGCGACCGGCTAGGGCAGGAGCACGAGGGGGCCCGTGGTCCGGCGGGCCTCGAGCTCGCGGTGCGCCTCCGCGGCGGCGGCGAGCGGATAGCGGTGCCGCAGATCCACGCGGAGGTTGCCGTCGCGGAGGGCGGCAAACACGCGACCCGCGATCTCGGCGAGGGCCGGGCGCTGAGCCGTGTAGTGGAAGAGGACGGGGCGGCTCAAGGTGGCCGACTTGGCGGTGAGCCGCTCCGCGGCGATCGCCTCCAGGGGGCCCGTGGCCTGGCCGTAGCTGACCCAGTGTCCGCAGAGCGCCAGCGCCTCCAGGTTATCCTCCGCGGCGGCCCGGCCGAGGCCGTCGTAGATCACATCCGCGCCGCGGCCGCCGGTGGCCTCCCGCACCGCGTGGGCGAAGCGATGGTCGCGTGTCACGATGGGCGCCTCGCAGCCGTGCGCGCGCGCCCGGCGGGCCTTGTCCTCGGTGGAGACAGTGCCGATCACCCGCGCGCCCAGGGCCGTGGCCCACTGGCAGAGAAAGAGCCCCACCCCGCCGGCGGCGGCGTGCACGAGCACGGTGTCGCCGGCCCGCACCCGGTGGGTACGATGCAGCAGATACTCGGCGGTCATGCCCTTGAGCATCACCGCGGCAGCCGTCTCGTCGTCGACATGGTCGGGAAGCACGACGACCTGGGCAGCGGCCATGGTCCGCACGCTCACATAGGCGCCGGGGGGCGGGCAGGCATAGGCCACGCGGTCGCCGGGCAGGAGATGCGTCACGCCTTCGCCGACGTCGAGCACTTCGCCCGCCGCCTCCATACCGAGCGGCGCCGGCGGCTCGAGCATGCGGTAGTGCCCGGCGCGCACGTACACGTCGATGTAGTTGACGCCGACCGCGGTCTGGCGGATGCGCACCTCGCCGGGCCCGGGAGCAGGCGCGGAGAGCGGTCGATACTGCAGGACTTCCGGGCCTCCGAAGTTGGAGACGATGATGCCGCGAGAGGGGAGATCGCCGGCTGCGCCCGGCGCTTGCGCGGGCGATCCGGTGGCGCGCCGATCGAGGCCGCGACGGAGATAGGCCCGCAGGCCCTCGAAGCCGCCCTCATAGACGCCGACGCCGACGCGTTGCTCGAACTCCTGCTCCCGGCCGCGCGGCACGTCGAAGGTGGACTGCCAGTGCCAGAAGGTGCGGTCGCCGTCGGTGACCCGCTTGAGCTGGACGGTGGCCACGTAGCGGCGCATGGGCAGGGTGGCGTCGAGGATGCAGTAGGTGGAGACGTGCTCCGGATCGGACAGCGCCAGGAGCTGCTCGCGGACGAGGTTGCCGTCCCGGAGGGTGAAGCGGCGCACGCAGCCCACCTGATCCGGCGGATCGCCGCCCTCGATCTCGGACTCGCCGACGGCGGGATGCCACGCGGTATGGCTGTTGAAGTCGCGCAGGACCGCCCAGACGCGCTCGATGGGCGCGTCGATCACGGCGGAGCGGGTGACGCGAATCATGCGGCGCCGGCTACCGCCGGAACAAGCCCTTGAGCGCGTCCAGGCCCACTTGAAAGACGCCCTCGCCGATGGACTGCGCCAGCTCCCCTTCCCGCTCAGGGGCGCAGTCGAACTCCGCCCACCACTCGGCGAAGGTGCGGTTGCCGTCCGTCACCGGGGTGAGCTTGAGCGTGGACACGTAGTTCTCGACGCCCATGGGGCTCTCGAGGATGGAGTAGGTGCACTGGAAGTCGTAGTCGGAGAGCGTGAGGAGCTGCTCGCGGATGACCCCACCGTCCTTGAGGCGGAAATTCCGGATGCAGCCGATCTTGTCGGCGGCGAGCCCGCCCTCGATTCGGGATTCCGCCACGAACGGCGTCCACTTCGGCAGGCCATTGAAGTCGCGGATCTGCGCCCACACCGCGTCCGCGGGCGCCTCGATGACGCTGGAGACGTAGACCTTGATCACATTGAGATGGGGGGGAGCGGCGCCGCTCCTCCCCCATACCCCCCCACCGCATTGCTCATGGGTTTGTGGTTACTTCGCAGTTTGGTCACTCTTCGGGGGGGCCGTTTGGTGAGGGGCTAGAGGGGAGCGCGCTGGGGCTGCGCTCGAGGAGGCCTCGGGCCGCCTTGCCCACGTCGCCGGCATCGACGCCGATCTCGCGCAGGAGCTGGTCCACCAGCGGGGCCTGGGCCCGGAAGCGGAGGGCCGAGTTGACCACGCTGTCCGCGAGCCCTGCCCCTTCGCGCCCGTCGCCGCGGCCCCCGCCCCCGCCGCCGAGCCCGTCCACCTGGAGAATCTTGATGCCCTCGATCCGCTCCATGGGCTTCACCGACTCGCGCACGATGCCCTCGAGCTT
>Ga0137403_10007814_pt1 | contig 12012 bp, 13 predicted proteins | sample CZOMad2_1_16fung_FD_122057 | JGI IMG/M metagenome (GOLD analysis project Ga0137403, IMG submission 122057) | Vadose zone soil fungal communities from Angelo Coast Range Reserve, California, USA - CZOMad2_1_16fungal (Hybrid Assembly) | ecosystem: Environmental > Terrestrial > Soil > Vadose zone...
GCCGGGGGATCGACGAGGGCCACGCCCGCTGGGCGACGATCACACTCGAGCCCTCGCTGTGTGGCTGGCCGCACGAGAGTTTCAACCGGTGGGGAGAGTACGAGCGCCTCGTCGACATCGCCGAAAACGGAGGCATGCAGGCCGTGATCCACGAGATCCAGGGCGACGCCGAGCCACAGTTATTCGACTGAGGTCCATTCGCCCGTGGGTTGGCCAGGCAAACGCGCCGGACCGGACCACGCCACCCCAGCCCACCGGCTCATGGATGTCCGCCGACGTGGTCACGGCTCGGTCAGGCGGCGGACGGCCGCGAGCAGCGCCGCACGATGCTCCCGGAGGCGCCGGGGCGACATGGGGTTCCCGCCGGCCACCGCCTTGAGGGCCGACGGGGCGCTCAGCCAGCTCTCCGTCATCCGCAGGACGATGGCGAACAGGTCGTGGGCGGGGATGTCGGACCGGATCCGGCCCGCCTTCTGAGCGGCGGCGACGGAGGTGACACGCTCCTCGAACGACCTCCGCTCGGCCTCCGTCGGTTCGGCCCGCTCGAGGGCGCGCCACGTGGCGAGACGACTCACCTTCGGGTTGGCGAGCACGTAGTCGAAGCGGGCGGCGGCGAAGGCGCAGAGGTCCCCGTCCTCCAGCGGCACCGCCCCCATGACGGCGTCGATCTGGTGGGCGAGGACGGCGTCGAAGAGCCGGTCTTTGTCCCCGAAGTACATGTACAGGAGCCGCTTGTTGGCCCCGGCCCGCTCGGCGATCCGATCGATGCGCGCCCCGGCGAGCCCGTATTCGGCGAACTCCTCGGTGGCGGCGTTGAGCAGCAGGGCCTTGGTCGCCTGGGAGTCCCGAGGCCGAGCAGGGGGACCGGTGGCGGGAGACATATCCGAAGCCTAGCGGAAGTAACTAACTATTGACATACATCGACTGGAGATATTAGATTTGTTCCTAACCAGTTAGTGACTTAGGGGCATCGCCCCCGCTGCCTATCGTGCCTTGGCACACGAGAGAGGAGTTCGCATGCCCGCGAAGACCCTTCCCGGCGGAACGTTCACCATGGCCCAGGGCCCGACCGTCTCGCGCATGGGCTACGGCGCGATGCAATTGGCCGGCCCCGGCGTGTTCGGCCCTCCGGCCGACCACCAGGCCGCGGTGGCCGTGCTGCGCGAGGCGGTGGAGCTGGGCATCACCCACATCGACACCAGCGACTACTACGGGCCCCATGTCACCAACCAGCTCATCAAGGAAGCGCTGCACCCGTACCCCGATGGGCTGCACATCGTCACCAAGGTCGGCGCCTTCCGGGACGGCGCCGGCGGCTGGCCGGTGGCGCTCGCTCCCGACCAGCTGCGCAAAGCCGTGCACGACAACCTCACCAACCTCGGCCTCGACGTGCTCGACGTGGTCAACCTGCGCGTTGGGGGGCTTGAGCGGCCCGAACCGGGCTCCATCGCCGAACCGTTCACGGCCCTGGCCGAACTCCAGCGGGAAGGGTTGATCAGGCACCTCGGCATCAGCACGGTCTCCGCCGACCAGGTCGCCGAGGCCCAGTCCATCGCGCCGGTCGTGTGCGTCCAGAACTTCTACAACGTCGCCCACCGCATCGACGACGACCTGGTCGACTCCCTCGGCGTCCAGGGCATCGCCTATGTGCCCTACTTCCCGCTCGGCGGCTTCTCGCCCCTGCAGTCGGACACGCTGGCGTCGGTCGCCGCCCGGCTCGACGCCACCGCGATGGCCGTCGCCCTGGCCTGGCTGCTCCAGCGTTCCCCCAACATCCTCCTCATTCCCGGCACCTCCTCCGTCGCCCATCTCCGAGACAACGTGGCGGCCGCCGGCCTGACCCTGCCCGAGCCCGAGCTGGCCGAGCTGAACAGAATCGGCGCATGAACCGGGCCGAGGAAGGTCCGACACAGCCGATCTGATCCCCGCGCCTGACCTCCCCTCCGCTCCTAGATGGGCGGTTCCTCGTGCGTCACGCGGAACGCGACGGCCAGCCCCCAGGGGACGCCGAACAGGAGCACGAGCGCAGAGCTGAGGACGAGCGGCGCCGGACGGGCGGCGCCGACACCCAGGCAGGCGACCGCCGCCGCGGCGCAGGCGCCGGCCAGCGGGCGATAGAGGCCCCGGTTGCCGTCCCAGGCGCCCAAGCTGGCCGCCACCACCATGGTCGAGCACAGCACGACGGCGGCGCCCCCGCCGAGGACTCACGCCGTGGCGGCCCGGCCCGGTCGTGGTGAGCGGTGTCCGGCAAAGTCGAAGTACGTCCACCAGGCGCCGAAGCCGACCACGACGGCCAACAGTCCGACGGCGATGGTCAGCGGACTGGCGGGCCCGCCGGCCAGTCCGTTGACCACGCCGGTGACCGTTTCGCCGAGCACGATGATGATCAGCAGACCGAACCGTTCGACGAGCGCGCCGGTGACGATGAGTTCGGCGGCCCGGCCGGGGCCTGCCCCGGCCACCACGGCCCCGAAGCCGGCCAGGTAGGCGGCGTCCAGCAGGCCCCAGGTCAGGACGCGGGCTCCGGCGGGCAGGAGGGCGCTGGCGACCAGGATGCCGGCGCACAGGAACGACCCGGTCACGAACAGCCGGCTGGCGCGACGGTCCTCGGGGCGGTCGCCCCGGGCGGCCAGCAGCCAGAGCAGGGCCAGGACCGCGAACAACACCCCGGCGGTGAGGGCGAAGGCGGCGCCCCGTCCGCCGCCGGCCTCGGGGATGAAGGCACCCAGCGGAACGAGCACCAGGATCTGGAGCAGGAACAGGCTCCGGCCCCGGGCGTCGTCGCGGCCGTGCAACTCGTGGTGGAGGCTCCCGTTGACCCAGGCGATCCACACCAGCCCGAACACGGCGGCGTACTCGCCGAACCCCCGCCAGGCGAGGTGACCGCTCAGGTGCCGGGTGGCCTGGCCGATCAGGACCACCACGACCAGGTCGTAGAAGAGTTCGAGCGGGCCGACGATCCGCTCGGGCGGCTGCTGGCCGTGCGGGCGCGGAGGCTGCCACAGCAGGCGACGCAGCCGAGCCACCGTCGCTCGGCGGTCGGCTGTCCGGGCGGACCCGGACTCTTCGGGACGAGATCCTTGGGCGGCGTCCACAGCCGGGCCGAGGGCAGCAGCCGTCAGGGCGTGGACGGGCGCGTTTCGGTCCAGTCGACCATCAGCCGACGTTCGGCGAAGAACCAGTCGCCGTCCTCCTTGACGAATTCGTCGAGATAGCGGATGGAGGCGATCATCAGCGTTCGCTGGCCGTCGTCGCCCGTCGACAGGTGATGAGCCAGGCAGTAGCTCTCGCCGGTCGCCCTGTCACCGTCCACGGAGACCGTGCTCTGCCCGTTGAAGTGCGTGGTCGTCGTGTAGGTGTTGAGGTTGTCAAACACCGGTGCCAGCGACTGGCGGCCGTGCAGCTCCTGAGTTGGTTCGTCTGACGTGGCGTCCATGTAGACGAGGAAGCGGGTGTCCTCGGTGAACAGCGCCATCTGGCCTTTGGCGTCGCGCCGGTCGGCGCAGTGGGCGTAAGCGTCGAACAACTCGCGGATGGCCAACCGGTCGGCGGCCTCCGCGGGGGACACTGTGGTGTGAACCGTCATGTTCAGCCCTTCCAGAACTATTTGACATGTGTATAAAATCAGACGACGTGGCGTTTGGCAACCGCATTGGAGGGCAACGGTTGAGCGGTCGCACCGACCCGCGCATCACCCGGACCGTGCACGCCCTGGAAGAGGCGATCGTGGACCTCGCCGCGGAGCAGCCGGTGTCGCGGATCACCGTGGCGGCTCTCGCGGAACGGGCGGGGGTGACGCGGGCGACGGTCTACAACCGCTACACCAGTCCGCTAGATCTGCTGATCGAGGTGCTGTACGCGGACCTCGATCGCGGTCACCGTCGGGAAGCGGAGCTGCGGGCCGAGGGCAAGCACTCGCCCGCGGCGATGCTGCGCCTGACGGTCGCCGACGTCGCCGACCACGTCGAGCGGTTCCAGGCCGTCTACCGCCACGCCCTCCAGGACCCCGCCGATCGCGGGGTGTACGACGCGCTGGTCCGGCACTTCGCCGGCTACGCCGTGACGTTCATGGCCCGATCGACCCATCCGGACGTTCCCCGCGCCCAGCAAGGTGTGGCCGCCTCCTTCCTGGCTCATGGCTTCGCCGGAGCCATCGCCGCCTGGATCAGCGACGACGCCGTGACCAAACGAGATCTGGTCGACGCCGCCGTGGCCTGCGCTCCGACCTGGTGGGCTTGAGTGACATCGCGCTCCTCAGATGCGCATCACGACGCCGTTGCCTTCGAGAGACCCGGTGGAAGCGGTGTTGCTGGCGTAGAAGCGGATGTGGCCCGTGGCCAGGTTGGCTTCGGTGACGATCGGCCCCCCGGCGTCCCCGGGGATGTAGGAGAAGAGCATGCGCCCCTTCAACCGGACGACGTCGCCTTCCACTGAACCGCGTTGGGTGTAGATCCGCTGCGTGGCGTCGACCCGGGCCGGCTGTGCCTGGTCATCGGGGTCGGCCAACGCGCCCCAACCGAAGCCGCTGACGTCGCTGTCCGGCCCCCACACCTCGATGTTGATGTTGAAATGGAACACGGGCGGCAGTTCCGGCGAGTCCCCGCTGCCGGGGGGTGCACCGGGCCCGTCGCTGATCACCAGCAGCGTGGCATGGATGTGGATGCCGTTGGTCCCCGTCGCGGCGGCCGCCGGCCGGGCGCTGCGCCCTCCCAGGCCGGCGACGGCCGCGCCGAGGGCACCGATCTTGATGAGGTCCCGTCGTCTGACCCTGTCCATGGCTGAAGCCTTATCCCATCCGGCTGGTGAACTGGTTCGTGTCGAAATAGTCCCGCCAGGCGCTGATCCTGCCGTCGCTGACCTCGAAGGTTCCCATGACCGGCAGCTCAAACGTCTTGTCGGGGAGCTTGAAGACGTCCACCCGCTCGGTCATCACGACGGGACCGTCGGCGGCGATGTTGATGACATGGAACTCGATGTTCTCGATGCCGGGCGGGCCAGGGCGGATGAACGTGGCGAAGTTGTCGGCGATGGCCTTCCGGCCGGTGACCGGTGCGAACGGGATGTTGTGGTAGACGGCGTCGTCGGTGAAGAAGGCCGCCAGGTCGTCGGCCGCCATGCCGTCGCCCCACGCCGCGCAGAACCTGCGCACCACCTCGATCGGGCTCTCCATCTGGCTCCTCCTACGGTCGGGCGCTCAGGCCCCCCTCGCGGCCACGTTCTCGTCCTCGCTCCCGGTGGGAGGAGACGACTCTAGGTGCTGAGTGGCGTTCACGGCTTCAGCACCACCTTGCCGGTGGTCGCTCCGGTCTCCATGAGCCGGTGGGCCTCGGCGGCGTCGGCCAGCGGGAACGGGTGCACGGCGGGAGTGCTCACTTGACCCGAGGCGACCCAGCCGACCAGCCGCTGCAGGGACGCGACCGCCTGCGCCGGTCGGTGCTCGAACCAGACGCCGAGGTTGAAGCCGGTCAGGATCTGGCTGGGGGCCGGGTCGTACAGCAGCGGGACGAGGGCGGCCGGGTCGAGACCGTCGACCGATCCGCTCACCGCGCCGTAGCTGATGAGGCGGCCGAACGGGGCCAGGATGGCGAGGGTCTGTCCGAGGTGGGCCGGCCCGTTCATCTCCAGCGCCACATCGACGCCCCTTCCTCCGGTGAGGTCGAGCACTCGGTCGGTCCAGCCGGGCTCGCGGTAGTCGATGGCCTCGTCGGCTCCGAGCGCCAGGGCGATCTCCCGCTTGGCCGCCGTCCCGGTTCCGGCGATCACCGTCCCTGCGCCGAGCAGCCTGGCGATCTGGACGGCGTAGCTGCCGACGCCGCCGGCCGCGGCCGGGACGAACACCGTTTCTCCCTTGGCCACCTGCGCCACATCGTGGAGGATCACGGTCGCGGCCAGGCCCGAGACGACGATGCCGGCGGCGGCGTCGGCGCTCAGCCCGTCCGGGATCGGGATGAGGTTGGCGGCGAAGGCGAGCGCGTACTCGGCGTACCCACCCGACGCGTCGGCTCCGACGGTGCCGAACACCGGCGTCCCGACCGGGAGACCCTCCACGCCGTCGCCGAGGGCGGCGACGGTGCCGGCCACCTCGGCCCCGGGTACGAACGGCAGAGGTGTCGGAACCGGGTAGACGTCGCCGCGGCGGCGCATCAGGTCGGAGAAGTTGACGGCGGCGGCCTCCACCTTGAGCAGCACTTCGCCCGGGCCGGGTTCGGGGTCGGGAAGCTCGACGAGGTGGAGCACCTCGGGGCCGCCCTGCTCGCTCATCTGGATCGCTTTCACGGTCGCTCCTTCGTGGTGGGATGGGCGGGTACCGCCAACTTAGCTGTCTAGAACAGCTAACTCCACTCCGGCGTCCGTCATTCCGGTCTTCCGGGTTCACCTCCCGACCGGCTGACCGCGGTTACTGTGATCAGGGTGGCTCCTGGTCCCCCGGCGCGCGGTCGGTTGCCGTCGTCGACGGCGGCGTCCGGTGGTCCGGTCAGCAATGCACTGATCAGCGTGACCCGCCTGCACCGGCTGCGAGCCCGGCAGCTGTTGCAGGGCCTGGGTCTGCACGCGGGGCAGGAACTGCTCCTCATGCACCTCTGGGATGCGGGACCGCAGCGGCAGGCCGATCTGGCCGCCGAGTTCGACACCGACTCGGCCTCGATGACCCGGACCGTGCAGCGACTGGAGCGCGCCGGCTTCGTCCGCCGCCGGCCGGATCCCGAGGATGGCCGGGTGACCCTGGTCGATTCGACCCCGGCCGGAATGGCGCTACGCGACCGGATCGAGCGCTTGTGGGCCGAACTCGAAGCCGACACCGTCGGCGACATGACCCCGTCCCAGCAGCGGCAGCTGCTCCGCGGGCTGCAGCGCCTCGAGGCGAATCTGGGGTCAGCGACAGATTAGCTGTCTCGAACAGCAGCCCTGATCTGGGCCGCGGTCAGGGTTTGCGGGGCCCGGGATGCGTAGCCGCACAGAAGCTCCAGCGCTTGGCGTCGGTGCGCGGGGCTCATGTCGGCCGGGAACGATTCGGCGAAGACGACCGCGCCCAGGCGGGCCAGCCCCCCGAGTTCCTCTTTGACGTAGCTGCGGAGGTCCTGGGCCAGGCCGTCGTCGGCGGTCGCGTCCGGGGCGACGACGATGCAGGCCACGATGGCGACGGTTCCGTCATCGTTGATGCCCCGCACGACCTCCACGGCGCTGACGTACGGGTGCTCGGTCAGGACCTCGGCCACCTCGTTGAGGGAGACGAGCTGCCCGGAGAGGTTCACCAGTTCGTCGCGCCGCCCCAGGAAGGCGACGCGTCCCTGCTCGTCATGGATCGCCCAGTCGCTCGTGGCGTAAGGGGTCGTCCAGCGGGCCGGTTCGTCGCCGTCGGCACCGCAGACCGCCAGGTAGGCGCCCGGCCATGGGTACCGCAGGACGAGTTCGCCCCGCCCACCGGGCGGCAGGGCTCGGCCGTCGTCGTCGACCACGTCGAATCCGGGATCGGGGAGAGCGCCCGGACCCTGCGGTGAGGGGATGGCGGTGACCGCGCCGCCGAGCTCGGTCTGGCCCCAGATCTCGCCCACCACGATCCGGCCGGCGGCCTCCCGCGCCATCCACGCTCGCGTGGGCGGGTCGACGGGTTCACCGGCGGTGAGGATCACCCGCAGCGGCTTCATGTGCTCGGGCGTAGGGGGGGCATCGGTCCATTCCCGGAGCCGGCGCATGACCACGGGGGTGGTGAGCAGCGATGCGACCCCGTACCGTTCGATCACCTCCCACGCCCGGCCGTGGTGCGGTGTATCGAGCATTCCCTCAAACATGACCGCCGACGCGCCACAGGCGAGGGGGCCGTAGATGCCTTGCGCCTGACCGACGACCCAGGCGACCTCGCAGGCGCACCAGACGACGTCGTCGGCGTCGTAGGCGAAGGCGCAGCGGTGCACTGTGGCGGCGGCAACCATGAAGCCGGCCGTGCGGTGCAGCAGGCCGGTGGCTCGCCCCCGGCGATTGGCGACATAGGCGACGAGGAGCGGATGATCCGACTGGACGGCGATCGGCGCAGCCCCGCCGGTGTCGGGATCGGAGACGACGAGTTCGTGGTACCAACGGTCACCCTCGTACCAGTCGAGGTCGATGCCGGTCCGGCGGAGGACCACGGTGTGCTCGACCGTGGCGGGGGTGGCGGCGGCCAGCGCCTCGTCGGCCCGGGCCTTGAGCGGGATGACGACTCCGTGACGCCAGGCGCCATCCTGGGTGATGAGCAGTCGCGGGCGGACCTCGGCCAGGCGGGTGGCCAGGGCGCTGGCCGGCAGTGCCGAGGAATTCAGCACATGGACGGCGCCGATCCGGGCGCAGGCCAGCATGGCCACGACGGTTTCGGGAAGCCAGGAGAGGTAGAGGGCCACCCGATCACCGGGGCGGACACCGAGGCTGAGGAAGGCCGCGGCCGCCGCCTCCACCTCGGCCAGGAGCTCGGCATAGGTCAGGCTGCGCCGATCGCCCGGCTCGCCTTCCCAGTACAGGGCGACCCGGTCCCCGCGGCTCGGAAGGTGGCGGTCGAGACAGTTGACTGCGGCGTTGAGCCTTCCGCCAACGAACCATCGGCCGGCGACGCCGTCCGGCTCGTACACCGACTCGAATGGCTGCTCCCAGTGCAGGGTGGCGGCCTCCCGACTCCACCGGTCGAGGACGGCCCTGAGGTCAGGCATCGGGCAACGTCGGTCCGGCGACCCGGGCCACGCGAACGAGCTGGGGGGCGATCTCGTCGACGAAACACTCTTGGCTGAAGACGGTCGGGCTTCCGGTGGCGGCGAGCGCGGCCACCGTCTGCCCCGATCGGCCCCGCACCGGCACGGCGACCTCGTAGCCGATCCGCACCTCGCTCGGGGCCATCACGACGACGGAACGGTCCCAGTGGCTGCGGTCCTCGACGCCGGCCGTACCCGGATCGGCGCGCTGGACGGCGGCCTCCCACGGCCCCTCGCCGGCGTTCGCCAGCAGCAGCCGGCCGGCCGCGGTGGCCAGAGCGGGGTAGACCCGCCGTCCCTCGCGGAGCATGCCGCCGGCATCCTCACCGTCGACCCGGTCGGCGTAGAGCACGGAATCCCCGACCAGCAGCGCCACCAGGACCGTGGCCTTCGTCTGGTCGCGCAGCTCCGCCAGGTACGGCGCGATCACCCGCAGCACCGGCATGTGGGCGAGATGGTGTTCCGAAAGCCGGATGAGCTCGGGTCCCAGGCCATAGCGCGAGCTGCGAGGGTCCTGTTGCACCAGCCCACCGATCACGAGGGACCGGAGCACCCGGTGGACGGTGGGCGGCGCCATGCCCGCCAGCTCGGACAACTCCCGAAGCGACACATAGGCCGGCGCCTCGCCCAGGAGGCGCAGGAGGAGGACTGCGTTCCGGACCGTGCCCAAACCACCGCGGGGCTCGGCATCGCTGGCCATGTCGTCAGCAGGATACCGCCCGTTCCGCTCTGTAGCTGGCGCGTGCCCGCTGGAGGCTTCGAGTTTCGTATGCAGCATCTCCATTTCGCTATGTAGCATATTACAGATCTTGATGGATTGACATTCCACATAGTGGAACATAGGCTCCAAGTCCGCCACGTCGCTTCACCGGGGGGCTGAATCTCCCGGGTGCCCGCATCTGGAGGGAGCCTGCATGTCCGTCCTTGAGCATCCCGTCGAGCGCCGAAGAGTCCTGAAGGGATTTCTGATCGCCGGGCCGTCCCTGGCCATCGCCGTCCGTCTCGGACTCCCGGACGGCGCCGGTGCTTTCCCGACGAAGACCGAGGAAGTCCCCGATCAACAGGACTTCACCGATCTTTTCATGACCTGGGAAGCGCCCTTCGTCTACGACCTCAAGATCGAGATCAAGCCGGACAACCGGGTGTACCTGGAACTCCCCCGGATGGAGGTCGGCCAGGGAATCATGACCACCATCGGCATGATGGTGGCCGACAACCTCGACGTCCCGTTCGAGAGCATGGACATCGGGCTGTCCCCGGCCGAGCCGAAGCGCGGGCCCTCCCAACTGACCGGTGGTTCGCACAACGTCCGGGTTCTGTGGGACCCCGTCCGGGTCATCTGCGCCAACATGCGCGGGCGCCTCGTCACCGCCGCCGCCCAGAAGATGGGCGTCCCGGTGACGGCGCTGCGCACCGAGGACGCGTACGTCATCGCCACCGACGGCCAGAAGGTCGCCTACGGCGAGATCGCCGAGATGGCCTCCAAGATCACGCCCGTCAAGGGCGCGGCGATGCCCAAGAAGACCAGCGAGTTCAAGATCATCGGTCGGCCGCAGGTTCAGCAGCGGGCCAAGGACATCGCGACCGGCAAGGCCCAGTACGCGATGGACCTCTTCCCGTCGAAGGACTACCTGCCGACCGTGGTGGCCATGGCCGCGACGCACGGGGCGAGCGTCATCTCGATTGACGACTCGGTGGCCAAGTCGATGCCGGGGGTGATCGCCGTCACCCACATTCCCGGAATGCCCGAGTACCTCATTCCGGAGGCCGTGGCGGTCACCGCCACGACGTTCGGTCTGGCCAAGAAGGCGAAGAACGCGCTCAAGATCAAGTGGAGTGCAGGGCCGATGGACCAGCTGTCGGACGCCCAGATCGACGACCTGCTGAACGGGATCATCGACAAGGTGAACGCCCCGGACACGGGCGACGGCATGGTCGACGCCACGTTCCGGTGGCCGTACGTCCCCCACGCGCCCATGGAGGAGAACGACGGCGTCGCCGACGTCCGATCCGACCGGGCCGAGATCTGGGCCGGCAACAAGATTCCGATCATCGCCCAGCGGCACATCGCCGAGACGCTCGGTATGAAGCAGGAGCAGGTGATGTTCCACGTCGTGCCGGCGGGCGGCTCGATGGGGCGCCGGCTGTTCCACGACCCGCAGGTCCATGCGGCCCAGGTTTCCCAGCGGATCGGGAAGCCGGTGAAGCTGCACTGGATGCGGGAGGAGGGCATCAAGCACGGCCGGACCCGTCCGGTCAGCATCCACCACGTGAGGTCCACGATCAAGGGTGGGGACGTCGTCAGCTTCGAACACCGCATGGCGTGCCCGGAGTTGGACTTCCGGCACGGCCTCGGCGACATCGTCAGTGGCTACCTGACCGAGTACAACAACGAGGGCGTCTGCCAGTACTTCTTCACCCACACCCAGAAGCTCCCCTACAAGACCGGCCCGACGGCCATCACCCTCAAGCAGCATTTCCTGGCCAAGCCGACCGCGCCGTGGCGGGTCGTCTACTCCGGCCAGGTCGCGGCCATCAACGAGATCGTCATCGACGAGCTCGCCCGACTCCTCCACAAGGACGAGTTCGAGTTCCGGATGAGCATGCTCGACAACGACCGCGCCAAGGCCGTGCTCGAGAAGTGCGCCCACGAAGGTCAGTGGGGCCGGAAGCTCCCCGCCGGCGTGGCGCAGGGCTTCGGGATGCACGACGAGTACAAGTCCATCTGCGCCTACCTGATGGAGATCGACGTGCGCGGGAAGGAGCCCCGCATGACGAGGTGCACGGTCGCCGTCGACAACGGTTTCTGCGTCAACCCGACCGGCACGCTGTCCTCCATGTACGGCCAGGCCATGGACGGGTTCGCCCTCGCGTTCCGTTCCGGTCTGCACGTGGACAACGGGGCCACCCGGGAGAGCAACTTCCACGACTTCAAGTGGTCGCGGATGTTCGACTCGCCGCCCGAGATGCAGGGCTTCATTCTGCCCCCCTCCAACGTCCTTCCGGGTGGTATCGGCGAGCTGGGCATCCCGGCCGCCGCCGCGGCGGCGGCCAACGCCTGGGCCCGGGCCACCGGCAAGCCGGCCCGGACCTTCCCGCTCAACGAGTACGGAGCCTGATGCGCGATGCCGGTGATCACGTTCAACCTCAATGGCAACCCGGTCTCGGTCGACGCCGACAGCAGCGAGGAACTGCTGTGGGTCCTGCGTGACCGCCTCGACATCCACGGCCTGAAGTACGGCTGTGGCATGGGCCTCTGCGGTGCCTGCACCAGCCACATCGACGGCGTCGCCCG
>Ga0137403_10007815_pt1 | contig 12012 bp, 9 predicted proteins | sample CZOMad2_1_16fung_FD_122057 | JGI IMG/M metagenome (GOLD analysis project Ga0137403, IMG submission 122057) | Vadose zone soil fungal communities from Angelo Coast Range Reserve, California, USA - CZOMad2_1_16fungal (Hybrid Assembly) | ecosystem: Environmental > Terrestrial > Soil > Vadose zone...
CTTCAGGTCGAGCGCCCTTTGCGGGTTGATATCCTTCAGCAGGTGAGCTTCGCTGGCCGCCAGCCAGATAAGCAGGGCCGTGGACACCGCCAGCACTATCTCCACTACGGGAAAGAACACTGAATAGGCAAAAATGGCATTGATATTGGCGTTGCGGTGGTCTTTATTGATCTTCCTGAATTTGACAAACTCCCTTTCTTCCGAAGCAAAGGCCTGCAGCACATGCATGCCGGTGATATGTTCCTGCACAAAGGCATTCAGCGCGGCCACGGCATTGCGCACGCGGATAAATGATTTGTTGACGCTTTCTTTAAAAAAGTAAGTAGCGATAATAAGCACCGGGAAGGGCGCCAGGCAGATAAGCGACAGCTTCCAGTCGATCACAAACATCACGGCGATAACGGAAATAATGGACAACAGATCGGCCACGATGGGTATGAGCCCGTCGGAAAAGATATCGTTGATCGATTCAATATCGTTGATGGTGCGGGTGGTAAGGGTGCCGATAGGCGTTTTATCAAACTGGCTGAGGTTGAGCCCCAGGATTTTATTGAACACTTTCACCCGCATGTCTTTTACCACGTTCTGCCCGAGGGCGGCGGTAAGAAAGGAGAAATAAAACCGGAGCACCGTTTCCAGCAACAGTAAAGCGATCTGGAAGATGGTAAGCATAACGATCAGCCGCACGAGGTCGCTGCCGCCGATGCTGTCGATTATCCTGTTGAGCCAGCCGGGGGCGGCTTTGGCCTGCCCGGAAATACCGCGGTTGACCGTCACCTGTATGAGCCAGGGCCGGATGGGGGCGATAACAGCCAGTACTATGGCCAGCACCAGCGATGTATAGAATTTTCCCTTGTAAGGGGCGGCAAACCGGAACACCCTCCTGAGCAAATCAAAATTGAATAGTTTTTTCCGGGGCTGCTGTTCTGACATAAGGAGCAAAGATAAGGAAGTCTGAAGTCAGAAGTCGGAGGTCTGATCGTTTGCTTCGCCTTCCGTCTTCCATCATCTGACTTCCAACTTCAGACTTCCGACTTCAGTCTTCATTCCTCCATTGCCTTGCGGTATGCCTTGATAAAAATAACGCCGAGGTTTTTGTATGGCGGGATATAATCGTCAAATTTATCCCTGGCCTGCCCGGCAAACTGCCTGGCCAGGTCTTTCCACATCGGCAGCCATTCGATATTCCTGCCGGAGGTAAGCGTGGTGTTGATCGCTTTGAGGATAGGTTCGTTCACCGTTTTGGTGCCCACCTGCTTGGAAGAAATGATATGTGCATCCTCGTTGATCTTAAGCACTTCGCTCAGGTTATTATATCCACCGCAGGAGCCCAGCACTACGATACGGGCGGTGGCCGGCATCTGGCTGATGGTGTACTTTACATGGTAGCTGTGACCGCGGTGGATGACGATCGTCGGCTTCATATGATGATCGAACAGGTAATTGCTCAGGGCGGTCTGTGCTTTGGCGTCCGGATCGTCCTCCCCGAGCAGGGGCTTGTTGGCAAAAATGAGGACGGGGCTTCCTTTAAGGGAGGATATGGTCACCCATTGCGGGTTCTCCGTGATCTTCCAATCGGGCTTGGTCCCTGGCCTGGCATGGAACATGGCCATAAAATTGAGAAAGGAGTTCTGCCCGTCCTTGTCCTGGTCCCCATAAAAAAAGACTTGCTGGATCACGCGGCCGCTGTCGTCCGCCAGCGAACCATAGTCGACCGAATAGACGGGAGGAATGCCCAGCTCGGAGGAAAGATCGGTCTTGCTGGTGGTATCTGCGGAGGCGAATAAGGTCTTGAGTAAGTTGTAGATAATAATCCCCTTTTTATCATTACCGGCCACATTCTTGTCATAGTTCGACTTTACTTCATTCAGGATGTACCTGGCCAGGACGGGGTTCTTGTCGAAGATGCTGCTATAGGAATCGGCTACATCCACGGCCTCCTCTTCGTTCGCTTTTTCCAGGTGAATGATGAAAGACTTCATGACCGTGCCGGCATTCTGCTTGTCCATGGTTCCCAGGAAATGGTCGAGCTTATTATAGGCCGCAGCCATTTTGATGAATTTACGGAAATAATCCCCATGCACCTCCATGAGCAGGCTGTCCCCAAAGGGATTGGGCATCCGCTGGAAGATCCTGTCGTATACGCCCAGGTAGCTGGAAGTGTATATTTCATCCTCACTGAGCACGATCAGGTAATATAGCTCTGCCGGGCTAAGGGGATCGAGGACCTTGAACCGGATAGCCGGATTATCCACCGTATGCAGGGCGTTGATCTCGCGGACAAAGACCTCTTTACCTTTTTTGGCGAGCATTTCCGTCAGGGCATTCATTTCCATGGGGGTATCCCTGGCAGGAGGCAAGATCCGGCCGGCATAATCCTGCCTTGTCCTGACCAGGAGGCGGTAATAATTCAGGTCGTCCCCTTTGACCTTGTCGATCTCTTCCAGGGAGACCTTTCCTCTGATGAGATTGTCCAGGAATGGGAAATACAATTGTCCGCTACGGCTATTGGCCATCTGGGCAACTATATGCACAAGGGAATCCTTACTGTTGCGGATGCGCATGCCAAGGGGATTGCTTGCCGCAGCAAAATCATATAACTGACGGATATCCCGGTGGCCTGCTACGATGATCAGGCTATCGGCAAAGGGAAGGTCCGGATTGGTGCGCAGGACGTCCAGGATGGAGGCGGGATGGAGCTCGCAATATTTGCGGATCAGCAATATACGGGAAGGCCGTACCCCGGTATTCTCGGAAGGAAGTAAAAAGCAGTCGACCAGGATCAGCCCGACCCAATAAGGATTATCAGCCACAACCGGCTCGATGCTCAGCCCTTTCTTGTCCAGCCGCATGGCCTCCTGGTAGGCCGTGATGAGCGCGGGGGCGATAGAAGGCTGGATATTTTTCCGTTCATAGGCCTGGTCGAACCCACGGAGAAGGAATTCCAGGCCGCGGAGGTATTTCTTCTTGTTATTGGTATTCAGCGTGGAATCGAACTCGATCTGCTGCTGGATGCCGTCGACCCGGCGGATAAGGGCGTCGGTGATCTGCAGGTTCACATTTTCATCCCGGCCGAGCCTGATCATGCTATCCACCCGGCCGCCCCCGATCAAAAGCAGGTGTTTTTGCTGCTTATCCACGTTATCATGCCATAACATGCGGTCCTGGGCGACCTTATAGGGGTAGGAATTGCCCTGGGCAGCCGCCCTGAACCGGACTGTCATCACAGGTACAAATACCATCAAATAAATTAAAAACGATCGTACAAATCTATTCATAGCGCTGCTCCCGGTAGTGATCACACAAAAATACTACCAAAAGGAGACTAAAGCTAACTTTAATCCCCATGTGCCCGTTGAATTATCGGTCCGGAGTTGGTACCCGCTCTTCCCCGGCTGAAGAGGGGCAGGTAGGGCAGGGGAAAAGACTGAAATTGATGAAAATTGGGTAATCCGACCTTGATTTTATATTATTTCTATATTATAAAATTGTGAACTAAGCTCATTAAAAAGCTCTTAAAGCTTTATTTCTATTAGGTTTGCGTAAATTTTTGGTTAAATGGAATCCAAAGGCAAGAAGATACTGATAGCTGACGACGAGCCGGATATATTGGAAATCATTCAATATAATCTTACCAAGGAAGGCTATGAGGTCATCACGGCTAAAGACGGGGAAGAAGCGGTCACTAAGGCTAAGATCGTCCGTCCCGAGCTGATCATCCTGGACATCATGATGCCGAAGAAGAATGGGGTGGAGGTCTGCGAGATCCTGAGATCCCAGCCGAGCTTCAAAGAGACCCTGATCATCTTCCTGACCGCGCTGAGCGATGAAGGCTCCCATGTCAGGGGGCTGGAAACAGGCGCCGACGATTATGTCACCAAGCCCATCAGCCCGAAGGTCCTGGTAAGCCGGGTGAATGCCCTGTTCCGCCGGATCAATAAGGAACCGGACGAGAAAGTGCTGAAAATAGAGAACCTGACCATCGATCCTTCCAAGTTCGAGGTGACCGTAGACAGCAAGAATATCACCCTCGCCAAGAAAGAATTCGAATTGCTGTATTTGCTGGCCTCAAGACCGGGCCGGGTCTTCCTGCGTAACGAGATACTGAACCAGGTCTGGGGTAATGAGGTGATCGTCGGAGACCGCACGATCGACGTTCATATCCGCAAGATCCGCCAGAAATTGGGGCTTGATTGCATTACTACCGTCAAAGGCGTGGGATATAAGTTTAATCTCTAACTTGCGGGATGCCCTCCACGAAAAATCTTTCGCCCAAACAACTATCGGCATTGACGGCAGTCCTGCTGGCAGCGCCTGTTTCTGCGGGTATTTATGTGCTGACGACCAATCCTGCGATCGGTGCGGCATCCCTTCTCATCATCTTTGCCGGAAGCTATGGGCTGATCCAGTTCACGCTTGAAAAATTCATTTACCGGAAAATAAAGCTGATCTATAAGCTTATCCACCAGACCAAGGCCACTAAGAAAGAAGAGGTCTATTTTAAATATATCCTGCCGCAGAAAAGCATCGACGAAGTGCGGGAAGATGTAGAGAAATGGGGAGAGAAAAGAAATGAGGAGATCGAGCTGCTGAAGAAGAACGAAGCCTACCGGAAAGAATTCCTGCAGAACCTGGCACATGAGTTCAAGACACCCATTTTCGCCATTCAGGGCTATGTCGATACCCTATTGAATGGAGCCATGGAAGATCCCGTCATCCGGAAAAAATTCCTGGAGAATGCGGCTAAAAATGTCGACCGCCTCGTGAACCTGATGATTGATCTCGATGAGATCTCCAAGCTGGAACGCGGGGAGCAGCTCCTGTACAAGCAGAATTTCATTATCCAGGACCTGATCAGGGAAATATTCGAGTCCCTCTCAATCAAGACCAATAATAAGCATATCCGGACGGCCATCAAAAAAGGCTGCGAATCGCCTGTTACGGTATTTGCCGACAAGGAAAAGATCAGGATGGTGCTGATCAACCTGGTGGAGAATGCCACCAAGTACGGCCGGCCGCAGGGGGGCATTGTCGCCAGCATCTATAAAATAGATGAAAAGAATATTTTGATCGAGATCAGCGACGATGGGATCGGTATCGAGGAAGAGCACTTGCTGCGGATATTCGAACGGTTCTACCGCACGGATGCGGCCAGGAGCCGGGATAAGGGAGGTACCGGCCTGGGCCTGGCCATCTGCAAGCATATTATCGAGGCCCATGGGCAATCCATTCATGTCCGGAGCACCCCGGACGTCGGAACCACGATCGGGTTCACGCTGGAGCCGCGCAGGGAGTAGGGCCGGATCTCGACAAGGACCGGCCGGCTTCAGGGCCAGGCTGGGGCGGCGGATGGCAAATTGGAGCTTTTCATTATCTTTGCCCCTTGTAAAAACCAATGTAAAGTGCAGACGCTGACACAAATATTCGACTACAAAAAATGGAACGACCAGCTTCCTGAATTAAGCAAACGATACCAGGACGCCAGTCCTTACCCGCATATCGTGCTCGAGAATTTCCTGGATCCCGGAGTGCTGGATGAATGCATCGGCGAATTCAACACCCTGAACGAAACGGATGGCTGGATCAACTATACGCATTATAATGAAAAGAAAACGGGGCTGAATAAATTGGACCTGTTGCCGGAGACCATCAAGGCTACGATCAACGAGCTGAACTCTCCCCCCTTTCTTGAATTCCTGAGCACGCTGACCGGCATAAAAAATCTGCAGAAAGACGATCAGCTCGAAGGCGGGGGCATTCATCAGTCCAAGAGGGGCGGCTTCCTCAATATCCATGCTGACTTTACCGTACATCCCCACCACCGCAACTGGCAGCGCCGCGTGAACGTGCTGGTCTACCTGAATAAAGACTGGCAGGAAGAATGGGGAGGCAAGCTGGAGCTCTGGGACAAGAAAATGAAGGCCTGTGAAGAAAAAGTATTGCCGGTATTCAACCGTTGCGTCATTTTCAATACGGATGCCGATTCCTTCCATGGTCATCCGGAACCTATGACCTGTCCCGAAGGCAAGTTCAGAAGATCGATCGCGCTTTATTATTATTCCATCGAGGACAAGCCTTTTCGCAGGGCGACTTACTACCAGGCAAGGCCGGGGGAGGGCGGCAAAAAATTCCTGGTAAAGCTGGACAATACCCTCGTAGCGCTCTATACCGCGATCAAGGGTAAGCTTGGCGCCAATGATAAGGTCATCAGCAAGATCCTGCGGGTCTTCTCCGGTAAAAAGAAATAGTTACGGGTGTGCGGCCGGGGCAATCGTCTGGGGGGCCGGAACTGATGGCGGCGGATCACGCTTCAGGAAAACAAAGCCGTTCTTCCGGTACAATTCCTTCACTTCCGTGTATTGCGTATAATTCTGTATCCTGTCGACCTTCGTTACAAAATATGCCGGCTTGTCGATATTACCGGTAAGGAGCCAGGGCTCATGATAGGAACTGTCATTCGTCGGCCGCTCCTTCCGCACATAGAACAGCTCTCCATAGCTCTTGTATCCCAGGCAATGCACATAGCAATTCTCCCCTCTTCTTGCAATGAAAAAATCGATGGCGGCGCCTTGTGAATATCTTTCCACTTTCGGAACAATGACCGCAGAAGCGAAGAAGACCACCAGGGCTGTTCCCGTGAAGAAGCTCCAGGCAGCCTTGTAATATTCGCTTCTCTTCAGCCTCCACAAGCCCAACACGATCGTAACGACCATGAGGAAGCCGACCAGGCCTTCCCAGCCCGTCCAGTGCACTTCGGCCTCCATATTGCCCCGCGCGAACGTATCTTCCACATAGGGGGCCAGTCGCTTTACGTTCAGCCCGATATACGCAACGGCCAGCAGCAGTAAGGCGATGATCCCACCCAGTATGGCAATCATCACGCTCACATATTTCCTATATTTCAATTCTTTACGATCCCATTTATAAAGAGTGTAGGCCGCCAGGAAAGTGACCGCAAACCAGGCCAGGGAGGAATAATGGATGATGCGTGACTGCACGATCGTGAACAAGATCGTCACCACCCAGAAAAGGATGACCATCCATATTTTGAAATCTTTGTCCCAACGGCTCTTGCCGGAGGTCCTGAACAAAGAAGGGATCGCCAGCACGGAAGCGGGGAAGCAACCGACCAGGATCACGATATAATGATAACCGAAGAATCCTGCCTGGTCAGCGTCATGTGTGGTCAGGAGACGATATTGGTATTTCATGAACTGGCTGATGAACCAGGGGCCGTTGTGGATCGTCTCGTATCCATACCAGGTGGAGAATACCAGGGAAGCGATGACCAGGAATAAAAGAGCATGCCCCCAGCCGAAAAAAATGCGGAAGCGGTTATAGACCAGATAGGAGCCCAGCGCCAGCAGGAAGACCATCAGGGCGACCTGGCCCTTTGTAAGCACAGCCAGCCCCATGAAGATACCGGACATGATCACATAGTATATGCGGCTCCTTTGCAATCCTTCCTTATCGAAACCGTTCCTCTTCCAGTGGTATAAAATGAAATAATAAAGAGATAGGAAGGTAAAAAGGTTAAACCAGGGATCGATGATCCCCGACTTGAAATACATATTCGGGAAGAGGGATCCGCCATAGGCAAGCGCCCAGAGTATGCCGAACTTTCGATCGTAGATCCTGCTGCCGCAGCAGAAGACTACGATGAGGGTGACGATGCCACAGAGCGCATTGGGCAGGCGCGCGGCGAATTCCGTAACGTCGAAGGCCTTCATCGTCATGCTCTGCATCCAGAAATACATGGGCGGCTTCTCCCAGAAGGGCTTGAAGTCCACGTAGACCCTGGTATAGTCATTCATTTTGATCATTTCCCTGGAGCATTCGGCAAAATTTATCTCATCCCAGTCGAACAGGTGTACCCGACCGAGAAAGGGAATAAAGAGGAGGGCAGCGAGGACGGCGATCAAAAGAATGGTGGTCGTCTTGTTTAAACGCATTATCTGGATGAGTTTGGCGCAAAGATAAAGGGAATTCGCAAGGTCATCAGGTGAGGGGCTCGTACATCTTTTCTTTCAGCATCCCCCATTTGCAGAGGCGGTGAACGATGGAGACCTTCAGGACGCCCAGGCCATATTTTACGCTCCGGCTGAAATTAATGCTGGAGGCTTCTTCAAAATAACGGGTCGGACAAGTGATCTCGGCGATCTCGTAGCCAAGATAGAGGATCTGGGAAAGCATCTGGTTGTCAAAAATAAAATCTTCGGAATTGATCCCGAAATTGATGCGCTCCAGGATCTCCCGGGAAAAGGCCCTGTAGCCGGTGTGATATTCGGCCAGCTTTTGTCTCAGCATCACGTTCTCAAAAAAAGTGAGCAGGCGATTGGCGATATATTTATACAGCGGCATCCCGCCATGGAGGGCGCCCTTGCCAAGGGTGCGGGAGCCCAGCACGACCTGGTAAACATTATTGGCTATCAGGTAAGCCATGGAATGGATCAGCTTGGGAGTGTACTGGTAGTCAGGGTGCAGCATGATGACGATATCCGCGTCCAGCTCCAGCGCCTTGTGATAACAGCTCTTCTGGTTGCCCCCGTACCCCCTGTTGATATCGTGCTTGATGATATGGGAAATACCCAGTTCATGGGCCAGGGCTACGGTGCGGTCGCTGCTGTTATCATCCACGAGCACGACCTCATCGACGATATCGAAAGGGATCTCCCCATAGGTCTTTTTCAGCGTAAGCTCCGCGTTGTATGCCGGGAGCACGATCACCAGTCTTTTATCATTGATCATTGGCTATCCTGATTTTTCCGGATGGAAAATTGTCGGCAAACTTACGTTAAAATGCTGACTAGGCAAAGGGGGCCGGACCTTGCGGGCCGGGCGTGGGGTGAAATTTTTCGGAGAAGAGCCAGTGCACCAGCACGGCCAGCAGCATTCCGATAAGAGAGCCTACCAGTACATCCCCCAGGAAATGCTGGCCGAGGTAGATCCGTGAATAGCCTACGCCCAGGGCCGCAAACAAATAGAGGATATTCCATTTTTTATTCTTTTCGAATAAGGCCAGCATGGTAGCCAGGGCAAATACGGATGTGGTATGTCCCGAGGGAAAGCTGCTGAACCCAACGCGGGTGACCCCATCGATAAAATAGGTATACTGCCCCTGGTTGAAGAATTCTTTAGGCCGGGGCATGGAGAAGAGGTTTTTCATCAATTGCGCCATCAGGGCCGATACCAGGAAGGCGATCAGCACCTGGATCGCCTGCGACCAGCGGCGCAGCATCAACAGGATGATGATGACCGCCACGGAAAAAAGCCCGTCTCCCAGGTAGGTATAATTGATAAAAAAAATATCGAGGGTCGAGCGGTGATAAGGGTTCAGGTAAAAAAAAGTGACGGCCTTGCCCTGGGTCACCAGAAAAAAGAGCCCTACGAGAAAAAAGAAAAGAAAACCGCCAAAAAAATAGCGGTTACTGACAAATATGGATTTTAATTTACTCATATACCTCCATGGTGCAGCTGCAAATTAACCAAAAGAGGCAAATTTATTATAATCCGGCCACTAATTCTTCCGCCAGGCCGAAGGAGAGGGTCATGCCGGCGCCGCCCACCGCGTTGATAACATATACATAGGGTTCCGGCGAGAAGAAAAGTTCTGGCTCCCCGTCCGTGAGCTTGGCATAGACCCCATTCCAGGTCGAGGAGACGGACCAGTCCTTAAATCTTGCAAAGGACCTTAAATAGTCGAGCACCATTTTATTGATGAATTCCCTGTCGAAAGGGTCATGGGTCAACCCGTATTCGTGCGAATCGCCGACGGTAAGTTCTCCTTTCTCATTCTGACATACCATGACGTGGATGCCCCATTCAAGGTAATCGCTCATTTCCTCTGTATACCGCTGTTTCAGCTGCGGCAGGGAGGGGGCAGCCGTAAAGCTATTATAGTGGATAAGGGACAGTCCGCCGCAAAGAGAGGGGCCGATACGCCAGTCATCGGGTTGTGAGGCCAGACGCATCATTTGTAATTTACATTTCGTGAGCGGCAGCCTCGAAAAGCTTTCCGGATACAGGGTCTCAAAATCCGCCCCGTTACAGATGAATATCAGGTCCGCCTCATATTCTTCTTCAAGACCTGCGTATACGGCCTGATCGGAAATATAGGAAATGCATTTGCCCCAGTAGAATTCGACATGCCACTTTTCCGAGAGCCAGCCCGGCAGGGCGGCGATGGCTTCCCGGGGATCGACGATCCCTTCCTCAGCACTGTAAAGACCTCCCAGCAAGCCGGCCGGCTCGACGGCTTCGGAACGGTCTGCCGTGGCCTTCGCATCCAGCAGGCTGACATCTCTTCCTTCTTTGCGGAACTCTTCGTACAGTTCCTGCAGCACCCGCCATTCGTCGGGCTTGTGGGCGAGATGAAGGCTGCCCGCCTGTTCGAAATGTAAACATCCCGAGGCAGCGATCTCTTTCCATATATTCCGGCTGCGGATAGCCCGTTCGTATCTTTTCCCGCTGGTCTGACCAATGGGCCATACCATTCCAAAATTCCTGATAGAGGCGCCGACGGCCCTCTCCGATCTTTCAAAGACCTTTACCGAAAATCCCCGGAGCGCCAATGCCCTTGCAGTGGCCAGTCCGACGATACCGGCTCCGATAACTATAGCGGATCCTGCTGTCATGATCTTTTTATTGTGAACTATCGTTCCTGTAAATTTTTGCATAGAGCGCCGAGCCCCAGATTACCAATACGACACCCCCCACCGCCGCGGAGTAGAACATGCCGGTGAAAAAATCGACCCAGGTGTACCTGATCTTTACAAATTCCTTGACCAGCAGCACGACTACTGTTCCCAGGTATCCGAATGCATCGGCAATATAGATCAGGAAGCCGACATTCCCCGGAACCTTATAGGCGGCCAGCATCCTTTCAAAATAAAAGCAGTTATAGGGCACATAGCCCAGGTACAGACCCGAAGAAGCAGCAACGATCCAGATGACCGGGGAGATCATGTGCAAGTGATATAATACGGTGGCCCCCGCAGCCAGGACAAAGCCCGCAACGATGATCACGTTGTTCAGCTGGAAGGCCTTGTAATTATTCCGGATGAGGAAGAAGCCTCCTACTACTACCAGCACGATGAGGGATACCATGATACTTGTCCTGGCGAAAATATCCGCGCTGTTGCGGAAGCCGGTCTCGGCCCATAATTCATTGGCAAAGTCTTCCGTGAAATCCCGCAGGATGGTCAGCATGATATAGGCGATGATCACGGGTACCAGGGCCAGGCCGAATTTTTTCAGAAAGGCTTTCCGCTGCGACCGGTCCATCGGGTTGCGCACGGTCCGCATGGCAATATCTTCCTTACTGGGCGGGGGGGTCTGGTTCAGCAGCCAGGTGCTGGCCAGCAGGGGGCCGGCAAATATCGCCCCGGCGATGAAGGGCATCCACCATTCGTTCACCATGCCATCAAGCATCAGCCATTTACCTACCGTCTTGGCAAGGCCCGAGGCAAAAATAAAGCTGGTGGCCAGGACGGCGCCCATGAGCTCCGTTACTCTCCTCCCTTCCAGGAAGCCGAAGACGAGGCCCCAGACCATGCCCAGGGGCAAGCCGTTGATGAACATGAAAATGAAATTATAGGGCGCCGGCACTAACGCGAACAATAAGAGCGAGATCCAGGCCACCAGGATCAGCCTCACGATAAATCCCGCACGCCGGGCCGGCTGCATGGCGGCGATAAAACGGATCCCGTAGAATTTGCTCAGCATATACCCGATCACCTGCGAAATGACCAGCACTACCTTATAGGAGATCCCGAACAGGGTCACCCCGCTGAAAGACGCAGCGGTAAAGGGCTTGCGGAAGCCATACATGCAACTGTATACCACGAAGGAGGAGAGGGAAACATATACCACGAAGATCCAGGCCGGCGAATGCTGCAGCCTGTACCGGAGCGAGTCGGGCCGGAAGGGGCCGCTGTCGGATGAGAGGGTGGTCTGGGGCAGGCTGGAAGGCGTGATAATGAATAGATCAGGCGTTTGAAATGCTCGGTATCA
>Ga0137403_10007816_pt1 | contig 12011 bp, 4 predicted proteins | sample CZOMad2_1_16fung_FD_122057 | JGI IMG/M metagenome (GOLD analysis project Ga0137403, IMG submission 122057) | Vadose zone soil fungal communities from Angelo Coast Range Reserve, California, USA - CZOMad2_1_16fungal (Hybrid Assembly) | ecosystem: Environmental > Terrestrial > Soil > Vadose zone...
TCAATGAGATCGCTTGGACAGCCGAGCAATGGGCAGAGAAGATTGGGGAGAATGACCCAGTGCTCTTCGCCCAGATCGTGACGTCGCTCTACGTGGCACTGGGAAAGCGACTGCGGGAGAGGAACGCGAGACGACCTCAGCCCGCAGCCATGACACCCGAAGTCTCTACGAGCGCACCCAATTAGAGCGCGACGAGTATTGGTGCAAGCTGTGGGCCTTCGGCACCTCGAATAAAGGGCTAGGGCTCACAGAACGCCATTTGTGGAACCTGACAGGGTGCAAATACAACGCGCTGGTAAGTGTCTGGGAAGACGAGCAGTATCGTCAAGACTTGCGCTCCGCTCTCATCAGGCTGGATCTTCGCAATGCGTGGTTCGTTGGTGAGAGCCACCCTGAGCCCTGGCAGTTGGACGAACTCCTGACTCCGCGGCTGGCACGTGAAGAGAGCGGTGGCAATTCGCCTGAGCGTGAAATCTGGTTCCAGCAATTGAAAATCAAGTCGGCGATGGCCGTCAAGGCAGGAACATGGGGCGGCGAAGAAGTCTATCCGCTCCCAGATTAACGGAAAGCCCCCGGCCACAGATGCGGGGGCTTTCGGCTTTCAACAGGTTGCGATTTCTCCGAGGATATCATGGCAGACGAAACTATCGGTGGGCTCGGTATAGACCTTAGCGTGAATTTCGAAGCGCTGCAAGAGGAGATCTCACAGGCGGTTGCGCAGGCCCAGCAGGGCGGTTCACAGATCGTCTCGGCGTTGACGATTGATGTGCCGACTCCAGACCTGTCAGTCTTTGCCGGTGCGCTTCAGAATCTCGATCAGTCCGCTCAAGCGGCTGGGCAGAGCATTGTCTCGGCGCTAGACGTCCAGTTGGCCGCACCGGACGCTAGCCCGATTGAGAGCGTTCTGCAAGGGCTCGTTGGAGATGCGCAGGCTGCTGGCGAAGTGATGTCCGCGAGCTTAGCGATAGGCCCAATCAATATCGACGTAACCGAAGCGGTCGATGAGCTTCATCAATTTTCGGATGCCGCGCTCGCGACCGCTTCCAGCATGCGCGATCTCAGCGATGTCGGTGCGGCTGCCACAAATAGCAGCCTTAACGAGTGGGTTGCAACAGCCGTTCAGCAACTCACCGCCCTCGGGGGCGAGTCCGATCAGGTTAGAGATCAACTGATCAATATGCTGGATGCAGGGTCCGGAACTGGCTCTGCGTTCCTACAAGCGCTGACCGACATCACGGCTGGATCGGACACCGCAGCCCAGGCGGCCGGCAATCTAACGGGCGCAATCGATCCCATATCCAGCGGCTTACAGGCAGCCGGCGAAGCGGCGGCCACTGCGGCCGGCCAACTGGGACTCTTCGACCAAGAGATTGAAGCGCCCTATGCGGATGCGACGGGCCAACTCAACATGTTCACGGGAGCGATTGAGGTTCTCGCTTCTGATGCGACTTCGGCAGCAGGCGCAGCCGAGAATCTGAAAAGTGCCGTTGACGATCTAGACAAGGGGCTCAACGATGCTGCCGGCGCTGCCCAGAAATATAGCGATGCCGCCCAAGCGATCATTGATAAGCAGAGTCAGGCCGATACTGCGCTCGCACAGGCGCAATCTGTCCTCGCTGAGATTCAGGCAGCATATGACACCGGGGCGGTTGGAGCGGATACCCTCGCGCGTGCAGCCCAGAATCTTCAGAGCGCCTTTGCGGCTGCCAACCCGGCACTTGAGGAATCTGGCAAGGCAGCAGCAACCGCAGCGGAATCATTCGGAGCGCTTCAGACAGTTCTCGGTGCTCTCGGTATTGGGCTCACCATCGGGGCATTCGTTGGGTTGGCTGAGTCGATGGGTGAAGCGGCAGATAATGCGACCCGCGCAGAAGTCTCACTTTCCGCCTTGACCGGAAGCGCGGAAACAGCGGCCAATACGCTTGCCAAACTTCAGCAGATTGGCATCAGTGATGGCCTCGCAATGCCAAGCCTTGTTCAAGCGGCAATAGCTATGACGAATCTGCTCCCGGCAGGTACGGATGTAGTCGGAATTCTCTCAGAAATCGCGGATGGAGCGGCGATATCCGGTAAGAGCCTAGATGCGGCGGCGTCAGCATTCGACCGAATCGCGGAGAGCGGCAAGGCGTCAGACAAGACTCTCGGATCGATGGGCCTGAACCTTGAGAAGTTGCGGGATGCCATGGAAGCCGCTGGAGTTTCCGCAAATGATCTTGCTTTAGGAACTAAAAAAGCATTTGAGGAAATGGATGTCCACGACCGGATTGTGGCTCTTCAAACGGCCCTCCAGCAGTTTCAAGGAATTGCTGAGGACATCGCGAATAACACGCTGAGCGGCGCTTGGCATCAGGCGGCGGCCCAGTGGGATGCCGACGTTGTTCTAATGGCTAAGGATGTAGGGAAGATCGACCTATCCGGCCTCAAGCAGGGAGTGAATGATCTTGCAGCCGCCTTCGTAGTTGCCGGTACCGTCATCAAGGCAGCGGTGGATACCATCGTTGGCGCTCTGGCCGCAGTGGGTATTGCGATTGCGGCCATGGGCCAGGTCGAATTGGATGTTCTAACAGGTCACTTCAAAAAAGCTGCTACTGATATTACCGAAGCTCTCGCTCTTATACCTGCCGTAATCAAGAAGTCGATGGATGATGTAGCTACCGACGTGAGCACCGGACTGAAGACCGTCAATGACTTGATGAATCAGACGGTAACAGGAATAAAGCCAGTAATCGATGGACTTGATGGGCTGGGAACTCATGCGGCAACGGCATTGCCTATTGTCACTCAACTCTTCACGGCGACTAAGCAATTCACTGACATCTCCGCTTTGCTGGTAAGTGCCGAACAGGCGATGGCCGATAAGGCTGATGCCATCGCATCCAACATCGCGAAACTGAATACGTCTCTCGATCTCTCAAATCGGATGTTGGATGACTCCATTCAGAAGCTCGGGCAAGCGCAAATTGCCTACCAGAACGGTGCCGCATCGGCTGCTGATCTCACCAAAGCAGAGCAGAATGTCGCTGCTGACATGGCAAAAGTAGTCAGTGTCCAATCCCAATTGAACACAGCGTTAGAAGCTTCGGATAAGTTCTATGAGGTCGCCGCAACTGCCACGGGAGCATGGAAAGAGCAGATGTCTCAGGCTGCTGGTGTGGCGCAAACCACCACGCAATATCTCAGCGACATGGGAGTGGTTTTCGACCATCTGGCACCTCCCATGAATGCACTCGAAACTGCAATGAGTGACTTTGGGATCGGGGCGGGCAAGGCGAAGACAGCGGTACAGGATTTGCACACTCCGCTCCGGTTGTTGGTGGATGACATGCAAGCCCTGGTGGATAAAGCCAACGACACCAAGGATTGGTCTGCTGTCGAAACCGCACTTGATGATTTCGACAAGCGAATTCAGAACCTCGCAAAGACCGACCTGCCAGCGGCAGTGTCACAGATGGAAGCGTGGATCGCCAGCCTCATTAAGATGGGTGCTCCTGCCGAATTAGTCCAGGGGCAACTGGATAAGCTTGGGCCGATGCTCCAGAAGATGGCAAAGGAGGAGTTGCCTGGAGCACAGGAGGCGTGGGAGAAGTATCTCGCGATATTAAATCAGGTGCCGCAGACGTTGGGGAGCATTCTGTCGGCAGAGGCAGCACAGGCCCAAGCAGCGATCTCGGCAGCCGAAGCAAATGGAACGGCAGCCGATCAATGGGTAGAGAAGCTTGAGGCTATCAGGCTCAAGCAGGAATCATTGAAAATATCCGCTGATGGTCTCGGCACTATGTATGTCGGCCTAGCTAAGGATTTTGTCTCAGCATTCGATGCCATGGGAAAGGCCGTTGCAGACAATATCGTTGACGGTAAAAACTGGGGTCAGGTTTGGGACACGCTGCTCAAGAACTTCGCCAAGACGATCCTAGAGACCGTTATTCAAGCGGCACTCGCTCCATTGAAGGTGGCGTTACTCGACGCCCTCGCGGCGATGCTTGGGCTCAACAACGGAACCTTCACGACGATTGCCGGAATCCAATCGCTCAACGCATCTTCGGCATCTGCCTCGTCTGCGTTGACCTCTCTCGCGGCGGCGGCCAATGCCTCAGCAGCTTCTATCAACGCTGGCGTGGGAACGCCAAAGGAAGGCGACCAAGCAGGTTCAGGGATCGCTGGCGCCCTTTCGAATCTGGCCGATACCATTAATGTAATCACGGGTATCATTCAAGCGGGCGCTGCTGTAGCCAGCACGATTCTGCTGGCACACATCTCCAGCGACACGGGCCATATCGAAGTTAATACCCGAGAGTGTGAAGCCGAACTGAAGAACGTTCGCGCGGACCTCTGGTCTCAATACGGCCACATGTACGACCGGCTCGGAGAGATCATTAACCTCAACCAGAATATGGTTGACCTACTCACTTCCCTGAAAATTTCGGTAGGTGGAGGACTAAGTGCAGATCAGGCGGCAGACCTTCATATATTAGCCTACAATTTCCCGCTCATGCTGGCCGAGTTGCGGAACATCGATCAGGTCACGCAATACATTCAAGGATTCGTCTCTCAGATTCCACAGATCATTTCGGAAATATCGACTCTTGATAGTGACCTCATAAACCAGTCTTACGCCATCATCCACGCCATCGACCTCGTTACTTCGGCCATCAACTACCATGGTGCTTCCAACTCTCAAAGCTCTCAGCAGACCGACAGCAGCATGGAGATGCAGGCGGATTCTCTCTCTGCCGGTCCACGCGCGATTGTCAACGCCATTACAGAAGCCAGCAACGCAGCAAGCAGTCGCGATCAGGCAGCGAAGGCGGCGGAAGAGGCCGCAGCGGCCAATAATCTCGCTATAGCCCAGGCCCAGCTAGCGGCGGCTTCAGGGACAGCGGGCCAGATTATTGCACTGCAAAACATCATCAAGGCCGATAACGTTCTGATGTCTCAGGCCCTGGCGCAGGGAAATATAGCACTCGCAAATCAGTATCAGGCAGCCGCAACTCAGGCCACCGCGCAACTTGTTCCGCTCCTTACTTCCACGGCAAATAACACGGCACGGGTGGCTGGCGATGCCCAGGATCAGCTTGCGGTCGCTCAGCAAGCGCTGGCGACTGCGCAATCCAATCTCGCTTTGGCTGTTCAGAACAAAGCTCCTGACGCGATAATTTCCTGGCTGCAAAACAACGTCCAGGTGGCCCAACACGAATTGGATCAGATGGCCACGGTGGCAAACAATACGGCCAATATTCAGACGGCAACCAATCAGGTCGGAGCGAGTGTCGTAAGTATCGGCGGCCAAATCACCGGTGCGGTTACGAGCGGCGCGAGCCTCATCGCTAGCGCGGTCACGGCGAGCGCGGCCAACACAGTCGGGGCCTTCGCGACCTTGACCACACAGCTAATCTCCACCATTGGCGCTTGGGGCATGGCTGGCGGTGGGCTGGCGGGTGGAGGGCTGCCGCGCGGATCGGGTGGCGGTACATATGGGACTCCACAGTCTGGTGAGGGTGCTCCAGGGAACAGTTCGCCCTACACGGCCCCGCCCGCGAGCCCTGGCGGTTATTCCACGGGGCTCCCGCCACCTCCTGGACTGCCGAATACCGGCACTTCGCAGGGACCGGGTTATGGCGGCATTCCGGGAGCGTACGCTCCAGGGATTGGAGCGGTACCGCCGCCACCATCGGGGCTGGGATTCAATACGTCTGGCTTGCCATCGTTCGGCAATGGCGGAGAGGTGACGGCTAACCTGGAAGTGGGCGAGACGGTCATTTCGCCGGGACTCACTAAGGACCTCGGAAACTTTCTGCGAAACGCGCAGAGCCTCAATCCGAGCGATGTGAACACGATTGCCGACGTCTTGGCTCCAATGCCATCGCTGCTGGAGCAGTTAGTCCAAGGCGCGAAGGATGCGCTGGCCCTTCAGATCCAGAACAATGCGCCTCCAGCGATGATAAAGCTGCTGAACGATCAGTTAAATGCTTACGAAGCACAACTGTCCGCATCCCGACAAACCGCCGAGAATACCAAGGCGCCAGGTGGACCGAGGGCAACCACACCGATTTTCCATGACGATATGGGGAATGCTGGCGGTCCTAAGACGACTGTGCCCGTGTTCGATTCGGCAGCAAAGGCGGCATCCGATGCTGCGGCTGCATTCTCGGCCACCACATATTTCGCCCTTGACCAGATCAAGACCTATACTGCGGCGACTGCTGTTAATTCGCAGAGCACGGCCAACCACACTGCGGCACTCGCCAGCGGTGCAGGTCCAAAGTCAACATTTCCGGTCTTCGATGCAGCGGCAGTCCAGCTCCAGGCGGATCAACTAACCACCGCAACTCAGACGCTTGGTGTCACCACATACTTTGCTCAGAATCAACTTCAGGCCTTCGCTGCACTTCCATCTGCTATCGGCGCAATGGTGGGGAACGCCTTCCAGGCGTCCCAGCCCCAGCACAACCCGAACAGCACTGCCGGTTTCGCGGGCTACAATCCGTATGGCACGCCGACAGTCCCAGCGGACTACCAGACTGCCTTCGGTGCTGCTTCTGGTATTGCAAGCTATGCCACAGGCGGTTATGTCCCAACCACCGGATTGAAGCATCTTGATGCGGAAGAGTGGGTGATTCCGCCTGCACCTGCCACTATCTCACTGCCGCCAGATGTCATCGGCAGGATTCGGATGCCGCAACTTCCAGGATTGCCGAGTACTGCACCCGGCGCGGTCGGTACAGTCTCCAGCGCAACGGCTGGCAGCGTTACGCAGCACATCACATTCCAGGTCCAAGGACTCACCATCAATGATGTTGTGCGACAATTACCTGACTTCATGAAACGAGCGAGCAGCAAACTTCAAGCGCGGAGTTCATAGTGCCCGTAAAGGTAATCATTAACGAGCCGAGCATTGGCTTGACCGACCAGACGGATCGCATCTGGTACAGCGGACAGAATAACTTCACGCTCATTCGCGGGCAGCGCGGTACGGCCAATATCACGTTCACAATCGCAGATAATGATCCCTACCGTTCAACGGATGGCAGTCCAATCTATATCCATGAAATCGTTGGCACTACAGATACGATTCGCTATGCTGGGAAAATCCTTACCATAGATCGAAAATGGAATGGGAGTGATGGACGATTCAATGACCTACTGAGCCTAGTTTCCCTGGAGTCCTGCTTTGACATAATCCAGATCGACCCGCCACGTTCTTTCACGGGCAAGACGGCTGGCCAGATTCTCATCTCGCTGTTCAATTCTCTTTGTGTGGGTGTGCCAGTCACGCTTGGGACGATTGATGTCTCAGCGGGTGGCATCCTGCCGATGCAGGTCTACCGCAAAACCGACAGGCTCTCTGACGTCTTCACGCAATTGGCTACGCTCGCAGGGAACGGTGTCATCTGGAGCGTTCGCATGAGTGACCAGACGCTCCAGTTCGGCGCGTCCAGCAGCGAGCCAGCACCCTTCACACTCACCAAGTTCAACTATGAGACGGGTGACCTCAAGATTGACGAGACAGACTATCGTAATCGGCAGTATATACAGATTAGCTTCACGGCGTTCTCGACCGACAATCAGGTCTTTCCTGGCGATGACATTAGCCAAACCTTGACGCTGCCCTTCGCGGTGGACCGTGTGGTTTCCGCAATGCTCACCACGGGCTCACAGGCGACCGCTGTAGGCATCTTTGGCACGCTTTCGCCTGTGACTTCCGGCAATCCCAGCCCTGGCGATAAGTTCACAATCACGCCGCCGCATAGCCCGCCCGTCGTGGAAGATCCGTACACCTTCGTGGCCGTGCTCGACAATACACTGCGCAATCAAATCCTTATCGGGGTGACCGCGGCGGCGACTTGTCAGAATACTGTGGACGCGATCAATGCTAACCCCGCCAAGGCTGGTGTCACGTTCAGTCTGCCCACGTGGCCGAATGATGCGTGTAACGCGGATGTTCCATTCCTGTCGCCGCCGAGATTCACGCTCCGCGTCAAGAATCCAGGCTCGGGTGGCAATGGCTGTATTCTCACCAGTACGCCATTCGCTCTGTCCCCGTTCGTTGCGCCAGCCTTCATCTGGGAGGGAGGGGATCCTTCGCCATTCTCCTCAGCGCAAACCTTGGGTGGCACGGATGGCACAACGAACGCGCTCAATGTTGGAGTGGCCGGCGCGGGAACACTCAGCACGGATATTCAGTATACGCCTGGATCCAATATCATCACGTGCAATGCGGCGATTCAGGGCGGCTCATCGCTCAGCGTGGCATACTGCCGACTCGGTGGCGACACGATAGCGGTCGAAGATTCCGCCGCCGTTGCGATTCGCGCCGCCGCCGAGCATGGGAGCGGTAGGTATTCGCAGCTTATCACCGACGCTCAGAATGCGGACGCGCGGAGCGGCTACATTAAGGCGCTGCAAACGCTGCTGGCCTATCGCCAGATTCCACAGAGCTTTAGCTTCACGATTGATGAGGCCTTCGCGCCCACATTCCTTTCTCCCGGGCAGTTGCTCACAATCCTCATCACATCGCCCGTTGGAGCGCCTGTGATGGTCGATGGCAATCGAACTATACAGGAGGTTCAGGCCACACTCGTACCGGGCCTGGAGACGCAAGCAGAGCCGTACGGGCATTTTCGCTATACGGTAAATGTCATCAATACCACACAGGTTTCGACCTTCATCGACTTCTGGGAGAATCTCGCCATCCTCTCTCCGGTCGGTGCGCAGACCGTCTCCAACTTCAGCAGCATATCTGCAACTCCGACACTGACCACTCCCGTGCAGGGCGGCTCAGGCACTACGCCCACAACGACCTCAGGGACGCCTACCACTCCAGCAGGCCAACAGTGGGTCCAGGAGGCTCCAGGACGCTTCGCTCTGGTCAAGGCGACAGACTTGGTGGTGGATGCCAGCAACAATGCCAAGGTGACCTCCGCTTCGCATACATTCATCGCTGGCGATGTCGGCAAGCATGTGATCGTGATTGCTGGGACCGGGTGGACACCGGGGGACTATACGATTCTCTCCGTGGCGACTGGCGCTGCGGTCCTTTCATCGAGCCCCGCGGCCGTTGGAACCACCACCGGGATTTGGGCGCTCTGCCAGAATGACCTGTGGTGTACCACGTGGGTGCCCAGCAACTCGTACGTCAACGTGCCAACAATGATCCTGGCCGTCAATGGAAGCCACCTCAGCCCATTTGCGCCGCATTCTGTCGGCTATATTCCTGGAGGCGGCGACTATTCGCTGCCCAAGGGAAATCAGATCCTCTTCGCCACGCCACTGGACCCATCCACGGATAAAGTCATCGCCACCTACTTCCCGGCTGGCATCGTGCAGGCTCCCATCACGCCACAGACCACGCTGATAGCTGTCCACCTCACGCTTCTGGCGACAGACTTCCCGCAGTCCTACACTCCGCACATTCCGCCAGGGGGAAGCCGATCCACCTTCGACGTCGCCACGCCTGGCGCCCAGCAGGAAGTGCAGGCCACTATCTCGGCCTCGGGCACTACGGATCTTGGTGTCATCTGGCAAATGGTTTCGACGGATGGCCACACGACTACGGGCGAAATCGGGACTTTGAGCGCTTCGCCCAATGGGCCGCTGTTCATGCTCTATACGGCACCTTCGGCTTTACCCTCTTCGCTGGGGCTGCCAGACACAGTTACCATCTCGGTCAAGAGCCACGCGGACAGCACGGTGACCAGCAGCGTGACGGTCAACCTGACGGCTGTGACGCCACCGCCTTCGGGAAACTTTGTCGCCATCGGATTCAGAACGACATCCAGCCAGTTCCTCATGTCTTCGCCCGATGCGATTACCTGGACTACGCGGAGTTCGCCCCTTGATGGCGGGAACGGTGGCAAGTGCATCACAACTGACGGTGCCGGAACGATAGTCGCCATCGGTAGCGATTCCACCAATTCGGCACTCATTGCAGTTCGCTCCACCGACCACGGGCTCACGTGGGTCTCGCACGCCATTCCGCAGCCTGGGAGCGGCCAGTACGTGGACATGGTGTTTGCAGTCGGCCTGTTCGTTGCGGTCGCTGAGGATGGCACCGTCATCACTTCGCCGACTGGCGTCACGTGGACGAACACGGCCACAGTGACCACCTCCGGTACCTGGAAGACAATAGCATTTGGCGCTGGCGTCTTCGTCATTATCGGCGGCGCGGCCGGCGTTGTGGACATTGCGAGCTCGCCCGATGCCACAACTTGGACCGCTCAGACTGCGCCGATTGATATCCAACTCTTCATCATGTCTTCGCTGGTTTTTGCCAGCGGCCAGTTCGTTTCGCTGGGAGAGTCGAACTTTGATAGCAATACCAGTTCGATGGACAGTCCAGACGGAGCCGCGTGGACCTCGTTCTCGACAGGAAACAGCTTCTTATCGCATGGAGTGGCTTTCGGTGCTGGGCTCTATGCTTCAGCCAATGCTGACGCCTTTACTTCGCGCACTCTGACATCGCCAGATGCTCAGACGTGGGCCTCGCATATTGTCACAGATGCGAACGATTGCAACCGGGTGCGCTTCCTCAATGCGCTGTTCGTCGCCTGTCGCAATGACTCGGCCACTTCGACCGGCAAGGTGATTCTGACGTCGCCCGATGGGCTCGCTTGGACGACGCGCACAGGTTCGCTGCCGGATTCCGTTTGGGATGTTACGTTTGGGTAGAATAGTAGCCGAACCGGGATGGAGCATCCGCCACGGGCTTGCGACGTGCATAGCGGATGCACCCGGCTTTTGTGCTATCCTTCGAGATGTTATGGAAACGGACACGACAACACGTTCAGGCCGGGTAGCTCAATTGGCAGAGCAGCGCACCTGTAATGCGACGGTTGTCGGTTCAACTCCGACCTTGGCCTCCACCCACTTCTTCACGACACATCACACATATACCGGGGAAGGCTGTGCGATGTGCGGCAAGCCCGAAGAATCCCACCCACCACGCCCGTGACTCCCGCATAGGGGTGTCGGGTAGCGGTAGCCCACTTGTCTTGGGAACAAGTCCCGAAAGGGAACGTGAGTTCGAATCTCACCACCCCTACCATTTCGCGGTACACTCTCCACATGAGCGACCAAACCGAACTGCACGCCCTGCGCCGCGAGAAGCATTTGCTAATTGCCGCTCTTGTCAGCGACGAAGTGGAAGCGTTGCGACATCGAGTTTCCGAGCTTGAGGCGGAAAACCTCGCACTTCGTGGAACATTGGCTAGCGCCGAAGAGCTTGGTGCGAAACATGGTTTGTATGCCTTTGAGCAAAGCTGAGCTATAATCCTCGGCATGAAACACTTTAGTCTGCAAACTTTGCTCGATGAGGCCAGCGTAAGCCTCAAGCAATGGATCAACCTTGACGCGGACGGCGCACCGGGGTACCAGCACACCTTGGAGTGGCGAGCGCGGCGGTTCGAGGATCTGCAAGTCCTGGTCCAGAAACATGCATAAACGGAGAGCCTTATGAAAGCCATGCTTGGCGAGCGAGGTACGGAGCAGTTCACGGTGGAATCCCGCGTTGACGGCGAGACCATCAAGGTCCAACCGATTCACGATCCATTCATTCAGAGCACCGTAGGCGTAAAGGCTTCCCGTTGGGATCATTTCAAAGCAATCTTCCGGCCTCCGACAATTCGCATAGAGGTGATCGTGCGTGGAAGCCAAGGGGCAGAGCGTGCAATCATGACGCTAGATCCTGAACAACTCAAGCGCGATTCCGAAAAGATCCTGGAACAACGCCGCATTGTTCGCGAGATGTCGCCTACGATGGGCCATTGCCTTGAATCATTTGGGCCAAGCCATGCGTAAGCTTCTGCTGTTCGCCTTGCTGCCGCTCTTCGCTTCCGCCGCCGAGCAGAAGCCAAAGCCCCTCACGGAAGCTCAATGCGCCGCTATCCACAGCTTCAATCTGAAGCAGCGGGCCGAGAATCGCGGGCTGAAGGAGACGGAGCTTGAGGGTGAATGCCCCGCGCCGAAGCCGCGCAAATCTGTCACACGCAAGAAATAGCACCGTGTTACGATTGAGC